>Ga0074044_10004875_pt1 | contig 11043 bp, 12 predicted proteins | sample BogForMeECP23OM1_FD_94443 | JGI IMG/M metagenome (GOLD analysis project Ga0074044, IMG submission 94443) | Bog forest soil microbial communities from Calvert Island, British Columbia, Canada - Bog Forest MetaG ECP23OM1 | ecosystem: Environmental > Terrestrial > Soil > Wetlands ...
GAGCTTCAGCGACGGCAGCCCGCGCTGCGCCAGCAGCATCGTCGGGACCGTGGTGACCAGCAGCAGCTCGATGATCCGGGGCTTGGTCAGCGAGAACAGCGACCGCGCGACGACCCGGGCGGGGCGACGCCGCGCCATGCCGGGCAGCGTGCCCGCTGAGGTTGTCACTCCCCGGCTCCGGGTGCCTCATGATCGTCGTCGGCCTCCGTGGCCTGCTGCCCGGCCGGGCCGGAGTGGCCGGCCTGGGGGTGGCGTGCGGCCGGGGAGGCGTCTTCGCCATGCGCGTCGGCCGCCCGCCCGGCCGGCGAAGCCGAAGCTGTGGCGGGCGCGGGCTCGAACCGCTTGTGGCCGGGTACGGTGTGCGGCCTGGTGAACAGCAGGTACAGGGTCGCAGCAACGACCACGAACAGTCCGATGGGAAAGTAAAACGTCAGGAGGGATCCGCCTGAGCTCCAGTCGGAACCCGTTGCTGCCGCAAGCACTCCGGGCACTTCAGGCTCCTTCAGCCGACGAGGTAGAACAGCACCCAGAACAGGATCGCGATCACGGCGAGGTAGTTCCAGACCACGGTGAACGCGCTCAGCGAGGCCTGGAAGCGCTGCACCTTGAACGCCTCGGAGTAGGTGGGAGGCTGCTCAATGAATGAGATCGCCGGGATCTTTCGTGCCCGGGCGATCAGGATCTCCAGCCAGATCATCGCGCCGAGCATGACCACCAGGAAGACCGGCGTGGCGCCGACAAAGACGCTGGCGAATCCCGCGCTACCCGGGTAGAAGGGCAGGTTGAGCAGCTGCCAGACCTGCACGCCCATCGCGCCGAGACCCAGCACCAGCGCTGCCGTCGCGGCGGCCTGCCACGCGGCCTTGCTCCCCGCCTTGATCCGCGTCAGCCCCCCGACCTGGACCAGGGCGCTGGCCACGATCAACCCCATGATCACCGCGCCCGCCCACGGCTGCGGGTCCTTGAAGCCCGCCGGGTGCCACATGCCGTGCGAGTTCAGTGACCGCAGGTAGAAGAACGCGAACGCGAACGCGCCGAACCCGAACGACAGGCCGCCCAGGACCAGGCGGGCACCCGTCCAGGACGCGTTCAGCGCGGTCTCGTGGTAGAAGCCCGCCTCCTCGGCCTGCCAGGTCAGGCCCGCAGGCGGCGGCGCGGCTGTCTCGGCCATGGCTACACCTCCGCTTCGGTGGCCGGGGCCTGTGCGTACGCGGCGCTGAGCACGCCGACCGGCGGATTCAGGTCGGCGACCGGCGGCGCGTCCTTGAAGCCGTACAGGTACGGCGCGGACAGCACCACCGGGACACGGGCGAAGTTGTCCGGCGGCGGCGGCGAGGACACCTGCCACTCCAGGCCGCGGGACTGCCACGGGTTGCCCTCCTCGCGCACCCGGGCGAACACCGTGGACCAGACGAAGTTGATCACGAAGATCAGGATCGACCCGCCCAACAGGAACGCGGAGATCGACACCCAGTCGTTGAGGGTCTCCAGGTTCCGCGCGTACTCGAACACCCGGCGCGGCTGGCCGGCCATACCGATCGCGAACAGGGGCAGGAACGTGGCGTTGAAGAAGATGAACATGGTCCAGAAGTGCCACTTGCCCAGCGTCTGGTTCAGCCTGATCCCCATCATCTTCGGCAGCCAGTAGTAGCAGGCGCCAAAGAACGCGAAGATCAGCCCACCCATGATCGTGTAATGGAAGTGCGCCATCACGAAGAACGACCCGTGCGCGGTGGTGTCGACCGGCACGTCGGACAGGAACACCCCGGAGATACCGCCGATCAGGAAGTTGAAGAAGAACGCGAGTGCGAACAGCATCGGCACCGTGAACTTAAATTTCGCCTTCCAGAACGTGCCCAGGGCGACCAGGAAGATGAACCCCGTCGGGATCGAGATCAGCTCGGTGGTGAGCATGAACACCGGGCGCATGTCGGGGTTGATCCCTGAGACAAACAGGTGGTGCTGCCAGACGAAGAAGCTCAGCAGCGTCACCCCGATCATCCCGGCCGCCGCGATCTTGTAGCCGAACAGCGGCTTGCGGGTGAACACCGGCAGGAGCTCCAGGACGACGCCGAACCCGGGCAAGGCCAGGATGTACACGTCGGGGTGGCCGAAGAACCAGAACAGGTTCTGGTACAGGTAGCTGCTGCCGCCGAGGTCCGGGATGAAGAACGCGGTCTGCGCGGTCCGGTCGGTGATCATCATGTACATGCCGCCGACCAGCACCGGCGCGGCCAGCACCATGAGGAACGAGGTCGAGACTATCGCCCAGACGAATATCGGGAGCCGGCTCCAGCGCATCCCGGGAGCGCGGTAGCAGATGACGGTAGCGATGATGTTAAAACCGGCCAGGATGATCGAGATCCCCATCAGCCCGAACGCGACCGCGTAGGAGTCAGCGCCCTCGGTGGCCTGGATGGACAGCGGGGCGTACCCGGTCCAGCCGAACGGGAACCCGCCGAGCAGCAGCCCCGAGAGCAGGATCAGGAACGCGACCGGGGTGAGCCAGAACGACAGCGCCTCGATCCGCGGGAACGCGACCCGCTTGGAGCCGATCATGAGCGGCACGAGGTAGTTGCCGAAGGGGCCGAGGATGACTGAGGTCATCAGCATCATCATCATCGTGCCGTGCTCGCCCACCAGCTCGATGTAGGTGTCGGCGTTGAACAGGTGGTAGGTCGGCGACAGTAGTTCCGCGCGGATCGCCATTGCGAACAGGCCGGCCGTGCAAAAGTAGATGATCATGCCGACCAGGTACTGGATCCCGACCACCTTATGGTCAAGCGAGAACCGGAAGTACCTGGCCAGGCCCGGCTGCGCGTCGGCCAGGTCCCTGCGCGGGAGGTCACGTCCGGTCATCGCCACCAGCAGGTCGTTGAACACGCCGAGCCCGGCCAGCCAGCCGACGGTGGCGAACGCGTAGCCGAGCACGATGGCCAGGTCGTTCAGGTCGCCCTCGGTCACCTGCTGATAGCCGGAGGCGATGAAGTTGCCGAGCCAGTGGCCGACCAGGTAGCCGACCACCGCCCCGATGAACGCCGTGTGAATGGCCGGGCGCAGCCACCACGGCCGGGCCCGCCGCGGCCCGGCCGGCTCCCCGCCGCCGGGATGCTGGGCTTTCTCGGAGTGTGTCTCGATGGCCATCCGGTCACCTCTCCAGCGGGCGAACCTGCGTGAGCGGACACTTCACGGGCGGGCGGTCAGGGTTCGTTGGGGTAGTACTGGTTGCCGTAAAAGCCCCCGCCCGCGCCGGGCAGGCCGGCCTCGTAGTAGAACTTGTTCAGTCCCTTGATCTCGTTCGGGTAGTAGACCAGCGCATACGCCGGCAGAGTCCTGGTGATCTTTGCCACCCTGGTCTCGGTCGCGCGCGCCCAGGACTGGAACGCGGCTACCGATACCACGCGCCCGTAGTCGAACATCGCGCCGTGCCACAGGCCGCACAGCTCGGAGCACCTCACCGTGACCTCGCCGGTGTGCTCGGCCGTGGTGTAGGCGACGTTGTTGACCTGCGGGTTGGCGTCGGCCTTCACGCCAAGCTGATACGCCCAGAAGCTGTGGATCACGTCCAGCGAAGTGACGTTGAACTGGACGCTCTGGCCGACGGGCAGCACCAGGTCAGTCGTCTCGAACCCGCCGTACTGGGGATAGCGGTAGGTGAACAGCCACTGCTGGGCGATCACCTGGACCACCAGCGGCCTCCCGCCCGGCTTCCAGATAGGTGCGGGACCCGCGCCCGCGCCCGCGCCGTTCGACGTGACCAGCTCAGCAAAGCCGAAGACGAACAGCGACAGCACGATGACCGTGGTGACCACGATCCAGGAGACCTGGACGCGGGCGTTCCCCTCGATGGGCGGGCCGTCCTCCTCGTCCCCGTCCCGGGTCCGCCAGGTGACCATGGCATACCCGGCGAAGATCAGCACGGCCAGCATGACCGGGGCGGCCATGACCGACAGTACCTTGATGTCGAATTGCTGATTGGCCGCCGTGTTGGACATGTCACCGGGCGGCAGGTGCGGCCCCCACACGAACCAGATCACCAAGTCAGCGGCCAGGGCCAGGGGCAGCCAGATCAGGAGGATCCGCAGCCCGTGGCTCGGCTCAGCAGGGCCGGCCGCGGGAGCCGCGGCCGGCTGGGCGGCGGCCATCAGGACACCACGTCCAGGTAGCCGGTCATGAACCCGATCGTGGACATGGCGTGGCCGTTGCCATCCACGCTGGCCAGGCCGCAGGGGATGAAGCACTGCCAGCGATACTGACCCGGTCCTGGCGTGATGAAGCTGAACGTGGTCGTCGTGTGCGCGGTAGAGATCGCGCACGGCCCCTGAGTGCATTCGTTCTTGCCGGTATACGTCTCCCCGGCGAGCGGGACGTTGATGCCAAGCTCGGGAACGCTGAACGTGTGGGCGACACCACACGTAGTGTCCGAGTTCACCACCGAGATCCCCTTCCCGTTAACCCCGGCCGCCTCCCCGCTGACCGACATCACATTGCCGACGGTGCCGGAGACCCGTCCGTTGAACTGGTTGCGCAGCGGGTCGCACGTGTCAAACTGATATGCAGTCACGTTGATCCGCGTATGCGCTGGTAGTTGCCAGATCGTCGAGTGGACCCACTGGCCGCTCTGAGGGCTCCGCACAAAGTAGGACACCCAATCCGGGTGATCGGACACGTCATTAACCGGATCGGCCATGATCGTCATGCTCACCGGCTGGCCCGCAGCATGGCCCGCGGTGAAGTCCACCGTCGGCGGCTCGGCCAGCAGGATATGGACGACGACAAAAACGGCGAGGCCGACCACCGCGAGGAACGCCACCGCCAAGGTCACCGCGCGGGCGAGCACTGACACCAGCCATCACCTCGCTTCTCCGCAACGTGCGGCACACGTGGCCGTATGAGCAGCCCGGCGGCGCGCAGGCCGCGGCCTGTTCAATCGTTTGCTCTGAGTCGGGCGCCGCTTGCGTGCTAGGCATAGTCAATTGCGGGCCGGATAAGAGGTGATCGAATCTGACAAGACTGTCATGTAAAGAATCGGTCAAGGCTCTTGGACGCGCTGCTGCTCCGGGCGCAAGGTGCAGGCATGCGGCGGAGCGTCGTGCTGGCGGCCGTCGCCCGCTGGATGCGGCGCTCACGCGGCACCACCTGACCACGCTGAGGTGATCCTTACGGGCGTCGCCATATCCGATCCGCGGGCGTTCCGCCCGGCCGCGCCTCGTCACCGGGTCTTGATCGTCGACGACGAGGAGCGAATCCGGCAGGTCCTGGTCCGGATACTGCGCGCCCACGGCATCGCGGCGGAGGCCGCCGCCGACGGCACCGATGCTGTCGCCAGGACCGCGTCTGGGTCCTACGACCTAGTGATCTTGGACCTGCTGATGCCGGGCCAGGACGGGTTCAGCGCGCTGCGAGAGATCATGCGCCGCCGGCCCGACCAGGCGGTCCTCGTGCTGTCTTGCCTGAGCGACCCGGAGTCGAAGATGGCCAGCCTCGGTCTCGGCGCCGACGACTACGTCCCGAAGCCGTTCCACGTCGGCGAGCTGGTGGCCCGGGTACAGGCCCGGCTGCGCGCCGCAGCGCGCCCGGGTCCGCCGGTACTGTCCTACGGACGGCTAACGCTCGACATGCTGCACCGGCACGCCGACACCGGGAAAGGACCGGTGCCGCTGACCAGTCGGGAATTCCAGCTACTGTGGGAGCTGATGCACCCGCCGGGCGCAGTGGTCTCCAAGGACGACCTGCTGGCCCGGGTCTGGGGCGGCGCGCCGGACTCCGGCTCCAACGTGGTTGACGTCTACATCCGCAGGCTGCGCTCCCGGCTCGGCCCGGATGTGATCACGACCGTGCGCGGCGAGGGATACCGTGTCGGCCCAGGCTGAGAGCCGCTCGCTGGCGGCGCGGCTGTGGGCGTCGCGCTGGCCCGAGGTCGCCTGGGCCGCCTTCGCGGCCGGCAACCTGGCCTGGATGGTCCTGGTGCCCTCGTGGTCCATGCTGCCCTATCACTTCACCTGGATCAGCCTGCTGCTGCTCTACGGCCTGGGCTACCGGACCGCCACCCGCGCGCTGACCTGGTGGCTGCTCGTGCCGGTGATGGCCGGAGCCGCGCTGCTGTTCGTGGATGCCCGGATCCGGGCGCTGGCGCCCTACGACGAGCTGATCGAGCTGCCGGTGATGGTAGTGCTGCTGTTCGCGATAACCTGGAACACCAACCGCCGCAAAGCGGCCATGGCCGAGCTCGATGAAGTGTCGCGGCACAACGCGGAACTCCTAAAGCGGCAACGCGCGTTCGTTCAGAACGCCTCGCACGAGCTGCGCACGCCAATCACGGTCGCGCTGGCCCACGCCGAGCTGCTGCCCGGCGGCGACTCGGATTCTGCCGAGCCTGACGCCGTCTCCGACGCCGCGATCGTGGTCGACGAACTCGGTCGGCTCCGCCGGCTGGTGGACCGGCTGCTGCTGCTCGCCACGGCCGAGCGGCACGACCTGGCCCGGCCCACGCTAACTCGGCTGGGAACGCTCGTCGACGACGCGCTGCGTCGATGGGAGGCGGTACCACGGCAGTGGCTACGCGGCCGCCGTGACGATGCGACCGTGCTCGCCGACCCCGACCGGCTGGCGGTCGCGCTCGACGCCGTGCTGGACAATGCCGTCAGGTTCACCGCCGACGGTGACTCGATCGAGCTATCGGTGCGCCGCCACGGCGGCGAGGCGGCGGTCACCATCGCCGACTCCGGTCCGGGCATCCCGGAAAGCCAGCTGGAGTCGGTGTTCGACCGGTTCGACGGGGCCGGCCCGCTGCGCTACAGCGCGCACAACTTCGGACTCGGCCTGTCGATCGTTCGCGCGATCGCCGAGGCGCACGGCGGCCGGGTTACCGCTGCGCGGAGCCCGGCCGGAGGGGCGGCCGTGACGATGTGGCTGCCGCTACACCAGCCTGCAGCCGGAAGGCTCTCCGCTGACGGGCGCGAGCCCGCCCACAGCACGTAACCGCTCCGCATTCCGCTGCCCGCGCGCAAGCCCTCGGCGCAGCCGACACGGCATGGCATGCTGACTCCCCTTGACCGACGCCGCGTACAAGCCGGGCCGCGGGCTTTCGGATACCAAAGGGCTGCTCCTCGGCTACCACGACTACTACCGATCAGTGATCAGCCGAAAGATCGAGGCCCTGACCGACTCCCAGCTGCAGGCGGCAGTCCGGGTGCGTGCCTGCGCTGCGTATCGTGACGGCGCCGATGTATTCATCACCACCCTTGTGGTTCGCAACGATCAGGGCAAGGTAGTGACCGGCCGGGCACCGCAGGTCGGCCTGGGTGTAGCCGCCGCGCGTGCCGACCGGGCTGTCGTAGGCGTCCCGGTCCGGGTGGACGGTCACCGCGCGGTGATCGAGGCCGTAGCCGTCGCCCTCTGGCCAGGCCTGCTCGACGCCCCTCTTTCGGCATTCGGGGCACGGCATATGGAGCAGCCAGTACACGCCTTCCAGCTGGCGGTCCTCGACTTCGGGCAGGTGCGGCGGGAGTTCTGCCTCTAGCGAGGCCATGGCGCCCGCGTCCATGCCGAGCTGGATCGTCCGCAGCACCGACTCCGGTGCCTGGTCGGCGGGCAGGCCGAGCGCGATCTGCGCCGCCTCTATCCGGTCCAGCACAATGGACCGGAGCCAGCCGAGGTCGTCGACGGTCAGGCAGGCGCCTGACTCGCCGCCGATCAGCCGCTCGATGGCGGTGAGCGCGGAGGCGGCGGACCTGAGCGTGTCTTCCCGGTACTCGCGCTCGATGTCTGGGTCGTTCATGCTGCCTGGTCCTTCCGGGGTTTGACGGCGGCCCGGGGTTTGACGGCGGCGGCGGTCCCATTCTCGGCGCAGCCCTTGTGGGCACGGTCGGCGGGCAGACACGTCTGTCAGCTCGCCGATTCGCTGGGCATAAGGCGATTGCTGTTCGCGGGACTGTCGGGCGGGGGCCGCAGGCACTGGCCGTGGCCCACGGCTTGCCTGACCAGGTGATCGCTGCGGGCAGCATCAGCGGGGCGGGGACATCGATACCCCGGGCGCCGTCGACAGCATGACCGCGTCAGCCGGCTGATGTTCAAGCTGGCCCGGAAAACATCTGCAGCATTGTGGCCGCTGGCCGCGACAACATGATTTGGTGGGTGAGGGATCCTGGTGCGAGAGCTGGGTACAGCAGATTGCACCTACAGATGCAATCCAGATACAATGCTGGCATGTCGACATCGACCGTAGGGTTCGCGGTGGCGGATGAGGACCAGGAGCGGCTGGCCCGCTTGGTTGAGCATTTCGGGGGCGGTAACCGGTCGGCGTACCTGCGGGCCACGCTGCCGGTGATGGAGTCACTGGCGCGGGCGGAGCGCCTGCGTGAGCTTCAGGCGCGCAACGCCGAGCGCGCCGCGGTGGCGGCCCAGGACTATGAGTCGCTGCTGGCCGAGATTCGCCAGGCCTACAAGGGCGGGACGCGGCAGCGTTGAATCTGCCGGGGCCGGTCCCGGTGCCGGTCGTGTTCGACGTGAACGTGCTCGTGCTGGCGGTCGCGGCAGGCGAGTCGCCGTTTCGCAGCTGGCCGTCGCCGCCGCCGACGTCGGGAAACCCGAGTGCGGACTGCCTGGGCGTGATCAACGACGTCGCGGAGTTCGCACTGTGGCTGTCACCGCACATTCTGGCTAACACCGCCCGGGTGCTGGCCACGGTGCTCAAGACCCCGGACGCGGAGATCGATGAGTATCTGCAGGTACTGGCCGAGATGGCCGAGGCGTCTGGAGGCGGGATCACGGACCCGCCGCAGACAGTCGGCGACTGCCCGGACTGGGAGGACAACCGGATCCTGGATCTGGCCGCGGCGACGGGCGCGTTCCTCATCGTGTCCGCCGATGCTGACCTGGCCAGTATGTCGCCCTGGCGAGGGCGCCCGATCATTGAGCCGCCGCAGTTCGCCTCCCTGGTCGATGCCGCCCGCAGAGCACGCAGGCGGCGGCGGTGAATCATGTCGCCTGCACCTAGTGACTGCCGGACCGGGTTGAACGGTGCCGTCTTGGCTCATAACCCAGAGGTCGCGGGTTCAAATCCCGTCCCCGCTACCAGGAAGTGCAGGTCAGGGGCCTGATCGCCGGGACGGCGGTCGGGCCTTTTGATCATCCGTTGGCAGCTCGTTGGCGCGATTGGACCCCGTAACGCGGTACGTTGCGCCAGGGACTGGCATCGATCGGCATTGGGACGGCGGTCGAGCAGCATCGGGGAGAGGCTCAGCAGCCGTCCTCGTGGAGCACCTCCATCTGCCCAGGATGGAGGTGAGCGCCGATCGGTTCCCACGACGGTTGCTCCCGGCAGGGGCTATCCAGTCGCCTGATGTCGCAGCCGCACTGTGATGTCCTCCGCCTGCCTGGCGCCGTCCATGAGGAGGGCCGCGCGGGGCAGGATCACGGGCGGATTGTCCGCCGCCTCGCGGCCGGGGAAGCCCATGCTGGCCTGATTCGGTGACGCAGCTACCTCGGCGCGCGTGCGCCAGGCGGGTCCCGCGCCATGGCCGCGCTCAGGAACCTCGCCGTCGGAGCCCTCCACCTGGCCGGGTGACATGACACCACCGAAGCCACCCGCTGGGCCAGCCGCAACATGGACCGGCCCTTCACCATTCTCGGACTCACGTCATGATCTTGAAACGGCCGTGCACCTGCGACAGTCTCAACCGCCACGCTGCCTATACCGTCGCTGCCTATCTGGCATGATCCGGGAAACCTGTCAAATGAATTGGAACGCGCACTAAGTTAAGTGCTAATGGTCATCCGTATGGACCAGCGGTATCGGCCGCCCGGTGATCGTGACCGGACGGCGCAAGCCCTCGTGACATACCTGCGGATGGCCCGGCCCGTGGTGATCCGGGCCATCCGCCCGCTCTGATTAGCTGGTAATCGTTACCAGCGGTAGACCCCGGTCCAATACGGCCAGAAGTGAATCTCGGCCCAGACACCGTGATTCGACACCGGAGCGTATCCGCTTGCGAGCCTATCCATGGCCCATTCGATGCCGACGCACACTGCCACCGCGGCGGCCGGATCGATCAGCAGGCTCAGCCCGGCCTCGCAGTACGGCTCGGCTTGCTGCAACGCCCCCCTCAGGATGTCGGCGTATGACGCGATGATCCAGAAGTGCTCACCGCCGGCGCCAGACAGTCCCCAGCTGAGCATCAGCTGACTGGTGCCGGGTGTCACCAGTGGGCCTGTGCCGACGCCCGCCACGTGCCCGTAACTGTCCTCGAACACCTTCAAGACCTTCTCACGGCCCGTCTTCGTCGAGACGACCTTGTGCCACGCTGCCGTCTCGGCTGGGGTCAGCGTTGGGGTGCGAACCTCAGTGGCCGCCGCGGCGGTCTTGTGCGTCGGCGCGTTCGCACTGTGCCCCGGTACACCCGTCAGGGCCAGCGTGATCGCCGCAATCGCGGCGGCAACGCCGACGGCCGCCGTGATGATGGGTCGCCGCTCGTGTTTCACCCTTGTGGCTGGAATGGCGTGCTTTCCTGCTGTAACTCGCATCTACTGCTCCCTCCTGTGAGAAGAATTTCCCGGCTCCCGGGTACTTACAGCCGCACGCCGTGTTGGCCCTGCGGCTGCGCTTTTTGGATGGTTGCCTACCACATCTCAGACGTGCTTAGTATGTTCGGGGATTACGCGACAGAGTGACTGAATCGCCCGGCCAGGCCTTGGAAGATAGTGAATCGCCCTGTCTTTGCTCCATTTCATTGCCACCTTTCCGCCTTGTGCCTACCTGGTTTCCGCATTTCCGCGGGTCCGGGCGAGAAGCTTCGCCGTCCGCTAATAGGCTGCGATACCCGAGGCTTGCGTGGCAGGGGTGAATTAACCCCTTCTCGCGGGAGGCGGTGCGCGGGGTGGAACTACCCACACGACCGATAGCGGCCGCCCGGCGGTGAGCGATCTACACCAGGGCCGCCTGCAGGGCGAGCCGGGTGAGGTCGGCGCGGCGCCGGCATCCGGTCTTGTCGCGGATGCGGTCCAAGTGTGAGCTGACCGTGCGGACGCTGATGTGCAGCTGGC
>Ga0074044_10004876_pt1 | contig 11042 bp, 10 predicted proteins | sample BogForMeECP23OM1_FD_94443 | JGI IMG/M metagenome (GOLD analysis project Ga0074044, IMG submission 94443) | Bog forest soil microbial communities from Calvert Island, British Columbia, Canada - Bog Forest MetaG ECP23OM1 | ecosystem: Environmental > Terrestrial > Soil > Wetlands ...
CATTCAAAAGTGAAGCGGCCTTCGGAATCCGTGCGGCCCAAGATGTGGCCGGCAGGCTTCTGTACCGAGGCGTTTGGGATTGGTGCGCCTTCGGTGTCTTCAACGGTGAGGGTCAGGCTCACTTGATTCTGTGCCGGGAGGCACGCCGGCACGAAGAGCGTCACCGCCAGCGCGCCAAACAGCGCTTTGGATAGGGACCACAGCATGAGCCTCGCTTTCAGAATGTTCAAGCAGCGTTTGGAGCAGTTGAGCCACAGTCTTGTGCGTGCGCGGATCGATGGCGTGCGGTGCGACCTCGTGGAGGGGGATAAGAACGAACGTTCGTTCTGCCAGGCGCGGATGAGGAATTTCCAAGCCCGATTCATGGATGCATAGGTCCCCCAGCATCAGGATATCTAAATCCAGCGTACGAGGTCCGTTCAGGATGGCGATCGAACGGTCTCGGCCGAATTCGAGTTCGATGGCGAGCAGGTGGTCGAGCAGGGCGTGCGGCGCGAGCTTGGTTTCGAGAAGGACCACAGCATTGATGAAGTGAGGCTGATCGGCGAATCCGACCGGCTCGGTGGAATAGAGCGAAGAACGGCCCAGGAGGCGACCGAGGGATGCTAAACGCGAGACGGCCGCGGCGAGCGTGGCCTCAGGCGGCCCGGTGGGGCTGGGGAGATTTGCGCCCATTCCGATGTAAGCCGTCAGCATAGGTTTCAGGGTAAATCGCTGGGTGCTTGCGGCTTGAATTTCGTGGCGACGGACCGGAGCCGGAAGAGCGTGGCTGCCAATGCGGCGAGGCCTGTGAGCCAGGCCACAAACGCGACGCGCACCGCCCATGCCGGCGCCACGCCAACGCGCTTCAGCAGGAAAGGCAGGAAGTTCCAGGTCGTCATGTGGACGTAGTCCCAGGGGTCCTCGTGCAGCGAGTCGGTGGCGAGACCCCAGGCATCCATCTTGCCGAGTGCGAAGGCCGCGATGTTTTTCATGCGCAGGGCGATGACGAATGTTGGGTGGCCGAACTCCTCCATCTGGTAAAGCTCGAGGGGAAGCCAGAAGGCGAGAGATGCGAGTTGAATGACGGTGCTGAAGGCGAGCAGTGCAATTCCGAAGAGCCACATGAGCTTGCCGAATTCGGCGCGGTAGCGCAGCAAAAGCGGAAAGGCGAGCATGACTGCGAGTTCGACCGAGGTGGAGACGTAGCGGTCGCCCCATGCATCATCGCCGCTCCACACCGTGTAGCGCGCATAAAAGCTGATGTAAGCGAGAAGCATGAGGCCCGCGGCGATGGTGTAGGCGCGTATCGCCGGGCTGAATCGCCTCCATCCGAGAATGGCTACGAGAATGGCGAGGAACAGCAGTGGGTCGAAGAGGAAGATGGATTTCTCCGGTGTGAAGAGGGCGCCGAAGAAGCCGATGTGAAATGGGGTTTCGAAGGGGTACATTTTCGGCCAGTCGGGATGGCGCTGCAGGGTTTCATGGGCGACAACGCTGACGTATGTGTTGGTGAAGGAGCCGAACCGGTAGAACTGGTAGAGGCGATCGAGGAGGCCGAAGAAACAGAAGACCGGGATGGCCGTAGCGGCATAGGTTCGGCAACGATTCCAGAATTGCACGGCAGGAGTCTGGTCGAACCAAAGGACGAGCAGAGCGAAGGCAGTGCCGGCGAGCAGGTCGATGCCTGTAGTGAGGCGGGTGAGCAAATTGAGACCGAAAGCGCCTGTGCCGATGAGGAGTGCACGCCGGGAGCCGGTGCGAAGCCATTCATATTCGAAGCAGAACCCGGTGACCGTGAGCAGAAAGATGTAGTTGTTCTCCATCATGTTTTGCGTGTAATGGAGATGCGTGGTTGCGAGAAGTAATGCCAGGACGCCCATGACCGAATGACTGATCGTGAAACCGAATTGGCGCAGCAGGCGGAAGCACACCAGCGCGGTGAGAACCGTGACAAGGATATTGGTGGTGAAGCTGACGAAGATGTTGCGGACTGTGGGATCGGTGTTTTTGTAGTGGGCGAATAGGGGAAGGTTTTCCAAAAAAGTCCCGGTCATGTCCTGGGGAAGCATCAGCAGCGATTGGCCGATGCCATACCAGCTTTGCAGTCGGCCGCCGCGGCCGTGCACACCGAATTCGGGATACTCCCAATCGTAGACGGGAGGTTCCGATGTCCAGAAGGCGTGGGTGGAATTGAGGCGGTGTTGGGTATCGGCGGTGCCTAACTCGCCGGATTGCACAACAAAGGCGATGAGCCCGGCCGCAACGGCCAGAAGGAAGACAGGATCACGGAAAAAGGAACGAAGGCGGTGATTCGGCCGCATATCTTAAGGGTATCGTGGCGACGTCCAGAGGGCGCGCGCGGAAGCCGATCTCTGGTAGCATCCTTTTCGGAGAACTTTTCACAATGGAATCACCCAACAGCGCGGGACTTGGCATCCGTCGCAACGAAGATATCGCTCTCGATTTGCTCAAGTTTGTCGCCGGAACGGCTGGAGTGGGCCGCCCGGTTGCCGGCTCAACCGGATTCAGCGGTTCGGGCGCGGCCAAGCCCGAAGAGTATGTGAACCAACTGCTCGAGCTCTATGGCCGCTGCCTGAAAGCAGTGGAGGGCAAAGGGGCAGCCCAATAGCCGGCAAGCCCATTGTGCGCGTCGCTGTTGCCGGGGCCGGAGCGTTTGGCCGCAATCATCTTCGTGTTTACCGCGAATTAGAGGCGAGCGGGTTGCCGGTCGCGCTTGTGGCTGCGGTCGAGCCCGATGCAGCACGAGCAGCAGAAACTGCAGCGAAATACTCCATCCCTATTTTTGCCAGCGTGGAAGAACTGCTGAAGGCCGATCTGCGCTTGGATGCAGCCAGCGTCGCCGTTCCAACGGTGCACCATCATGCGGTTGCTTCGGTACTTCTCGATGCGGGCCTGGACCTGCTCGTCGAAAAGCCGCTTGCGGCAGCATTGGCGGAAGCGGACGAACTGCTTGCGCTCGCCGAGCGAAAGAACCGAGTGTTGCAGCCAGGTCATCTCGAGCGATTCAACCCCGCGGTTCTCGCGATCCAGCCAAAACTCCGCCGGCCCATGTTTTTTGAAGCGCACCGGCTTTCGATTTTCACGCCGCGCTCGCTCGATGTGGACGTGGTACTGGATCTGATGATTCACGATCTGGACATTGTGCTCACGTTTGCCAATTCTCCAGTGCGCGAAGTGCGGGCAGTAGGATTACCGATTCTTTCGCCGAAGGTAGACATCGCGAATGTGCGCGTGGAATTCGAGTCGGGTTGCGTGGCCAACTTCACGGCGTCACGCGTGTCGACAGAGCGAGTGCGCAAGCTGCGGTTCTTCGAGCCGCGGCAATACGTCTCGATCGACTATGCACGACGCGATCTGCTGGTGATCCGTCTCGACGGCAGCGTGCCAGCGGAGATTGCTGCGGCGCTCGAAAGTGGACAGATCGATCCGGCAATCCTGGCCCAGCTTGCGGCAGGGGGTGCGGGGGCTGGACCCAATCCTGGGTTGTCGATTGTGAAACCGCCGGTGTTGCCGGGCGAGCCCTTGCGGCTAGAGCTCGAGTCTTTCCTCGAATCGGTGCGGACTCGCCGATCGCCGCGTGTCACGGCTCGACAAGGCCGCGATGCGCTGGCACTGGCGCTGGAGATTCAGGCATCGATGGCTGCACATGCTGCGCGCGCGGGGTTGCAGGATTTTTTGAGCCCCAAGCCTAGGTTTCTGACCGCGTGAATTCGTTTCTAGAGTTCTTGCTCTCCCAGGTCTCAGAGTCGAGACCTGGGGCACCCAAGATTGGTACGACAACAAGCGGTCTGTGATCTATCGGGTGCCGCCGAACTGCGGCCGCCAACGTTTCACTTGCTGGCAGTAACTCAAGTAATCCTGGCCGAAGCTGCGGCGCAGGGTCGGCTCCTCATAAATCAAAATGAAGCAGTGGCAGACGAGCAGAAAACCGCACACGAAGGCGAAGAGGCTGAACGACGTGAAGAAGAGAGCGGCTCCTGCCAAGGCGAATGCAGCGCCTACATACATCGGGTTGCGCACGAACCGATAGGGACCGCGTATCACGAGGCGGCGGGGCGGGTCGAAGGGTGCGGGCGTGCCTTTACCGATGCGCGCGAACACGGCGACACACGATAAAGCGAGGGCAGCACCGAGGCTTCCTATCACTATTCCGGCAATCTGCGGCCAGCTAAATTCCGCCGGGCGACTTATGCCGGCCCAGGCCAGAACGCGCGCCGGCAGGTAGACGAGCACGAAACCGATGAACAGGGTGGCATAGGTGAGTGTACGAATCAAGATGAACATGATCGACTCCTTTCCGTTGTTATCACAGTGCGAAGTCCACCGTGGCTGGCTTTTCAGGCGATTCCCAGGGTGTGGTTCAGGAAGCCGACAACGTACTTCCAGACCAGGTAATAGGCGGCGAGAGCAACCATGAACATTGGCAAGATAAGCGCGTAGGGAATATGGAGCGTCTGAAACCAGATCGCATCGTGGGAACCCAGTGCAAGAATGCCGAGGCAAGAGGTAATCGCGGCTCCGCCAGGCATCAGCAAAAGTGGCAGCAGTGCGCCATGGAGGCCAATGGGCAGATGCGTGCGCGCGTGGGATCCGATCCAAAGGACGTTCCAGATACCCCAGAGCGCCGGAACGAGAGCCATGGGAAAGACCATTCCGCGTTCGATAGGAACCGAAACCTGAAGCCAGAGTCGAAGCACGATGAATCCAATCAGCATCAGCGGCATAACCAGTGTGGGTACAAGAATGCCTGCCAGGAATGCGCGTAGATATGGATGCGTGTTCATGGAGAACCTCGCTTTCTGCGGACTGCGCGTCCGCGGGTTCACAAGTAGTAAAGAAAGACCGGGATCGACGCCGGAAACGCCAGAGCGAAGACTGCGAGCCCGCCGGCGAGTGCCCAGTCGAACCACGGCACTGCGGTGGGCCGTGCAGCGAGGCGCTGCCGCATCGCCGGCCATTGATCGTGCCCGGGTTCTGCATCGCCCATTGGCGGGAGGGCTTGCTTGAGGAACTGCTTCATCCGTTCTTCGTCGTGAGCGTTCATGGTGTGATCCCCTGTTGTTGCAAATCTTTTCGAAGCAATCGGAGCGCGCGGAAGACGCGCACCTTAACTGCCGTGACTGAAATGCCGAGCGCGGCGGCAACTTCCTTGTGCGGTAACTCCTCGACCACTGCGAGAACGGCTGCGATGCGCAACTTTGGTGCAAGCCGCGAGAACGCCTCGGCAGTCTTTCGGCGAATCTCGTCGGAAATGGCCGGATCGCCCGTGGGCGGCGCCGCGACATCCATCAACAACTCAGTCTCCGGCCGCTGCGTGCGCAGCCAGTCGAGAGCCGCGTGGGTGGCAATCGTGCGTGCCCAGGCTTCAAATCCGCGTGTTGGGTCAAAGCGTGCATGGGCCCGGTAGATGCGCCAGAAAGTTTCCACGGTAAGGTCCTCGGCTGTGGCCGGATTGCGAACGATGCGTAGCAACCAGCCATAGACGGTGCGCTGGTGGAGGCGAAAGAGAGTTTCGAAGGCATCGTTGAACGTCGCGGGACTCCCTTGCCGAAACTCATTCAGGACGTTACTCGCTCCGTCCCGCATCGTTCTTCCCCTTTCAACTTGTCTTACTGGTCTTCGCGCAAGAAGGTTACATCGGATGCGAAGACTCGATCTGTGCCGAGTGAGAAACAGTTACTCGCTCCCAGGAAAAGCGGAAACACTTCGAGTGCGGATAAAGCGATTTTTCAAGAGGGAATTCGAGCGTTCCGTTGCTTGACAGAGGTTCTCGGGGGCAGTATGGTTGGCAGCCGTGGGCCAGTGGGATTCTTCTCGTTTTCAAATTCCTCAAAGCACTTTTGCCCATGGAGATGCATGTGATGAAGAGCGTTGGATTGCGGATGGTTGCAGTCGGTTTGATTGGGAGCGGGCTGGCGTGGTTGGCCCTGGGCCAGGATGCACAGAAACCTGCTTATCTTGACACCAGTTTGCCACCGCAGGCGCGCGCGGCGGACCTGGTGCAGCGGATGACGCTGGAGGAAAAAGCAAGCCAGTTGGTAAACCAGGCACGGGCTATTCCTCGGCTCAATGTGCCTGCCTACGACTGGTGGAGCGAGTCGCTGCACGGTGTGGCGCGTGACGGTACGACGGAGTTTCCGGAGCCGATCGGCCTGGCGGCTACCTTTGACGCGCCGGCCATTCACCAGATGGCGATTGCGATCGGCACTGAAGGACGCATCAAGCACGTGCAGGCGATGCGCGCCGGACATAGCGATATTTTTGAAGGCCTCGACTTCTGGGCGCCCAACATCAACATCTTTCGCGACCCGCGCTGGGGCCGCGGCCAAGAGACCTATGGTGAGGATCCGTTCCTGACTGCGCGCATGGGCGTGGCCTTTGTGACCGGCATGCAAGGTGACGATCCGCGCTACTACCGCGTGATCTCAACGCCCAAGCACTTTGCGGTGCACAGCGGTCCGGAGCCGACGCGGCACACGGCCAATGTCGATGTGAGCAAGCACGACGAAGTCGATACGTACCTGCCTGCCTTCCGCGCTGCAGTGACTGAGGGGCATGCAGATTCCGTGATGTGCGCTTACAACTCGATCAACGGCGAGCCAGCCTGCGCCAACGAATTCCTGCTTCAGGATCAGTTGCGCGGTTGGTGGAACTTCCAGGGCTATGTCGTCTCAGACTGCGGGGCGGTGCTCGATATTCATGAGGGCCACAAATTCAACACGACGCAAGCTGAGTCGTCAGCGGTCAGTCTGCGCCGTGGCATGGATAACGAATGCGTGGACTTCACCTTCAAGGTGAAAGACGACCATGACTACAAGCCTTATCTTGATGCGGTGAAGCAAGGCTATCTGAAGGAGAGCGAGATTGACACGGCCGTAACTCGACTCTTCACGGCACGCATGAAGCTGGGCATGTTTGATCCGCCGAAGATGGTGCCATACAGCAAAATCGACGAGAGCCTGCTGGACAGCGCCCAGCATCGAGACATGGCCCGCAAGATGGCCGATGAAGCTATGGTGTTGTTGAAGAATGACGGTGTGCTGCCGTTGAAGGCGTCGGGTTTGAAGATCGCGGTTGTCGGCCCGCTGGCCGATCAGACCAAAGTGCTGCTGGGCAACTACAACGGCATACCGAGCCACACGGTCTCGATTCTCGAAGGCATTCGCAAGGAGTTTAGCGGCGCCACTGTCAATTATGTCGCCGGGACGCAGTTCCTCGGCCATGATGCTGCGCCAGTGCCTGCCTCGGCGCTCACCGTGGACGGCAAGCCGGGCATCAAGGCAAGCTATTCTCTGCTCGACATGTCGAACCTGAATAACCCCTCCACGTCCAAGCCGGTGGTCGAGCGCGTGGAACCCACGCTCGACGCGGCGGCGAACGGGCTCCCTGCTGAAGCGGCGAACGTGAAGCCTTTGGCCATTCGCTGGGATGGGACGCTGACTGCCCGGGAGACCGGCGACTACAACCTCGGGATGGCGGCCTCCGGCTTTTTCCGGATGCAGCTGGACGGAAAGAATGTCACGTCGTCCTACGGTGGCAGCGGCAAAGAGGCCAAGCTGGGCCGCGTGCACCTGGAAGCCGGCAAGCCAGCGAAGCTGCATGTGGAATACGCGTTTGGATTCGGGGATGCTGAAGAGATTGCGGCGAAGCTGATGTGGTCGAAGGTTGACCTGAAGCCTCAGCCTGCGGCCGTCGATGCGGCCAGGGCGGCCGATGTTGTGGTCGCCGTGGTCGGTATCACCAGCGAACTGGAAGGCGAAGAGATGCAGGTGCAGGAAGAGGGCTTCAAGGGAGGCGATCGCACTTCGCTCGATTTGCCCAAGCCGGAGGAGGATCTTCTTGAAGCGGTAGCCGCAACGGGCAAGCCGGTGGTGGTGGTGTTAACCAACGGCAGCGCCCTGGGTGTGAACTGGGCCAAGGCGCACGCCAACGCAATTCTCGAATCATGGTATCCCGGCGAGGAAGGTGGCACGGCGGTGGCGGAGACGCTGTCGGGCAGGAACAATCCAGGCGGACGGTTACCGGTGACCTTCTATAAGGACGTCAGCCAGTTACCGGCCTTCGAGGACTACGCAATGAAGGGACGTACTTATCGTTACTTTGAGGGCGAGCCGCTGTATCCCTTCGGTTATGGATTGAGTTATACGAGCTTCTCGTACAGCGGCCTCAAGGGTCCTTCGGAACCGGTTTCGGCCGGTAGTTCGGCAACGTTTGATGTGACCGTGACCAACACCGGAAAGACCGCGGGCGATGAAGTGGCGCAGCTCTATCTTGAATTTCCGAAGTTGCCTGGAGCGCCGCTGCGGGCATTGCGCGGCTTTCAGCGCGTGCATCTTGATCCGGGCGCGTCACAAACCGTTCACTTCCGCCTGCGGCCGCGCGATCTGAGCATGGTGACCGATGCCGGTGAGCCGATTATTGCCGAGGGACAGTACACGGTTTCCGTTGGCGGCGGACAGCCCAACACGAGTGTGCAGGTGTTGAACACGACCTTCAACATCGCCGGCAAGCTCTATCTTCCGGAGTAAGTGCGAGTAAGTAACTCTTTATTCGACGAAGGGCGCGCCTATCTCACGGGTGCGCCCTTTATCGTTTGTGGATTAGTTTGCGGCATGCGCGTCCGCGGCGTCCGTGATCTCTTTCATCTTGAGGTACACCGCGTTAGTCCAGCCGAAGCCGATTTCGTTCGTCGTATAGCCGGCGCTGACATGAACATTGGCGTTGCCGGAAACCACGTTGTACTTCTCGCGGATGGTGGCATCCTGCGCGAAGCCCGTGTCGACGGTAGCATCCCACTTGCGGGCGAGGCGTGCGGCATCGTTGCGAAATCCGGTAGCTTCGAGGCCAGCAACAGCAATCCAGTTGGTGGGGGCCCAACCGAACGGCTCATCCCATTGCGTGCCGGAATTGTAGTTGCTCATTGAAAGGCCGCCGCGCCGCTCGAAGACATTGAGGTGCGCGACCATTTGCGTCGCCTGTTCGCGCATGGCCACACCCGCCCACAGAGGATAGAGCGAAGTGATGTAGGCATACGTCGAGGGTTGATAGCGGACGAAATCGAAGTCGGCAAAGACCCCTTCTTTGGCGCGCCAGAGATACCGTTGCATCGCGGCGTTCCGCGTTTTGGAACGGCGCTGCCAGCGCTGCGCGTCGGCGGGTTTGCCCAGGACAAGCGCGAGATGCTGCATGTCCCGCTCATAGCGATAGAGCAGGCTATTCAAGCACACGGGCCCGAAATGATGGGTGGCTCCGTCGAAGGGGCCAAAACGAAAACTCGGATCGAAGCCCGATTCACGCATGGCGCGGTCGCCGAGGTAAAAATCGTGCGTGAGCCGGTAGCCCGAGAACCACGCGCGCATGCAGACAATGCTCATCCGCACATCGCAGCTTGTCCGCTGTAGTCGCGCCGCCTCCGCTGCATCCGGGTGTTCTGCGCCCTTCACCAGGAAGGCATCGCCCCCAGAATGGGGATGCGCGACAAGCCAGTGGATCACGTCGATGTAGTAGTTGCTATCGTCGGCCATTTCGGGGACGGGGCCGGTTCCGTAATCGAAATAGCGCGCCAAGCCGGTTGTGCCGGCTCTATGTTCGGGGCGCGTCCAGGTGAAGTAGTCCTTTTCAGCGAGGGTGTATGCGTGGCCGAGCCAGGCTCTTGCTTCGGAACGGCCGGCGGGCGTCGCCGGGAAGCTGGCGGGATTCTCATAAACAGCGCGAATCATCGAGGTGAGGAAGGGCGGTTGCGATCGCGTGAGATAGTAGGTGCGATTGGCGTTCAACACGCCACCGTAGTGTTCGATCTCGAAAAGGAAGTTATCGACCATGCCTTTGCCGAGTGCTTCGCGGTGGTCGGCTTCGAGTCCCAGAAGAATGAAGTAACTGTCCCAGCCGTACATTTCATTAAATCGTCCGCCAGGCACGACGTAGGGTTTCGGCAGATAGAGCAAACCTGCGGCCGGCAGTTCGTTTGGAGATACATCGCCGATCTTCCCAATTTGACGGGGCAGCGATTTGACCTGCACATGACACTTATCTTCGAGAGCCGTGACGTCAGCAGGCGGAGATATCTCCGCAGGTAAGTAGAGAACGGGATTTGCCGTGATCTTGATGTCGACCAGCGAGTGGCAATCGGTCATGGAGCGCGTGAGTGTGTCCCACGCGCCGTGAATATAGGCGAGCGTTGCGGCAGGGTCGGGCGCGGTGCCGGCGGCCTGTGGCGCCGCTTCCTGGGCCGGTGCGTTCGACAAATGGATTGCGGCGAATGCAAGAACAAACAAGCGAAGCAATTTCATGGCAACTCCGGTTTGTGCGGGCCAGGATGGAGGGCAGGCCCTGCCGGGTGAATCGTATGGAGTGTAACCTACCGGTTGGTTTGCGTGACGCTCAATTGCATCGGCCTGGAACAAATTCGGTGACCGTGGTGTCTACAGAAGCACAGTGGTTCCGATGGGGATGTGCGGAGGGCCTTGAACTCATGCGCCTGCGCCGACTGAGGCGTCGAGCGAGTGAGAGGTCGTGCGCTCGCGCGTCTCGGTTGGTGCGGCTGAATAACCTGGGGCCTGGTCTGAGCGAGCAGGCTCCAAGGTTGGAGGCAGGCCATGTTTGAAGACTCCACCTTCGAATCCACGGGCAGAATTCACACACGCAGCCGCGGCTGGATGGTCGCGACATTCCTCTTGAACGGGTCAGTGCTTTTCGGGCTGATCCTGATTCCGCTGATTTATCCGGAAGCATTGCCACGCCAGGCGCTGGCGTTTCTGTTGACCGCGCCTGCGCCGCCACCTGCACCAACTCCTGAGCTGAAGCAGCCACCGCGCCCATTTCGCGGTGCTGCCGAAATGCAAGGCCGCACGCTTTTTGCCCCGTCGAGAATTCCGTCTGGCATCTTCGTCGGCGCAGTTCCCGAGCAGGCTCCCGGAGGATCTCTTTTCAGCATGGATCAAGGCTCCGGGATGCCGGATGCCGGAACAGGAGTATTTTCTGGCCGTCACGTGGCGTCTGTTGTCCGTGGGGAGTCAAAGGGCCCGGTCCGCATTTCGTCC
>Ga0074044_10004877_pt1 | contig 11041 bp, 9 predicted proteins | sample BogForMeECP23OM1_FD_94443 | JGI IMG/M metagenome (GOLD analysis project Ga0074044, IMG submission 94443) | Bog forest soil microbial communities from Calvert Island, British Columbia, Canada - Bog Forest MetaG ECP23OM1 | ecosystem: Environmental > Terrestrial > Soil > Wetlands ...
CTTTGGCGCTCACTTAAATGCCCCCTCTGTGCTCAGATAAAGTACCCCTTTCATTCACAGCATCCTACGCATATTAAGGATGAGAGGGCTTGTATGGAGGTGAGTGCGTTTAGTCGGTTCTTTGGGTGCGGATTGTCAAGCCTGGGGTTACGTAGCGTAGGCGATTTGTTTCTTTCTCAGGCTGCTGCAGTTTTTCAGATTAAAGACGGTGCAGTTTTCGGTAATCCTATCCAGGAGAGCCGACGTGAGATGTGTATTTTGTAGGAAGGAGTTCCATTCGTCAAACCCAATTTGCGTGGTAATCAACGTGGTATATTTGCGATGGCGCTTTTTGAGAATATCAAACAACAAACCAGCAATTTCCTTATCTACCGGGTCATACCCCCACTCATCGATAAGCAGGATGGGATAGTTTTGAAAGCGTTTGATGACTCTCGACTCGGTATGATCTGCCTTGGAGTGCATGAGTAAGTCCAGGAGTTTACTGAAATCAATGAAATAGCCGCGATAGCCTTGGTTTATTGCATGGATCAGAAAGGCGGTGGCAAGGCCAGTCTTGCCGCAGCCCGTGGGGCCTATGAAGATCAGTTCCTGCCTTTCGGTGAGATACCGCGAGGAGTCATAGAGTTCGAGCACGAATTTCTTCTTGAGCTTGGGCTGTTGGTCAAAGGGAAATGTCTGCATGACAAGGAGTTCAGGGATGTTGGCTTTTTTGATGCGAGCCAGTCGGGCTGTTTCCTGTTGCAGGCCGTATTCCTGCGTCAGGATGTTGGTCAGGAAGGCGTGGTAGGAGAGTTTCTGTTTCAGCGCCGCGCCACAGAGTTGATCCCAGTTTTGCGCCAGGTGTTTCAAGCCCAGCGCCTGTGCTTGTTTTTTCAATTCTTCATTCATTAGTCTCCTCCTGATCAGGATGTGGATCAAGCCAATCGGGCAGCTCATTTTCCTGGGAAAACCTGCCGGCTTGAAATGTTTCTCGTTGTTCATAATCCTGGGTCAAAGCGACTGCTTCCCCCAGGTCCGGACATTCAGCTTGCAGCAGTTGCCGGGAAATACGCTGCAACGCTTGCAGCGAGGAAACCTTGTAGCGCAGCGCCCGGGAAAGCGTGGCGAGTAATAGGGCTTCTGACATTTTTCGGGACAAGCTGTAGAGGTCTCGAATGAATCTGGGTTTTTGATGCACGTCACCGGAGGCTTGAATGAAATCCAGATATTCGCTGCAAAGCGGATCAATGGCCCGCAGCCGGGTTTCTTCTTCCTGGCTGTTTTGTTTGAATTGCCGGGGTACGTAGGGATTCAGCACAGCCCCCTCGGGTGCGAAGCGTTTATTTTTCGTGCTATAGGCAGGCAGTGGATAGCAAAGCGCACTGCACAAGGAGGACAACCCGTAGGGAAAGATTTTGATCTCCCGCGGATATTGCAAAAGGTCCACTTTGCCGCCGGGGTTCAGTTGAGGCTCAACGGGCACCCAATAATAATTGCCGTCAAAGGCAAGATAACCATGGGCATCCAGTACTCTTTGGTGCGGCTGATACGGCGGCTGGAGTACATCGGGAAGTTTGAGTAAGTCAGCCTTCTCGCTTTCGAAAAGTTCTCCGGGGATAAGCCTGGTTTTGGCTTGCGGCCTCTGGGCAAAACGTTCCGACCAGTCTCTCGACTGCTGATTCATGTCTTCAAGACTGCTGAACGTGCGACCGGGCAGGAAGTTGGTCTCGGCAGTCCAGAAACTCCGCTCACAGCCGGCCTTCCTATTGGCATGCCCTTTTTCATGGGCTATCCAGGTAAAGCCGTAGGGCTTGGCAAAGGATATCATTTCGGGATTAATAACCGCGTCCTTGCCGGTGCCGTGCAGCACCGCAAGGTTGGTGTTGTCGATAACGCAGGTTTTAGCCGCATACCCCCACCGGCTCAGGGCCTCATGGAAGAAGCACTTCATGCGCCAACGGTTGAAGCTCCGGTAAAATTGAATATACCGCATTTTGCTATAGCGCAGATACAGGCTGCTGCATTGCACCAACACGGTTTCATTTCCCAGTTTGACGCGGTGCGGCGAGGTGTCGTGCTGCATTTCGGCGCCCGGCACATCCTCTACATGCGCATAACGGTGCTGGTGTTTTCGGCCTATCCCTGAGTCGCGCAAGAGCCGCGTCAGCGTGGAGTAGCCGATTGCAAGGCCGTGTTCTTCGGTCAACACTTCATAGATTCGCTGCCTGAACCCGTTGCACTCAACATAGGTCTGGCGTAACAGGTCTACGCTTATGGCAATTTTGTCCTGGCGCGGCGGCGGGGCCGCTCCATTGCCTTTCAATAGCCGTCTCACACTCTTGGGTGATATGCTCAAAAGCCGGGCTATCTCTTTTTTGCCGCGGCCTTCGGCAGACAAGGTCCTTGCGGCTTGCCGTTTATCGGCGTTGATCATGCCAGACCTCCAGGCTTTTTTGGAACCGCGGCAGCACGCTCAATAGCCCCTCCACGATCAAATCGGCCTGCGCGTAAAATTCATTACCGGCCAGTCCCGACTGTTGCAATCCCGCCACCAAACGGTACAGATATTTTTGCGCCAGCTCTAAATCCAACAAGACACGGGCTTCCCGCTTTCCCATTTGGAGACTTTCCCGGACCTGGCTTTTCTGCAACTGCTCCAGCGTCCAGTTGATCCGCCCTTGCTGGATCTGGGCTTTGAGCGCCGCTCCGCCTCGGAAATAGCCATGCGCCAGCAAGTCGATCTGACGCAAACTCAGATCTTTCTCTGACACGGCTTGGACAAACTCTGCGATTTCACTTTGGGGGATTTTGTTTACGCGCGTAAAGGAATTCAGCGTATACAGGTAAGACCGGGCCGGAAATTTCCCGGTGAATATGGCTTCACGCACGCTCTCGCTCATCTGGCTGAGGATTCCCAGCCGCACACTGACCCACGCGGCGGAGCGCTCCAAATGCCGGGCGATTTCCGTTACGCTCAGATGATACTTGGCTTTGAGTTCATCCACCAGCGCCGCTTGCTCCAGGGTGCTAAGCGCATGCGCGTTGCTTTGGCGCAGCAGTGCCAGCATTCCTCCGGCCTCATCGGCCCCCAGCGAAACCACCGGCGCTCGCTGTATCCCAAGCTTCTGACTGCACCGCAGCCGCTTGAAGCCGTCCAACAGCAGCAGCGTTTCTCCGCTCACCACTCCTTGCAACGGCTCCCGGATGCCGCCCAAACTGATCGAGGCCAACAGCTCCCGCTCCTGGCGCTCGTTAGGGAGCCGCAGGCCTTCCCAACGCCGGTCTATTCTTTGTATTTCTATTTCCTGCACGCCGCTTTCACCTTACCAAGTACTTTATCACCTGGTAAGGATTTTTTTAAGGCGGTGTTGTCTCTCTTTTTTCCTTTCGCTGCTTTACCAGATCTCTGGCTTCCTCCAGCGTGATACGGTGCCCTTCTATCATGCTCACCATCTCACGGATATGCTCCAGCATCGCTTCATCCGGAATCTCCGTGGGCTTGGCTTCCCGTGCCGCTGGCTCTTCTCCTTGCCGATATCGCCGCTGATTCAATCTCCTCTTCTTCATCGCACCCCTCTCTGTATTCCGATACGCCTGGCTGCGGCTATTGCTTTGCTCTCGTACCCATGTTTGACGGCACCCGAACGGACACCGTAAATCTTCTCGCCCCCGGTTCCCCGGGTTGGTCAGAAATAAATACCGCAATGGCAGCAGCGGGCAAGCCACCGCACACTCGGTGAACTCTCACGCAACACCTCCCGAAGCCCTTGATAATAGTTCCCAGCCAGTTCCCGCATCTCCGCTCCCTCTCGCCACCAGTCCGGCAAATTGACGAACTTTTCCTGCATGGCCACCAACACATCTACCATCTTCTCGCTCAGAGGATGAAACCCAACTGGAATGCACGCATCCCTCGATTGCCCGTGCTTTCGCGATGACTTTTGGCCTGATTGATTAGAGGTCGAATAGAGAACTAAACTTTTCATGTCCTGGATAGTATCACAACTGGCTTGATAAGAAATGTTCATTGCTTAAGGGGGGGCACTTATCTGAGCAGAAGGGGGGGCTTTTAGCTGAGCGGCAAAGATAGAACGAGGGTGAGTCGTTATATACTTCGATTGAATGGGAAGCAGAGCATCGCGACGGTACCGAACAGCATTACTCGCCAACCCCGCTGGGCACATCGGACCGGTTCCACCAACCGCCGCCCAGCGCCTGGAACAACGCCACGGTGTCGGCGTAACGGTTGGCAATGGCCTGTACGAGATTGACCATCGCCTGCTGATATGTCTGTTCGGCATTTAGCAGCGCCAAGTAGCTGATAGCGCCCAATTCCAGCTGAGAACGCGCGATAGAAAGACTCTTCGCTGCAGCACGCTCGGAGGCTACGGCCGCTTTCAATGCGTCAGAGTCGGATTCAATGGCGTGCAGCGTGTCGGCAACGTTCTGGAAAGCAGTGAGTACGACACTCCGATACTGTGCTGCTGCCTGGTCATAAGCCGCTTCAGCAGCACGTTGCCGGTGCAGCAATGTGCCACCCTGGAAGATTGGCTGAGTCAGATTGCCGGCCAATCCCCAAAATCCGGTGCCAGAGGTAAACAACTGATTGATTGCGGTGGCGCTGGATCCCCAGTTGGCGCTCAGGTTAATGTTAGGCAACCGGTTGGCGATACTAACGCCAATATCTGCACTGGCGGAGTGCAATTGCTCTTCAGCGGAGCGCACGTCCGGTCGCTGTTCCACCAGCCTGGAGGGAAGGCTCACAGGAAGCTCTTGCGGCAATTGCAGAGACGAGAGTTCGAACTCCTCGACGAGCCCTTCGCTCGGGAAACGGCCAATGAGGCGAGCCAACAGATCGCGCTGCTGCGCCAATTGTTTTTCCAGGGGAGGCAGCATGGCCTGCGTTTGTGCCAGCGCCGCTTCCTGCGCTGCTACATCTGCAGTGGCAACTTGGCCAAGCTCATATTGACGTTTCAGCAATTCAAGAGATTTGACCTGAAACTCGATCATCTTCTTGGTTGCCTCGATCTGCCCCCGCAAAGCTGCCTCTTGTACCGCTGCGGCGACCACATTGGAGGTCAGCGTAAGATAAGTCGCTTCGAGTTGGAAGCGCTGCGAGTCGGCTTGAGCTTTGAGCGATTCCACCTGCCGTCGCATGCCGCCGAAGACATCCGGCGCATAGGCCACAGAAACCTGCGCGGTGTGAAGGCTATAGGTGTAACTGTTGCTTTGTAACGGACTGGTCAACACTCCGGCAGTCTTTTGACGCGTGGGATTGAAGTCGGCTTCAACACTGGGAAAAAACGCACCCTGCTGTGCATAAACGTTTTCCCAGGCGACGTGAAGTGCGGCTTGCGCGGCTTTCATGTCGGGGTTAGCCTTGAGCGCCTGGTCGATCAGGTCATTGAGCGGTTTCGACTGAAACAGCGTCCACCATTGTCCGGGTATGTCCATTTCCTGCACGAAGCGCTGCGTATCGCCGCCCTTGACCTCGACCGATGCTGTCTGTACAGCCAGTGGCTGCGGTGTATAGCGATCAACATTGGGCGCAGCCGGGCGTTGGAAATCAGGCCCAACCGCACATCCGGCCAAGAGAATACATAAGATAATTATGGGTCTATACATGGTCAATCCTCCTCTTTAGCAAATGGGGCTTTGTGGTTTGACGATGTTCCACCCATCTTTCCAGCGCGAAGTAATAGGTCGGCAGAATAAACAGCGTGAGCAGGGTGGCAAGCCCGAGACCGCCAACCACAACGGTGGCGAGGTTGCGCTGCACATCGGTGCCAATGCCGGTAGCCAATGCAGCAGGCAGCATACCTACGCTTGCTACTGTGGCGGTCATGAGCACCGGCCTGAAACGCTCTACAGCACCGGAAACTACGGCCTCTCGCAGTGCTACTCCTTGCTCGCGCACCCGATTGATGTTGGAGATCATTATGATGCCGTTTTGAACGGCCACGCCGAACAGCGCGATGAAGCCGACAGCGCTGGCCACATTCAGTGTCTCGCCCCTGAGGTGCAGCGCAATCAGGCCGCCCAATGTTGCAAGCGGCACTACTCCGAGAATTAAGACCGTCTGGCGGATCTTGCCAAACTCAGTAAACAGGAAAATGGCCATAAGTGCCAACACGATGCCCATGATCAACGTCAATCTGGCCTGGGCACGCTGCTGGTTCTCGAATTCACCGCCCCATTCAAGGCGATATTTGGTGTGGTCAAAGCTCACCGACTGGCCAATCTTGCGCTGTGCCTCCGATAGGTAATCGGACAGGGCGCGGTCCCGGTTATCAATTCGTACAAGCAGTACGCGGTGGCCCATTTCGTGCGTGACATTGCTTTCGCCGGTCTGCAGCTTGATATGGGCCACTTGGGAAAGCGGGATTTGTGCACCGCCGGAGGTAGTGAGTTCAAGGTTTCCAAGTGCCTCAGGATTATTGCGCATTTTTTGTGGAAACCGCACGGTAACGTTGTACGTCCGATCTTCCACATAGACCGTGCTGACCGGTGCGCCGCCAATCCCGGTCTGAATCAGGTTGGTGATATCCGATACGTTGATGCCGTAGCGGGCAGCAGCTTCGCGGTCGATGTTGATGGCTATCTGGGGAATCGGAGGCTCCTGAAAAACAGAGGCTTCCGCAGTGCCCCGGATGCCGTGCAGTATGTTGACGATCTCGCCGCCGATGCGGCGCAACTCATTAAGGTCGTTGCCGACAATGCGAACGACGAGAGGACTATGCGAGCCGCCAATCGCATCTTCGACCATATCTATGATTGGCTGGCTGATACCGATATCGAATCCGGGCATTTGCTGAAAGCGGGCGTTGAGACGACGTAGAAACTCCGACCTGGTTTCTCCCTTGGGCCAGGCGTTGTATGGTTTCAGGCCGACAGGCGCTTCGATGTGGGAGGGCGTCCACGGGTCGGTTCCGTCATCGCTGCGTCCAAGCTGGGTAATGGCGTAAGATACTTCGGGAAATTCGAGCAGCGTACGCCGCAGTTCCCCGGCCATCTCGCTGGCCTTGTCGAACGACAGGCCTGGCGGCAATTGCACTTGCAGCCACAAGGCGCCTTCATCCAGTTCGGGTAGGAATTCCAGGCCAACACTCATACCCAGCCCGACCACTGCTATCAGCGCAGCGCCTCCTATCATATATGCAATTTTTGGCACGGCCAGCATGCGCTCTAAGGTTCGGCAAAAGCCATTTTCCAGCCATTCGAGCGGTCGGTTGTGGAAAACCGGCCGGGGTTTGCGCAAGGCCATGTAGGCCAGGCCTGGAATAAGGGTAAAAGTACACAGGAGTGAGCCTAAAAGGGCATAGCTCACGGTATAAGCCATCGGCGTGAACAGCTTTGCTTCGGCCCGCTCGAACGCAAACAGCGGTAAGTAGGCAATGATGATGATGAGGGTGGAAAAGAAAATAGGCCGCGTCACCTCTTTCGTTGTATTGAACACATCATGCTCGCTCAAAGTCACTGATGGGTCCGCCTCCCGCCTTCGCAGTATAGCCTCGGTCACTATGATAGCCGCATTCACGATTATGCCGAAATCGATAGCGCCAAGCGAAAACAGGTTGGCAGGCATTTTTGTGAAATGCATTACGATAAATACCACCACCAACGCGAATGGAATAGTCACCGCTGCGATCAAGGCGCTGCGTGGGCTGCCTAAAAATAGAATCAACACAATGCACACCAGCCCGATTCCCTCAAGTACGGTATGGGATACCTTGTGAACAGTATTCTGGACTAGCTCGTCCCTGTCGATGTAGGGAACGATGCGCACCCCCATAGGGCCGAGTTGTTTGCCCAGTTCCGCGACCTTTGCATGGATGCCTTTCAGTACCTCCGATGGATTTTGATACTTGAGCATGTCCACGATGCCTTCTATGGTGTCTGGGTTGGTGTTCTTGCCCAGAATGCCCTCGCGCTCCTGATGGCTGTATGTGGTCCTGCCCAAGTCGCGCACCAGGACCGGCACGCCGTTTCGTTGGGTGACAACGATACTGCTAAGATCACCCAGCGTGTGTACCATGCCGATGCCACGGATAACATAGCCCTGCTCGCCGCGCGAGATGCGGCTGCCGCCAGCATTGGAGCTGTTGTTATTGATGGCCGTGACCACGTCATTAAGGCCGATGCCATAACGTTGTAGCTGGGCCGGTTCAAGTTCAAGCTGATACTGCATGGTAAAACCACCGAAATTATTGATGGCGGCCACCCCGGCTACCTGCTGCAGTGCCGGGATGACGATCCAGTGCTGGATTTCCGAAAGTTCCATAAGGTTCCTAGTATCAGACTCCAGGGTATAGCGGTAGATTTCACCAACCGGGCCTGTTACAGGATCAAGGCCCGGCTGGACGCCGGAAGGGAGGCTGACCTGGTTTATGCGCTCCGTGATCCGCTGGCGGGACCAGTAGTCTTCGGCTCCGTCCTTGAACACCAATGTAATGAGAGAAAGACCGAACGTACTGCTCGAACGCATGGACTCAATGCCGGGAGTTCCGGCCAGCGCCCGCTCTAACGGTACCGTGATCTGTTGTTCTACCTCTTCGGAGGCGAGCCCGGGCACCTGGGTGACAACCTGCGCGGTGACGTCACCAATGTCCGGATATGCTTCGACTGCCATTTTTGTCCAAAAATAATAGCCGAAAATAGCAAGTAGTATAGCTACGATAATTGCAACGAACCGCTTGCGAAGACAGATGCTGACGATTCTATTAATCATTGAGCAGCACCCCTCCCTTGACAATGATGCGGTCGCCGGGATTCAGCCCCTGATCGATTCGGGCTCCATCGCCCTCTCCATAACCGGGAAGGACCGGGCGCTTGATGAAAGTCCATGGCGAAACCTCGACGAACACAATGGTACTGTCGTTATCCATGAGCAGAGCGGAATTAGGCACGAACACCGAGGATTTCTGCGGTATATTGAAACTCGCATTGGCGAACATATTGGGTTTAAACTTGCCGCCAGGATTGGAAAAGGTTATCCGCACCTTATTGCGGTGCGTGTCCGGTTCCACGACAGCGCTTACGAATGCGACAGCGCCATGAAAGACCTGTCCCGGGTAGGCTGTAAAGGACACGTCGGCAGACTGCCCTTTGGCAATATTAGCGATATTGATCTCCGGCACGTTCGCCGTTACCCAAACAGAATCGAGATTTGCAATAGTCATGAGCGATGCGGTCACATCGTTGACGAATGCGCCCGGCGCGGTCATGAGCGCGGTGATGCTTCCGGTCGTTGGCGCAATAAGAGTCAGGAGGCGCGACCCGTCTTTAGACTGGGACAGAACGCCGATTTGTTTGAGGCGCGCTTCGGCACGGTTGAACTCCGCCTTGGCCTGGGCATAATCGCTCTCAGCCTGCTCCAGGTCCTTAAGTGCTCCGGCGCCGGCTTTTTGGAGGCCGCGTACCCGCTCCAGGGTGCGCTCGGCATGTTGCAAGGTATCACGTCCCTTGTCGTCATCAGCATAGGCCTGCGCGAGGTCGCCCGATTCGATCACGGCGAGCGGCTGCCCTTTTACAACACGGTCGCCCAGACTGACGTTGAGCTTAACCACTCTGCCGGCAACAGGCGGCAGGATGTTGATCGTGCGCGCAGGGTCAGCCTCTACAGCAGCCGGCAACACAAGAATGTGCGGGCTATTCTTTATGGTGACTTGTTGTACAAGAAGCCTCGAACGCAATGCGGAACCCTGGGGGATGATGAATTTGTCGCCCTGATGGACAAGAGCCTCAGGTGTGGTCTCCTGTGCTGCAGCATGGCCTGACGAGTTGAACAACCGTGTTACCAACCCAACACCCAGCACGAGAATGACTACCGCGACGCCGATTAGGGCCAAGCGCTTTATCTGTGGATAGTGATTCAAAATATACATGCAATGCCTCCTAATAGAAAATTCAATCCTCTTTCATATCGAAATAAACATAAAAATGTACTTACTTGCACTTCTTACACAATCCGTATATTTCCAGCTTATGCCTTGCAGGACTAAACCCTTTTGCCTCAGCAAGCTTGTCCTGAAGCATTTCTATTCTTTTGTCATGCACCTCTGTAAATTCCCCGCATTTGGTACAGATAAGATGATCGTGGTGGCCTTTGCCCACCTTTTGCTCATATCTGGCTTTTTCATTACCAATTTTAATTTCTTCGGCAATGCCGATTTCGCAGAGCAACTTGAGCGTGCGATGTACCGTTGCAAAGCCGATGTCCGAAGATATTTTCCGGACTTCATCGTACAGGTTATCGTCCGTAATATGCCGCCCTGAGGCAAGGAAGCAGTCGACAATGGTATCCCGCTGCAAAGTATGCCGCAATCCCCTTGCATTAAGTGAATCGGAAAATAATTTTTTGGCCTGTTCTGTATCCATAATCGGTTTTGATTTTGATAATGATAAACTATATCAATTAGAACACAGGCTAATGCCGTTTGTCAAGTATCCATTTTTCATCCGGAGCAACTGTCTCATTTTCTCTTTCTCCTGAAAATAAAAAAATCCCCAAGGCAAAAATGCCCTGAGGATTGCACCCTGATTTACTTTATCCTCTTTCCTTCCAGCCATGGCAAGGAGGGGTGATGGGTGAAATGTTAAATAGAAAACGGGGGTATGATGAAGCATTGCCTGAATGAACTTCCCGTCACCAGCAACAAATCACTGAGTCTCACAGGCAGGTCTTCTGGCTCTCGGATCTTCCTACTTACCGGCCTTCCCAGAGTTTTACTCCAGTGGCTCAGTCGGCTTTCGTCCCCGGTTACAGCGGCGGGCCCGCTCCCGAATCGGCGTTTCCGCCCCACGGGATTCCCTATTAATCCTTACGGCACCTTGAGATTGTCTTTTATAATACTTAGGTGTAACTTTTGTCAATCGGGGATTGCATCAAAAGTGTAAAAGCGGTAAACCTTACGTCTCGATAATCGTTAAATGAACTTGGTCACTGCGGTGTTTCCTTGGTGGCTGGGCGCCGGAACTATTTTGATTTCCTGAAATTGCGTCTTTACACTTGTACGCAACGTTTTCTGACACTCGCTGCAGCCATTCATTCCTCCCTATA
>Ga0074044_10004878_pt1 | contig 11040 bp, 8 predicted proteins | sample BogForMeECP23OM1_FD_94443 | JGI IMG/M metagenome (GOLD analysis project Ga0074044, IMG submission 94443) | Bog forest soil microbial communities from Calvert Island, British Columbia, Canada - Bog Forest MetaG ECP23OM1 | ecosystem: Environmental > Terrestrial > Soil > Wetlands ...
ACCACGACCCGTAAATCTTCCGGATAGGATTCGACCGCCTTGCGGATCGCCCGCCCCAGCATGAAGCAACGATGGCCGGTCGGCGGCGGATAAAGCACCACGTTGACGGCGAGCGGGATGACCGGACAGGGCCATTGTTTCGGCGAGCCGAACAAGAGATTGAGCGGCACCGTCAGCCCGTGATCGACCTCCATCTTGTTGACGATGGTGAGATCGAACTCGTCGAGAATGACGGACTGAGCGATATGGGCGGCCAGCTCCGGATGGCCCTTCACCACCGGCACCGGCCGTGGTCCCCAGCCTTCATCGGCCGGCGGGAATTCCGCGGCGCAGCCGAGCGCGAAGGTCGGGACGAACTCGACGGAGAACGCCGAGGCGTGGTCGTTGTAGACGGCAATGCAGACGTCGGGCTTGGCCTTCGCCATCCATTCCTTGGACTTCTCGAAGCCGGAAAACACCCGCTTCCAATACGGCTCTTCGGTGCGATGATTGTCGATCGCGGCGCCGATCGCCGGCACGTGCGACGACGCCACTCCTGCAATGATCCTAGCCACGTTTCGACCTCGCTTTGCTGCGCGTCTTCGATTTGGATTTCAGCGCCTTGCCCCCCTTGGCGGCGCGCGCCGGTTTTGCCGCCGCGGCCTTCCCGGATTTGCCTTTGCCCGATTTGCTCTTGCCCGATTTGCTGCGGTTACCCTCGACCGAGCGGCCGCCGCCGAGCATCATCTTGGCGTAGTCGTCCTGCGAGGAGCCCGTCATCACCGCGGCGAGATGCTGGAAGGAATGTCCGTCGGTGGCGCCGAGTTTGGCGGTGAAATAGATGTTGCCGCCCAGTTCGAGCATGCGATTGTAATCGCGCTTGAGGACGGCGTCGGTCTGCTCCGGCGTCAGCTTGAACTTTTTCAGATATTCGGCCTCGTTCGCTTTGAAGGCCTTGCGGTTGTCCTCCTTCATCAGCGACATGCAGAACATGTTGATGCCGTAACCTTGCCGCGAGCGCTCCTGATCGAAGACAAAAGTGCCCGGGATATCGTCATAATCATGGTCGCGGGCCATCGGCGTCTCTCCCGTTTGGCTTTCCCTATATAGCGCACGGAAGCCTGGCAACGTAAGCGGTTCCCACAGTCTCGAACTGGTCTAAGCCCCGTCATGGCCGGGCTTGACCCGGCCATGACGCAAGGGCATCAGCGCCAATAAAGCCGCATTGGATTATCGACCAGCAGCGCCTGCTGCAATGCGGCCGTGGCTGCGATCTTGGGAATGTAATCGACCAGGACGCCGTCGTCGGGCGCCACTTTCACGTTGGGATGCGGCCAATCGGTGCCCCAGATCACGCGATCGGGGAATCGCTCGACCAGCGCACGTCCGAACGGCACCACGTCGTCATAGGGCGGCCCGGCGATGCTCATGCGTTCCGGGCAGGTCACCTTCACCCAAAAATTCTTGTGCCGCTGCATCAGGCTGTGGAAGCGCTGGTTCTCCAGGTGATCGACGCCCTTCTTCACGTCGGGCGTGCCCATGTGATCGACGACGACGGCCGTCGGCAGCGCGGTGAAGAAGCTTTCCAGCTCGGGCAGGTCCGGCATCTCAAAATAGACCACGACGTGCCAGCCGAGTTCTTCCACCCGTGTCGCGATGCGCGTGAGCACGGCGGGCGGGGTGAAATCGACAAGGCGTTTGATGAAATTAAAGCGCACGCCGCGCACGCCGGCCTTGTCCATCCATTTCAACTTATCGTCGGTCACCTCCTGGCCGACGAAGGCGACGCCCTTGGCGCGGCCCTTTGCAGCCTCGAGCGCGTCGACCATCGCGCGGTTGTCCTTGGAATGGCACGAGGCCTGCACGATGACGTTCTTGTCGAAGCCGAGGAAGTCGCGCAGCGCAAACAGCTTCTCCTTCGGTGCGTCGCACGGCGTATATTTGCGCTCCGGCGCGTAGGGAAATTTGCTCTCCGGGCCGAACACGTGGCAGTGCGCATCGACTGCGCCCGCCGGCGGCTTGAATTTCGGCTTCGACGGATTGGGATGGAAGGGGACGTAGCCGGGACTCATGGGCACGGCTTGGTCTCCCCGCCGACTAAACCCGCTCCAGCGCCAGCGAGACGCCTTGGCCAACGCCGACGCACATGGTGGCGAGCGCGCGCTTGCCGCCGCGCTTTTCAAGCCCATGCAGCGCGGTCATCGCCAGCCGCGCGCCGGACATGCCGAGCGGATGGCCAAGCGCGATCGCCCCGCCATGCGGGTTGACGTGGTCGGCATCGTCGGCGACGCCGAGCTGGCGCAAGCATGCGAGCCCCTGCGAAGCGAAGGCCTCGTTCAGCTCGATCAGATCGAAATCGCCGATCTTCAACCCAAGCCGTTCCATCAGCTTGCGCGTCGACGGCACCGGGCCGATGCCCATGATGCGCGGCGGCACCGCGGCCGAGGCCATACCGAGCACCCGCGCGCGCGGTTTCAAGCCGTGCGCCTTCACCGCCTCCTCGCACGCGAGAATCATGGCAGCCGCGCCGTCATTGATGCCGGATGCGTTGCCGGCGGTGATGGTGCCGGGATTGCGCACGATCGGCTTGAGCTTGGCGAGATTGTCGATCGTAGTGTCGGGACGCGGATGCTCGTCCTTGTCGACGACGATCGGGCCGGCTTTGCCTCCCGGCGCCTGCACCGGAACAATTTCCTCGGCGAAATAGCCGGCGGCCGCCGCCTTGCCGGCGCGCTGCTGCGAGCGCAATGCAAAGGCGTCCTGGTCCTTGCGCGCCACCTGGTATTCTTCGGCGACGTTTTCCGCGGTCTCGGGCATCGAATCGACGCCGTATTGCGCCTTGAGCACCGGATTGACGAAGCGCCAACCGATCGTGGTGTCGTAAATTTCGACCGCGCGCGAAAACGCCTCGCTCGCCTTGCCCATCACCATGGGCGCCCGCGTCATCGACTCGACGCCGCCGGCAATCGCGAAATCCATATCGCCGGTGCGGATCGCGCGCGCGGCGTCGCCGACGGCATTGAGCCCGGAGGCGCACAGCCGGTTGATGGTCAAACCGGGGACCGTGGCCGGCAGCCCGGCGAGAAGGAGCGCCATGCGCGCCACGTTGCGGTTGTCCTCGCCGGCCTGATTGGCGCAGCCGAGGAAGACCTCATCGAGCCGCGACCAGTCGGCCTGGGAATTGCGCGCGACCAGCGCCCGGATAGGGACCGCGGCAAGATCGTCGGTGCGCACCCTGGCGAGCGCGCCGCCGTAGCGGCCGATGGCGGTGCGCGCTGCGTCGCAAATGAAGACTTCTCGCATCGGGCTCTCCCTGGGCCGGCGATGGAGGCCGCCGGTGTTTCCTGGCGGCTAGATGATGGCGCCGCTTTTCTCCACGTACAGGCTATTTACGAGCCATGGCTGACAGGGTCAAACCGCGGATGCGCATCGCTGCTCAGCCGAATTCGCGCAACAGCTCCAGCAGCAACATGCGGCGCTTTGGCCCGATCAACTCGACCATCTGCTTTTCGTGGCAAGCGCTCAAAGCTTTGATCCGCGCCAAAGCCTTCTCGCCCGCGCCGGTGAGAAATAGCGAATGCGAGCGGCCGTCGCCGGCCGAAGGACGCCGTTCGATCCATTTGCGTCGTTCCAGCTCGTGCAACATGCGGGCAAGTCTGGCGCGCTCGATGCCGAGGGCGCGTCCGATCGCGGCCTGTGAACGGCCTGGGTTGGCTGCAATCAGAATCAGAACGGAGTATTGCGCCGGACGCACATCCATCGGCGCTAGCGTCCGGATGAAATCCTTGAACAACGCGACCTGCAGCCGACGCAGAAAATAGCCCACACGATCGTTCAATTCGGCGAGCTTGAGCGGTTCCGTTTGCGCCGTGGGGAGCGCCTGCGGGCGCTGCGCCTGCCGGCGTTCTGCGCCGCGTATGCCGCCCGGACGTCCGTTCAGGGATGCCAAGCTCAAGTCCTCCGCTGCTGCCCGTCTAGCACAATCCAGCCTGCCACAAGCACCTTGACGGCGATTGTTGTCAATGACAACATTCTCCAGGGACCGGCGCACCCATGACCGCGTCGGCTGCATTCAGGGCGTCAGAAGGCGCCGAGAGCCAAAACGGGAGGACCGCATGCTCAAGCTCGCGGCAATGACGACTGCCCTGTTCTCCTTGATGTGGTCCCCGGCTGGGGCCGAGATGAATGGGGCCATCCGCATCGGCGTGCTCAACGACATGTCGAGCGTCTACGCTGCCTTCCAGGGACCAGGATCGGTGGTTGCCGCTCAGTTGGCGGCTGAAGACTTCGCCAAACAGTCAAAGCGCAAGGTCGAGATCCTGTCGGCGGATCACCAAAACAAGCCCGACATCGGCGCGGCCATCGCCCGGCAATGGATCGATGTCGATGGCGTCGACATGATCATTGACGTGCCGAATTCGGCGGTCGCGCTGGCCGTCGCCGATATCGTGCGCGAGAAGAATAAGGTTCTGATCGGATCGGGCGCCGGCTCCGCAACGTTGACAGGGGCCAAATGCTCGCCGAACACCGTGCACTGGACCTACGATACCTGGGCGATGGGGCATGGACTTGCTCGCGGCGTGCTGGACCAAGGCGGCAAGACCTGGTTTTTCGTCACCGCGGATTATGCCTTCGGGCATGACCTGGAGAAACAGGGCGCCGATGAAGTCCTCGCCGACGGTGGCCGGGTGCTGGGTAGCGTTCGGCATCCGCTTGGCACCAATGATTTTTCTTCATTTCTGTTGCAGGCCCAATCCTCCGGTGCGCAGGTGATCGCACTGGCCAATGCCGGCGGCGACACCGTGAACACGATCAAACAAGCGGCCGAGTTCAAAATTGGCGAAAAGCAGAAGATCGTCGCCTTGATCTTCGACCTACAAAGCGTGCCGGCACTCGGGCTGGCTACCGCGCAAGGCATCACGGCGCTCAACGCGTTCTATTGGGACATGAACGATCAGACCCGTTCCTGGTCGCGGCGCTATCAGGAGCGGTATTCCAAAAAAGAGATGCCCAATCACATGCAGGCGGGCGTTTATTCGGGCATCATGGATTATCTGAAAGCGGTCGAGCAGGTCGGCTCGCCCGCCGATGGGCGCGCGGTGGTGGCCGCGATGAAGGCGACGCCGGTCGATGACCCGCTGTTCGGCCGCGTCACTATCCGCCCGGACGGGCGCGCGATGCACCCGATGTATCTGTTGCAGGTCAAAACCCCCGCCGAGTCGAAGGGCGAGTGGGACGTTTTCAGTGTCACAGGAACGATCCCCGCCGATAAGGCGTTTCGTCCGCTCAACGAAGGCGGGTGTCCGTTGATCAATAAATAGAACTGAGCGGGACGGGCGCGGAAACAGTTGACCGACGCCGCGAGGATATGCGGCATCGGGACCGTAAGGGGACCATCGAATGGGTGAGGTCGTCAGCACATCTTTGAGCAATGGCATCGCGGTGGTGCGCGTCGACAAGCCTCCGGTCAACGCCATGGACCAAAGCGTCCGCGCCGGCCTAAAGCGGGCATTTAGCGAATTGCGGGCGAAACCCGAGGTCAAGGCGATCGTGCTCGCCTGCGCCGGCCGGACGTTTATCGCCCGTGCGGACATCAAGGAATTCGACACCGGGATTGCCGAGCCCGGCTACCACGAGGTTTTCCGCCTTATTGAAGACTCCCCAGTGCCGGTGATCGCCGCGATCCACGGCACCGCGCTCGGGGCCGGCACGGAAGTTTCGCTCGCCTGCCATTATCGCGTGGCAGACGAGCGCGCCGCTTTAGGCCTGCCTGAGCTTACGCTCGGCATTATTCCCGGCGCGGGCGGTACGCAGCGTCTGCCGCGCCTGATTCCATTCGAGGCGGCGGCGGAAATGATACTCTCGAGCAAGCCGGCGAACGCCATTCAGGCAAAAAAACTCGGCTTGGTGGATGAGCTGGTCAAAGGCGACGTCGCCGAAGGCGCCATCGCCTATGCAAAAAAGCTTGTCGCCGGCGGCAATGGACCGCGTAAGACCCGCGAGCGGCCGGTCGTTGGCGTGGAAAAAGTTGCGGAAACGCTGCAGTCCAAGCGGGCGCAGGTCGCCAAAACCATGCGCAACCGCCAGTCTCCGATCAAGTTGCTCGAAGCATTGCAAGCCGCGGCCGCAATGCCGTTTGACGCCGGATTGGAGGTCGAAAAGGCGGCGAGTGCCGGCCTGCAACAGTCCACTGAGGCGCGCGCGCTGCGGCATTTGTTCTTCGCCGAGCGTGAGGTGCGCAAAATTCCCGGTCTTTCCGCAAGCGTAAAGCCGCGGCCAATCGACAGTATCGCCATCATCGGCGCCGGCACCATGGGTGGCGGGATTGCCATGGTATTCGCCAATGCCGGCTTACCGGTCACGGTGGTTGACGCCAAGCCAGAGGTCCTCGACCGCGGCCGCGCCACGATCCGCAAAAACTACGAGCGCTCGGTTTCGCGCGGCAGCCTCGCTGCCGAGCAGATGGAAGCGCGCATGAAGTTGATCACGCCCGCGCTCGATTATGCCGGCGTCGCCAAGGCCGATCTCGTCATCGAGGCGGTGTTTGAGGATATGAATTTAAAGAAGCAAATCTTTGCCAAGCTCGACCAAATCGCCAAACCGGGCGCGATTCTCGGCACTAATACCTCGACGCTCGACATCGACATGATTGCTGCGGTCACCAAACGACCGCAGGACGTGATCGGACTGCATTTTTTCAGCCCGGCGAATGTGATGCCGCTGCTGGAGATCGTGCGTGCCAAAATGACGGCTGACGACGTGCTGGTGACCGCGCTCGAGATCGCAAAGAAGGTGCGCAAGGTCGGTGTCGTAGCCCAGGTCTGTTACGGCTTCATCGGCAACCGCATGATGGATCCCTACGCGCGAGAGGCCGAGCATTGCCTCCTGGAAGGCGCGACGCCGGAACAGGTGGATTCGGCGTTGGAAGCTTTCGGGATGGCGATGGGCATCCTCGCGGTCTTCGATTTGGCGGGAGTCGACATCGGCCACCTCACCCGCGTGGCGCGTGGCAATGGCTTTCACAACGACCCCACCTACTACCGGCCGTCAGCAATGCTGACCGAGCGCGGCTGGCTCGGGCAGAAGGTCGGGCGCGGTTACTACCGCTATGAGGACGGCAAGCGCGTCGTCGACCAGGAAGTCATCAAATTGCTTCACGCCGAAGGCGGCCGTCTCGGCGTGCCGCAGCGCAAGCCGAGCGCCGCGGAAATACGCGAACGCTGTCTCTATGCGATGATCAATGAGGGTGCGAACATCTTGGCGGAAGGTATTGCTTTTCGCGCCAGCGATATCGATGTCGTCTATGCGTCGGGCTACGGATTCCCGCGCTATCGTGGCGGGCCCATGTTCTACGCCGATACCGTCGGCCTCAAGACCATCTATGACCGCATTCTCGAGTTTCAGCGCACGCTCGATCGACGATATTGGCAACCCGCCCCATTATTGGAAAAGCTGGCCAAGACTGGCTCTTCCTTCGGCCAATGGCAGGCCGAGCATGCTCGCTAGTTGAAAGGCAACCCCATGAACAACGCGTACGTTCCCTACGGCACATATTGGTCCACGCCCTTCGCCAAGTGGCAGGGCTCGCTCGGTCATCTCCACAGCATGAAGCTCGCGGCCAACGTGGCGCGCGACACGCTGGCGGCCAAGAAGTTTCCAATGGACGCGATCGACCTCGGAATTCTCGGCATCACGATTCCGCAGCCGAGCAGTTTTTTCGGGCTGCCGTGGGTGACGGGGATGATTGGAATTCCCAACGTGCCGGGACCCACCGTGAGCCAGGCGTGCGCCACCAGCGCGCGTGTCCTGCAGATGGCGGCGGAGCAGGTCGAGCATGGATCGGCCACCTGCGCGCTCGCGGTGACGGCGGACCGCTGCTCGAATGGCGCAACGCTCGTTTATCCCAATCCCGACGGACCCGGCGGCACCAACCTCACCGAGGCATGGGTGCTTGATAACTTCAACAACGATCCCTTCGCCATGAACGCCATGATTGACACGGCCGAAAACGTCGCCATGCGTTATCAGACCACCACGGCCGAGCAGCATGCCGTCGTGCTGCGGCGCTACGAGCAATATCAAGACGCGCTCGCCAACGACCGCGCCTTTCAGCGCCGCTACATGGTCGAAGTGGCGATCACCGATGCGAATTTCCGCAAGCAAAGGGGCACGCTCACGGCCGACGAAGGCGTGTTCGGCATTACGGCTGAAGGCCTGGCTAAGCTAAAACCGGTAAAGCCCAACGGTACCGTCACCTTCGGCAGCCAGACCCATCCGGCCGACGGCAATGCCGGCATGATCGTGACGGCCAAGGAGCGCGCCGCGGAGCTGGCTCAGGATAAGTTCATTGAGGTACAGCTGTTAGGTTTCGGCCAGGCGCGCGTCGAAAAGGGACACATGCCGATGGCGCCGGTGCCCGCAGCGCGCGCTGCGCTCAAAACCGCGGACCTCGAAATCAAAGACATCGATGCCGTGAAAACTCACAATCCGTTCGCTGTGAACGACATCGTGTTCGCACGCGATACCGGCTTCCCGGTTGAAAAAATGAACAACTACGGCTCGTCGTTGATTTTCGGGCATCCTCAGGGGCCGACGGGGATGCGTTGTGTGATAGAGATGATCGAGGAGCTGGCGCTGCGAGGCGGCGGCAACGGGTTGTTCACCGGCTGCGCCGCTGGCGATACGGCTATGGCGGTGGTGCTGAATGTCAGCGATTTCCGCAAGCACTAAAGAAGTCCCGGTCGCTGAGATCCGCAGGCGTGGCGGAGATCGCACCACGGCGCTGGCTAACTAGGATTCGGGCTCCATGTCCAATTCTGATTCGCTTCGTTCGCCGGTGCAGGCGCCTTTACGTCAGGTGCGGCTCGGCGCCGCGGAAGTCATGGTCGAGCGCCGAACTGACGGCACCATCCTGATGCGCTCGCCGCACGCGCTGCCCCCGTATCCGGACAAACTCACAGCGCGGCTCGAATATTGGGCCAAAGCGGCGCCGGAACGCATCTTCCTGGCGCAGCGCGATGCCGCCGGCGAGTGGCGCAGGCTGAGCTATGCGGCGGCGTTCGCGGCGGTGCGCGCGATCGCCGCGGCGCTGCTAGCGCGGGAACTCTCGCCCGATCGCCCGATCGCCATTCTATCCGGCAACGATATCGAGCACGCGCTCCTTGGCCTTGCCGCCATGCATGTCGGCATTCCCTATGCGCCGATCTCGGTGCCCTATTCGCTGCTTTCGCAGGATTTCAAACAACTCAAAGCCATTATCGACATTCTGACGCCCGGCCTGGTCTTCGCCGCCAATGGAACGGCATTCGCGCGCGCCATCGCCGCTGCCGTGCCGCGCGGCGTCGAAGTGGTGGTCAGCATGAACCCGCCGAGTGATCGGCCGGTGACGCCGTTCGCGGAATTGTCCAGCGCGCAAGCCACGCCGGCCGTCGAAGCGGCGCATGCCAAGGTCGGTCGCGATACTGTGGCGAAAATCCTGTTTACGTCCGGTTCCACCGGCCAGCCGAAAGGCGTCATCAACACGCAGCGCATGCTGTGCGCCAACCAAGTCATGGTCCGCACCGGCTTTTTGTTTTTTGCCGACGAGCCCCCGGTCGTGGTCGATTGGCTGCCGTGGAACCACACCTTCGGCAGCAACCATAATTTTGGGCTCGTGCTCGACAATGGCGGCTCGCTCTATATCGACGAAGGCAAGCCGATGCCCGGCGCCATCGAGGCGACGGTGCGCAATCTGCGCGACATTGCTCCGACCATCTATTTCAACGTGCCGAAGGGTTTTGAGATGCTGCTGCCATATCTCGACGGCGATCAGGCGCTGCGCGAAAAATTCTTCAGCCGACTCAAAGTACTGTTCTATGCTGGCGCGGCCCTGCCGCAGCACCTGCGCAACGAGCTGAAGCGGCTTGCAATTGAAACGACGGGCGAGCGTATCATTTTTCTGTCGAGCCTCGGCTCGACGGAAACAGCACCGCTTGCGGTCGCCTGCAGCTGGGAAAGCGAGCACGCCGGCAATATCGGCCTGCCCGCTCCGGGCGTGGAACTGAAACTTGTCCCGCGCGAGGGTAAACTCGAGGCGCGGCTGCGGGGGCCTAATATCACGCCGGGTTATTGGCGCGCGCCGGCACTTACGGCGGGCGCGTTCGACGAGGAGGGCTTTTACAAGATCGGCGATGCGCTCAAGTTCGAGGACGCGGCCGATCCGGCAAAGGGCCTCATCTTCGACGGCCGTCTCGCCGAGGATTTCAAGCTCGCGACCGGCACTTGGGTCAGCGTTGGTCCGCTGCGCGCGTTTTTTATCGCGCATTGCGCACCGCTGGTGCGCGATGTGGTGTTGGCGGGAGCGGATCGCGACGAAGTTGCCGCGCTGGTGATTCCCGATCTCGACGCCTGCCGCAGGCTGGCACCAGACCTTGCAGTGGATGTATCCGCCGCGGATTTGCTCGCCGACACGCGCGTGCGACAGACGTTCGCGCGCCTGCTCGACGCGCTGTCGGAGCCGAGCCGCGGCACGTCGGCCCGCGTCCGCCGTGCCATACTGCTCGCCGAGCCGCCATCGCTCGATGTCGGCGAGATGACCGACAAAGGATCGATCAACCAGCGCGCGGTGCTCGCCCATCGCGCGGCTTTGGTCGAGGAGCTTTACGCCGACCCGCCGTCGGCGAACGTAATCGTCGCCGGCCGGCCGGCGGCACCCACAGCGAAAGCGAGTTGATCATGGATATTCGTGGACATGCAGCCATCGTCACCGGCGGCGGTTCGGGCCTGGGCGGCGCCACCGCGCGCATGCTGGCCGGAGCCGGCGCCAAAGTGGCTATCTTCGACGTCAACCAACAGGCCGCCGGGGAAGTGGCGACCGACATCGGCGGCCTCGCGGTGCAGTGCGACGTCGCCGATAGCGCCAGCATGGAGGCGGCGATCGCCAAGGCGGCCGCGGCCCACGGTCCCGCGCGCATCCTCGTCAATTGTGCCGGCATCGGCACGGCCAAGCGCATCGTCGGCAAAGAGGGGCCGATGCCGCTCGCCGATTACGAGCGCATCATCCGCGTCAATCTGATCGGCACG
>Ga0074044_10004879_pt1 | contig 11040 bp, 9 predicted proteins | sample BogForMeECP23OM1_FD_94443 | JGI IMG/M metagenome (GOLD analysis project Ga0074044, IMG submission 94443) | Bog forest soil microbial communities from Calvert Island, British Columbia, Canada - Bog Forest MetaG ECP23OM1 | ecosystem: Environmental > Terrestrial > Soil > Wetlands ...
CATCGTGCCGGCGTGGCGTCGGGGTTGGCGACCTGGGCAAGCCAGCCATCCCTCAGCTTGAATCCAAAGGGCGTCCCGGAGTTGACCGTCTCGACGCGCTGCATGAAGAAGAACAGCCCGCGGTCGGTGCGAAGGCCGTGGGCCAGCCAGAAGTAGCCGCGCCGGGAGCCCTGCGGTGTGACGAACGACGCGGGTTGGCCGTTGGTGGCCGTGCCGTAAAAGAACTCCGGCGCGTTGGTTCCGCGCTGCAAGGCGATCGAGTTGTTGATCATGCGCGCGTCGAGCCGCTTGCCGTCCTTGACCCGGCCCACAAACGTGTCGCTGAACAGCCAGAGCGTGGTGTCCCGATCAAGCGGAATCGAATAATCCCCATCCGCGCCAATCCAGCCCGACTCCCGTTGAAACAATGCATCCCACTCCGGTGCCGCCCTTCCGATGAACCCCGAGCCGGCGTACGCACTGAGCGCCGAGAGCACCGCCAGGACGGGCGTAGCTCGGCACCACCACCGGAGCGCGGACATTGCTGTCCGCAGCAAGCTCTCAAAACCAGCCCGCTCCCGCGGGTTCCCATGCTCGTTTGGCCAGCCAACGCTGCTGCGGACAGGAATGTCCGCGCTCCAAGCTGATAGCAGTGCCAACATAGGCCCGAACCGGGGTGAGGGTGTGAGCATGGTCCCTTCCTACGCTTGTCATTTTGATCGGACAAGCCCATTCTCGGGAAGTAAATTGACTGGGCGCTTGTCCAACTAGGTTAGCGCTGCAGGGCGCACCGCGGCGGGCGGTTGCGAACTGGCTCTTGTGTATGGGAACAGATGCGGAGATGGTGCAATCGCCGAGTTGGTTGCAACGGGTGCTCATCGGGCGGAACCCGAAGCGCACCCTGGTGCGCATTGTCATCCTGGTGGTGGTGTCCGTGGTCGTCTTCAAGTACGTGCTTCAGCCGATTCGCGTCGAGGGCGGGAGCATGCTGCCGACGTACAAGGACCGCGGCGTCCACTTTGTCTATCGCCTGGCCTACCTCTTCCATGGACCGCGCCGCGGCGACGTGGTGGCCATCCGGACGGAGGCGGGCGAACATGTGATGTATATGAAGCGCATTGTCGGCCTCCCGGGTGAAACCGTGGCCTTCCGCCAGGGTTACCTCTTCATTAACGGGAAGCTTCTCGACGAGCCGTACTTGATACTGCGGGGGACCTGGGAGCACGCACCCCAGCTTGACGGCCCAGACCAGTACTACGTGGTGGGCGACAACCGTGACATGCCCTGGGACGACCATTACAAGGGCCGTTCGGCACGCGACCTCATCATCGGCAAGGTGGTCCTATGAAAGAGTGGTTCATCCGCGTCATCCTCGTCGCTGCGCTCGTTGCCGTGGGCATCTGGAGCTGGGGCGTCTTATTTCCCAGCCCGGAAAAGATAATCCGCAAACGCCTGGATGAGCTGGCCCGGACCGCTTCCTTTTCATCCAAAGAAGGGCTGGTGGCCAAGGCCTGGAACGCCAGCATGCTGGCTGATTTCTTCACCGAGGATGTGCAAGTCACGGTCGAAGTCCCGAGCGCACAGCATACCATCAGTGGCCGCGCCGAACTGCTGGAAGCAGCCGCGGGCGCGCGCTCCACAGTCGGCAGCCTCAGCATCGAGTTCCCTGACATCAAGGTCACCCTCGCCCCTGACCGGACGTCAGCCGTCGTCAACCTCACCGCCCGAGGCAAAATCCCGGGCGAGAGAGATTTCTACCTCCAGGAGCTAAGGCTGCGAATGATCAAAGTAAAACGCGACTGGCTCATCAACCAGGTCGAGACCGTGAAGACGCTTTCCTGGAATCGCCATGTCGGGCGGACGTCCCACCTGTCCCCGCGAGCTTGAAATCCACCTGGCGTTTAAACGTATCCACCTTCGCCACCTGCACCTCCACGTTATCCCCCAGCTTGAACACTCGCCGGGTGCGGCGCCCGACAAGCTGGCCGCGCGCGGCATCAAACTGGTAGAAATCGTCGCTCACCCCGGAGAGCGGCACCAGCCCGCTCATCCCCAGCCCGGGCACATCAACAAAGAAGCCGAAGTTCCGCACATCAGTGACCAGCGCCGCATACCGCGGCGGATGCGCTGACTTGAGCTGCGCATTCAGGAACGCGAACATCTTCACGTCCCGGCTGTCGCGCTCCGCGTCATCGGAATTCCGCTCGGTCTCGGAGATGTGGTCCGCCACCTCCTTGAGCGACCGCGCCGCCAGCCGCTGGCCTTGCGGCTGGAACAGGGCGCGGTGCACCACCAGGTCGGCGTAACGCCGGATCGGCGAGGTGAAATGCGTGTATTTCTTCTTGGCCAGGCCGTAATGGCCCAGGGGCTCGACCGCGTAGCGCGCGCGCATGAGCGACCGCAGAAACCCGATCTTCAGCGCCTGGCCGATCGGCAAGTGGTTGAGCCTTTCCAGCAGCCTCTGCACTTCCTGGCGGTTCGACAAGTTGCCGCATTGAATGTGGTGGCTGAGGACTTCCTCGCGGTATTCCTGGAGCCGTTGGTCATCTGGCGGCTCGTGGATGCGATACAGCGAAGGCCGGTTCAGGGCCATCAGCCGGCTGGCCACGGCTTCGTTCGCCAGCAGCATGAACTCCTCGATGAGCTGATGCGAAATGTCGTTCTCCACCTTCTCCATGCGCAACACCCGCCCGCCATCATCCAGGCGAATCTTGACCTCGGGAAAGTCCAGGTCGAGCGACCCGGCTTTGAAGCGCGCCCGCCGGATGGTCTGGGCCAGGGCGTTGGCATCATGGAGCATTTGCTCGATTGGGTCCTGAGGCCGGCGCTGGAGCACCGCCAGGACCTCCTTGTAATTGTAGCGCCGCTGCGAGCGGATCACCGCGGCGTAGAACTGCGTCTTCAGCACGTGGCCCTCGGCCGAGAGCAGGAACTCGACGCATTTGGTCAGCCGCTCCACCTCCGGCTTGAGGGAGCACAGCTCATTGCTCAACGCCTCGGGCAGCATCGGCACCACCCGGTCCACCAGGTAAGTTGAGTTGCCGCGCCGGGCGGCCTCCTCGTCCAGCGCGGTGCCCGGCTTCACGTAATGCGAGACGTCGGCGATGTGGACCCATAACTTCCAATGACCCGCCCCGGCGTGTTGCAGGCAGATCGCGTCGTCGAAATCCTTGGCGTCCTCGGGATCTATGGTGACGACCTGGTGATTGCGGCAATCCACCCGCCCAGCCCTTTCCGCCGGCTTCACTTCCCGGCCGACGGACTGCGCCTCTTGCAGCACGCGCTTCGGGAAATGCAACGCCAGCCGGTATTGGCGGATGACCGAAAGCATATCCACCCCTTCGGCATCCGGCGGGCCAAGGACCTCGATGATCTCGCCCTCGGGATTCGCGTGCCGCGACTTCCACTCGTGCAGTTCCACAACCACCTTGTCTCCCACCTGTGCCGGGCGCCCGGTGTCGCGCGGCGGGGGCACGTAGATGTCTTGCGTGATACGCGGGTCATCCGGGATGACGTAAAGGAACTGCCGGCCGCGCTGCAGCGTGCCGACCAGTTGCGTGCGCGCCCGCTCCAGGACCCGAACAACCCGGCCCGTCGGCTCCTCCCCTCCTTGTCGGCGCGGAATACGCGGGAGGACGTCCCGCCGCACCAGCACACGGTCCCCGTGCATCGCCGTCGCGGTGGCATCCTGCGAAATCCGGATGGTCGGGAGCTTGGGATCGTCCGGCTGGAGGAAACCCACCCCCGCCCGGTTCATCCGAATGCGGCCCGGCACCAGGTCGGCGGCGAGGGGCAGCGCGTAGCGGTTGCCCTCCTTGATGCGCGCGATTTGGCCGCTGCGCTCTAACCGTGTCAGGACGTGCTGCAGTTCGCGCTGCTGGCTGCGGCGGAGCCCGAGTTGCGACTGCAACTCCGCAGCATTCAACGGCGTATAATTCGGCCGGCTAAGAAAGCCTAGTATTCTCTGTTCCATATCAGGTGAAATGCCCCATTTGAGGTATCGGCGGGCAATGTGCACCATGCCGGCCCAGCGCGTCGAGCCTAATCGCTTTGACCGATCCGCCTCCTGTGCGACACAAACGCACTGCCTTCCAGGTAGAACCGCAACGCTAAATGCGCTGCTTTGGTCAGGCCGACCCGCGTGGTGATGACCACTGATCCTCGTTCCTTGCGGAAGTTCGCTACCCTGGGATTCCGGGCCACGTACAGCGGCGAATGCACATCACACAGTTCAGCCCCATCGAGCCCACGGTCAATGTCCATCGCCAGGCATAATTTCCCCGGCCCGTTGGTGAGGTTACGCGGAGCCGCCACCGGCCTGCGCTTGAGCATGGATTCCTCGCCCAATGCAACCTCCACAGCCCGAATCAGCACCGCCTCCGCCACGCCCGGCGGTTGGCAGACCACGTTCATGCAGAAGTAGTTGCCGTAAATCAGATACACGTACGCGTGCCCTGGCTCCCCGAACATGACACGGTTGCGCGCTGTCGGCCCCGGGGCGCCGTGGCAGGCGGGGTCGCCCACCAGGTAGGCCTCCGTTTCGACAATGGGGCCGCCGCATAACCCGCTCGGCGTGTTGCGAATGAGCCAATGCCCGAGCAACGCCGGGGCGACCATTTTCGCGGACGGCTCGTAGAAGCCTCTGGGGAGCGGCTTGAAGTTCCTCATCTTTCACTTCTACTTGAATGTGTTCTTCGGCAGCAATCCCCGGAGTCGTTGAGTGGCCTCAGCGCGGTCAATTGCGCTCGCCGCGACCGCCAGCGCGAGGCTTTCCCACTCCGGCCCATCGGCATTTGGCTCGATTCCGTTGAGTCGGAGAAATACGATGCAGGCGCCCAGTGCCGTTCGCTTGTTGCCATCAATGAACGGGTGGTTCCGGCAAAGGTAGAACAAATAAGCGGCCGCCACTTCGGCGAGATCCCTGTAGGGCGATTGGCCTCCGAACGACGCTTGCGGTGCCGCCACCGCCGATTCCAGCAAGGCCGTCTCCCGTACGCCATCCAATCCGCCAAACCCGGCGATGGCCTCGGCATGGATCTCCCGCACGATCTCCACCGTGAGATGGAAGCAATTCTTCGGCGTGGCGCTCATGCCAGCTTCTTCATCGTCCGCGCATAAGCCTTCATCGTGGACTTGATGACCTTCAACACCTCTTGGCCTGACGGGCGCGGGCGGATGGGCGTGAGCGTGAGCGTGCCGCCCTCATGCACCTCGACATTCAGATGGTCGCCAGTCTTCAAATGCGCCAGTTCCATTAGCGCCGCATCAAAGATGATGCCCTGCGAATTGCCGACTTTGGTAATTGTCTTGATCATAGTGTAATACTATGTTTGACTCCGCGGGCCGTCAAGCCAGCAGAGGCTGGCCGAGGCGCCTTCCAATCAAGGCTAGTTGCGCCAGATACTTCTGGCTTGACGGTGCCAGGACGAGACATAAGCTCGCTGCCATGAGTCGGGCGAAGCCAGCGTCGTAATCAAATCAAAGCCGTGCGGTGAGCGAGACGAAAAGATGATTTCCCCCTTTATTCACTATACCCCAACGCAACACACCATACACAATTAACCACTAACCAACTAACGAAAAAGCTATTCTTGGTCCTCGTGTCGGTCCTGTGCGCCTCGTTCTCCGGGTGCATGAACTCCAATTGGTCCGCTACCCCCAGTGTCAAGGGGTCGGGCAACGTTATCTCGGAAACGCGCAAGGTCAGCCAGTTTGACCGTGTTTCGGTGGCCGGGTCAGGCCAATTGTCAATCGTTCAGGGTGATCAAGAGTCTCTTACGATAGAGGCGGACGACAACTTGCTGCCGTTGATCAAGTCGGAAGTCGCCAGCGGTTTATTGCAGATCGGGCCAGAGCACGTCAACTTGAGCCCAACCAAGACGATTCGATACCAGTTGCAAGTGAAACACCTCAAGGAGTTGCACCTGTCGGGTTCTCTGGAGGCGGGAGCGCAGTCCATCAAGACCGACCGACTCCTCCTGACCATCAGCGGTTCGGGCAAGATTCAAATGCCAAGGCTGGAGGCTGGCGAGCTTGATGTGCACATCAGCGGTTCGGGCGACATTCAACTGGCGGGCAAAGTGGACCGTCAGGTGGTTCAAATCAGCGGCTCCGGCAATTATCGGGCTGGTGAATGCGAGAGCCAGAACGCCACGGTTGACGTTTCCGGCTCGGGTGACGCTACGGTCTGGGCGCATGTCGCGTTGGAAGCCCACGTCAGTGGCAGTGGTGACATTCGGTATTATGGCTCGCCGCAGGTCAACACCCACATCTCCGGCTCGGGCAGTGTGCACTCCTTGGGCAACAAATGATTCGACCGGGCCTTCTCGACGGGCCGCCCGCGAAGGGTTAACGTCCGCGCCGTGTTCGCGGCGCTGTTATGCACATTATTGTTCTCGATTTCCATCACATGCGGCCATCGGTCGGCCAAGCTCATCGGTGGGACTGAGGCCAATTTCTGGCGGCTGACTCTGGCCGGGCTGCTGCTGGGGGTGTGGGCGTACGCGTTTGGGATCGGGGCCAAGGGGGCGGCTTTCCCCCTGTTTTTCCTGAGCGGCGCTGTCGGCATAGGGATTGGGGACGTGGCGTTTTTCCAAGCGCTGCCCCGCCTGGGCTCGCGGCTCACCTCGCTGCTCATTGGGTGCCTGAGCGCTCCGCTGGCCGCGCTGATCGAATGGATGTGGCTGGGGACCACGCTGAGCCTCGGGCAGATGTTGTGGGGGCTCCTGACTGTTGGGGGCGTCGGGTTGGCGCTGATGCCGGGTGAACACGTGCAGCGGACTCGGCGCGACCTGGTCTGCGGAACCGTCTGGTCGGTGCTTTCGTCGGCGTGCGGGGCGGCCGGAGGGGTGCTGAGCCGCAAGGCTTACGAGGTCGCCCACGCCACCGGCGAGCACCTGGACGGCGGGAACGCGGGCTTTCAACGGGTGCTGGGCGGGCTGCTGCTCGGGGGCATTTGCCTGTTGGTGGTCAAGCGGCGTGCGTTCAAGATTCAGGCGCACGCCCCGCACTCACTGGTGGTGGCGGCTTCGATAAGGAAATGGCGGGGTGTATGGCCCTGGGTGCTGGCCAACGGGTTCGCCGGTCAAACGCTTGGGGTCAGTTGCATGCAATGGGCGCTGGAGAGCACGCCGGCGGGCATTGTCTTTGCTATCCTGGCCATCACGCCGATTGTGATCATTCCTTTCGCGTTGGCGCTGGAGGGCGAGCGGCCCAGCACTCGGTCGCTGGTTGGGGGTGGGATCGCGGTGGCCGGGGTAATGGGTTTGGCATTAGCACGATGAGGGGTTTCGGCCGGCAGGCGGGCGAGGTTGAAGCGAGGTTATAGCGCGCTGCCCTACCGATGCCCTGGATTGTTCCTCTATTATTCCTCTATTACTCCTGTATTCTTCCTGTAGTCTTGGCCGTTTTTCCCGCACCGTACAGGAACGCCGCTCCCGCCACCTTGGCCGCATGGGAAACACTCCACACTTGGCAGGCAGGCCCGGAATCTGAAATGCACGCCGGCCTGTTCATCCGGCTGGTGATCACAGCTTGGCCCTTGAAGGCCCGGATTTCTTGTGGCTTGAGGGCTCCTGTTCGCCTATCGTGCGCCGCGATGAAAGCCATGCCCGCGTCAGCCATCCACGCCCGATTGCCTGGAGGGAGTGAACCATGCCCGGCTTGATTGCCATCGTGGGCCGCCCCAACGTCGGCAAGTCCGCCTTGTTCAACCGCATCGCCGGCCGGCGCATCGCCATCGTCCACGATCAGCCGGGCGTGACGCGTGACCGCATCACCGCCGAGTTGGAATGGCGCGGACGGCCCTTCACACTGGTGGATACCGGTGGTATCGGCTTGTTGCGCCGTGAGAAGGCAGATGACGTCATCGTCAAGGCGGCGCTCGAACAGGTCGAGCTCGCCATCGCAGCGGCCAACGTCGTCATCCTCGTCGTGAACGTCCAGGAGGGCGTCGTGCCGTTGGACGGCGAGGCCGCCGCGCGTTTGCGCCGCAGCGGCAAACCCGTTCTAGTCGCAGTCAATAAGGTGGACACCGAGCGGGCCGAGGCGGGTGTCTCGGAATTCTCCGAACTTGGGTTTGGCGACATCTTCCCCGTCAGCGCGATTCACGGCGAGGGCATTGAAGCGCTGATGAAAGCGGCGATGAGGCTGCTGGAAGTCCCGAGTCCCGAGTCCAAAGTCCAAAGTCCAGCGGCGAGAGAGACAGCAGATGAGAACGCAGATCGGGCGGCAGGCGGCACGCCTCAGGCTCCGCTCAAGCTGGCCATCGTGGGGCGGCCCAACGTCGGCAAGTCTTCCATCATCAACGCCCTCACTCAGTCCGCGCGCGTGGTCGTCAGCCCGATTCCCGGGACCACCCGCGACGCCGTGGATGTGCCGTTCGAGGTGAATACCGAGGGGGTGCGGCAATCTTATGTGCTGATTGACACCGCCGGACTGCGCAAAACCCGGCGCGTGGATGATTCGATCGAGTTCTTCAGCGTTAAACGCGCCGAGGAGTCCATCGCACGCTGCGACATCACCATCCTCGTCCTGGACGCCGAGGCGGGGATCACCGAGCAGGAGAAGAAAATCGCTGACCTGATTGTCGAGGCCCGCCGCGCCTGCATCGTGGTGGTCAACAAATGGGACCTGATGGACGACGCGGTTCGCAAGGCGCGCGTGGAGGAAATTGAGCGCCGCCAGCGAAAAGAGAACCGTCGTGCGCCCAACATCATGACCACGCTCGCCGAGTTCGGCGGCTGGGTGCAGGAACACCTGTTCTTTCTTGACTATGCGCCGGTGATCTTCACCTCGGCCAAGTCCGGCTTCCACCTCGATCGCCTGCTCGAAGCCGTGCGTTACGTCGCCGCCCAATTGCAGCAGAGCATCCCGACGGCGATTCTAAATCGCACTCTGCACGATGCCGTCGAGCGCCGCCAACCCCTCAGTGCGCAGGGCCATCGCTTGAAGTTCTTCTACGCGACGCAAGTGAAGCAGGCGCCGCCGACTTTCCTGCTTTTCGTCAACCGTGATGAGCTGTTCTCCGACCCGTACAAGAAATACCTGGCCGATCAGATGCGGCGCGCGTTCGGCTACGAGGGCTGCCCGATCATCCTGGCCGCCAAGCCGCGCCCCAAGACCATTGAGCCCGTGCGGAAATTCAAGCGCCACCACAAGCAGATTTGACCTTGAGCGTGCAGGATTTCGTGCGCGCACCCTCCTTCGCAGACGCAAATTGCCGTCCGGAACGGGTCCGGGGCAGGGCGGTTACTGGCTTTTTTCCGGGGCAGATAACGTTAGCGTAGATTTCTGTAGAATTTTCTTGTTCCCCCAACAGGTGGTAGGTAGGTTTGAAGTGTTACCCAACTAATAGGGTATGTGCACGGCCTCGAAGAGAGGCCGAAATGCTTTAGAGATTGGCAAATTTGAATCGAATCTGCTGTCGGCTCTGTTGAACGTGGGTCAATGTGAACAGGCGGCGGAACAGCAGTGAAAAGGAAAGAACATGATAGACGTCACAGAACAGGTGTCGGCTGAAGCTCCCCCGCACAGCCGGCGACGGTCCGCAACGGTCACCGCAACGCGGCCTCCCAAGAGCAATGGCGGGGCAAGCAGGAAATCGCTCTGCATCCAGCGGACCTTCAGCGATCCGAAGATCAGTCCCTACGACCAATTGGAGTGGGAGCGGCGGACCGCGGAAATCGCCGACGATGCCGGGAAGGTTGTTTTCAAGCAGGAAAATGTCGAGGTGCCCAAGGCCTGGTCGGTCCTGGCCACGAAGGTGGTCGTGTCCAAGTATTTCTACGGCGAGCAAGGCACCTCCGAACGGGAGACCTCCGTGCGCCAGCTCGTTCATCGCATTTGCCGCACGATCGCGGATTGGGGCGTCAAGGACGGCTACTTGACCAAAGCCGACGGCGAGGTCTTTTGCGATGAGCTGACCTGGCTTTGCCTGAATCAGTACGGGGCCTTCAACTCGCCCGTGTGGTTCAACGTCGGGTTGTATCACCAGTATCACGTCGGAAACTGCTCCAGCCGCGGCAATTGGTACTGCGATCCCAGGACCGCCCGGGCGGAGCGGGCCAAGACGCAATACGAATACCCGCAATGCAGCGCCTGCTTCATCCAGTCGGTGCAGGACAACATGGAGTCCATCATGCAGCTCGCGCAGAGCGAAGCGATGCTGTTCAAGTTCGGCTCCGGCACGGGCACGGATCTTTCCCCGATCCGCTCCAGCAAGGAGAAGCTCAGCGGTGGCGGCCGGCCGAGCGGCCCCTTGTCCTTCTTGCGGGTCTATGACCAGGTGGCCAACGTGGTGAAGTCCGGCGGCAAGACCCGGCGCGCCGCCAAGATGAATACGCTCCATGATTGGCACGGCGACATCGAAGAGTTCATCGAGGCCAAGATGAAGGAGGAGAAGAAGGCCTGGGCGCTCATCGAGCAGGGCTACGACGGCTCTTACAACGGAGACGCCTACGGCAGCGTGATGTACCAGAACGAGAACCTGTCCGTGCGCGTCAGCGACCCGTTCATGGAGGCTGCCCAGCAGGGCAAGGAATGGTGGACACGAGCCGTCACCACCAGCAAGCCGCTGCAGAAGAAGGACGCCAGCGCACTGCTGCACAAGATCGCCGAGGGCACCTGGATCTGCGGGGACCCGGGTCTGCAATACGACGGGGCCATTCAGAAATGGCACACGTGCAAGGGCACCGAGCCGATCCACTCCACCAATCCCTGCTCGGAATACGTCTTCCTCAACAACACCGCCTGTAACCTCGCCTCGCTGAACCTGATTAAGTTCAAGCGCACGGACGGGACGTTCGATGTCGAGCGGTTCAAGGCAGCGGTGCGGGTTTTCATAACCGCCCAGGAAATCCTCGTGGATAACGCCAGCTATCCGACCCGCGAGATCGCGGAGAACTCCCACATCTTCCGCACGCTCGGCCTGGGCTATGCCAACCTCGGCTCGCTCATCATGAGCTACGGCCTGCCTTACGATTCGGACGAAGGCCGTGCGCTGGCCGGCGCCATAACCGCGATCATGACCGGTCACGCTTACGAGCAGTCCGCCGAAATCGC
>Ga0074044_10004880_pt1 | contig 11038 bp, 13 predicted proteins | sample BogForMeECP23OM1_FD_94443 | JGI IMG/M metagenome (GOLD analysis project Ga0074044, IMG submission 94443) | Bog forest soil microbial communities from Calvert Island, British Columbia, Canada - Bog Forest MetaG ECP23OM1 | ecosystem: Environmental > Terrestrial > Soil > Wetlands ...
GGCGATGAACAGCACGTTGACTTCGTCGACACGCTTCTTGATGGTGAGGATGGGTTCGTCCGCCTCGTTGCTGGCATCGGTGGCCAAAGCGACAGAGCTGTCAGAGTTCACCGCAACCGCGGAAGCATTGAGGACGTAGGGACTGGTTTGGGAGCATCCGGCAACGGACAAACCGAGAACAACTGCGGATAAGATGAGTGCGAATCCGCCCGGCGCCAATCCGAATTTGCTGCCCTTCGTCATTCTTTCGCCTTGTCTGTGAATCGCAGTTGGGACGCCCGTGAATCTCGGAACTTCTAACCCATTCGATGCACGCCGGGGGCCGAAAACCGAAAAACCTGGTCCGATTACTGTAGGACGTAATCGGGTGCAAGTCCAAGTTACAAAAGGAGTACGCACAGGGTGCGTCCTCTAACCATAAGCCGGGCAACGAGTTGGGAAAGTTCTCAGGAGATTTTTTTCATGATTGAGCAGGTTCCGTGCAAAAAGTTCTGAAATCCAGGCGCGCGTCCAGACCTATACTCTGGCACGTAGCTGCGGCATCAGCGCTCGGTGGGGGCCGTGATCATCGGAAAATCGCCGGGAGCTGTCCGCGCCGGAGTCGCTCTATGTACTTTGAACAGTTTTATCTGACGTGTCTGGCTCATGCTTCATACCTGATCGGATCGGAGGGCGAGGCGGCGGTGGTGGATCCGCAGCGCGATGTGGACATCTATCTGACGGCGGCCAACGAGCAGAATCTTAAGATCCGGCACATATTCGAAACGCATCTGCACGCCGACTTTGTTTCCGGACACAAAGAACTGGCGGCGCGCACGGGTGCGAAAATTTACATCGGAGCGCAGGCCCACGCCGAATTCCCGCATGTGCCGCTGACTGACGGCTTGGAAGTAAAGATGGGAGCGGTGCGGTTGCGCGCGCTGGAGACGCCGGGTCACACGCCCTGCGAAGGACATGGAGCTGCCATTCACTCCGGCGAGCGCGGCCAATGGCGCTCCTCTGCTGCAGTTGGATGGCAGCCTTGCCCCCTCTACGGCTTCGGATGGTTTCTGAATCCCTACCGCGGGCATCGCCGCTACGCTCATTATGGCGAAACCGTAGGATTTTGGACCGCCATTCAGCGTTTTCCCGATGATGGTCTCACCGTGATTGTCCTGGCGAATCGCGCCGAGGTTGACGCGCCCGCCTTGGCCGAAAGCGTGGCTGACTTGTACTTCCCGAAGCGCTAGCCAGAATGCTCAACGCCAAGCGGACAACACACTTCGGTTACCTGTCGTAGCACTGTCCTTTCGTGCCATCCTCTTTTTGCCGTCAAAGGCCCATCGACCGCGACCGCGGGGCCAAGTCCCGCTGGGGTTGCGGAACTCAAGTGAGGTTTATTCATGTTGCAGTCCCCGGAACCGAAGTACTCTCCAAACGCAGTCCCGCCCCAAAACACTTACACTCCGGTTAAGCCGGCCACCTCACCCATGGATCAGGCCAACATCGGACGCACGCTCGTCATCAAGGGTGAGATAACGGGCGCGGAATCGCTCTTCATTGACGGACGCGTCGAAGGCACCATTAACTTTCCCGACAATCGCGTCACCGTCGGCCGCAACGGAAACGTCGCGGCAAACATCACCGCCAAAGAAGTCGTGATCATGGGCAAGGTGCAGGGCAACGTCGATGCCGCTGACCGGCTGGACATCCGCAGCGAAGGCCTGCTCACCGGCGACGTGATCACGCATCGCATCAGCGTCGAAGAAGGCGCGATCCTCAAGGGCGGTGTCGAAGTGCGCAACCCCGAAAAGAAAGAACAGAAGACGCAGGTGCAGGTTCAGGCCCAGAACAAGCCCGAGCCACCCAAGGCGATGGCCGCCACCGCGGGCAACGCATAATCTAACGAAGTCTGAATTCGAAGTCGGAATTCAAAGAATGACGATGGAGGGACGGGCGTCTTGCCCGTCCAGCCGGGAGAAGATGCCCGGCGCTCCATCGGTTCTTTTTTTGTGCTGATTACTTCTTTGGCTTGAAGTCGAGGGACGCCGAGTTCATGCAGTAGCGCAGCCCGGTCGGCCCCGGGCCATCGGGGAACACGTGGCCCAAATGCGCATCGCAGCGGGCACAACGCGCCTCGGTGCGCGCCATGCCATAACTGGTGTCGGTGTGTTCCGCAATATTCTTGCGGTCCGCAGCGGCATAAAAGCTGGGCCATCCGGTTCCCGAATCAAATTTTGTCTCCGAGCCAAACAGCAGAGCGCCACAGCACACGCAGTGGTACGTTCCGTCGTCGTGCTTGTTCCAGTACTGCCCGGTGAAAGCGCGCTCGGTGCCGCAGGCGCGGGCCACCTGATACTGCTCAGGGGTAAGTTGTTGCCGCCACTCAGCGTCGGTCTTGGCGATCTTATCGCTGATCTTTTCAGCCATGTTTCCGGTCATCTCGTTGCTCCAGAAAATAGGATGCGGAACGGGCGCAAAAGTTGCAAGCCGCCGGCCGCGGTAACTGGCCTTGTTATCGTTATCTATGTATCTACGACAGGAGTTTCTCGATCGGCTCCCAATAGTGGGCTTTCCATCCCGAAGCCAGGGCTTCCGCCTCGCCCTTCGGAAAGCCCGTATGGTCAAATACGATCCTGGTCCCGGAGCCTTGCTCCACGACTTCAAACTTCGCGATCGAGTACACACCCGGAGCCCAGCCGCCGGTTCGCCAAGCCTGCACAATTCGCTCGTTCGGCACAAGTTCGATGTGTCGTCCGGTGATGTACCCGCCGAAGAGCGCGAACGCGCCTCCCACTTCGCGACTGATCTCCGCCGGCTTGTCTCCCAGGTGCATGGACTGCATGACTCCGCTGAGCTGTATGACCTTGTCGAACTGCTTGGCGTCGGTAAGCGCTTCGTAGACGCGGTTCCGGCCCGCTTTGAAAACAGGCTCCTGGTGAATGGATTCCGCCGTACGAGAAATCTCCTGCTCGACCGCGGCCCAACCCTTGGTTGAGCCCAGGGCGAATCCCCCGACTGTTATCGCCACACCGGCGATCGCTTGCCGCCGCGTGGGGCCATGGGTCAGCGCTTCCAGATTTGTCTTATCGCTCGTCATCATCATTGACATTGTCATTGACCTCCCGAATTTTTGCCTTCAACCGTCTCCGCATCACAGCACCGGGCGAAAATATGTTCAAGATAATATTTCTCTGGGCGGGCGAACGCCCTTGAGGCATACTTGAGCGCCTGCACCAGGAGGAGTCCTCATGCCTTACCCCGCTGGCCATCGCGCGGCAGTAAAGAAGAACATCATCGACAGCGCACGCAAGCTATTCAATCGGCATGGTTTTGAGAGTGTCTCTCTCAGCCAGATCATGGCCGGCGTGGGCCTGACACACGGCGGGTTCTACAGCTATTTCGGCAGCAAGAGCGATCTGTATGCCGAGGTACTAGGGTGCTTCTTCACCGACCCGCAGTGGAAAAGCTGCTGGGAAGGTGTGCATGTGGATCTGTCATCGACCGACGTGGGGTCGCAGGTCGTCCGCGCCTATCTATCTCGCCAGCATTTCGAGGACGTCGAGAACTCCTGCCCCATGGTGGCATTGCCGACCGACGTCGCCCGTAGCGGAGCAAGTGCAAGGCGTGCCTTCGAGACCGTGTTCAAAGCCATGGTGAGCGTCTTAGAGCGGAGCCTGACCGAGAATGGCCAACGCCGCCGCATCACGGCGCAGAGTATAGCTGCCCTATCCATCGGAGGCATGATCGTGGCTCGTACCATGGTCGACCGCGACCTGGCGGACGAATTGCGCGCTGCCTGCATGGCGGTCGCGCTCAATCTTGGCGGCTGGAACAAAGGGAGCAAATCGAAAAACGGCAAATCAAAGCAATCCCCGTTGCCCCGCGTGGCAGCATCCTAACTGGGGTTAGTGCGCCAACGGTTGATTGGAGCCGAGCAGCAGCCCGATGCCGGCGCGCTTGCGCAACTCCGACAGCAGTGCGGTGGCGGCATTCAAGTAAGTACGATTGGGATCGGAGGTGTCGGCCCAGACCGCGTCATAGACAATCTTGGCCGCTTCTTTCGCGTCCATGTGGAGAGCGGCTTCCAGGCGGTCGGCCTGCTGCCGCACCTCGGCGTAGCAGCTGTGGCAAACGGCGGCTGGTTCGGCAGCTCCGCTGTGCTGGTGTTGGAGAACGCAGCGGGACGTGGCGGCGGCGTTGACCTGCGTGTGCAATGCGAAGGCCTGTGACTTGAGCTCTTTCAGAAAGCGTTCGCGGTCGTCGATATTGATATTGGTTTGAGCCCCGGCCGTGAGCTGCGACGCCGGCTGTGGCGCAGCGGAAGCCGTGGAATGCGCTACCGGTTCGCTGGGCGGGACACGATCCGGAGACTTGCAGATCGGGCAGGAGTGCATGTCGGCAGGGTAGTAGGCGTGGCAGCGCGAACAAGGCAGGCCGTAGCCGATGGTTTTCTTCTCCGCTGCTGAGGAGGCCTCAGGCGCGGATCCCGGCGGCGTACGCCGTTCTGGAGTCGAGAGCGCAGCAGGGTTCGCGGACTTCTCCTGCGCTTGCCTGGCAGCTGTGGTTTCCATGGAATCGCCCCGGCGGCGCCACGAGCGCCGCGTTTTTCTTTCCACATTTTAAGTTTGTTGATAGCCGGAGGCGATACACGTCAGTGCATAAAAAAGGTAATGCCCGATGGTGGATATAGTTGCGAGTTACCGGGCGAGTTACTTGGGCGCTGTGATCAGCCGGACGACCTCCTGCATGCGGGCCCGGTAAAGATTCTGGCTGGGATCCATTCGGGAGGCGATTTCGAGCTCTCCCAGAGCCTCCTCATACTGGTTAAGGGCCATCAGGCAGGCGGCGAGCGAATAGTGATTCTGGGCGCTGGGCTCGAGGCGGAGAGCCTCGCGAAATTCCTTTTCAGCCTCGGCCAGTTGTTGGGTGTTCACGAGCGCGGTGCCGAGATAGTGGTGGGCCAGGCTGGAATCAGGATTGAGCGTAACGGCCTGGCGCAGCACGTCAACGGCCTCCTGGTCTTTGCCCGAAAGCAGCAGCGCCTGCCCCAGGACGCGGTGTTCGGCCGCTCCGGTGGGATTGGCGGCGATGGCGGCCTGCAGTTCGCGAATGGCGGAGGGGTAGTCGCGCTTCGACATGTAGGCGCGAGCCAGGCAATTGTGACCACCTTCCCACTCCGGACTCTGACGATAGAGATCCTGGAATTCCGCGATGGCGCTGTCGAAATCTTCTTTGTCGCAAAGCGTGTTTCCCAGGTTGTTGCGGACGCTGGCGTCCTCCGGGTTGAGGCGCTTGGCCAGGCGGTATTCCGCGATCGACTCATCCAGTTTGCCTTGATCGTGCAGCACGACTCCAAGATTGCTGTGCGCCTCCCAGAAGTCGGGGCGCAGGCTGAGCGCGTGGCGATAGGCGATGGCGGCGCGGCGCAAATCTCCCTGATCGCGGTGCGTGATTCCCATATCGAAGTAGACGTCGGCGTTCGCGAGGGAAGTGGCGGGTTCGCGCCCGAGTGATTCATCGAAGGCGTGCAGAGCGGCGTCGTAATGGCCTTCGGCGTAGAGCGCGAGTCCGAGATAGCGATAAGCCTCGGCGTTGGCGGGATCCATGCTGAGAGCGGTGCGCGCTTCGGCGAGGGCGGCCTCGGGATCGTCCATGCGGTAGAACAGGTAAGAAAGCTGGCTGTGCGTTTCGGGGAAACCGTGCAGCAGGCGCGAAGCTTCCGCAAATGTGTCGAGTGCTTCGTCGAACCGGTCTTGCCGGCGCAGGATGGTTCCGAGAACAAAATTCAGCAGGCCATTCCTCGCATCATTGTTAGCATCATCGTGAAGCAGGGCGCGGACCTTGTTTTCGGCAGCGTCGAAGCTCTTGTCGTGAACCAGGGCGGCAACTTGAGCGGCCGGACTGGAGCAGACGCAGGAGGCGTTGGCGGCTGACTTTCGCTCCGAACTCCGGCCCACGAGGGTCTGAATCAATCCCGAGTCAGCCCCGGCCTTTTGCAGGGCGCGGTTGCATTGCGATGTGGACTGGCACGAGAGGGCGCGGGTTTGGCTCGGCGTTTGGGGGTTCTGGGTTTGGATCAGGCGCTCGATCCGAGCGCTCGAAATGCCCCCCGCCAGCCACAGGAAAGCGGCGTCGGAAACGGCCGAGGGAGGGGCTTGTTCAGCCTGCAAGGAGGCTGCCGCCAGCAGAAGCAAAAGCCATCTCAGGACACAGCGTTTCACGAAGCCCTCCGGCGTTTTTCGTTCTCAGCGGTATTGATGCGCGAAAATAGCCCTGCCGAAAAGATAGACCGGTTGCAGTAACGCCGATAGGTCACCGAAGTAATTCTTTGGGACACGCACCCGAGGGGCAATCGGCGAGACTGTCGCGATCAGTTGCGATACACTACATAGTGGCCGTGCTGCCCGGCGTTGCCGGTCGGCATGTCCGTTTCGGAGGTTTTATGGAAGGTCTTTTTCAACCCTGGCACCTGCTGTTGATCTTCGCCATCGCATTGATTTTGTTCGGCCCCAAGAGATTGCCGGAGTTGGGCAAGGGGCTGGGCGAAGGCATTCGCGCGCTGAAAGATGGGATGAAGGATACCAAGCCTGAAATCAAGGCTGAGAACAAGCCTGAAAGCACGCCTGAAAACAAAGCCTGAGTCCGCGCCTACATCCTGGTTGCCTGTGTGTCGAATCGTCCCTGGTTCCGCATAAATTCCGACATCTGAAATTCATAGATTGGGATGTGTGGGGAGTTCTGTCTTCGCGGGCGGCAGTTGTGGCCTCTCGGAATCTTAAGGTGATACCATCCCCGCTGACGACATGACAAAGCCTTGCCTTTTCCGGTCATCAAGTCGCAATTCCCAACTGTTGCTGACGGCGGTCACCGCCGTTTCGCTAATTTTGGCTGGCCTGCCTGGAGAGCCAAAATCTGCACAAGCTCAGACCGCAACACCAGCCAAGCGGTTGCGCCCACCAGCTACCCTTCCGCTGACCAGTTTTTATGACACACCCCATCCGCTGCCGCCGGGCAAGGGGGGAGAGTTGATACGCTCGGAACCTATCGACCAGTACAACCTGCCGTATGAATTGTCCGCAGTGCGGATCCTTTATCACTCCCGCACCGCGAACGGAGAAGACGTGGCCGTTTCGGCGGTGGTGCTGATTCCGGATGGCAAGCCTCCGGCAAAAGGATGGCCGGTGATTGCCTATGCGCACGAATTCAGGGGAGCGGCCCGACAGTGCGCTCCCTCACTGCTGAAGAATCTCGGTGTAGGGCCGCTTCTCGCGATGTACGCCAATCTCGGCTATGCGGTGGTTGCGACGGACTATTCCGGGTTGGGAGCCGATTCCGGCAAGCCGGTGCTGGACATGCAGTCGAACGCGTTGGACGTCATCTATTCGATTCCGGCGGCGCGGTCGGCGCTGACACAGATCGGACCTAGATGGATCGCCGCGGGACCTTTCCAGGGAGGCATGGCCGCGGTGGGCGTGGCGGAGAGCAAAGTACTTGATCCCAACTATCTGGGCAGCGTCGTTACTTCGGGTATGGCGGACGCGCAGCAGGCCTACCAACACTTCGCACAAGGTTCTTCTTCCAATCGCATGCTTTTGGTCTTGGCTTCCACTGTCAAAGCGCTTTATCCGGAACTTGAGGTGAGCGACATGCTGCAAGACAAGGCGCTTCCTGCATTCCAGCGAATCGCCGAGACCTGTGGAGAAGAAACAGCGCCGGAGTTAACAAGGGAAATGCTCAAACCTGGTTGGGAGAACAATCAGTTCGTGAAGGACTTTTTCAGTAGAAATACTCCCGGTCAAGAGCCGACCCACGGCCCGCTGCTGGTGATCAGTGGTGAGGCAGACCCTGTCATACGGGGGGAAATGTCGGCAAAAATCGTGGCCCGCATGTGCAAGCAAGGGGACCGAATCCTTTTTTTGAAGTATCCGAATGCCGATGCCAGCGGGGTGATGGGAGCGTCGGTCGCAGACCAGCTCAGTTGGATCAAGGCACGGTTCGCCGGTTATGCTGCGCCTGGCAACTGTCGTTAGAGTGACTCCATGGAGTCGCCTCAGCGGCTAAAGCCGCAGTGAGAAGAATGCAGCAACCGCAGCGCTGAAGCGCTGCGCCACCCAAAATCAATTACCAATTGCGCTTGGAGTCAGGCGCGTCATCGGCCTGTCTGAACTGATTGCGCTTGCGATACACAATGAAGATCATGCCAACCGACATGAACGTGGGAGGAACGATAAGAATCAGAATCCCGCTGCGCAAGGCCTGAATCATTCGAGCCCCGGCGGAGGCGGCTTGCGTATAGCAGAGAGCGCAACTCTGGGAGAAGGCCGGAAGAGGGGCGGCGAGCATGACTAACGCAACCAGGACAATACCAATCAGCAATAGCGGTCTCTCGACGCTCGGCTTTCCTTTTGACATCGCACTCCTCTCGACCCACGCCCTTCACTGGAATTTTGAATATGGCGCGCCGGTGATCATCCGGGTGCTGTCGGTCCACCCATATTGCAGCCCCAGCAGAACCGCAACGGTAAAGATGACGACAAACCACAGAAAAGCCCGCTTTTCTGACCAAAGATGCATGAAGAACAGCATGGCCAGCGCCGCCTCGACGATGGCGACCAGCAGCATGCGCGTGAACATCTGCGAGGCATCAATGTTTTGATAGGCAATGACGAATTGCACGCCCGCGAGAGCGAGCAGGCAGATATAGACGACCAAGTCTTTCCCGATTCCGTTGCTCTTGTGTTCTTCCGCGGTTGTCATAACATTCTGCTCCCAAACTTTTTGTTTTAGTGGGTGAGGTTCAAAAGATAGACCAAGGGGACGACGAACATCCAAACCAGATCTACGAAGTGCCAGTAAAGGCCCAAAACCTCGATGTCATCCGCCTTGTAGCGGCCGCCCTTGTAGCGCACACCAACCACGAGCAGAGCGATAACGCCACACGTAACGTGCGTGAGATGCAAACCTGTGATGCTGAAGAACGATGCCCCGAACAGACCGGTGCCCCACGGATTCTTAAAGAGCGTCATGCCCTGGTCAATGAGCTCGAGCCATTCACGAATATGCAGCAGGGCGAAAACAATACCCAAAGCTGCTGTGATCATGGTCCAACGGAAGGCGGCGGCTTTGTCTCCAGCCCGCGCTGAGCGCAATCCAATCAACATAGTCAAGCTGCTGGTCAGAAGAATGAAGGTCATCAGCGCGACATTGGTGATGCTGTGGAACGGCCGGGGCCAGTTGGCCGTTCCATTGCGCAGAAATCCATAGGCCACCAGGCATGCGGCAAAGGTCATGGTGTCCGCGATAATGAACAGCCACATCGCCAGCTTTTTGGTAGGAATCGAAAATGCCGGTCCTACAGTCAAGCCTGCCGAGTGTCCTTCCATGGTCAAATCCGCTTGGCTCACAGCGCCTCCTAATAGTTCGAGTCGGTTAAAGCTTCATCCAAAGCAGGCAAAGCAGGTACACCCAAAGAACATCCATGAAATGCCAATAGCGCGCGGTCGCGTCCAGCGCGTTCCGTCGCAGGGTCGACTTACTCAGCTTGCGAATGACATAGATCAGCCCGCCCAGACCGCCCAGGACATGCAGCGCATGGGTGGCCGTAAGCACATAGAAAAAAGAGCTGCTGGGGTTCGTGGCTAGATAAAGCCCCTGGGCGCGCAACTGCAACCATGCCGCGTACTGACCCGCCACAAAGAGCAGACCGAGAGATAAGGTAATGTAGAGCCAGCGTGCCGGGCTCTCAGACTGACTTTTCAGGCCGTCGCCCATGAAAGCAGCGACGCGACGACGCGCGACTTCGAGAGTAACGCTGCTCGCGAGAAGAATCAGGGTGTTCAAGTAGAGGATCGACGGCAGCGTGAAGGTCTGCCAGTCCAATGACGAACCTTTGCGAACGATCAGGGCGCTGCTGAACGCGGCGAACATCATCGTAATGGCAAACAGCACTACATAGATGGCGGACGAAGACGCCGGTGGCGAGTGGTCCAGAGCCACATGCAGGTCACCATTCGCCGGAACCAAGTCACGCCAACCGCCGTTCCCAGAGCGCCCTGGCTTCAGCAAACGGTCCGGATCGATTTGTGGCGGTTCATGTATTGTCGTTGCCATAGGCTGCGTATCCCTCAGGGCTAAAGCCCGCGTCATTGTTGGTCCGGGCGGCACGGCTGAAGCCGTGCCCTACCCTATCTTTCTTCGTGCTCCGTCTTGACTTGCTCTGGCGAAGTCTGCATGACGTAGTCGCCCACCGAGCTTTGCACGCCGTACTGATAAGGATCGTGGTAAACCACCGGAAGCTTGCCGCCAAAATTGTCGAAAGGCGGCGGCGTAGGCGTGCTCCACTCCAGCGACGTAGCTTCCCACGGGTTATCGGGAGCGGGCTTGCCCCAGAAGCGGCTGTGAATCAGGTTGTAGAGGAAAATAAGCTGGGCCGCGCCAGTTATTAGGGCGGCGACGGTGATGAACTGGTGCACCGGGATCAGCGGCTGCAGGAAGTCATCCACGAATGTCGAGTAGCGGCGCACATTGCCGGCCATGCCCAGATAATGGAAGGGCATAAAGATGCAATACGCGCCTACAAAGCTGAGCCAGAAGTGAATCTTCCCCAAGGTCTCGTTCATCATTCGTCCGGTCATCTTGGGGAACCAGAAGTAAGTTCCACCGAAAATTCCGAACATGGCCGCTACGCCCATAACCAGGTGAAAATGGCCCACCACGAAGTAAGTCGCATGGAGCATGATGTCGATCGAGGGTTGAGCCAGGAAGAATCCGCTCACGCCGCCGCTGACGAACATCGAGATAAAGCCCAGTGCAAACAGGGAAGCCGAGTTGATGCGCAGCTTGGAACCATACAGGCTGAAGGTCCAGATCAGCACCACGATGGTGGACGGGATGGTGATGACCAGTGTCGGGAAAGAGAATGCCAGCGCGGAAAACGGATTCATTCCGCTGACAAACATGTGATGCCCATAGACCATGTAGCTGAGAACAGCCAGCGCTCCCATGGAATAAATGAGCACTCTGTGGCTGAGCATCGGCTTGCGCATGTTAGTGATCA
>Ga0074044_10004881_pt1 | contig 11037 bp, 8 predicted proteins | sample BogForMeECP23OM1_FD_94443 | JGI IMG/M metagenome (GOLD analysis project Ga0074044, IMG submission 94443) | Bog forest soil microbial communities from Calvert Island, British Columbia, Canada - Bog Forest MetaG ECP23OM1 | ecosystem: Environmental > Terrestrial > Soil > Wetlands ...
CCCAATTTTCTCGGCCGTGAAGCCCTTGGACGTCTGGTGCAAGTAGATTAAAGCGCCTCGTTCTTCCGCCGCGATGATCTGCAACGAAGCTTCCAGGGTCTGATGGCAATCGCAGCCGGTGGCGCCGAACACGTCGCCCAGCAGGCAATGCGCATGCATGCGGACCAGGACCGGCTCGGACGAATCCTTGTTTTCGGCACTACCGATATCGCCCCGGATGAGCGCCATGTGCGATTCACCACCACCCACTTCGCTCTCGTAGGCGATCAGGCGGAACTCCCCGTGCTTGGTTTCGACCATCGCTTCGCCTACACGATGTACGTAGCGCTCATGCTGCATGCGGTAGCGGATCAACTCCGCAACCGTGAGCATCTTCATTTCATGGATGCGGCAAAACTCGATTAGGTCGGGCACACGCGCCATGGTGCCGTCGTCCTTCATGATCTCGCAGATGATCCCGGCCGGAACCATGCCGGCCAGACGGGCGAGATCGACGGAAGCTTCGGTTTGCCCGGCGCGCACCAGCACTCCGCCCTTGCGTGCTCGCAACGGGAACATGTGACCGGGGCGTGCCAGATCCGATGGGCGCGTGGCCGGATCGATTGCCACTTTGATGGTGTGGGCGCGATCGTGCGCCGAGATTCCCGTGGTCACGCCTTCGCGCGCGTCAATCGCCTCGCAAAATGCGGTCCCATATTGCGAAGTGTTCTCGCTGGTCATGGGGCCGATGCGCAGGTGTTCGAGCCGTTCCTCGGTCATGGCCAGGCAGACCAAGCCGCGCCCGTGCTTGGCCATGAAGTTGATGGCTTCGGGCGTGACTTTTTCAGCGGCGAGGGTGAGATCGCCTTCATTTTCGCGGTCTTCGTCGTCAACCACGACGATCATGCGGCCGGCGCGGATCTCTTCGATCGCGGTGGGAACATCGGTAAAGGGTAAATTCGGAGTCATAGTTGTCACCACGTCATCACGCAGCGTTCAAATGGCGCCGCCTGGATGTAGCCAGTTCATTTTCCGCACCACGAAACAGGTCCTTCATCGCCCGCACTACCCACCGGATCACCACCGCGATCGCGCCCAGAAAAACAGCGACGACCAGGGCCGCCGCGATCGGGTGTCGGGTAGCAAGCCAGGTCAAGAACACAGCCAGCGTGTCTTCTCCGGCGCTGAGCGCAAAATTCGACGCCGGCTCCGGACACGGGGTCACGGCGACGCGCGCCGCCATCTTTCCGCCGTGGGCCGCCAGTGCGATCGCGCCACCTGCCAAAGCCGCCAGCAACTGCTTTTCAGGCGAGAGCTGGGAGGTCGCGCCATAGGCGATCAAAGCCGCCACGGGGATTCTAATAAAGGTGTGCAGAGCATTCCAGAGCAAATCGAAAGCTGGGATCTTGTCCGCGAAAAACTCGATGGCAAAAAGCGCGCCCGCAGCCGCGATCACCCACCAACTGGACAGCAGATGCAACCCGCCCGGCAAGTCGAGCAGTCCGGCATGGGCCAGCAGTCCTAGACTGGCTACCGTGGCGTATACGTTTAGACCGGCGGCGAAGCTTACCGCAACGATCAGACCGACGAGTTCGGGGCCGCCAAACTTCATGACTGCCAGCATATCCGGACTGGGCCTCCCCGCCAATACAGCATAAAACAGAAAAGGGTCGCTTGTGGCGACCCTCTCAGTAAAGCTGGTTCCCTGCGTTACAGGGTGGATTCAATTTCAAAACCCCAAGCTTCCAGCAAAGGCTCGGGAATGTACTTGGAATTCTTGTTCCGGCGTGCCCACTCCCGCAGCCGTGTAGAGCGCAAATACTGGTCGGGAGAGAGCTTATACTCGTGCACAACTTGCTCGAATTCCGTGATCACGGGAGTAACCGGACCGATGGGCTCGGGCTTGCCCCAGTTGGGGTTTCCGCGTCGCTTAGCCATGAAAAATATACCCTCTTTTGAACGGGATAAGGACTCTTAAGTCTCTATCTGCTTTGATTCCAAGAAGTGCCTAGGGGATTCACCCGCCGGAAGGAAATCCGGTACTGCAGATTCTAGCCCCTTCGGCCTCTACGGAAGCTATTGATAATAATAGGTTTTTATATGTAAGTCAATAGAAAAGATGACACGGTTGGGCCCTATTGCGTATCCCCTTTATGCACAGCCACTTGCAAATGAGCCGGCGTGAGCACCCCCGGTCCGCCCCCCCGAGACTCGCCAGAACCCCAACTTCTAGGCACTCCGAGACGGGGGCAAGTCCATCTCTACACGAGTTCCTGGGGGGCTTGCTGGTGAACCACCCTTTTCGAGCCGATAAGACTAGCTGGCGCACCATCCGGAAGAGGCTCCTGGAGCGTGAGATGACCAGAGTAACCGCAAGACCGGGCCATTGCGTTGACCACGGAATCTCATAGACTTTAGAGTGCGAAGGGGGTGTTCCGCCTCGGCCAAGCCGGGGTTGGGGCGCAACCGACCCCATATTGATTGGAAGTATGAACTTAAAGACTTTACTACTCAGTTCTGACGAAAAGACGGTTCGCATCCTGCGCCGGGTCCTCAGCGACCTGGAAATTAGCGTCGAGCATTGCTCTGCCACGGACGATGCCATCCGCCGGATCACCCGCCAGCGTTTCGAAGCCATCATTGTAGATGCGGCGAATCCAGAAGCTAGCAGTGTGCTGCAGGGAGCCAAAGCCGCTCCCGTCAACAAGCGGGCTCTCACCATCGTACTGGTGGAATCCTCCATCGGGCTCAAAGGCGGTTTCGAAATGGGGGCCCATTTCGTCCTGCACAAGCCCTTCGCGGTGGAGCGCGCCAAAGCCAGTTTTCGCGCGGTTCGAGCCCTGATGAAGCGCGAACGGCGGGTGAAGATGAGGGTTCCAGTGGAAATTCCGGTCGAGTGTTCCGGGAAGGGCCAGTACACCGCCAAAACCATCGATCTCTGCGAGGGAGGCATGGCGCTTCAGTTTTCGGGCCGCGTCGCCAAAGAGAGCTCTCTTCGCTTCTCGCTGGAATTGCCGGGCATAAACCAGAAGCTCGAAATTGCCGGCGAGTTGGCCTGGGAAGGCCACGGCCATCAGGCCGGTGTCCGCTTCAAGGACGCCACCGACGAGCAGCGCAACCTGCTTCGCCAGTGGTTGAACAGCCACCTCCCCGAGCCGGAGCAGGACGATCCACCCGTCAGCTGCCATCTTACCGACCTCAGCCTTGGCGGAGGCTATCTCACCACCAGTTCACCGTTCCCGAGGGGAACGCGCGTCATCCTCAAGATCAAGACCGCCAACCTCGAAGTCCGCGCTGGCGGCGTCGTACTGGTCGCGCACCCCGAATTCGGGATGGGAGTGGAGTTTCTCCAGACCACCACCGAGCAGCGGGATCAGGTTCTCCGCATGATTACAACCCTGCGGGAAAATGGAGATAAGTCTCCCGAGCTTCAAGTCGAGCCCGACGGACTGGACACAACATCGGACGACGGCATGGCTACATTCCAGGTTTCCGCAACCGAAGCCTCTGGAAGCGACGACGCGCTCGTCGATCTGTTCCGGAACAAGTATCAGGTGCCGGTCGAAACCTTCCTCGCGCAAATGCGCGAACAGCGGCAATCCGTCGAGTCGCACTCGGGCTGAGTGAATTTCATCGACGCTTCTGTTCTTACGTTTCGGGAATCAGCTCGCTCACCGTCCCCCGTTGCAGCAAGTACGCTCCCGGTCCCTGCTGTCCGCGAACCGAACGGCAAAACTCAGACACGAAGAACCCCGCTTTCACGGACTCGCGGAACGCCCACCGTGTCGCATCGCGCCATTCTCGCGCCAATCCCATGTCGGTGCGCTCGACCTCCAGAATGTCGCCCGGGATTTCAATGCTCACGCGCTGCCTGACCAGGGACTCGGCCAGATCGGCCCGTCCCGGCTTCCCGCTGGGATCGAAGCGTACCAGCGGAGCCAGCAACCGCAGGGCATCGAGCGTTTCTGCTCGGCCGTTTTTACCCGCCAGACGATCTCGTACCCGCCGCGAATTCAGTATCCAGCGCACCCACAGCCGGTCGGTACCGTTGCGATGCAGCATGCTGGAAGTTTCCGACCCGTAGAAATCCACCTTATAGGTCTCGGAGACCACGCCCAGCTTGGAAAAATTGAAGTGCGCGTTTCGACTTTGCAGCGGATCGAAGGTCCACGTCATCTCGTGAACGCTCATCGCCATGGCCCGCTCACGCTGTGCCTGCTTTAGTCGCGAACCCAGATCCAGGTGCCGATACGATTCGAGCACCGCCAGCATGTGCGAGTGGATGGTCGTCCGTCCGTGCTCGCGGCCAAGAAATCCGAAGGCGAATCCGACCAGCTTGTCGTTGTCTTTGTCTTTATCCTTACCCTTATCTTTCGTCGTATCAAACGCCCCGACAAGAATATTGCCCGACGCCTTGAGCGCGATGGCAAGCGTCAGGGGTAAGGTGTCGTCGTCCGTCATCCCCCAGACCTCTTTCTCCACCGCCTTCAACTGGCTGAGGTCGTCGATGCCTTTGAGATCGCGAATCCCAATCTGTGGCGCGGGTCCGCGGGACATCATGGGTGAGCCTGGACCCGCTTCGAGTTGTCTTTTCGACGCATAGCCATCTTTGCGTAGGAGTTGGGCGCTCAAGACTCACCCGTTTACAGCACCGGTTACATACTTGTCAACAGCAATCGAAACGCCCGCGGAGACGAGTGCTCACGCGCACGCTCACCGCCCGTTCCCCGCATCTTAACCTACGTGCTACCCTCGAATCCGGAGACGAACTCAACCGTGAAACCGATTACCAGGCTTCTGCATTTGATCGTCCTGATCGTGCTGGGAAATTCTTTGCTGCTGGCCGCCGATCGCGGCACGCTGGTCCGCGAGGCCGTCATCTACATCTCGCCTGACACCTCTTCCAGCAAGCTCGGTCAGGTGGAACGAGGACGGGAACTGATCCTCCTCGACAAGAGCCGCAACTGGCTGCACGTGGAGGCGATGCTCGGCTCCACGCTCACTCGCGACCCCGCCTTCGTTTTAGAAGAAGAGGATGAAGGCAAGACCATCAGCGGCTGGATTCTTGATAACGGCATCGTCTGGCCGTCCACTGCGAACGGCGACCGCATCCTGTTCGGCGCCGCCGTCGATTCCGAAGACGAGGCCAGCCGCGCCCACGGACGCCGCGGCGCAGCCCAGGACGCTTTGCGCCTCTATCGCCGCGTCTACGATATCTTTCCGGCCGCTCCCCTGGCGGGCGAAGCTCTCTACCGTGCCGCCGATATTAATTGGCAGATCGAAAAATCGGATATGCGGTCCCGCCCCTCCGCTCGCGAGAAGGAAGCCTACCTTCGTACCGGCATCAACGAGGAGTACATGAAGCTGGTCATGAAGAAGTTTCCCGACTCAAAGTGGGCGCAGCTCGCCGCTTTCCACCTGATCGACAACAAACTCTGCGGAGACTGGCAGGGATCGTCCAAGTGCCCGGACAAGGAAGCCGACATCTACGAAAAATACGTAAAGGACCATCCGCAATCTCCGGCCGCTCCCGAGGCGCTATACAATGCCGCCTCCCGCCGCGCAGCCCTGATCGAGATCTATAAGACGGAAGAGCAAGCAAAGAAGTCCGAGCAATCGAAGGGTCTGGCGATCTCGCTGGCCCAGCAGTTAGTTTCGCAGTACTCGCAAAGCGACTGGTCATCCCGAGGGCAAACCCTGCTCTTCATGGTGCAGCAGGGAGTGCCGACATACGGAAACGCGCTGCAGTAGGACAATCGACGCGACACCCACGGATCGCAGCCCATTGCGCCGACCTTCTTCGTCGCCGCTTCCTGCTATCCTAGAAACCTTCGCCCAAAGGGACGCCATGAAAATAAAGTCATCGATTGTACTGCTCGCACTGCTGCTCACTATTTCCTCCGCAGCCCAGACCACCCCTCATTTCGACGGCCAGACCTGGTGGAATCACATCAAATTCCTCGCCGACGACAAACTTGAAGGCCGCGATACCGGCAGCCGTGGCGAGCACGCGGCGCAAGCCTACGCCGTGGAACAACTCAAGAACGCCGGTGCGGAACCTGCGGGCGTAAACGGTTTCTACCAGCCGGTTAAGTTCGTCTCCCGCCAGATCGTCGAAAAAGATTGCAGCCTTACCCTCATTCGAGACAGCAAACGCGAGCCGCTCACGCTCGGCGAAGATGCCATCATTGGTACCCGCGTCATGCCCGCGCCCGAGGTCGAAGCGCCGCTGGTCTTTGCCGGCTATGGCCTCAAAGTGCCGGAGAAGAATTATGACGACTTCGCCGGCATCGACATCCGCGGCAAGATCATCGTCATCCTTGCCGGATCGCCGTCTGAGATTCCGGGCTCGCTGGCTTCGCATTACCAGACAGCGGCCGAGCGCTGGAAAGTGCTGCGCGCCGCCGGCGCCGTCGGCATCGTTTCGTTGATCAACCCCGCCTCCATGGACATCCCATGGTCCCGCATGGCGCTCAACCGCGCTCATCCCTCCATGGATCTCGACTATCCTGAGTTCAACGAAACCGAAGGCGCGAAGCTTGCCGTGACCGTGAATCCGGCCAGCGCCGAGAAATTCTTTGCCGGCTCCGGCCACACCTTCGAAGAAATCGCTGCCCTGGGCAAAGACCGCAAGCCGCTGCCGCACTTTCCGCTCGCCGTTTCGCTGGCCGCGAAAACGAGAGTGGATGTCACCAGGATCGAGTCCGCCAACCTGGTCGCTAAACTCTCCGGCAGCGACTCCGCTCTGAAAGATGAATACGTTGTGCTCTCCGCTCACCTCGATCACATCGGCATCGGAGAGCCCATCAACGGCGACCGCATTTACAACGGCGCCATGGACAACGGCTCCGGCAGCGCGCTAACCCTGGATATGGCCGCAAGCTTCAAGAAGAATCCGGAAAAATTGCGCCGTTCGATTCTCTTGGTCTTAGTGACCGGTGAGGAAAAAGGCCTGCTAGGCTCGAAGTATTTCGCCGCTCATCCCACGGTCCCGCCCAAGTCCATTGTGGCCGACGTTAACGTCGACATGTTTCTGCCCATCGTGCCCCTCAAACTGCTTACCGTGCTCGGTCTCGACGACTCCGATCTGGGAGATCGCGCGCGCGAGGTCGCGCAGTCGCTTGGCGTAAGAGTTCAGCCTGACCCCGAGCCGCTGCGTAATCTTTTCGTCCGCAGCGATCAGTACAACTTTATCCGCCACGGTGTACCTTCATTGGCCATGGGCGTCGCTCCCGAGCCCGGAACACCCGAGGTAAAGATTTTCAAAGACTGGCTGACCCAGCGCTATCACGCGCCCTCCGACGACGTGGACCAACCCGTGGACCTCGCCGCCGCCGCGAAATATGAAGAGATCGTCAGAGCCTTGCTCATCAATATCGCCAATGGCGACCATCGCCCCGAATGGAAGTCAGACAGCTTTTTCCGGAGATACGCGGAACCTGCGAAAATTGGAAAATGAAATCCCGTAGAGGCGGGGCTTGCCCCGTCTCCAGCCACGGGCGCTGCATACAGAGACGCGGCAAGCCGCGTCTTTTACCCTAGTTCGGGAGAGAACACTTGAACGACTATCTTTTGTCCGTGCTGCTGGGAATCGTCGAAGGCCTCACTGAGTTTCTGCCCGTCAGCTCCACCGCGCACTTGCGCATTTCCGAAGTCCTGCTGCACGTGCCGCTGTCGAGCGGCTACTGGAAGATGTATTCCATCGTCATCCAGCTGGGCGCGATTCTGGTTCTGCCCATTTATTTTCGCAAACACATCGCCAAACTCCTCTCGACGTTTCCCCAAGGCGAGAAGAGAGACTGCGATTACCTGACTCATCCGTTGAGCCTGGTCATGATCGCCTTCGTCGTCACCGCGATCCCGTCTTTCCTGCTGACCAAGGTGATCGGCAAGAACCTCGAGAGTCTCAACGTGATGGGCTCAGCGTTGCTGATCGGCGGCATCGTGATGTGGGTGATCGACGCCATGAAAGCGCCCTGGGAAAAGGCCGGCGCGGGAGCTGCCGGTTCGCCGATTCACACCTGGAAAATGGACGACGTCCACGGCGGCCAAGCCATCTGGATCGGCGCCTGCCAGATTCTCTCTGCCGTTTTCCCCGGCACCTCGCGCTCTATGTCCACCATTGCCGCCGGACAACTGGCGGGAATGTCGCGCGCCGCCGCGCTCGAGTTCTCTTTCTTCCTCTCCATACCCACAATGATGATGGCCACGCTCTGGACGCTTTACAAATCGATCCACGGCGGCAAAGATGAAAATCCCATCGGCGTCCACGAAATCACGTCTCACCAATGGGTCATTCTCGCGATCGGCTTCGTCGTCTCCTTCATCGTCGCCTACGGCGCGGTCGCGTGGTTCATGGGCTATGTCCGCAAGCGCGGCTTCGCACCTTTCGCCATGTATCGCATCGTACTCGGAATCGTCGTGCTGGCTTGGGCTGCGGGAATGCTCGGAAAGTAAACGAACACAAAGCATGAACTGCCAAGCGTCGCGTGCACAACACCCATGACACGTCTTATAATGATTGCACCGCAAGCCTTCCCTTTGGATCTTTCTCGCCTGCTGTGCAGAATCTCCGCACTGGGGGTCAGTGTAGGGGGGGAGGCTCTCCATGCCCTTTGTTACGGATTTTGACGCCAAAAACAAAATCCTGCGCGTCACTCTACAGGGCCGAGTGACCGACGAAGTCATGTCGGAGACCTACGCAACCATAGCAAAATATGTCGCGTCCCATCCACCCTGTCGCGGCATTACTGACATGTCGGAGGTGGAGGAGTTTGAAGTTTCCAGCACTACGATCAGACAGCTCGCCGAGACGCCCCCCGCGTTCCCGGCTGCGGATATGCGGATCCTGGTCGCTCCCAAAGCCCACGTCTACGGAATGGCGCGCATGTTTCAGATCCTCGGCGGAAAGACTCGCCCTAATTTGCACATAGTTCGTACCATGGACGAGGCATACCGTTTGCTCCAGGTGGAATCACCGGAGTTTAGCCCCGTCAGCTGACGTTCGGAGATCGCCACTTCGTCTGCGCTCGCAAACCATTGCACACGCAGCCTTTGTCGCCCGTACCAAACTCGGCACCCAGCAACCTTTCCCGCATTGTGCGAATCGCCGCTTCTTGTCATAATTGTGAGGCTCTGGCCTCGTTTCGGCGCTGCGGTATCATGCATCCAACTACCTAGCGCCGTCGCTGCCACATGACTTTTTTCTCAAAGATTTTTGTGCCCACCAGGAACCGGCGTCTGAACGAGCTGGTCGGATTCCTGTTGTGCGTCTCCGCGCTCCTCCTTTTCCTTGGACTGGCATCGTATTCGCCGCTCGATCCCTCGCTCAACAGCGCCTCCATCCTAACCGGATCGCATGCTGCCCGCAACTGGGTCGGCATCTTCGGAGCCTATCTCTCCGACCTCATCCTGCAGTTCCTGGGAGTCGGCTCATTTCTGCTGCCTATCTTCATGGGCATGCTCGGCATGCGCTGGTTCCGCTCGCGAGCCGTTCGAACTCCGGTCGCGAAGACGCTCGGCGGAATCTGGCTGCTTATGTTCGTGCCCGCGCTGCTTGCCATCCTGCCTGGACACGTCCGCTGGATGGGCGCCATCCCGATCGAAGGCTTGGCCGGACGTATTATTGGCGACGTCCTGATCCGTTATTTCAACGTGGCCGGCGCGTACATTGTCTGCACCACTGTGCTGGCCGTCGCGCTCTACCTCACCACCGCCTTCTCATTTTCGGCGATTGAAGTCTGGGCGCCTACCCGTTTTGCCTTCGTGCTGGCGCTCAGAGATCGCTTTAAAGACTGGCGGGACGAACGCGCGCGCAAGCGTCAGCAAAAGGAACTCGAAAAGCGCCGCGCCGAGAAACCAACCGTCACGGCACAACTCGTGCCCGCGCGTCCTGCGCCACCGCGTTCCGATGTTTCGCGCCAGGAAATCCCCGGCGTGCAGTCCGCCGCTCCAGTCGCACGCACTGGCATCGAGCGCATGCTGGCCGAAGACGCGCATGACTCCGATTCCTCTGCGCCCCAGAATTCGCAATCGCCGGCGTATAGCGATAGCGATAACGGCAGCGAAGTCGAAGTCGAAGTGACTGACCGCGCCGACGCTGAGCGCAAGCCGAAAACGACCCTCCCGAAAATCGCGGGAAGTTACAAGCTTCCGCCGTCGAGCCTGCTGCATCGTCCTGACGAGCAGCAATCCGTCAACGAAGAAGAACTCAAAATCGTGGCCCAGGTTCTGACCGCGAAGTACGCGGAATTCGAAGTCTTCGGTCAAGTCACGCAGATCAATCCCGGTCCGGTGGTCACCACTTTCGAGTTCAAGCCGGAAGCCGGCATCAAGTACAGCCGCATCATCGGACTCACCGACGATCTCTGCCTCGCGCTGCGCGCCGAAAGCATCCTGGTCGAACGAATGCCGGGCAAGAGCACGGTCGGCGTCCAGGTGCCGAACCGCGAGCGCGAAATCATCTGGCTGCGCGAGAACATCGAATCGCCGGAATTCCTGGGCTCGAAATCCAAGCTCACCATCGGCATGGGCAAAGACATCAACGGACGCATCGCCGCTGCCGATCTCGCCGGCATGCCTCACTTGCTGATCGCCGGTTCGACCGGCACGGGCAAGAGCGTGGCCATCAACGCCATGATTATGTCGATCCTGTATAAATCGACGCCCGAAGAAGTGCGCCTGGTGCTGGTGGACCCGAAGCGGCTCGAACTGGGCAATTATGAAGGCGTGCCGCATCTCTATACGCCCATCATCACCGAGCCGAAACTTGCCGCCAACGCGTTGCGTAACGCCGTCCGCGAAATGGAGCGCCGCCTCAAACTGCTTGCCGCCAAAGGCGTCCGCAACATCGACAGCTATAACCGGCTGTTCGACGACACGCCTAGCTTGTTCAGCGAGCAGGCGACTGCCGATGAAGGGCCGATTCCAAAAATCGTCATCATCATCGACGAGTTGGCTGACCTGATGATGCTGGACGGCCACAACGTCGAGGAGTCGATCACGCGCCTCGCGCAGATGGCGCGCGCCGTCGGCATTCACCTGGTGCTCGCTACGCAA
>Ga0074044_10004882_pt1 | contig 11036 bp, 8 predicted proteins | sample BogForMeECP23OM1_FD_94443 | JGI IMG/M metagenome (GOLD analysis project Ga0074044, IMG submission 94443) | Bog forest soil microbial communities from Calvert Island, British Columbia, Canada - Bog Forest MetaG ECP23OM1 | ecosystem: Environmental > Terrestrial > Soil > Wetlands ...
CCTTGCGCTCGAGCGCTTTGAGCGCGCGCGCCAGCTTGGGGTCGTCACGATGCCCCATAACGTCAACAAAGAACAGGTACTCCCACGGCCGCGCCCGCAGCGGACGCGATTCGATCTTCGATATATTGATCGCGTTGCGCGCAAACAGGTTCAGTGCCTGGTTCAAGGTACCCACCCGGTCCGCAACCGCGAACAGCAGCGTCGTCTTGTCCGCATGCGGCGATGCTGACCGCTCCACCGGCCGCGTGCCCATCACGAGAAATCGCGTCGTGTTGGTTGCGACGTCCTGCACGTTCGACGCGATCGGCTTGAGCCCGTACGCCTCGCCCGCCGCCGCCGACGCGATCGCCGCAATCGACGAATCCTCCGCGGCGCGCCGCGCCGCCAGCGCATTGGACGCCACCGCTTCGGTCTCGCAATTGGGAAAATTCGCGCTCAGGTAGCCGCGGCATTGCGCCAGCGACTGCTGATGCGACACGATCCGCTTGACCTCGCCCGCCGCGCCGCTCAGCGACATTATCGAATGCCGAATCGGCATCAGCACTTCGCCGATTATCACCAGCGCCGTGTCGATCAGCAGATCGAGCGTCAGCGTCACCGATCCTTCGGTCGAATTCTCCACCGGCACCACGCCGAAATCCGCGCGTCCGTTCTCAATCGCCTGGAACACCGCCGCGAACGACGGCTGCGGCGCGAAATCGACGCTCGATCCAAACCGCATCCGCGCCGCCTCGTGCGAGTAGGTATGCTCCGGGCCCAGGAACGCCACTCGCGGCTCGTGCTCCAGCGCGCGGCACGCCGATATTATCTCGACATAAATTCGCTTGACCTGCTCGTCGGTGAGCGGCCCCTGGTTCTCCGCGATCATCTTTTCGATAATCGCGCGCTCGCGCACCGGTTGATAAACCTCGCCATGATGATGCTTGAGCCGCCCGATCTCGGTGGCGAGACTTGCGCGCATCGACACCAGCCGCAGGATCTTGAGGTTTATCTCGTCCATCCGCGCGCGCAGAGTCTCAATCGACGGCGGCTCCGCGGCGGCCGGCTTCCTGGCTATCCGTGATGACATCGAACCAGAATGGCTACCCTACTGCCCGCCCCTTTTCAACGCGCAGAGGCCCGCCGTTAGTGTCCTGATTTCAACCGCGCTCGTTTGCTGCGGGAGGCATCATCTCGAATTCCGGGAGCGCCCCTGCAGTCAGGTCCCATGCGTGTCGATCGCGTTTGAACATCACAGCCTGGGGCTGAAACACGGATGGTTCGTCCAAGGTACCGACGCAGATGATAACTGCGTGCGGAACAGCTTCGGGCGTCCCGAACAGGAGGCTGCCGCAACTCGGACAAAAGTGGCGGATGGCATTTAGTCCGCTTATTCCCCGTACGGCATAGCTCCTGGTTTCGCCGTAAACTTTGAACTGCGACTTGGGCATACCCATTAGGGGAACATGCCCTGTTCCAGATGCTCGTTGGCAATCGCGACAGTGACAGTACACGGCAAACAGCGAGTTTCCGTCAGCCTGGTATCGCACAGCTCCGCATAAGCACCGGCCAGTAATCATATTCACCCCCCGGCTCGTTGACGGCTTTTATGCTGCCGCCGATTCTTCGGTTGCGGACTCGATCAGCTCTCCAACCGACCATACCGATCCGTCACGCCAGCGGCCATAGCGGGCGTCATCCCGAGCGTTCGATGAATCCGGACGAAATTGGAGTGCGCGTAGTGCGCCGCGACTGACACCTTGCCCGCGTGTCTGTGAGACCGAGGGAAGGAGTCAGCGGCCAGGTTGCCACGGATCGTAGCTTCCGAAACTCCAGATATGGCCCTCCAAATCACGGCAGGTATAGCCTCTGCCGCCATAGTCCTCATCCTGGACATCTCTCAGCATCGTGGCGCCAGCGGCCTTGGCCCGCGCGTAATGCGCGTCGCAATCGGCGACGATGACGTAAGCGCTCTGCGTCTCGGCGCCTCCGATTTCGTCCGGATGTTTCATCAGGCGGTCGAACATGCCGCCGCCGACCGACGACAGCATTATCATTCCATTGTCAAAGGTAAGCTGGGCGTGATCGATCCTGCCGTCTTGCCCGGGGACCACGAGATGTTTCTCGAAGCCGAAGGCCTTGCACAGCCATTCGATGGCCGCCGGCGCATTTCGATAGCGCATGCCCGGGATGATTCTCGCGTGCCTGCCCTGCGTGTCCATCGCCGTGACCTCCTGCGATTGCTCACTGAACAGATAAACCACTGCGCCACGAAAAGGTTACGATCGCCGGCTTTTCAGTTTCATCCCAAGCGCGATGACGCCCGGACCAGCGAAGAAATCCACTTAATTATAGCCTTTGCGAAACCCACACTGGGTTTCGCGCTTCCTGTGTGAAAGAGGAAGGATGCGGCCTGACGGCCTGTTAGAAGTATGCGCGAAGAGACGCTAGTCGATCGAACGATCATTCTGCACGCTCGTGCGCGTCAGATACGCCGATCCCATCGCGGCGAACTTCCGCTCGCGCGCCCGGCGCAACTCCGCCGGCTTCAGCTTGACCAGCCGCTCCAGATGCCGCGCGAGCGCCGCGCCGATCAGATGCGCCGCTTCAGCGGGCGCAGTATGCGCTCCGCCGGCAGGCTCCGGCACAATCTCGTCGATCAATCCCAGCTCCAGCAAATCGGGCGCCGACAACTTCAACGCCGCCGCGGCCGCCGCAACATTCTCTTCGCCCCCGGCTCGCCACAAGATCGCCGCGCATCCTTCCGGCGTGATCACCGAGTAGCACGCGTTCTCCTGCATCAGCACGACGTTCGCCACTCCCAGCGCCAGCGCGCCTCCCGAGCCCCCCTCGCCGATCACGCAGGCGACGGTGGGCACGGTCAGCCGCGCCATCAGCTCCAGGTTGCGCGCGATCGCCTCGATCTGCCCGCGCTCCTCCGCGCCAACCCCGGACTCAGCGCCCTGCGTGTCGATCAAAGTGATTATCGGCAGCCCAAACCGCTCCGCCAGTTCAAAAACGCGCGCCGCCTTGCGATAGCCCTCGGGCAGCGGCTTGCCGAAATTGCGCTCGATCCTCTCGGTGGTCGAGCGGCCCCGGTGATGACCCACGACGGCGACCGCGCGGCCTCCGAAATAGGCGAGCCCCGCCACGATTGCACCATCGTCGGCGAAACGCCGGTCCCCATGTATCTCGATAAAGTCGCGCATCAGCAAGTCGATGTAGTCCAGCGTCTGCGGCCGATTGGGATGCCGCGCCAGACGTACCCGCTCGATCGCGCTCGGCGGCTGCGGCCCCGGTCCCTCGACTGTCGCGATGCCATCGCCGCGGTTCCTGGCGCCACGCGCCTTATGTCCGTTCGAATTGCCTTTCAATCTGATTCACGCCTGCCGGTCGCAAAGAATTTCTCGAACAATGCAAGAGCATCCTGAGAGCCGCGCTCCGGGTCAAGCCACACGATCTCCGGCTCGCGGCGAAACCATGTGATTTGGCGCTTGGCCAGGCGGCGCGATTCCTGCTTGGCCAGAGCTACCGCATCGGCCAGCGTCATCTCGCCGCGCAGATGCGCCGCGATCTGCTTATACCCGATCGTACTCAACGGCGGCTTCTCCGGCGTGTCTCCCGCCTCGACCAGCGCGCGCACTTCCCTGACCAGCCCGGCCGCCAGCATCGCTTCGAAGCGCCGGTCGATCGCCTGGTAGAGTTTTTTCCGTTCGACTTCGACTCCCACCGTCAACGTGTCGTAGCCATTGTCGGCGAACCGATGGCGGCGCTGATGCGCCGAAATTTTTTCGCCGGTTAATTCAAAGACTTCGATCGCGCGTACGATTCTGTAGAGGTCGTTGACGCCGATTCGATTCGCCGCCTCGGGATCGATCTCGCGCAACTTCCGATGCAGATGGACGACGCCGTGCTCTGCCGCCACTTTCGCCAATCGGCCTCGAATTTCCGCCGACGCGGCCGGGCCACGGAAGATTCCACCGCGGATCACGCGCAAATAAAGCCCGCTGCCGCCGACCACCAGCGGATTTCGCCCCCGCGCGGCGATCTCCGCGATAACCGCGCGCGCAATTTGCGCGAACTCCGCCACGTCGAGCGGCTCGCCGGGATTGCGCACGTCGATAAGATGATGCGGCACGCGCCGGCGGTCATCCGCCGACGGTTTCGCCGTGCCGAGATCCATCCCGCGATAGAACTGCCGCGAGTCGGCATTGATTATTTCGCAGCCCGAGCGCTCCGCCACCTCCATCGCCAGCGCAGACTTACCCGCTGCGGTCGGCCCGACTATAAAGCCGACCCGCGCCGGAGGCGTCCGCGCTGCGATTCGCTGCGCCGTGGTTCCCGGCAAAAGCAAAAAAACACTCATCGGCGAAACATTCGTTCGATTTGCCCGCGTCCGAACTGAATATGCACCGGACGCCCGTGCGGGCAGTTGGTCTTGAACTCGGTGCGATCCAGTTCCGCCAGCAGCGAATGGATTTCCGCCAGCTCGAGCACTCGCCCGACTCGAACCGAGCCGTGACACGCGAGTTGCTTGAGCCAATTCTCGAACGCAGCCTCGCCGCCGCCGCGAAAGCCGCTTTCGTTGTCGCCCATGCTCTCAATCATGTCGGTGAGCAGTTTCGCGCCGCCTTCCGGCCCGAACACCGCCGGCGCACCCTTGAGCAGCAGCGTCGTCGGCCCGAACGGCTCGACATCGAAGCCCATCGCGCGAAGCTCGCTTAACGCGCCATGAACCTGCGCCGCGCGCGCGGGATTCAGCTCGACCGACACCGGCGCGAGCATCGCCTGCGTGCGAATCCCGCCGTCGCGGAGTTCCCGGCGCAGCTTTTCGAAGGTAACGCGCTCGTGTGCCGCGTGTTGATCGATCAGGAGCAACCCCTCCTCGGTCTCGAGCGCGATGTACCCCGCAAAGATTTGTCCGATCACCCTGAGCCTCGAGTACATTGGGATTGGCGCCGGGGGATGCGCCGCCACCGCCGCGCCACCGCGCGCGTCGCGATCGTAGGCGAGGCTGAGCGGGCGCTGAAATGCCGCCTGATTGGGCGCATCCGGCACCAGCCGCAGCGGCGCGTCGCCGCGCGGATTCGGAACCGAATCGCCGGGGGCGTTGGCCGATTGGCCGGCGCGAGCACCCGCGCCCATCGGCGCCGCCGTGATGAGCCCCATCGCGGCGTCATCGGTGGATGGCGGCGGCGCTCCGGCGGCCCGCGCCGGCGGGCCAACTAAAGTTGCCAGCGGCGCATTTTCCGTCTGATCCGCCAAGCGGTCGCGGATCGCGTGATAAACGACGTCGAACACCGCGCCGCCGTTGCGAAATCGCACCTCGATCTTCATCGGGTGCACGTTCACGTCAACATCTTCGTGCCGCATATCGACGAACAGCAACGCTGCCGGATGGCGACCGCGCGGGATCAGCGTCTGGTAGGCTTGCTCGATTGCGCGAATCAACATTCGATCGCGAACCGAGCGGCCGTTGACGAACGTGAAGATCATCCTGCCGGTCGCAAACGACTCCTGACTGGTTGCTACCAGCCCTTGCGCGCGAATTCCGGGGCGATCGAGGTCGAACCCAAGCATCCGGGACGCGACCTTGGGATCGAACACCTGGCGAAATCGTTCGAGCACCGAGTTGGCGCGCGGCAAATCGAAGACGGTGCGGCCGTCGGCGGACAGACGAAACGCGATGTGATGGTTGGCAAGCGCGATGCGCTGAAAAGCCTCGGCGATGGCGCCCTGCTCGGTCGCCAGCGTCTTCAAGAACTTGCGCCGCGCCGGAGTGTTGAAGAACAGCTGGCGCACTTCGATTCGGGTTCCCGCCGCCATCGCGCAGGTCCGCGTATCCTCGATGTTGCCGGCCTCGGCAGCGAGCTCGACGCCGTGATCGTCGGCGGCGCGACGCGTTTGCATCCGAAGATGCGACACGCTGGCGATCGAGGCGAGCGCCTCGCCGCGAAACCCGAGCGTACTAATCGCGCTCAAGTCGGCGGCGCTTCGAATCTTCGAAGTTGCATGACGCCGGAGCGAAAGGATCGCATCGGCGCGCGTCATGCCGCAGCCGTCGTCGGCAACGGCGATCAGCGCCGAGCCGCCGCCCAGGATCTCGACGCTTACCGAGCGAGCGCCCGCGTCGAGCGAGTTCTCGATCAACTCCTTGACGGCAGAGGCCGGCCGCTCGACGACTTCGCCCGCCGCAATCTGGCTGGCGACTTGCTCGGGCAATATGTGGACTATGTGCTCGGGCATCGGGGTCCGCGGGCGCCGGAGCTTGTTCAAAGAAATCTCGGGCGCAACCTAACTAGACATTGTAGCTTTCGGACCGGATACTCAAGCAACTCGCGGTTGCGGCGTAAAAAAAGTGGGATGGCTATTGCACGGGTTGAAGATCGCGGCGGGTTTTGAAAAGCTCTCGGCCCGGCGAACTCGCCGGAGCACTCTAGCGATGAGAAAAATTACGGCAATGCTGCTCGGCGCGGCAATCCTGGTGGCCGCAGCCGCGGCGGGCGCGCACGCAGAACCGATCAAGATCGGGGTCGGCGTGATTGGACCGATCTCGCCCCAGACCGAAACCGACATCGACAGCCTGGTCGGCACGCTGCCGAATGTGAAAGTGGTGCCGATCCAGCCGCCGGGCGGGGTCGATGCCTGCGTCAAGCGATTCGTCGGAGGCGAGGCGGACGATCGGCTCGACGCGGTGATGGTGGTCAGCCTGCCGACCGAGTCCTTTCAATCGCAGCGCGACTCGAACGAAGCGCGATTCACCGGCGCTTACGAAATCTGGACGCTCAATCTTTCCACACTGGCCGAGGACCGCCATCGCTTCACCTTCACCGACAGCGAGCCGGTGGTAGGCGCCGCCGCCGCTATTCTAGCGATGCCGGCGCAGTTGTTCGCCGAACGCGCCACCGGCAAGAAACTCATCTCGAGCAATCAATGGCAGGCGTTCGAAGCGGTGCAGACGCGCGTCGAGGCGAAGCTGGTCGCGGCAACCAAGCTCTATCTGCAGACCGCGTCGATCCGCGACACCGGTCCGCTGAGTCCGCTCGACACGGCGAAGAACCTGCTCGACCGCGGCGACGGCGAGGACGCGATGATCGTCTTCAAATCGGCGGGAATCAACAATCCCGAAGTTCAGCGGATGATCGCGAACGCGCAAGGTCAGTTGCGACGCAGCGCGGCGAATGCGCTGCTGGGGCGCACGCTCGGAGCGATGGCGGGCGGGAACATAGGAGCGGCGCGCACCATCCTGGCCGACTATGAGAAGGCGCCGTCGGCCGAGAGCTCGCGCGCGGATTCGATTCGGCGGGTGCTTGCGGGGGTGCCCGACCGTCACGCCGAATCGATTTACGACGGCGTCATCAGGAGCGACGTGCCCACGCTCGATCATGCAGCGTTCGTCGCGATGGTCAAGCAGCTCTTCAGCGAGCAGACCGGCTCGATCCCCAACGAAGTGATCGTCAGCGCCAAGGACGTGACCGTCGAGGACAAGGACGCGCCGCAGGGGCTCAAGGATCAGCTCGACAGCTATGCGGGCGCGCTCGGGCGCAGCGCGTGGTTGATGAGCCTCAAATGCGGATGCGACGCGGGCGCGGTGCTGACGGGAGAAGCGGTCGGCGCGGCGCTGCTTAAGGCGAAGTATTCACCCTCTTTCACGCGGCCGCACGTCGGGCTACCCTAGCAGGATTATTCAGGTTCGAACGGAAGACTCATGAGACATTGCGCATACTGCAAGAAGCAGCCGTCAGTCGGCAACAACGTCAGCCACGCCAACAACAAGACCAAGCGGCGCTGGAATCCCAACCTGCAGGAAGTGCGCGCCGAGATTAACGGCAACGTGCGGCGAATCCTGGTCTGCACGCGATGTATCCGCGCCGGCAAGGTCAAGAAAAGCGCCTAGCAGGCCGACCTGGAGCTCTCACAACAACGCGGCGAGCTTTTCCGGCGGACGCGCGATGATCGCGCGCTTGCCGCGAATCACTATCGGCCGCTGCATCAGTTCGGGATGCTCGAGCAGGAGCGCGACGACCGCCTTTTTTTCGAGGTAGTCGGCGGCATTCAACTTGAGCTCCTTGAAGCGCTTGTCCTTGCGGACCATGTCGGCGACGGGGCCGTCGAGCAGGTCGACGATTTTCCCCAGCCGCTCGCGAGTCGGGTGGTCTTTGAGATACTCGATGATATCGAACTCGACATCGCGAGCCCGGAGCATCTCGAGCGCGCCGCGCGAGGTTGCGCAAGCGGGATTGTGATACAGGGTTATCCGTTCCGTCGTTTCCTCATTTTCGACCGCGGCACCCTAACTTGGAGAGCATAGGCTCCGTCGCGGGGCGCCATCAAACGCGGACCGGGGATACGCAGGCTTTGATGAAAATGCCGGCAGCGGCTACAATTCACCCGGCGCAGGACACATTGCCATGGAGTCGTTGTGAACAACATTTCCAATAACGAGTCGGGCCGCAAGCTTCGTTTCGCGGCGGCAGCTCTATCGGTTGCAGTCGCCGCGGGTCTGGCGGCCGGGGCGCGGATTGCGGGCGCAGCGAACGTGAGCGGCTTGATGTCGTACCGGGACGGCAAACCGGCAGAGCGACGCCAGCTTCATTACGAGAACCGCGTTACCAGCGATATCTACGTCGCGCCGACCAAGCCCGACGGCTCGTTCACAGCGGATCTGCCGCCGGGACTTTACGATCTTCGCGCCGAACGCGGCGTCATTCTCGCTAGCAAGATTCGGGTCGATGCCGAAGACGTCAACATCGGTCATGTCGTCGAGCCGGTGCCCCTGGACGTGCGCCGCCCGTTCGAACGTGAAGGCGTGGCGGAGGCACTCGTCGAGAGCCCGGCGCCCGCGACTGCGAACCTGACTTCCGGACGTCCTCTGGAGGCGATGAAATACGGGCACCAGGCGATTGCCCCGTTCGGCGCGCCGGTCGGGACGCCCGCGCCTCAGAATACCCCGCTCGGCGAAGCCACGCCGGTTGCGGCGGCGTCGCCGTCGGCAATGGAATCACCACTTCCTGGCGGCTACTGATCAGGCTGCAGAGCGTTTATCGCTTACGTCGCCAATAGTTTTCTGATCACCGCCGATGCGGCGCGCTGATCGGTTCGAGAAAGACTTCCCGTTCTGTGCAGAATCAGTCGGTTGTCCAGAGTAAAAACCTTCATGCGAACCTTTGACGGGGCTCGAAGCCCCGCCTCTTTGGCATCAATCGCGACGTCCATTGGCCAAGGAGGATTACCGGCGCTGGTAATCATCGCCAAAACGGTGTGGCCGCTCTCAGCACTGAATATTTCAGAAGAAAGGGCCAGCGCCGGCCGCCGCTTGCTCGCGCGACGGTCAGTGAAGGGAAAGGGCACAACGACAACGTCGTAGGGCTTACAGGTCACGGTAGGCCCGGTCGTCGTTTTCCGAATTCCACTCCGCTAGCGTCTTCTCCAAAGCCGAGAGAAATTCGAGGTCAAGGGGCACAGCTTTCCGGATGCGGACCGTTCCCGCTTCCGACTCCTCGAATATAACGGTATCCCCCGGCTCTAGATGCAGCCTTCTTCGAACAGGCAAAGGGACGGTAGCCTGACCCTTGGTCGTTAGCCTGCTGCTCGCGATCGCCCGATCGGCGGAACGCTTAGAAGACAAATTCTTACCGCCTTACCGTATTACCCAGCTTCCACTATTACTGAGTTAATTTCGAGCCGCAATGGATTCGCCGCCTTTGCCCCAGATGATAAAGGAGCGCGAAACCTGTCTCGGGTTCCGCGCTCACGCTTTTCCCTGCCGGGTCAAATGCCGCGGCCAATCTCGACCAGCCGGAGCCACAGACAACCACGCCCCGGCTTTGCCCAACAACGACCCGCTGCCCAAATAATCCATTGGCTGCCCAAAAAGTCCGAGCGGTCTTGGCCGAAATGAGAAACATTTCAGATAGACCGCAAGCGTTGATCCAAAACTATGTCGATCGCTCGGAAGTCACGCAGAATATCCTCAGCAACCACGAGAAGGTCAAGATTCAGATCGCGGGACGTGAATCGAAGAAATCCGATGGCGACAAGAAGGCTGCCTGACACAGGTCAGCAGCGAGGAGCAAAAGCTCCGAAAAGTCATTTGTTTACAAGAGGAAAAATGGTGGAGCAGAAGGGATTTGAACCCTTCGGAGACTCCAAAAATTCCAAGGATTCCGGGCGCTGATTGTGTCCCGATGTGGCCGGATTGATCCACTTTGCCCCTCGGTGGGGCAAAGTCTCTCTGGCCGCAAGACGAATCGCGCCACACCAGCGCCGCGCCGCGGGTTCGGCTTCCGGCGTTTAATCCGCGCTCGGAAGTCCGGTAACAATCACCGTGTCGTACAGCGCATCATGCACCGCACCCGGCAATCGCAGCCTCAGTTGTCCTCCGTCTGCGATTCCTTCCCTCCCTCCCTCATCGTGCTCTCTTGTTCATAGCGGCTTCCTTCCCTTACCCAATAGCTCTTGCGATCGGGCGAGGAACATCGCCCCTCGACAACCTTCGCCTTGGCGAATTCGCTCCCCTTGATTCAGCATCACCCGCTTAACCCGGTTAACCGCTGGACTTGGGGGCCACGGTGGATTCTTCCAAGCCGAGCCGCTCATCGCCAGTCGGACCTTTCTTTGGTTGTTGTGTCCTCTCAACTCCGCGTACTTGACGCTAAGCCTCGACTCGATGTTGAACTTCTCCTTCGACAGGCGCTGGCCGAATCCCTGCGCCGAGTTCGGTAACCTGAGGTGAGCGAATTTTGCCATTTCGACGCACTGCCCGTAGAGATCCGCGATTGTTGTGAACGGAATCTCCTTGTTTTCGACGTTGAGCTCGAGTAGCCGCCGGAGGACCTCAATCAAATCGTCGGGATCTGTCGCGAACTCCGACTGCAGACTGTGCAAGCCTTGTAGTGGATACCGCACCAAGGAGCCTTCCACGGTCGGATCTGTCTCGGCGGCGCGCTGCACAAACGACGCGAAATCCGCCATGCGAAACGTGCCGACGACGTGCGAAGTCTTCGCAAGACGGTCCTCGATTCTACCGAGCTCGAGCAGCACGTCGCCCATGATCG
>Ga0074044_10004883_pt1 | contig 11035 bp, 3 predicted proteins | sample BogForMeECP23OM1_FD_94443 | JGI IMG/M metagenome (GOLD analysis project Ga0074044, IMG submission 94443) | Bog forest soil microbial communities from Calvert Island, British Columbia, Canada - Bog Forest MetaG ECP23OM1 | ecosystem: Environmental > Terrestrial > Soil > Wetlands ...
GAAATGAGCTGCGGCAGGGCAACGTGCTCCGGCGCCCCCAAACCTTTGGGGAAGATCAAATCCCACGGTCCCTCGATCAGAAGAGGGCTGGGCAGTGCGGGGACCTGTGCCTTGAGCTCGTGTCCAGCAGCGGTCTTCAGCGCGTAGACTCCCGGCTGCGCCGCCTCGAGGGAGAATTGCGCTGCCTTGTTGAAGTAAACGGCGCAGGATTCGTGTTGAATTTGCATTTCGGGAACCGGTTTGGGGGCGAGTCCCGAAATCTCCATGCCATCGCGCCGGAGCGACACGACGCGGTCCGGACCTGGCGCCGCCTCCGCGCGGAAGACCACAAACACCGATCCGTGGGGGTCCAGGCTGAGCGGAATCTGCGTACCGTTTCGCCCCTCATCATAAACCACCACCGGCTCGGTTCGGCCTGTGTCCGGCCACCAGAGTTCCGGCCGCATCCCCTTGGAGCGGAAGGTGCAAAGAAATCTCCGCGCCTCCGGAACGCCACTCGCCAGGAAGTAGACCTCATCACCACCCACGCGGCGATGGATATACCGAATCTCGTCGCCCACGACGGTCTCATGGCATGCGAAGTCAGGAGGCGTGTCCAGCCGGCGCAGCACATCCAAGATGGGCCGCCCCCACACGACGTTGCCCTTCCCATACACGTTATCGGTAATGTCAACGCCGTCGCATTCGCCCCATAGTTCCGCGGCCAGTCGCTGAACTTCGCCATCACAGTGGGGATAATCGGACAAGCTGGGCGAAACAGTGGGCCGCGGCCCCACCACGGTCAAACCCGGTGCCACCAATTCCTTGATTTTCGCCAACACCGCCGGACGCATCGTCCGCGCGGGGGGCAAAACCAGGAGGCGATAGCTCATCCCACTCGGCAGCACCAGGCGGCCTTCACGCACGGAGGCCTGTTGCAAGGCTTCCACCGGCAAGTCGTCAAAGTCGTATCCCGGCGGGAAGGGCGGGTCCATCTCCGGGCGTTTGGGATAGGAGTTGGGCGCGTTTTCGGTGCCGAGACGGGCGATGTCCGCCACGAAGAGCCCGCTCTGGAGCAGGGCTTGGCAGCGCGCCAGGTAAGACACCCACGCCCGGGATTGTTCGAACCACGTGTTGGTTCTTTCGTAATGGATTCCGTACGGGCCCATGGTCATGCCGGGCGCGCGGTTCAGCCAAGGCTGCGCCGAATAGCGGTGAAAGACAAAACGATTGATGCCCTCGGTGAATGCCAGGTCGCCGAGCGGCTTCAGCCGGTAGGGATAATTCTGCCACCTGCCGTCTTTGGGGTCGGCGGTAAAGGACTCCGCGGCGATGACCGGATGCCCGTAAACGTGTCCGGACGACGCCATTTCCTTATTCCACGTTTCGGTTTGCTGCCCCGTCCAGAATTCACTCATGGGCACATCCGCACGTCCCGCGTAGGGAACTTCATCCAGCGGGCCGGCGCTGTAACCCTCGATCGACAGTGTCAGACCGTGCTGATGGCAGATTTCCTGCATGTGCCCGGCGTAATTCTCAATCACCAGATCGCACACCACCCGCCGCAAGTCCCAAAGGAAGCGTTCAGAAACTTCCGCGCTGTCCACCACTCGCCCGGTGAGAACGGGAAAGTAGGTGACCAGGTCGTACCCACAACGCTTCTGAAATTCCTCGCGGAATCCCGTTGTCCAATTCCCGGAGCCCACTTCCCAACTGTCGATGTGTGTCATGGTCATGGTTTTTCCACCCACGGCGGCCTGGTCCGCGAGCAGCTTGCCCATTAATCCTTCGAACTGAACTTCAATGGCCTTCTTACTCATCTTGTCGCACTCCAACCCCATGCTCTCCTGTGGGGCCGGGTGGTTGTTTTTACCCGTGGAGGTGTGCCCGTAGCAAACCACCGTCCACTTCCCTTCCGGCACGTCCCAGGTGAAATTGCCATGCGCATCCATCTTCGCGCTCAGGTCGATCACCTGATCGCGGAGCACGGTTGCCTGCGGCGGAATCGGCGGCTCGTCGGGGTGACCGTCATGGCGTAAGTACATTGCCTTGCCGGATATATCCTCGATGCGCGGCTCCGCATGCAGTTCCACCCCGCCCAGGGGAAATCCGTTCCGGTACTCGTTGTAGAACCACGGACCTTGCGCGGGTATGTGAATGCGAAAATAGCGGGCCGTCACCTTTTCGAAATTTATCGAAACCCCGGGCCACAATACCGTGAACGAGCGGAGGGTACGATAATTCACGCCATCCTCGGAAACCTCCACCAGAGTCGCGAGGCGCGAATCCCACAAATCCAGCGACACCGTCAGAGCCTGCGCGGTGAAGGGCTGAGGGAATTCAATATTCACATATTGCGGCTCGCCCTTGGGGGCCAGGGGAATGGTCACCGTTGTGCCGGGATTGCCGTCGAGCAGCTTGGCGAAATCGAAGGGTTTGCGATCCGCGCCATAAGTCATGCTCGGCGAACATTCCACCATCCGCACACTTCCCGCCGGACAAGGAAACGCCAGTACAGCAATATCCTGATAAAAGCCTTCTGTCGTTTTGGGTTGGGGAAGCGTCCCGGTGAACCGTTGGGAGCCTTGGAGCGTCGTTTCGCTATACACGATCGCCTGCATGGAGAGCTCGGGGGTGATCCAGGGACCGCCGCTCCCGCACCAGCCGCCATCGTTGTTCATGTTGATGGTGATGCCAAGGCGCGTGGCCTCCGTCATGGCGTGCTGGAGCATCTCCCTCCACAGGGGGCTCAGAAAACGCGCCGGGCCCTTGGGGACGAACTGGTCAACCTCCATGTAGAGGACACCGTGAATACCCACGCGCTTCATGGCCTCGAAATCAGCCGTGATGCCTTCACGCGTCAGGTTGCCGTCCGACACAAACCAGTAAACCCAGGGCCAAGCCCCGTCCGGAGGCTCAAGAAATGCCCGCTGTAATGCGTCAGGGGCGCTCGGGCTTCCATCGCCAAGCAGCAGTCCTTGCTTGTTGCTCAAACCGGAAATGGCGGGCACCGCCATTACCCACGTAGCGGAGTCTCGCAAAAACTTTCGTCGATTATAAGAACTTGCCATGAGGACACCTCGTCAGTGTTTAGATTCGGAGATAGGACTGCGATGATTTCTCCGAGGATGTTGCAGCGGGGGCATTGTAGCAAAGGAAAGGAGCACCTGCCTCACTTCGCAAGGGTTACGACGGCAACGGCAAAACCACCCAGGGTAATCTGACTACCCGTAATGGTACTGGAAGCCGGCGGTTGGAAACCAGTCGTCTGATCCACAAGCTGCACTTGCGCGCCTTCGGCTCCGGGCAGTGTTACGTCAAATGGACGGTTGCGCTTGTTCACCAACAGGATTTTGTGCTTGCCTCCGGGCGTCACAAAAGCTTGTGCGTAAACATAGGAAAGGTCGGAGTGCGTCTCCACCAGCTTGTCCCCCGGACCAAAGTTATCGCGCAGCAGCTTGAGCACCCAGAAGCGAGCATTGGGCTGGCCCGTCTCCCAATCCACCAGGGACACGCTCGGGAACTGCGTGGGGTAGCCCACCAACTGGGATTCGCCTGCGACCTCCACGCCGCGCTTGGCGAGCTCGACGTAAAGGTAAGCGTACATACCGCCGCAGAGGTTCCAAAAGGACTCGGGGATGGGCTTGAAGACGTAGCCCGGCTTGTCCTGTTCCAGATCCTCCGCGGAAATCGAACCCAGCTCGTCCGCGTCCGTCGTGGTTTCGGGCGAGAGGCGCGCGCGGATTCCCTGGATGTAGCTCACCACATTCAGAAAACGGTTTGCCTGGTCCCAATACGTGTGCTCCATGATTTGCGGAGTTTCATCCGGGCTCGGCACGGCATAAAAATGGTAGGAAATCATGGGAATGGGAATGCCGGGCTTGTGATTCTTGTGGTCCAGGAAGTATTCAAAGTATTCCCGGGGTTCACCGCCCAGCGCCATTCCCACGCATGTAATCTTCGGATCGGCGCGGTGAATGGCTTCCACAATGGCGTCATACACGCGCGTATAAGTCTGGGGCGACATATTATGTTCGCCCTCGACTTCGTTGAGAACTTCCCAGTAATCAATCTTGTAGTGATGGCCGGAGTCGTGCCGCTTGCCGAATTCATCCGTAAATCCGCCCTGGGTGTACCAACTGACCAGCCGGGCGTAGTAGTCCCCCACGGCCTTCAAGGTGGGATCGCGGAATTCCGTCCCCTGCTCGTAGTTCCAGGTCGCCTGGTCCGGATCGCTGGGATAAGTCACTGGCTTATCGGTCTTAAACATCCACTGGGGAATGGTGCTGAAGTTGATGATTACGGAGTGCCCGGCCTGGGCATTCATCAAGTCTTCCATCATGGGATCGATCAGCGAGAAGTCCCAGGAAGTCTTGCCGTCCGCGGGCGGTTCCAGTTCGGCGACGCCCAACTTGGGGTAGGGCAGCCACGGCACGTAACGCACATAGTCGGCTCCCAATTCGTGCAAAGCCTGAAAGACGCGATCGTGAATCTTCGTGCCCCGGCGTAACGGTGGATTGACAACCACTTGAAGGGTGGGAGTTGAATCTGAGACCTTCGTGACCTTGTCCCAGTTAATCTTGACCGAGGCTTTCTCCGGCGGCGCGGCCTCCGGCACAGTCGGTTTCTCCGAACACGAAATTATCGCCATCAATGCACACAGCAATAACAAGACGAATAATTGAACCCCTCGAGAATGTTTCATGGCTTTTCCTCGCTCACTGCCGTTGCGGCAAGTATCAGCAAGTGACAAAAGGTGGCGCGATGAATCCACGCGGTGCAAACAAGAAATGCACGCGCATTATACGCCTCTTCGAGCGAGACCGAGGATATTAACGGGCCGCCAGAGAACTGCAAATCCAGACAGTCTGAACTACGGATTGACAAGCAGAAGAACTCACATTAATACTGCATGAGCTTCACACGGGCTCATCAAACAAAGCAGAACTCGGCCCTATTTCATGTCGGAGGTCAGAGTGAAACATCCGGAGAAAGGCAAGGTGGGAGTATTCGGGATTGGCCTGGCGGCATACTGGCCGCAGTTCCCCGGCCTAAAAGAACGCTTGGAAGGCTACCAGCGCAAGGTGGAAGCGCGGCTCGGCGAATGGGCATCCGTAGTCAGCGCCGGACTGGTGGACGATGCGCGCCAAGCCCACAAGGCCGGCGCGACCTTTCGCGAAGCCGGGGTCGATTTGGTCTTCTGCTACGTGGGAACGTACGCGACTTCATCCCAAGTGCTGCCGGTCATCCAGGGGGCGAAGGCTCCTGTGGTCGTCCTGAACCTGCAACCGCGAGCGGCGCTGGACTATGCCCACACCGATACGGGCGAGTGGCTGGCCAACTGTTGCGCCTGCTGCGTTCCGGAAATCGCCGGCGCGTTTGCCCGCGCGGCCATTCCCTTCCGGCAAGTCACCGGCATGCTCGATCCGGAACCCGATGTGCGCGAACCGAGCGAATCAGCCTGGGCGGAAATCGCCGAGTGGTGCGCGGCCGCCAAGGTGGTCCACAATCTGCGTCAAGCTCGCATCGGATACCTCGGGCACCCTTACCCCGGTATGCTGGATATGTATAGCGACTTCACGCAGCACCAGGCGCAACTCGGGACGCACATCGAGGTCCTGGAAATGTGCGACCTGGAGGCGCGCGTGAGCGCCGCGACGGATGCGGAAATCGCACGCAAGGCGGAGGAAACCCGCGGCATCTTTGATATCAGTGAGGACAGCCCGTCGGACCCGCTGGCGAAAAAACCCGCTCTGGAACAGATGGACTGGGCCTGCCGGGTTGCCGTGGGGCTCGATCACATGGTGGAGGATTTTGACCTCGACGGCTTGGTCTACTATTACCGCGGAGTGGGCGGCAACCTTTACGAGCGGCTGGGCGCCGGTCTTATCCTCGGATGTTCCCTCCTGACCGCGCGCGGAATTTCCTGCTCGGGGGAAGCCGATCTGAAAAACTGCCAGGCCATGAAGATCATGGACCTGCTGGGCGCGGGAGGCAGCTATACCGAGCTCTACGCCATGGACTTTCGCGAGCGCTTCATCCTGATGGGCCACGACGGCCCCTTCCACCTGGGAATCGCCGAAGGGAGGCCGATCCTGCGCGGGCTCGGCCTTTATCACGGCAAATCGGGTTTCGGCGTCAGCGTGGAAGCCAGCGTCCGCAAGGGACCCATTACCATCCTCGGCGTCACCCAAACCCACGACGGCCGGCTGAAACTCCTCGCCGCGGAAGGTGAATGCCTGGCCGGAGAGCGGCTCAAAATCGGTAATACCAACAGCCGTCTGCGATTCGCGCTGGAGCCTGCGCCCTTCATCAATGCTCTGTGCAGCGAGGGACCCACGCACCATTGCGCGCTCGGCATCGGCCACGCCCTCGGCAAGATTGAGAAGGTTGCCTGGCTCAGTGGCCTGGAATTGAAAGTCATCGGCGCGACGGCCGGGCAATCAGTCTAATCCCCATTCCTATTCAGCTCGATGAGGGCTAATATCTCACCCGCCGGGAATGAGCAAGCTGCCCGAAGGATGAGAGAACATCACGGGCAACCCGGACACGGCGTCGAGCTCGGGGGAGCTGCCTTGTGCGCAAGATTCATCTGCTCCATCTGATCGCCATTTCTCTAGCGGCCCCTACGGCTGTGTGGATTGTATCGTCCGGAAGAGCGCAGCCGCAGCAGGCACCTCGTCCAACCGATGAAATCACTGGCTCGCAAGGTCAGACATCGAACCGCGCGACCTTTGCGCTGCAAGGGACGGCGCTCTTAACCGCGCCTGTCACCGACGACATTCGCGAGGAGCAACGCCAGCAGATCATCCGCTACTTCACTTCGCAAATTGCCGCCACACCGGCGAAGCGCGACCTCCTCTGGCGCCCCGACTTCTCCTCCCTTGGCGCGTACCGGGCCTCTGTGCAAAAGCACCGGGCGCATCTCCGCGAAATGCTAGGCCTCATCGAGCCTAAACTGGGGACTCCGCAAATCAAGGTTCTGCGCGAGGATGCGGACCTGCGGGTCGAGGACGAGACTCTCCCGATGGACTCCGGCTTCGGCGCACGCGCGCTGGTTTTCTTCCCGCGCCCTGGCCCGCTGGTGGCCGGCATCATCGCCATTCCTCCCGCCACCGAAAGCCGGGAAGAGTTTGCCGGCGTGATGGAAGGAGCAATGCCCGCCGCTTGGCTGAAGACTCTCCTCGACCGGAACGTGATGGTGGCCGTTCCCATCACCGTGGAGCGCACGGACGATCACCCCATCTGCCGGCAAGCGGGGGGCAAAGATCGCCGCCGCGTTTTGTGGCGCGCCGGCTTCATCGTGGGCCGCACCCTGGTGGGAATGGAAGTGCAGCAGGCGCTCGCCATGCGCCAGTTTCTCGCCACGCAACCCAATATTCGGCTGAAGACCATCGCCATTATGGGCGAAGGCCAGGGTGGAATGACCGCCCTTTTTGCCGGAGCGCTGGACGAGCAATTCGCCGCCGTGGCCAGCCTCGACTATTTTCAGCAAAGAGAGAATTGTTGGCGGGAACCCGTGGACCAGGTGCTCTACGGGCAGCTCAAGGAGTTTGGCGATGCGGAAGTGGCGGCGCTGATTGCTCCGCGCCCATTAATCATTGTCAGGCCATCGGGAAATGCTATTCATCAGGCCAGCGTCAGCGCGGAATTCGCGCGTGCCGAGCGTTTTTACGGGGGTTTGCACGCCGACCGCAAATTGCAGATCCTCGATCCGTGGGAAAACCCCAGAGAAGCCATGGCGATGAAACTGGCGACACTGCTCGGCGCCACCGAAGCCCGCTATCCGCCTGACCTCGCTTTGCAAATCCCCCGACCGGAGGTTCAGCAAGCCCGCGACCAGCTTTTTGAGTCCTGGTTTCAGTACTTGCAGAATCTCATCGCTGCCAGCGGCGAAACCATCAAGAACTACTGGCAACTCGATTCCACGCCGGCGGCGGAACGCCCGCAGAAGGCGCAGAGGCTGCGCACCGAGTTGGCGCAATTGGTGGGCGTGATTCCCATCGACAAGGTCCCGATGAACGCCCGCACGGTTTTGGTGGCGGAAACCGACAAGTTTCTGGCTTTTGACGTGCTCTTGGATGTCGTCCCGGGAATAGAAGTCTACGGCCAGCTTTTGGTCCCGCGCGCGGTGGATGGCGCCGTGCACGAGCATCTTCCCGCCGTCGTTTGTCAACACGGCTTCGGCGGGGCGCCCAAATACGTTAGCGGGGTCGGCGACTACCTCGAGTCCAACGACCATTTTTACCACCGCTTCGGCGAACGCCTGGCGGAACGCGGCTATGTGGTTTTCGCCCCTTACCTGGCGGTCCCCGAGGTGCATGGCGCGTCCGCCATCGTTCACCGGGCGGATCTGGTCAATCCGCTGGTGCGGCTGGCAGCCCCGCTGGGAATGATGCGCACCGGCGTGGAACTGGCCAAGCTCCATCGCGTGGTGGACTTCCTCCAATCATTATCTTTCGTGGACCATGAGCACATTGGATATTACGGGCTTTCGTACGGTGGATATTCCGCCATGTGGATGCCGCCCTTGGAGCGGCGCTTGAAGCTAACGGTCATCTCCGCGTTCTTCAACGACTGGCGAACCATGCTCACGGACACCAGCCGCTATGGGCAATCATATTGGACCCTTCCCGACGAGGACTTTTATAACTGGAACGTCCTTAACCGCTTTACGCACACGCAGATGATCGCCGCCATGTGGCCGCGCCCGGTCGCCATCGAGTACGGTTCCGAAGATCAAGTGACCACGCTTGCCTGGCACCAGCGCGCCTGGCAGCAGGCCAACGCCTTCGCCGAGGCATGGGGGATGCAGGACAAGATTGTGGACGACGAATTCATCGGCCCTCACACCATCCACGGCATCGGCACCTTTTTCTTTCTGGATCGCTGGCTGCGCCCGGAGCACGCCGCCGGCCGAGATTATGGCTGCCGCGATGACGATTACTGCTACCAAAATCTGGCTGCTGGCTTTCACGACTATGGTGTGAGCTCGACTCCGGGCGTGTCTTACGCCACGCAACTTCTGGACTCGAACCCGGCGGCGGTGATCCGCGGGCAATTCTATGTCCCCGCCGGATCACCGGTGTTCACGGGGATGACATTCAAGCTGGCCCGCACCGGGAATCCCGGATATCTAATCGTACGCTTCGGGTCGCGGGAAGGCGCGGGGGACTTGGGCGAAGCCATTGTGCTTGCAAAGGATGTGTACCCGCAATACGACTTGTGGTACGAAGCTGGACTCAGGAAACCGGTTCGGCTTGACCCCATGAAGCTTTACTTCTTCGAGCTGAAGGCCGGATCAGGACACGCCCCGGATGATGGCTACGTAGTGTTTGGACCCCAGCCGCTGGGCGGCCGGGATTACCCCGCCGCTTTTGGCCTGTCGTTTCGAACCCTCACGCGGAAGGCAGAATGAAATCAATCCACAGATTGCGCAGATTTCACAGATAGAGGCTTTGCGCCTTCGCGCCTTGGCGTGAGGATGTTTTCCGTTTTGTTCGCAACCGTTGAAAGGCAAAACAATTTCACGCAAAGGCGCGAAGGCGCAAAGGTGGGAGTCACCCCATGAAACGCAGAACATTCTTGCAAGGTACGGCGGGCGGATTCGGCGCGTGGGCGGGATGGCGCGGAGGTTTGGCAAGCGCCCACCAAGATGCCGCGCCCGCCACCCTCCCGCTGCGCGTAGACTTTGCCAGCGACGGCTTTCAAGCCCCGGAATGGCTGCATTATTCCCAACCAATATATTTCGATGGCTACTCGCCGCCCGTTTATCCCCACATGAAGGATTTTGACGCCCGGCAGTTAGTGGAAGTCGTGGGCGAGTTGGGTGGAAACCTGCTGCGGTTCCAACCGATTGGTTATCGCGCCTACTACCCGAGCCAGGCTTTTCCGGTCCACGAGGAACTGGGCGGACGCGATTTGATCGACGAGGTCGCGCGCGAGTGTCGCCGCGCCGGCGTGCACGTGTATTGCTACACCGGCTTCGGCGCGCCCATCATGCTGGGGCCGGATTATATCCAGGCGCATCCCCAATTCGCCGATTGGTTGTTGTGCGATCCGGAAGGAAAACCTTACGGCCTCTATGCGCACATCGGCTGGACGCCCCCCATGCGAATGCTTTGCACCACCGGGGATGCCTATCGCGCCGCCGTCCGCCAGGTGACCCGGGAACTTTGCGCGCACGACATCGATGGCGTGTATTTTGACAGCCCCAGCGAGTTTTCCTATACGGGGATTTGTTTCTGCGACGCCTGCCGCAGGAATTTCCGAATATTCAGCGGCATGGATTTGGACCGCCTGCGGGATTTCGCCGGTCACCCTGGCCTGAGCAGTGATCCGGCGACGCTGCCCAAGGACGCCGATATGGAGGCGCTCCAGGCATGGTACGCATGGGCGGATCAACAGGTGCAGGAAGACCTGCTGGCCCTTCGCAAGATCATCCACGGCAGCGGGAAGTTCATGCTGTGCCATAACGGCTCGGCGTGGCGAGGAACCTCCCTGCCCCTCCAGTACCGCATTCCGGAAGGCTTCATGGTGGAGTCGAGCCGGGAGATTCACGATCGCCTGATGACCGGAATGAAGGGTGCGTCCATGGCGCGGCCTTATCGCAAAGTAGCGCAAATGTACCTGGGGAGCTACCAGGTTTCTTGGTTCGGAGAGCCGCCGCATGAGCGTCCCTGGGTGGTTCACAACACGAACTTGGAAGACGGCGATGAGATCCGTATGGAGGGATTCACCAACCTGGCCTGCGGGAACACGCCGCTCTACGCCACCGCCAACCGTGCGTACTTCAAAGTTGGCGGCGGCAGTGCGCAGCCGGCGCGGGAAGTCTACGATTTCATGCGGCGGGTGGAGGCAGTCCACAAGGATAGCGTTCCGGTGCCCTACGTGAGCATTGTGCCCACGTGGGAGGCGCTGCAACTCTGGCGCACCAAGGGGAAAACCTGGAACTGGCCGATGATGAGCCAAGCGCTGGGGCTGGTGATGCTGGATGAGTGCATCAGTGTGGATGTGCAGGCGAGCACCGAAATGAGCGAAGCGTGGCTGCGCGAGC
>Ga0074044_10004886_pt1 | contig 11029 bp, 10 predicted proteins | sample BogForMeECP23OM1_FD_94443 | JGI IMG/M metagenome (GOLD analysis project Ga0074044, IMG submission 94443) | Bog forest soil microbial communities from Calvert Island, British Columbia, Canada - Bog Forest MetaG ECP23OM1 | ecosystem: Environmental > Terrestrial > Soil > Wetlands ...
GAACTCGGCGGCATTATCCGCGTCCCGAGTCGCACTGGTCGCCACCATGCGCACCGCATGCGCGCCCGATCGGGCGATGACGCCGGCATAGTCGCGCAGCACGCCGATGGTCCGCTCGAGCGCTTCCGGCGCCAGCCGCCCGGTCTGGTCTACGCCCTGCCCCAGCCGGACGATCTCCATCCGGCGGGCCACGTCTGTCACCTCGGCGCGGTCGCGATCGACGTCCGCCACGAGCAGGCGCAGCGAGTTCGTGCCGCAGTCCAAGGCGGCGACCCGGCTGCCCATCAGGCATCCCCGGGGCGGGACGGATCCGGCTCGGGCAGGACCGGATCCGGGTCGGGGACGCACGGGCCCGACCGCCACCATTCGCCCGCGGCGTCCAGCGCCTCGCGCCCGAATGGGTTCACCTCGCCTGCGGCAAGCTCGTGAGCGACCAGCGCATGCAGGCATTTTACCCGCTCGGGCATGCCGCCCGCCGACTGAGTGCCGGGCGGGAGCGGCTGTATCCCGGCGGCACGCGCCGCGGTCTCCCGCCGCGTCAGGTAGTCGCGATGTGCGGACTCGTAGCGACGCCGCAAGGTGTCGTCGGCCAGCCTCGCGGTCATCTCCCGCATCAGCCCGGAGGCCTCGAGCTGGCTGACCGCCGCGTTCGCCCGGGGGCAGGTCAGGTAGTAAAGCGTGGGGAACGGGCTGCCGTCGGGCAGTCTCGGCGCCGTCTCCGCGACATCGGGAAGCCCGCACGGGCAGCGGTGGGCGACGCCGAGCAGTCCGCGCGGCGAGCGGCCGAGCTGAACGGCGATGACCGCCTCATCTCGCGCGGTTATCACTTGGCCGGGCTCGCGTCGGCCTGCTGGACCGACTGCCATAGCTTCGCGTACCAGGGCGCCGGACCCGGCCGCGACAGAGGAGTGGTGACCGGGGGCTGGCCGCCCTCGACGATGTAGCACTGCGTGCCCGGGAAGCACATGTCAAGCTCCTGCTGGGCCAGCTGTTCGATGTACGAGGAGCTGGAGAGCTTGGCTTGCTCGGCTTGCAGGCTCTTCACCTGGGCCAGCATGGTCTGCTGCTGCACCACCATGGCATCGATCTGCCGCCGCTGGGCTACGTATTCACGGACCGGATACGCGAGGCTGAGTGCGATCGCGCAGATCACCACCGCAAGCACGGCCGCCCGGCCGGTCAGCCGGGTTGTCCGGGGGGCAGCGGCGGGCGGGGACATCAACCCTTGTTGGTCCGCGCCGCGAAGCGAGGAAAGGCCGCCGGGCCGGCGTAGGTCGCGGCATCGCCGAGGAGTTCCTCGATCCTGAGCAGCTGGTTGTACTTCGCGACCCGCTCACCACGAGCAGGAGCACCCGTCTTGATCTGACCGCAGTTGGTGGCGACGGCCAGATCCGAGATCGTGGTGTCATCGGTCTCGCCAGACCGGTGGCTGATCACGCAGGTGAACCCGGCGCGGTGGGCCATGCTCACCGCGTCGAGGGTCTCGGTGACCGAGCCGATCTGGTTGAGCTTCACCAGCAGTGAGTTCGCGGATCGCTCGGCAATGCCGCGGCGAAGCCGCTCCGGATTGGTGACAAAGATGTCGTCGCCGACGATCTGGACACGATCTCCGACGCTCGCCGTGAGCTCCTGCCAGCCGGACCAGTCTTCCTCGGCCAACGGGTCCTCGATGGACACGATGGGGTAGGCGTCCAGCCATTCGGAGTAGATCGTCGCCATCTCCGCCGAGGTCTGGGGCTTGCCTTCGAAGTTGTAGGCGCCGTCGGCGTAGAACTCCGACGCGGCGGCGTCTATCGCCAGCGCCACGTCCTGGCCGGGAGTGAAGCCCGCCTTCCCGATCGCTTCGACGATGAGGTCGAGCGCGGCCCGGTTGTGCTCCAGGTCGGGAGCGAAACCGCCCTCGTCGCCGACGCCGGTGGAAAGTCCCCGCTGCTTGATCACCGACTTCAGCGCGTGGTACACCTCGGCCCCCCAGCGCAGGGCGTCGGTGTAGGTCGCCGCGCCGATGGGGGTGATCATGAACTCCTGGATATCCACGTTGTTGTCCGCGTGGGCGCCGCCGTTCAGGATGTTCATCTGCGGGACCGGCAGCACATGCGCATTTGGGCCGCCCAGGTAACGGAAAAGCGGAAGGCCGCTGGAGTCCGCGGCGGCCTTGGCGACCGCGATGCTGACGCCGACGATGGCGTTCGCGCCGAGCCTCGACTTGTCCGGCGTCCGGTCCAGGTCGATCAGCGCCTGGTCCACCAGCCGCTGGTCGTCGGCCTCATGGCCGAGCAGTTCCGGCTGGATCTCGTCGATGACGCCCTGAACCGCCCGGCTCACGGCCTTGCCGCCGTATTCCGAGCCGCCGTCCCTGAGCTCGACCGCCTCGAACGCACCCGTGGATGCCCCGCTGGGTACCCCGGCGCGCCCCACGGTCCCGTCATCTAGCGCTACCTCGACCTCGAGAGTCGGGTTGCCCCGGGAATCTAGGATCTGCCTGGCATGGATCGCTTCGATGGAGGCCACCGCTGGCTCCTTGCGTATTTTCGTGTCGGGCGCGGGTACGGGCTGAACTCACGGTCCGCCCATAGTGGAGCCTAGTAGAGCGGCGGCACTCCGGTGCGCCGGCCACGCCGGTCACGCGCCGGAACACTCGGCGGTGCCTGCCTTCCCGGAGAGCGCGCCCTGGAGGTGCTGTACGCTCCGATTCCATGCGGAGGGGGATCGTATGCGCCGGGATATAGGTAGACGCCGGAAGACCAAGGGGCGCCGGCTCTCCGATGGCCGCCGCGTCGCGGGGCTCACGTCTGCGATAGTCCCGGTGGCGGTGGGAGTGGTGCTCGCCTTCGCCTGGAACACGGCCGGGTCATACAAGCCCACGTCGCCCGCTCCGGACCCTGGGTTTCCGCCGGAAGTGGAGGTCGCCGTCGAACAGGCGACGGCTCAGGCTTGGGTGCGCATAACGCCGGAGGCGCACATGACGTCGGCCGCCATGACCGGCAACTCGCCGGCGTCCGCTGACCGTGACACGTCGCTCTCAACCGGACCTGGCGGCCCGCGCGGCACGGGATGCCGCCGACCGTCATCGTCACGGCCGGCCTGGGGCGCCGGGGTGCCGCCAGCGAGTTCGATGGGCGCCTCACTCGAAGGCCTGCTGACGCCGCAATCCGGTCGACGGGTGCTATCGGTCCCCGCTATCGCGGCCGACTGCTCCGCGCCGCGCAAACCCCGGCGGCCGAGTGCGGGGAAAACGCCAGTCCCCTCGTCGATCTCCGCGCGGCCGACGGGGCTCCCGGCCAGCAGGGACGCCGCCTGGCAATTTCGTGACCTTCGCGCTCAGGCACAGCGGTCCCGAGCGTGACCCAGTCGGCTCCCTCAAAGCGTGACCCAGTCGGCTCCCTTAAACTTCCTCGGCCTGACCAGGCGCGGCTGAGGACCCGGTGACCGGGGCGGCGGGGAAGTCAGGGCGTGCGGCTGACGGATTCGGGCAGACTGCCCGCTGGTGGCTGACCAGGCCCTCGGAAGCCTGCTTGCGCTGCTCAGCAGCCTGCTTGCGCTGCTCAGCAGCCTGCTTGCGCTGTGCTACCAGCCGCCGGTGGTGGTAGTAGCGCTCGGCCACGATGGTGCGCAGGACGCGCATGCCGTCCCGGCTCGCGTTCAGGTTGCTGACGCCGTGGATCCGCGAGTGCTCGTAGCTCGCGACCTCTTTGACCTTCAGGCCGACCTGGGCGATCCGGATGTTGATCAAGGTCTCGACTTCGAATCCGTCGCCCCACAGCTTGGTACCGCCGTCGACCGGGACGTCCGATTCGGCGTCCAGGCCGAACACCGGGACGTGACGCCGCCAGAAGACGTTGTACCCGTAGCACAGATCGGAGTACTTGGTGCGGCATAGGACGTTGACCAGGCCGCTGAGCATCCGGTTACCGATACGGCGCAGCCGGGTGATGTCACAGCTGCCGCCGCCGTCGGCGAACCGGGTGCCCTTGGCGAAATCCGCGCCGTCCAGAAGGGCCCGGACGAACAGCGGGATCTCGGCCGGGTCAGCCGAGCCGTCGGCGTCGACCATGGCGATGATCTCGCCGGTTGCCGCCGCGAATCCGCAGGCCAGGGCATTGCCCTTGCCGGAGCGGTTCTGCCTGACGATTCGGATGTCGGGCCGCAGCCGACGGGCGGTGGCGACCGTGTCGTCGACCGAATTCCCGTCGACGAGGATGACCTCGTGCAGCCCGGCCGGCAGTTTGGCGAAGACGTGCGGCAGGTTGCGGGCCTCGTTAAGTGCGGGGATGACGACGCTGACCTTCGGCCAGGGCTAGGTGCAGGCCAGGATCGACGGTAGTTTACCGGCTGACCCCGCAAGCTCGTATACAGGATCGTTCCGCCGCGAACCGTCGGATGACGAGCATCGCGCCGTAATTTGGCTGACCTGCATGTCCCTGCCAATCATAAATTCTCCTCTTCAAGCACCCGGCAGACCGGATACCGACCCCGAAAAGGCGGCTCTTGTAGAAGCAGCGGTCATGTTCGTTTGTTTATGTGTGTAGAGACGCGGGTATGCCCCAGGAAGTTTACTTTGCAATCACTTGACTACGCTGCGTCTGCAGAATTACTTGAATCGGAGCGGCAGGTTTCAATTGCCCAGGTCAGCGCGACGAGTCGCGGCCTTGGAACCTTGAGGTGCACGATGGTCGGCTCCACTCACACTAAGCTTGTGAGTTGTTTGTCCCCTTTATCCCGCTTTCCAGCCAGATAACGTTCGGATAAAGATGGACCTGCGGGGCCGGCGACACACACTAGCCCTCGGTGCTGGCTCCCGTTGACGGCGCCGGAGATCCAGGCGAGGTCCCTGGCGAGCGTACAGGCGACTTGCACATTCATGCCGGTGGTCTGGTGCTTGCCGGAGTACAGCTCCAGGTGCGAGGCCCATGACCAGCACGGAAGCAGGGTGCCATCCACGATGTACTGCGTCCGGTGGTCAAGCCGGTCAGCCATCGGGACGTATTCCTTGAGGACTTCTCCCAGCAATGGCGTTATTCCGCTGACCGCGGCTGATCGTGGGCTGGGACACGCCGTAGGTCTCCGCCAGTTCTGCCTGGACGCGATTGCAGCGCATATATGTCTAGCGCCGCGACCACTGACTTGAACAATCCGAGGATCGGCGGCCAGTGATTAATTCCGGGCTCCCGCATCAGGTGGAAGTGGCTCACCACGCGTCCGCTATCACCCGGCACGCCGACTTAACCTAACCCGCATAGTCACACCACAGGCGAAGGGACCCGAGACGCTACGTCGCGGTTCTGACTAGTCTTAGCCGTCCGGCGGTCCACCTTGGCCAGGGATACGGCGATGTCGCGATCGCGGCCGCCCTGCTGTTGCATCCGGCTCATCTTTCCGCGCTGACACCGGGGCTCGAGGGTGCGGGCTGACATACATGATAGGTAGAGGACCAGTCTGCGGCACAAGCGCCGTCAGCGAGAGAAGGGCGGCCAGCCCTGCCTTCTGCTGCGCATCGCGATCGTGCTGGTCGTTCGATGCCGAGCTTGCGGAGCCATGCGCCGTGGTAGGCGCGTAGTCCGGGGTGCGCCGATCATGCGGCAGCATCTGTCCCTGCGGGTAGCTTCCGTTGGCGCCGGGTGGTGTCCCGTGCGCATCGGACACGACGGCGGAGACACCGCTCGCCGCGCGCCGGTGGCGACCATGGCCCATGGCTGCGCGGAGCACGGTGGGGGTGAGCAGCAGAGCCTCGACGACCCGGCAGGCCAGCAGCGCAACCGACATTCCTATCAAGCCATGTGACACCGCACCCGCTGCCGCCACACCCAGCTCAAGGGCAGAGAGGGTGGTCATTACCACGGCCGCGCGTGTAATCTTGCCTGACGCCCGGCACACCGCAATATAGAGGGCCTTTGGCACGCTGAGCGGGTAACCGATGGCCAGCAGCACTAGGGGCACGGTTGCTTCGCTGGCGTAGCCGGGCCCAAACAGGCTGAGGAGGAAGTGGGCGCTCACCCCCAGCACGATCATGCCAGGAAGCCCGATCATGAATGACAGCCGGAGGGCGACCCGCAGCTTCTTGGCGATCACCTGGGGATCGCCTGCCACGACCGCAAAGAGAACAGTGGCCAGGTGAGTCGGCACGACATACAGGAAGGCGGACAGCATCGAAGCGATGTAGTACGCACCGTTCGCCGTCGGCGACACGAGAACGGTGACCAGTACTGGCAGCAGGGTGAACGGCACGGCGAGGGAGATATTCAGCCAGTTGTGGGCCATGGCCGTCCAGCCAAGCTCCCGCAGGATACTCCAGTGAGGCCGGGGCAGTACGTGGTTCCCGTTGAACCGTAGCCAGACCGCGACGACTACCAGCGACAGTGCCATGCCCGTCACCCAGGCCGCAGTGATGCCGAGGCCGAACGCATCGTGCAGGAAGATCGCAGCGACGGGCAGGGCCACCAGCTTGGCGATTGCGAAGGCTATATTGCGCGACAGCTGCAGTCCTCCGCGCAGCAGACCGATGGTGGCTTGGTCGAATACCATGGTCACCCCGGTTACCACCGCCCCGGCCACGAACAACGCTTCCTGGCCCGGCGTGCCCATCACCACGGCGAAATGGCTGCTGACTCTGGGGGCCACCAGGGCGAACCCCAGCCCAAGTATCAGCGATCCCAGTGCGCAGACGAGCAGGGCGGCCGATACCAGGCCCGCCCGGGTGGCGCTCCGCTGGGGAAGCTCGCCAATCAGCAAAGTGCCGAGACCAAGCATGCCGATCGTGCCGAGCAGCGTCATAGCCGACACCGAAGCCGAGCTGTACCCGACCGCCTGCTGGCTGAACATCCGGGTCGCGACAGTCCAGTAAAAGAACCCGAGCAGCGACGTCAGGCCTGTCGTGGCGAGCAGGCTGACGGCGTTGTCTAGCAGATCCCGATGGCGCCGCCAGCCAGCGACGATACTGGTTACCCACTGGGGGCGCTGCTTCACACCCCCGGCCCCGGTCCGGGTTTCCCGATGAACGTCAAAGCGGACCCGTGTGTCGGTCACAATCCTGGCGCCTTGTCCCCGTTAGTATCCACGTACCGGTAGGGAGTGGTAAGGTCCGGCAGCCGGTACAGGTTCGCGGTAAGGCTGCGTTTGCCGTTGAAGGGCACCGTCCGCTGCCAGGTATGCGCATTTGCGAGTGTGACATCCCAGGCAGCCTCCTTGTGTCCCTCGCTCAGCAGCACAAGCCGGTAACCCACCGTGTGGCCTTCATCGTTGGTAACCCCGATTTTAACGGTACCCGCGCTCGTACCCCGGGTGGACAGCCACAGCTGGGTGAAACGGGGCTGCGGCTGGATGGCGGCGCCCACACGGGCGAGTCCCACCCCGCAGGCGGCGATCACGATAGCGGCACCGAAGGCCGCAGCATGCCAGCGTGGCAGCTGCCATTTCCCCCATGGCCAGCGAAAGGGAGCGGCCCGGCCAGCCCGGCGGCGCAAGAACAGGGCCACGTCGCCGGCCAGGCTCACTCCGCCGAGCACAGCAAGCCAGGAGGAACGGCGCAAGGGCACTCCAGCGGTGTAGAGCGCCAGGCCTCCGGCGATGGGCACGATGAACGCAAGCCCGGCGGCCACCAGCGCGCGTTCCAGGCCAGCAGTGCGGGGGCCGAGCAGCAGTTGAGCCAGCAGATAGCCGGGCATGGCGAACAGCGCTATCCCCAGCACCATCGTCACCGCGACGGGGGCGCCGGCCGCGGCCGCGCCACAGGCGAGAGCGGCCACTGCGGCGCTGACCGCAATGTCTACCTGGCTACCCCGCATAGTCCACCTGCCCTAGGTAGTAGACGACGATGTCCCCGGAGTCGTAGATGCGCGCCACATCACGAACGTGATTGAACTTGGTCAGGTCTGCCAGCGGCAGCGGGCGGGTGTACTGGCCCGGGTCGTTTCCTGGGAAGTACGAGCCGGAGGCGGGCAGCGCCTCGCTGAGCCGCCGATCAACGGCGATATAGCGTATCGCCTGCTGGGCGGCCTGCTGGACCTCCGATGGCGTGAACGCGGGCGAGGTGTACAGGTACGCGTCGTTGGCAATCGGGTTCTGGTCACCATAGCTGCCGACTACCGCGAAGTCGCCGTCATCGGTCGCGAACGTGTTGCCCGGCCCGAGCTGCTCCGCGGCCCACTGGGCCAAAGCGATCTCCAGGGGACCCACAGACCGCTCAGCCCCGGCGACCTGATGAGGCCCTGGTAGCCGTTCCCAGTACGGCGGCCAGCCGTTGGCCAGGCCGTCGAACACGAACAGCACCGCCCCAGCCACTGCGACGGCGACCACCAGAGGTGCTCGCCTGCGCACGTCGGCACGGATAACCGGCCAGCGCAGACTGTTATCGGTTAGCCGAATCACGCCGAGGGCAGCGATGAACCCCGCAGGTATGTAGACGAACGTCCCCGCACGTCCAGCCAGTTCGCTGCCGTTCGCAACGAACAGGCGGATCGCGATGACGACGTACCAGCTCACCGAGCCGATCGCCATGGCCATAACCCATGGTTGACGGCGGTAACGCCGCCAGACCTGCCACCAGCCCACCGGAAGCAGCATCGAAATGCTCAGGACGGCCACGCCGGAAAGCGCCTGGTCTCCCAGTGGCCCCACAGCGACCGACATAGCCGGACTGCTGGAGTGCCCGCCCACGAGAACGTCCCGGAATCCCTGCAACGCCCCTGTCACGGCGGGCTGCACATAGCTCAACGTGGCCGGCGCGACGAACACGATCCAGCTGGTGAACGCCGCCGACGCCGCCAAGGCAAGTAGGGAGGCCCAGGCGGCAGACGACCGGCTCCGCGCGACCAGGCTCCCCAGAGTAATGATCTCCAGCACTGCCACAAGGAAATAGCTGGTCACGTTGTGGGTCACCACGGTGGCGGCGGCGGCCAGCACAGCGATCGTGAGCCAGCCGCCGCGGTCGCTGGTCCTCTTCTGTGAGGCCAGGTGCTTCGCAGCCAGCACCGTGAGCCCAAGGAACGCCAAAGCGAGCGTCTGATAGACGAACATCGAGTCGAACGACTGGAAAAGCGGGTTGCTGGCATAGAAGAGGACGGCGACGCCAGCGATCCGATGCGAGTCGCTGATCAGCTGGAAGACCAAAAACAGCGTTAGGACATACACCAGATGGGCGAGTCCCACGACGATCAGCCCGGCGGCGAAGATCGAGAGCCCGCTAATCGAGACGAGGGCCGCTGTGACCTCTTCCAGCCCGGGGTAGAGCGGGCTGATCGGCAGTAGGTCGTTTGGCCGGAAGAGCTTGCCCGTCTGCAAGATATCCGTCGTGCTGAGCCAGTGCATGAGCTCATCACCGAAAGTAAAGCCGGTCGGGCTGTAGCAGACCTTGACCAGGTATTCCGCAACGGTCAGAACGACCACGATGGTCGCGGCCTCGCCCATACCCAGTTGGCGCCGGCTGAGCAGCCGGGCCGCCACGGGAGCGACGATGAGCGCCTGGCCGAACCAGTAGGCACTGTCTGCCCACGGTGAGCTGGCGTACCCGAGGCGCCCGGCCGTGTAGGTGGCGGCCACCACCAGAACGCCGACCGCAGCGATCAAGGCCACGAGGCTTGCTGGCAGGAGCCGACGCCCGGCTGAGACGCTGGCCGCATGGCCATCCCTGCCGGATGCCCTGAGCTGGCCGCGGCTCGGGCCGGCGAGCGTCATGCGGGGGGCCACCCTTTTCGGGGATCCCCCATCACGGGCGTCCACCGGCGCACCGCAAGGGAGGTGGCCCGCTGCATCGCTGCCGCCCGCCGACGGCCAGCGGTGGGCGGGGAATCGAGCAGGCGGGCAAGGCCAGCGACACCGATGCCGGCCTTGACAGTCAGCCGGGGCATTGCGAATATGTCATCGCCCGGAGATGTCATAAGGTCGCCGACCGCGCAGGCGTAGCGGAATCCCTCGCTGGCAACGGCGCCACGGGCAGCAGCGTTCCAGTAACCGAACGGGTAAGCGAAACCATCCACCCGGACGGAGAGCTTGTCCTCCATCAGGCCTCGGGAGTGGCGCACCTCGTCACGGATGGCAGCAGCATGCATGCGATCCATCTGAGGGTGCGTGTGGCTGTGCGCCGCCACCTCCACACGCTCAGTGCTGATGTCACGCAGCGCATCCCACGACAGAATCTTCTGCTCTGCCTCACCGCGACCGCCGTTGAAGCGGGAGGTGGCGCCCACGTAACCTGTGGGGACATACACCGTCGCGCTGAAGCCATGCTCTCGGAGAACTGGCAGCGCAGCGCTGTAGAAGTCGGCGTAGGCGTCGTCGAACGTAATCACTACCGGATGTGGTGGCAGCGGACGGCCGGATATCCTGCTCACGGCAAGTTCCGCTGCGCTCACGGGACAATACCCCACGTCATCAAGATAAGCCATTTGCGCCGCGAACTCACCGGGGTCAACCGCGAACCGCTTGAAGCGGCGGGGGGCGCCGGAGGCAATGCTGTGATACATGAGCACAGGCACCTCACCCGCGCTGCCACCTGTCCTTCCGTCCGACAGATACATATGCACCGTTCTACTCCGAGGCGACGAGCCTGGTCCGCCTGCGCGTACTGAACATGGTCTACTAGACGCCCGGATGGGAATTTCCGCCGTCAGCGGCACCCTCTTTCTGCTCACCCGGGACGATCCGGAGGCCGACGACCCGTCCTTGTTGGCGGGCACCCTTGGCTGGACCACGACCGCTGCCCGGCCAATCACAAAGCGGTCGCAGCGCCAGAGGAATCCTGCAGCGATGGCGAGGTGCCGCAGTCCCTCCAAGCTACTTCCGCGCACGGCACTTCCCCCAGCTCCTGCCAGTCCCCCAGCTCCTGCCAGTTCGCCAAGAACCCCACTATAGGAGACGCGTAGCCAGAGCCGTCGGTTTACGGCCACAGTCAGTTACTCATCGTGACATATTATAACCGGATCGTAAACAACGGTCATCGCGGCGAGCGAGGAGTGCCTAAACAAACAGAAGCCATGGCGCCTGGGCGAGTACGTGGCCTGGCTGGTGCCGCCGCGGGCCGGGCGGGACCGGCTGC
>Ga0074044_10004887_pt1 | contig 11028 bp, 15 predicted proteins | sample BogForMeECP23OM1_FD_94443 | JGI IMG/M metagenome (GOLD analysis project Ga0074044, IMG submission 94443) | Bog forest soil microbial communities from Calvert Island, British Columbia, Canada - Bog Forest MetaG ECP23OM1 | ecosystem: Environmental > Terrestrial > Soil > Wetlands ...
AAAATCGCATGATAAGGAATCTCTAGCCCTTGAGTCTGGGCTGCAACATCACCACCAGGAACTTTGGAACCGTTATTGAGAGTAAAACCGGTCTCAAAATTATAGACCTTCTTATCCATTTCACATTGCCACATGTGCTCACCTACACGTGCGATTTGGGCACCGGGATGATCGGGACAGCTTCTGGCACTCAAAGGGGCTTCCAAGATCTTATACTCCTTGGTAAAGTTGCTCTTATCAATAGCCTTTTCAGAGACACCAATCTTGTTGTACTCATGCAAATCTTTACGAGGTTGCTCATATTTCTTACGCAACTCTTCAAGACGTCCATTCTCAGCTGCTTTCTTTTCCGCTACGGCACCGGGAGGGGCAGCAATAGTTAGAAGCAACTCATCGAGGACAGAGGCAATTCTCTTAAGTTGAGGATCATCAGAACCATCTAAAGCTGTAGCCAAGATGGCTGTCTCCTCAAGTGATTCTGGCGTGATAACGGACTCAGTTGGGGGCTCCATAGTATCCACCTCATCAGCAGCCTTTTTAAGAAGTTCTGCGGCTAAGACGCATGACTCGGCTACAACGCGCATGCATTCCTCATCTTGCTCGGCAAGTAATAGCGCCTCATTGTTTGGGCTTTCTAGCCATGAAGCCATAGCATTCAATAGTTCAGATATTCCCATAGTCCTACCTTTCGAAGAAATATTAATTCTCTATCAAGTTGCGCATACTTGGAATTTTGTTTCATTTCAAACTCTTCTTCTCTTTTTCTGCGCTCTTCGTCTTCCTGCTTGACTTTTTCCTTTTGTCTTACATCAACCATAGGATCAAAACGTTCAACTTCAATTATATTGGGATTTCCCTCTATAATATGTTCTTCTGGTTCATCTGCCTCATCCGGGGGCTCAAGACATAGAGACTCGGCTGGTTCAAAGGATTCCTTTTCTAATGCCTCAATATTCGGCCCTTGTGAAATTTTAGCCTTAATATCGTCAGCCAATTGCTTAACAAGGGCTCCAGTCGTAACTGGCGGCTTGTTATCAAGCAAGGTTCTCATGAACTTTTCAACGAGTGGCCTATTCTTTTCTAGAGCTTGACGAAAGACCTCTTCTGAAGTCAATCCATATTTAGCTGCATCAGGGTTTGAAAGCATAAAATTACGTATTTTGTACTTCGGCATTTCTTGGGGCGGTGGAGGCGCAGCTTGTTTAGCAATTAAACCTTCATTTCTACCTAAAGCTCTAGCTAAGAGTCTGGCCCCTTTGATTAAAAGAGAAGAGAGCGGAACCAATTGATGGCCGAACTTGTTCTTAATATGAGCCCTCATATTGCGTTCTGGCTCACTGGTAGCCCTAACATTCTCATGAATAATATCACGGATTTCAGAGTTATTATAATTAGCTATCTTCTCAACATCTTTAGCTATTCTATTAATCCAATTGAAAAGTTTTAATGGAGTCAATTGATCAATTCTATCAACTAACTTATTCATGCCGTCAAAAATAGCTTTAGCATATGGGTTATTTTGATTCGTCAAATGCATAAGCATTGTCGGCTCTTTACCCAAAGTATTTACGTAGTTTCTCCAGGCCGTCTTGGTATACTCTTTGGCAGCCTCTAACATTTTCGGTGGCACAACTCGGGGAGCTGCTTCTGATTTTAAATCATATTTCAGCTGAAATAAAGCAGCTAATCTGTTTATTTCGTGCAAGCTCATAAATCACCCGAAAATCTTAGCATTTATAAAGGAGGCTCCTTCGTAAGTCTCATCCATTCCTTTACGGAAAAGTGGACGGCAGTTTCCGTCTTTATCTTGATATACCTTGTTAATTGGGAGGCCGGTATGTGAGCAAATTGGATACTCACTTACAGAGTTCTTGGCGCTCTTAATCATCTTAGAGCACTGGGTTTCTGCAACTTTCTTACCAGACAATCCTTCCATATAAATTTGGAAAGCAACATCATAGGCTTTCTTGTCTCCAGCACTGGCTAAGACATTGAGAGCATCTTCGGCTTTGGCATGATTTCCATCATTCATAGCTTGACGTAGGTTATTAAGAACTTCACTTGGTTTAAGAGTGGCCATGTTAGAAGCGACAGCTGCAACTTTAACATCACTCTTGTTCTCACTTACTAATTGATTGATGCCAGATCGATCAAAAGTAGTTAAAGCTCCGTTACACAATAAAACGGTTGGTTTGCTAATTTTCTTGTCTACAACTTTCACTGGAACAGTGAAAGCGACTTTACCTGTGTCTAAGGACACTCCATAAAAAATAGTATTCTCATCGCTCTTGGTAACAACTACCTGAGGAGAAGAGAATCCAAAAGATTGTAATTCACGGGTCACATGAATTCTACCGGCAGAAACTGTATTGACACCAAAATGCCAACATGCTAAACCGCTTGGAGTGGTAAATTGTTCTTCAAAAGAAGCGAAAGTTTCATATTTTGGAAGAGCAACATCTGGCTTAGCCGCAGCATCTGCGTGCAAACCAACAACTTGATTTTGGAAGAATTCGGATTGACCTTGACGTGAGGCGTTAAGACGAGTCACAGCCAATTCAGCCGCAGTTACTTCACGCTTATCTGAAGCGGCAAGGTTAAGAGCGTTGAGGATATCTGTTCCACCAATCTTGGTCTTGACACCGGCTTGTTGTCTAACATAAGCTTTAATGTTGGTATGGTTAAGGTCTTCAGGGCCTTGATTACCCATAAAAATTTCTGGGTCTGTTACTTGGTTTTGAGTAACTTCTACAGGAACATAGAAACTGGTAACGCCCTTAGGTGTCTCGTAGTCAGCCTTAATGACAATAAACTTATCATTACCGTCACTAACAGTTAATTGAGCTGGACGCAAGTTCCAAGCATCTAAAGTAGACCCAACTGATTTAATAGCCAAATTAGCTACTGGTTGTGAATACATCTTTAATGGGAGGTGCCTGTCGAAGACGCTCTCTAATGCGTTAGCAAGGACTTGATCGCCTACATGGTATGGGTTAGCTTTGACAGACTCATCACGTTGATAGGTGGTAACTGTTGGTTCAGCAGGAGCTTCGCCAAGTTCTTCTTGGAAAAGTTCGGCGAACTTAGTATTGTTGGTATGAAGCTTGCTACCAAGAGACTTAAAATCAGCTCGACGGATAAAATAGGTCTTGTTACCTACCATATCTGTCATAATTCTAGCTAATCCTCCAAGAGTTTTATCTTGTGGATAGGCTGCGGCACATTTAGTTAGCTTAGACGCTAAGAGTGTAGTAGCTAACTTTTCGTTATTCTGTACCTCTTTTGCGAGAGAACCTACTAATTGATATATTTTATCGACGCTCATATTGTACCTATTCCGTTAAACCAGTTCTGGGTATCGTTTAGATACGGCCTGCCTGGCTGCATCGTTTAGTTCACTTAACAAGGCCTTAACCAATTTCTTATTGGTAGCCAATTTTTCTGGCAAATACTTCTCTGCCTGAGATAATTCGCTATTAGGAATACCAAGCTTCTTGGAAGAAAGTCTAACAAGAGGATCACCCTTATAAGATATCTGAAGATCGCTGCCATTCTTGGTCACGAAGACTGACCAATTAGAGGAGGCTTCTTTTTCTGCCTCGTCATCATTATAGAGCGCGACAATGTAATCACCATCATCTGCACTCTGAATTTGCCAGAGATCGGCACCTTTATCGCCATCTTTAAAACGAACTACGTCAAAAGCGACCGTTTCTAATTGGTCTTTTACGTCAGAGAGACGATAGGCTTTCTTAGTAATTTGGTTGGCTAAACTTGAGTAATCTAAACTGATTTTGGACATTAAGTCTCCTGTTGAGCAGAATATACCTTATCATACATAGAGAAATATTGATAATATTCTGTACTTTATTAATTGTACGGTACCACCTAGATATTACAAAATATTGCCACCTTTAGTAATTTTAGGTCCAAAAACGACTAATGGCCACCTTATCTTTCGACAAGGCAGCCATTAGAGACTCTCAAATTTTGTTTTTCACCAAAAAGCTTTTAATTTCAATTTAGAAATTAGAGCTTGTAATTTTTCTTCATCCATTAGGATGTCGTATAGGTCAGTAGCATAAATTGTTGGAGGTATATGATCTGATGGAAGACTATATTTGTTGCAAGGAATATCTAAAACTTTCATTAAAGCGATAGCTCGCTTATATTCTACTAGACGCTCGGCATCCTTTTTTCTCATTGCTTCCAATTCTTCTGGAGATACATACATCGCTTGATCACTCATTTATCCATCCATTATTGTCTAATTTTACCATTTCTCCGAACGAATCTCGGCCATTTGCTTTAGAATGTCTTTGATTTTATCATCATTTTCTATAATCTTGTTTATCTTCTTCTTGGCTCCGCCATATACTTTGCGGTGATTTTTGTAATCGACATTGCCATTAAGGCTCTTGGTGATGCTACTCTGATTAACATTCAGCATCTTAGCAATCTCCATTTGGGTGTATCCATCTGCGTACAATCTAATTACCTCTCTCTGTCTAGAGGTTAGGAGCGTATCTACGACTCTCCAAAACTCTTTCTTAAGCTGGTCTTCTAATTCAATCAAATCTTCATTGTATTCGAAAGGGTTCAATCTTGCAGAAATACTATCTTCATTGCAAAACGCTTCCATCATGTCATTAGAGCAAGCTGTCTCTAAAAGTAAATGTTGGTAGGAATCTGAACGATTTTTTCTTTTTTCCATATAGACCTCGTTATCAAAAGTGTGTTATTAATCCCTGAGAGAAAAAGACAGCTCCGTGTAATCACTAATGCCGGCCTTAGTAATGTACTCGTCTATATCTTTATAGTCATTCGGTATGTAAAAATTACGAATATTGGCAAACTGCCCAAACTTGCTAACAACCCGTTTCCTCCCTTTTTCGCCAGCAATATCATTGTCCAACAACAAAAATATGTTATTAGAGTATCTGCTAATGACAGAAAATTGATAGGAAGTTAAATTATTATTCCCTAAGGCAACAATATTCTTAAAGCCTATCTCCGAGGCCTTAATGACGTCAAATTGGCCCTCAACCAGATAGACGCAGCCTTGTTCTAAAATGTCTCGCTTATTCTCATACAAACCAAATAAGAGGTTGCCTTTGGCAAACTCATCTGTTTTTTGTGTATTTTTGTATTTGGAATCAATATTGTTATCTTTACGGCCCTTATCATCTAATAAAGATCTTCCAACTAAAGCGACTACTTTACCATAGGTATCTTTAAATGGCATAACCAGAGGATGATCTTCAAAATAATTCCAAGTAACTATTTGGGGATAAAAGGGGTTAGATGAAAGAAGATCTAATTTGAATAGAGCCTCTCTGCCAACCAAATCAGTTAGGGCAGAAATATTTTGGATTCCGGGGAAATAACCAAATCCCCACTTTTCTTGACTTTCGGCATTTAAGCGCGAATCAAGATAGGACTTACTTGCTTGTGCTTCTGGATAGTTATCCAATAAAAAGCGACAAGACTCCGCTATCTTATCTAACATGTCTTACCTTTTAGCTAACGTCTTTGTTTGCTGTCTTTAATTTTTCTTTCAACATAATTTTAAATGGCTCACTTAAATGCTCGTGTTTTTTATTACAATCAGGACAGACTATATCATTCCCTACCAGTTTGGGCTGAGCTTCTTTTCCACACTTTTGACACTTAACTGTAAAAGTTTCCGTGGATTTTTGTTTAAATTGTCTCAGGTTCTTGAGGGTAACCTTGGTAAAATGTGTAACTACCATTTCGTTATTGCATAATGGACAATAAACCTTTTCCGTCTTAGGCTCCATATAGGGCTCTACCTGGCCACATCTTTTTTGTCTACCTTTACCATCTTCATATGAATTATTGCAAATAAGAGAAACCGGCATTATATCACCTCATCAACTAGAACACCAATTAGCCTATCAGTGTTTTGCGGATACTGTACGTCCAGAATTATCCTTTGATCTCCGACACCAGCCACACCAAGATGAGGAATAATTACCTCATCACGGTTTCTGGATTGTGGCTTAACTTCTATTTCTTTGTCTCCAAGAATTGTCTTAACGGTCTTTGTACACCCACGTAAAGCATCAACCAAGGGCAGGGTAAGGGTAAAAATAACACTCTTGTCCTCAATGCTAAGACCCTCTTCAGGGAGAACAGTAACATGGCAGAAGGCACTTGTATACTGTTCCATAAATCCCATCACAGAACCGATATAGTGGCCCATGTTCTGTAATTTTAGAATATTTCCATCAAGAATCCCCGCAGGCACAGACACGTGTATGGACACGTCTGCATGCATGGTTGTTTCACCTTTACAGATATGACAAACGGCTGCATTGCTTCTTCCTTGACATTTAGGGCAAGTACTTATAAAAACCATACCACGTTGTTGCGCCGTAACTTTGCCTTTTCCTCCGCACAACTGACAGCCATTATTAAGTCTGATCTCACCAACACCATCACAGGTTGAGCATTTAGCTTTTCTAGAATACTTAAGCTCCTTCTTACAGCCCAAAACAGATTCCTTAAAATCAATCGTTATTTTCAATTCAATGTTATCTAATTGAATTACTTGCTGACGATGATACGTATGACGGTTATTGGTAATGGGTTCAGGATCATTTCCTTTACCATTCTTTATGCACTCATAAGCTTCATTTATCTTTTTGAATTTATCTTCTGCACCTGGCTCTTTACTGATATCGGGATGAAACGTTTTTGTAAGTTTCCGATATTTCTTCTTAGCCTCTTCCGGGGTGGTGCCCTCAGGAAGTTCTAAAGTTACATAGGCTTCTTTCAAATTCATTTTTTCTTAACCTTGGCCTTACCCGTTAGGAGGAATGCGTAATACAGAGCGACCGCCATAGCATCGGCCTTGTCTCCGTTCTCTACCTTAATTTTACCTTTTTTATTATATTCGTAGGGAAACTTAATTCCTAAGTGTCCCGCTACCAATTCTGGCATATCATCTTTTGACGGAAAGATATTGTTATTCTTTAGTCCATGTCTAATTGTAAGAACACTTAAGAGTTCGGGGGAGCTTTTTAAATAATCATAGGATAAAAGACCAATCATTCTATTGAATGTGGTCAATGTAATTACCGTTCTGGCTGTACTCTTGTTTCTTATAAAAGAAACAATATCTTCAATCCCAATATAATCTGGCTTGACATCATTAATGATCTTTTGAATTAAATTTCTAGTATCAGCAACTCTTTCTAGAATGGTTCCTTTTTTGAGCGGCTTAATGTAATCAGATTTAATGAATTTGATATTCTTCGTCTTCTCATCGATTTCGAGAACTGCATAAGCTGTGGTCGTACTGGAAATATCGAAACCTAATATTGTTTTTGTCATACTTGACAATATATCAGGCCGAAATAGAAAAGGTCCAAAGGATTAGCTTTGGACCTCTTTAAGCTTACTTATTCTGCTGATTAGGCTTGAGCGTCATGATCTGGGAAGGATACTTCCAAATCAGAGTCATCTGATGTCATGCTAACGGCTGGAGTCTTAGCTGGAGTTGCCTTAGCAACTGTTTTGCCTGCCGTCTTACCTGCTACTGGGGCAGTATTGCCGTCAGTAGTAACGCCATCAATCTTGTCGATTCTCTTCTGGACGATATCGGCAGTTGGAGGGGTAACTCTACGTTTCAAATCGTCAAAATCAACGCTGTCCTTAATTACTTGGTCAGCTGCAGATAGGGCTTCCTTATCATAGGATTGAACAGAATAGTATCCTGTTGCTCCACCATTCTTGTCTACTTCGATGTTGAGATCGTATTTCATTGGATCTCCCTTCTTTGGATTCTTTGCTAACTTACGGATCTGTGAGAAGACCGCGAAAGAAATATCTAGAATCTTATAGGTGTTAGTCTTGCGGCTAATTACACCAAGAAGCCAACGTGGCTTGGCCTTATCGGCATTAGCACAAAGTGGGCAGCTTCCGTGGATAGCTGAACATTGTACCTTCATTCCGAAACCAGGGTCTCCCTCTTTCTTATACTTGTGAACCAAGTACTGGAAGGGTTGAGTAATTAATCTTACTTCGTTTGGACCCTCATCCAATCTAAGGAACAAATCCTTAGAGTTTGTGTGTTTCTTATCATCACCACCAAATACATCATCAGTCCAATTTACTTCGCCAAATGTAGTCATATTGATCTCCTATACTGTTATTTTCTATTGTACACTTCGGTACGTTTTTCTCTATTTAACAAAAACACTTTGATCGTATCATTCACATTATCGTGAAAATTTTACAAAACGGGTGCGTGTATGATCAGTGGTTCGAGCGAATCTAACACTAATCTTACGGTTGCGTAGTCGGTTGACTACTCTATTTAATACAATCCTCAGCGCTCCAGGAGAACCTGGAAGAACTTGCGATTGTCTACGGCCAAGAACCTTCTTCAAAATTGAATTCAATTCTGTCATTGTTCCTGTCCAAGTCCTTCTATTAATTATCGACAAAACACCTGTCATTACTGCTTCGTCAACATTCATTATTCTACTATTAGATGCCATTTTATGCTCACTTTCTTACTATTATTTGATTTGATTTACACTCTTGACAGCATTGAAAACTAAGCTTCTAATGCTAACAATTCGGTGATGTGGAAACATCATTTCCAAAATTAATTCTTTTGGAGAACTTGTCAAGATGTCGTTAAAAGATTTAATTATTTCTTCTTCTGTCTTTTCACAGAAAATTCCTTTAGCCTGAATGAATCCATTTACTGACTCTGGTTTGTCTAAGGAAATAAATTTCTCTATCACCTGAGTCTTACCAACCTGTCTTTCTAAAACAACTAGATAAATAGGATTTCTTTTAACGGGTGCGCCGCTTGGGATAATCGCAACAGATCCTCCCGGAGTATTTATATTTGCACCTACAGCGATATCACTTAAACCTGGCATAATTATTTACCTTTTTTAGCTTTCTTTTCTGGAGAACCAGCAACTTCACCAATCGCTTCAAATGCAGCTCTCTTGGCAGCTTGCTCTTGTCGTTTTTGTTCCATCTTACTCTCGCGAGCCTCATTGACTTTTGTTAGCAATTCTGCAGATAAAGCAGAATCTTCTTTAACAGCTTCGCAGAACTTAGGGAAACCAACCCACTTCTTATCATTGTATTCGTGAGAAACTGAAGATGTCTTTTGAACTACACCATAGTCTAAAGCTAATTGAGCAATTTCCTCATGCTTATCTATAATGCCAATTCCAAAATTGACTTTGAACTCACAGGATCTTGGCCATGGGCCAAACTTACTTTTCTCAATGGTTGCTTTGATTGGGTGTCCAACTTTGTTTTCTTTTTCATCCAGAATTCTATCATCTTTTCTCTGAATAGCTTCAAAATAAACGTTAGCGCTAAGCGTGTGTGCGTATGTGTTTCCGCCTGAGAAAGTATGATCTCCTTTGTAAATATCAAAAGAGTCTCTCTTATGATTGATAATGATAAAGGGAACCTGAGCTTTATTTACTTCTAGAGTAAGCTTTCTAAATGTTGTAGTGAGAAATCTAGCTAAGAGAGACATATTCATCTTACCAATTGCAGATGTATCTTCTCCAGGCGGAATAATGGAACCCAAAGAATCTAAGACAATTAGATTGATATTGAATTCTTCTGCCACAATCTTATCTAAGAGACCTTCTTTAGACTTTCCCTTTAGGACGTGCTTCTGATCTTCCTTGGGAACGCCCAATAACATTTCGAAGCATTTACGACCGTTAGCGGCCATATCACCTTCCACCAAAATTACTCTGGACGTATCTACCCCTAGAGTCTCCGCCCAATTAGAGTCGAAAGTTTGCTCTGCATCAATAAACATTTGCTGAGCGGTTGGATCTTGCTTTTGTGCTTCGACCATAGCAATCATAGCTAATAAGGTCTTACCAGAACCGGGAGGTCCATAATATTGGATCAATCTACCTTTTGGTAATCCACCAGATGATAAAGCGTTGTCTAGAGCATAGGAGCCCGTTGAAATTACTGGAACAATCTCACCCACTTCTTCGTGAGCCATTTTGTAATCTAATTGATCTTCTGAGTCGGCATATCCTGCGAAAAAGGCGTCTAATTTATTTCTCTTTTTATCATCTGGCATTTTTTCTCCCTATTATTCGTAGCCCTCGGGCACCTTGTCTTGCGGGGCACCTGAACTATATCCAAGGATCGTTCGTCTGAGGCCCGTTGCAATTTCTTTAAAATGATGATGCGATTTAATCAAAATATCATATTTTTTTTCAAGGTATAACTTAGCCCCTTTGGCTGCTGCTAATTTTGCTTGTGCTGCTTCTACTTCGGGAGACACTTCGGCCGCCCATTTTTTCATATCTAAAGTTGTTCTCGCATCATCTGGAGCTTTATATTCCAATGATACTTTGTTTTTAATGCTAGCTACTCTAGATTCTAGATAACTAACTGTCTTTACTACTTTGGATAAATATTCTATTAGAATATCTGCTCCTCTTAATGATTGTTGCTGTAATAGTTCGGCATGAGCTAAATCTATGGCTTCAACATCTCGAAGAGCTTCCTCTACACTTTTAAGCTCTGTGAGGTCAAATTCCGCAAAATCTACCTCTAATTCATTTCCTAATAAATCACCAAGTCTTACCTGTTGGCTCATGTTGTCTTCCTTCTATAATATTGAATATAACTAACTTTATCTCGACAAAATATTACTTTACAAGTTGCAATTTTTCGTTTAACTTTCGGGTCACTTCATCCACTTGTGCGTGCATTAATCGCAAATGTTGATGTTGCATGAGGCTCATTAGAAATAAGAATACCTCTAAAGAAGTCTGGCGTTTTGATGGGGGTTTAAGAAAGATAATAGTTCCTTCTGCATCGGTCTCAAAAAGATCGATGAAGTAATCTTCTCCCTTATTAGTCATGGTAGTATATGATTTAACAATTCTTTGATACATTTCCCATTCAGAATCGGTCATATCAATTTTCTTATTATCAATTATTCGCATACTCATGTGCTTACGCTCTTAACTTCTGCTGAACCCACCT
>Ga0074044_10004888_pt1 | contig 11027 bp, 9 predicted proteins | sample BogForMeECP23OM1_FD_94443 | JGI IMG/M metagenome (GOLD analysis project Ga0074044, IMG submission 94443) | Bog forest soil microbial communities from Calvert Island, British Columbia, Canada - Bog Forest MetaG ECP23OM1 | ecosystem: Environmental > Terrestrial > Soil > Wetlands ...
GCCGCGATTGCGCTGCTGACCGGCGTACTCTTGATGGAATCCGCGGCCGCCCAGGTGGCATCCGACCCGCAATCTCTGCTCCCCGGCTTGCGTGTACGAATCGTGGCGCCCGGCGCCGCCCCGGGCAAACTGGTCGGCACCGTCGACAAAGTCGACGCGGACTCCGTGACCATTGACGTGTCGGGGCGGTATGAGCCTGTTTCCGTGCCGCGCGACAAAATTCTGAGCCTGGACGTGAGCGAGGGTCCCCGCTCACGCTGGGTCGACACCGGGATCGGTGCCGGCGCAGGAGCTGCCGCCGGCGCGCTGGCCTGTGTCGTGTCCAACGACAGATCCAAGAATGGATTCGTGCACATCAGCGACGGCGTTGCAGCGGGGGTCTGCGGGGTGCTCGGCGCCGGCCTCGGCGCACTCATCGGCGCCGTGATTCCACCCGGCGAGCGCTGGCGCCCGATGGCGGCGTCCGGCTACCGCATCAGCATCGCTCCGAGGCTCGACCACGAGCTTGGCTTCGCCGTCTCGATGGCCTTCTGAAGGTGCGGTGCTAGACATCATGGCCTGACTCGCGGGAGTTCAGGCGATGATGTCTAGCATGGATTGAGCGATTACGTCTTTTCGGTCAGCGAGTTCGGGGCCGACGACGCAAGAACTTATTTTGTCAAGGAAATGAATAGCCGGGGCAACTTTTCCGGCAGCGACTCTACGCGGTCAATGATACTGTATTGTTTGCCAAAAATATCCGCGACATATTCATCTGCACCGGGATCAAGATTGATGCAGTAGGAGTAAATGCCCTGCTGATCCAGCTCCTTCACTGCCTGATGGGCGTCCTCGATCAATAAGCGCCCATCCTTGCTGTCGATGTCGGCCGGTTCGCCGTCGGTAAGTATCAGCATCAACTTTTTGTCAGCCTGTTGTTTTTCGAGATAGTGTGCGGCGTGGCGCATCGCCGCACCCATGCGCGTCGAAAAACTAGCTTCCATCGCGGCCAACCGCGCCTTCACCTCGTCTCCCCAGTGTTCGCTATACCCTTTGATGTGCAGAAAACGGACGTCGTGGCGCGTATTGGAATGAAACCCGGCAATGGCGAACGGATCGCCCAGTTTTTCGATCGCCCACGCCAGCAACGAGACGGCTTCCTGGCTCAGCTCCAGAACGGTCTGGTCGCAGCCGGCCGCTTTCTCGTTGAGCGACTCGGATAGGTCCAACAGTATCATCACCGCGATGTTCCGCCCGTCAGTGCGATGGCTCATGTTGATGCGCGGGTCGGGAGTCGCCCCGCTCTTGTAGTCGATCAATGAGCGCAGCGCGATATCCAAATCCAGCTCGCTGCCCTCTTCCTGAAAGCGGATGCGCACCTTGTCTTGCGGCTTGAGCAAGTCAAGCATCTTCTTCAAACGCTTGGCCAGGGCGGCGTGCTTCGCCAAGAGCCTGTCGATGTCTGCCGCATTGCCGCCCGGATGCAGCGCCTCGTGCACGCTCACCCAGTCCGGACGGTAGCCGTGGGTGTGGTAATCCCATTCATGATAATGGCGCGGGGGCAGGCTGCTCAGCTCCTCGGTGGGCTCGGTCTTGCGCTGCTCCTCGAACGCGTCCTCCTCATCGCCTTGCTCTATGAATTTCCATATCTGGCGATTGTCGTCGCGGTAATCTACCACGGTGTCCTTGAAGTGAGTCTTGGCGAGTTGATCGCTCTGTCGGCGCGTCTTGGCCACGAAAGAAACCGCGAGATCGGCCATCTCCCGGGTGCTCATGTTGCCTTCGCGCATCAGCGTGTGGAAGCGCTCGGCAAATTCGACGACGTGCGGATTGTGATAGGGATGCTCTTGGTCGAGCGCGGCACGCGACAGCATCGTCAGGCGATGGCGTACGCCGGATTCAAGCTCGGGATCACAGGCGTCTTCAGCCGGGATCGGGTGCAGCGCCATGAAGATCCGACGCAAACCGGGATACTCGCGCATAGCAAGATATTCGACGCGGCTGTCCTCCAAGAACTCCGTTGCCATGCGCTGGAAGGGACTGAGATTGTCCGCAAAAATCGCGGTGGTCCAGCGGCGATGCGCGGCGATGTGAGCCAATGCGGCACGGTAGCGGTCGATGCCGGTTATGCCGTGCGCATCACTGTATACGTCGGGCAGGCGTATGCCGAGCTTGTCATAGTAGGGAATAGGCTGGCGCAGTTCATCGAACGCGCCGGAATAGGGAATCAATTGATCCTCGTCTTGCCACAAACCGCGCAAATACATATCCAGCTTGCGCTCGTTATTCACCAACAGGGTGCCGTTGCGCTCGCGCTGCAGCACGGCTTGGCTGTCCGCCGACTGCAGACTGAAAAAATCGACTTGCCGATCAGGATGGTCATGGTAATAACGCACCCCATAATCCACCCAGTTTTTCAATCCCTTCAGGGAAAGCTGCCCAAGCAGGGCCGGCGCTTGTTTGAAAAAATTAGGCAACCCGGGGCTCGGAAAGGTCTGATGGATTCCGTGTATTGACCCGGTGGTTCGCTCCATCAAGTCGAGCGTGATGGCAAGAAAGTCGCTCAGCTGTTCACTCGAAGTCAGCTTGCGCGATATGGCCGGCAACCATTGCAGGAACGGCGTAATCGCCCTGCCATTGGGAGACTTCCCCATCCTGTGCACGAGATCCATCACGGCAGGCAACGTGGATTCACCCAGGGTCTTGGCAACTGCCGGCCATTCCTCGAGGAAGATCAGGATGGGCTCGGCACCGCGCCCCATCTTGCCGAGGAAGCGCGCACTCTCGATGTAGGCTGCGACTCCCTCCTTGGAAAGCGTCGCCAGGGCGTAGCTGAGACAATCGGCGAAAACCGGTTTGACGCGTGGGAAACGACAGTCAAGCAGCGCCCAATAGGTTTGAAGCTCAGCGGGTATTGCCACCGTTTCCATGATTTTTTGCCGGTCGCTTCAAGCAAATACGGCATCGATAGCGTGATCGAGCGTTTCGCGAATGTCCGCATCATCGGTGATCGGGCGCACCAAAGCCATACGGCAAGCATCGCGAGCCGGCACCCCGCCTCTGATCAGGGTGGCCGCGTATACCAGGAGGCGCGTGGAAATGCCTTCCTCCAGGCCATGCCCCTTCAGGTTGCGTGCTGCCGCGCCTATCTTCACCAGCTTGGCGGATATCGCCTGGTCCATACCTGTCTCTTTGCTGAGAATCTCCGCCTCGACGCCGGCCTCGGGATAGTCGAAATCAAAGGCCGTGAAGCGCTGTTTGGTGGATTGTTTCAGTTCCTTCAGCAGACTCTGGTAGCCCGGATTATAGGAAATCACCAATTGAAAATCGGGATGTGCCTCGATCAACTCGCCCTTCTTGTCCAGCGGCAGGGTGCGCCTGTGGTCGGTCAGCGGATGGATCACCACCGTGGTGTCCTGGCGAGCCTCGACAATTTCATCGAGGTAGCAAATCGCGCCGATACGCGCCGCCGTCGTCAGCGGGCCGTCCAGCCAGCGCGTTCCGTGAGCATCCAGCAGGTAGCGCCCGACCAGATCGCTGGCGGTCATGTCCTCGTTGCATGCCACGGTAATCAGCGGCTTGTCCAGTTTCCAGGCCATGTGTTCGACAAAGCGCGATTTTCCGCAGCCGGTCGGGCCTTTTATCATCACCGGCAGGCGCGCGGCGTAAGCCGCCTCGTACAGCCAGACTTCGTTTCCCTGCGGTTGATAGTAGGGCTCTTTGCGTACTTTATATTGTTCTGTATTGGTCATCGCTCGCTCTCGACCATGAGTAGGGTTAGAAGGATAAACCACCTAATCGTACAGGGCACGCGGCACATGGCGGGCAACAAAAGGCTGAGGCGCACGGCGAGCCTGTGGAGTGTTTGGATGTGGATGCGGTGATCCCAAATCTTTTCGCAGCCCTTGAACTGATTAAACGAGTCTAATACGCGCCCCACTCGAGGACCTATTTCTGCTTTATATCTAGCAGGCGGCCCGCCGCGATCGCAGAACATGGCGAGCCTGAACTCGCGCATGACCCGGGTTCTCGAGGAGATTCGAGATCCCTTCCCAGCTCGGGAGTTCTATATTTTCGGGACTGATTGGGGCGGCCTGCTCGGGCGCAGCGCGCCAGCGGGCGTCAGTCCCCAGGGAGCGCCGATTCCGCCTGGAAGAAGCCGCGGGGGTGGAGCTGCGCCAGGAGCTGCGGGAGGTTGTTGCGCAGGTTACCTCCTGGATTTGGCGCCGCGGGGGGCTGACCTCCGACTGGTATCACCGGGATCGGGCATCACCACCTGCTGCGTACCGTAGATAGATAAGGGTTTGTCCTACCTATACGCAGTCTTCTGTGGCGCGGAAAATGTGAGAAAGGTGGGCGATTGCTCCAAGAACAGTGAGTTGGCGGGCGACGCCGGCGAGCATGGTCTCGTCGACGTCGATCTGCTGCGTCGCTGGTACCATTTAGGATCGATTCCAGCTTCTGGTGGCTGCAATTAAGAAACCGTGAAAGCTATTTATAGACCCGGCCGCGTAGCATTCGCCTGCAATTCCGAATCTGCCTAGCCGATACCCTCAGCAAGAGAAAGTCAGGAGACTTATATGGACCAATCAAACCGCTACGCCAATCTCAACTTGAAGGAAGCCGAGCTTATCGCCGGAGGGCGCCACATCCTCGTCGCGTACACGATGAAGCCCAAGGCCGGCGTTGGCTATCTGGAAGGCGCCGCGCACTTTGCCGCCGAGTCTTCCACCGGCACGAACGTCGAGGTCTCGACGACGGACGATTTCACGAAGGGCGTGGACGCGCTCGTGTACTACATCGATGAAGCCGCCGAAGATATGCGAATCGCGTATCCAATGGAACTTTTCGACCGAAACGTTACCGATGGCCGCTTCATGCTGGTGTCCTTTTTGACCCTGGCCATCGGAAACAATCAGGGCATGGGCGACATCGAGTATGCCAAGATGATCGACTTCTACGTGCCCGAACGCGTCGTGCAAATGTTCGATGGTCCGGCCAAGGACATCTCCGACCTGTGGCGAATTCTCGGTCGGCCCATCAAGGATGGCGGCTATATCTCAGGCACCATCATCAAACCCAAGCTTGGGCTGCGTCCCGAGCCGTTCGCCCATGCTGCCTACCAATTCTGGCTGGGCGGCGACTTCATCAAGAACGACGAACCGCAGGGGAATCAAACGTTCTGCCCGCTCAAGAAAGTGCTGCCGCTGGTATACGACTCGTTGAAGCGCGCGCAGGATGAAACAGGACAAGCCAAACTGTTCTCGATGAACATCACCGCCGATGACCATTTTGAAATGTGTGCGCGCGCGGATTATGCGCTCGAAGTGTTTGGCCCCGACGCCGACAAGCTGGCGTTCCTGGTCGACGGCTACGTCGGTGGTCCCGGCATGGTGACCACTGCCCGTCGCCAGTACTCCGGTCAGTACCTGCACTATCATCGCGCCGGCCACGGCGCCGTCACATCGCCCAACTCCAAGCGCGGCTACACCGCGTTCGTGCTGGCCAAGATGTCCCGTCTGCAGGGCGCCTCGGGAATCCACGTGGGAACCATGGGCTATGGCAAGATGGAAGGCGAGGGCGACGATAAGATCATCGCCTACATGATCGAGCGCGACGAATGCCAAGGTCCTGTCTATTACCAGAAGTGGTACGGCATGAAACCGACGACGCCGATCATTTCGGGTGGGATGAATGCGCTGCGCCTACCCGGGTTCTTCGAGAATCTCGGCCACGGCAACGTCATCAACACCGCCGGCGGAGGCGCCTACGGTCACATTGACAGCCCTGCCTCCGGTGCCATCTCCCTGCGGCAGTCCTACGAGTGCTGGAAGGCCGGCGCCGATCCCATCCAGTTTGCCAAGGAGCACAAGGAGTTCGCCCGCGCCTTCGAGTCCTTCCCGAAGGACGCCGACAAGCTATATCCCGGCTGGCGCGAGAAGTTGGGCGTGCACAGATAGGTCCTGGCACCTCCCCGGACTAAGCCCTGCCTGGCAGGGCTTTTTTTGGACTTTCAAGTACCCCTGATTCCCATATTATTGGGGAGCACTTCGCTAGTTCAAGTCGCGCGACAAGATGAGCTTGAGGACCAGGTGATCCGTGGCGTTGGTGAGGCCGACACCCACGCCCCCCTCGATGGACCACGGCTTTCCGCCATAGTCGAATACGGCGAACAGCTGGTGCTGCTGTTGGGAGGCGGGATAGAACCCGCGCAACGGACCGAAGTCATCGTACTCCTCGGCCGCTATCGCCCAGGTCCTGTTGAGGTTGTAGGCCAGCCGTGAGGCCGGCGCGAAGTCGAGCTGCCCAAACCCTTTGTAGGAATTGTCCAGGATCGGATTGAGGATGAGGTCGAACGATCCGAGATGCCAGCCGATGATGGCGCGAATCTCCTGCGTGTTGCGGTTCTGGTCCCAATGCGCTGTATTCCAGCTGAACTCGAAATTCACGCCGTAGAAGAAGCGCTGCTCGGCCGCATCGGGCTTGACGAAGAGCGTGCGAACCTTGAAGCCGTTGTAGGTCCACGCTCCCGTACCGCTGATGCTGTACAGAGGCAAATAAAGGCCGGCCTCGAACCAATCGGTGACGCCGTACGCCCACTCCGGAACACCGTTAAGCGTGTGGTTCGGCGTAATGCCGCCGGGGAAGGCCGGGCTGGTGCGCCCATCAGGCGTGTAGTTGTCGTGCAAGGTGAGATTGAACACGCCCGGTGCGGCAATTTCGGCGTTGTAGACCTCGATCTCGTCGGTCTGCGGGGTCGCGAACGGTGCGCCGAAGATGCACAGCATCGAGATTGCAAGAGTGCCGACTACACGGATTTTATCGGCCCGCTGACGCATACACGGTGCATTGCCTACGGCGCCGCGGACCCGCGATAGCCGTAGGCGAAACGGTAGTAATAATGGCGAATCGCCGTCTCGCCGCGCATCAGCACGCCCTCCTCGATCGGTCCCAGCCGCTCGACGCTCGACTGCAGCCGCTCCGAGGCCAGGTCCGCCCGGTCCCAGGCGACGAGCAGCAGCGTGCGCCCTTTCTGCGCCGCGGGCGGAAACCACCGTTCGTACATCAGACCCACTTGCCCGAACAAATGCGCGCTCGTCGTCTCGGCGACTGACTTGGCGCGGTCCGGCGCATAAAATGCGAGCTCGCTCGCGATCGCATAGCGATCCATGCCCACGATCAGAGGTGCCTGCCCGCGTGCGGTGCCGGCGGCCTGACGGCTGAGAGCGCTGATCTGTGCGCCGAGCTCGCGCCAGCCGACGGGAATCAGCTCCGGGTGCGTGCCGTAGCTCAGGCCCGAAAATCCGAACGCCAGTGCATAAAGACCTGTCCCGTAAATCAGCATCAGCACGACGATGGTCGGTACCCAGGCACTGCGGATCCACGCGCGGATGCCGGACGCGAGGCCCGAGGCGGAATTCACGATGCCGGCGGACATCACCGGCACGGCGGCCACCCACGGCGCTCCGGTCCAGTCCAGCTTGACCTCGTGGCGCAGACTGAAGGCGGCAAACACCGCGAGGGGCAGCAGGATCGCCGCCTGCAGAAATCGCCACGCCCGTTGCTCGGCGTCAGCTGCCTGGCGCCACAGCAGCACCGCCGCCGCCGCCGCGCCGGTCGGGGTCAGCAGCACCACCACCGAAGCGATGAGCTTGTGCAGGGAAAAGCGCGGACTTTCCGCAAGCCGGCGCGAGGTCTGGAACACGAAGGATGCCCACTCGTGTTGGGCATTCCAGATGATCACCGGCGAAAACACCGCCAGCGCGAGCAGCGCCGCGCCGTACGGTTGCGGGCGCCGGAACCACGAGCGGGCGCGCGCATCGAGCAACATGAACGCGCATGCCGACAGGCCGAGCAAGCCGATCGTGTACTTCGAGAGCAGTCCGAGACCCAGGCACAGGCCCGCTCGCCACCACGCTTCGGAGCGCTCGGCGATCAGGGCGCGCTCCAGGAAATACAGCGCGGCCGCCCAAGCCGCGGTGAGCGGCGCATCGGGGGTCATGAGCATTCCGGCCAGGAAGAAGAACGGCAGCGCCTGCACCAGCACGAGCGCCACCAGTCCGCTCGCCTCGCCGTAGAGGTTTCGCGTCAGCCGGTAGGCGAAGAACGCGGTGATCAAGCCGCAGCACAGCGCGCCGCTGCGCACGCCGAACTGCGTATCGCCGAACGCGGCGGTCCCGGCGCCGATCAGCCACGCGACCATCGGCGGGTGATCGAGATAGCCGTAATCGAGATGACGCGCGTAATTCCAGTAGTACGTTTCCTCCGGAAGGAGCTCGATCTGGCCGCAGTAGATCAGCCGCAGCAGTAGAGCAAAGGCCACCAGGCCCATCGCACCTGCCCGCCAGCCGGCACTGCTGCCCAGCGTCCATCTCGCCGACGAAAAGCAGTAGGCGTATCCCGTGCGTATCAGAGCCGCGGTGCCGATGACCGCGACGACGATCGCCGCCTGCGCCGGCCAGCCGAAGCCGTTGCACAGCAGCGCAAACACTCCAGTGCGCAGGTAGAAAACCGACAGGGTCACCGCGAACAGGTGCAGACCAAGGGACACGGACACCGGCCGCGGGGTCGAGGTCGATCGCGCGCGCATCTGCGCCAGACAATAATATGCGGCGGCTGCCGTGAATCCGACGAGCTGGCTGCGCCCGGCCGATGCGCCCGCGCCGATCGAGGCGAAGTAGGCGATGAGGTCGATGAGGGGTCCGGGCACAGCGGCGGCGGGGAAAAAGCTCGTGCGATGCATGCGCGCACTATAGACGAAAGTCACGAGGCAAAACGTCGGCGCCGCTTCATGACTTGAACCGATTCCATCGATGCCTGAGACTACGGCGCGTGAACCGTGTCACTCGAAGCGAAGAACGCTATGGCGCCGGCGCCGTCGCATTTCATTGGGCCATGTTTCTGCTCGTGGTCGCCGTGGGCATTCTCGGTCTGCTGCACGATTCCTGGCCGAAGAAAACCCAATCATTCTGGATCAATGTGCACGCCGTGTGCGGACTCGCGTTGTGGCTGCTGCTGCTCGCGCGCTTCTGGTGGCGCGTGCGCAATGCGCCCCCTTCGCTGCCGCCGGAGGTGGGAGAATTCTCCCGCCGCCTTTCCGGTCCCGTGCACTGGGTGCTCTATGCGTTGATGTTCGTCATCCCGATCATCGGAATCGTGACATTCGTGTGGCACGGACGAAGCCTCGATCTGGGGCTCTACCAAGTGAATTTCGGTGTTCGAAAGAATCCTGCGATCTTTCATCCCACCGAGGACATTCACGGCTATCTGGCCTACGCGCTGTTCGCGCTGGCGGGCATCCACGCCGTGGCGGCGCTGTGGCACCAATTCATCCTGCGCGACGGCTTGCTCAGACGCATGTGGCCCGTCAGGGCGAGTTGATCGCCGTGCGCAGTGCGGACGGCTCCTCGACCTGCTGTCCGCCGATGATTCGCACAATGCGCCCGCGGCCATCGGCGATCAGCGCAGCCGGAACCTCGGTGATGCCGAAGGCGCGAAACAGCGCGCCGGACTCGTCGAGCGACAGCGGTATGCGCACGCCGTACGTGGCTCGGTACTCGCGCAGGTCGGCCGGAGTGGCCCACAGACCGGAGGCGATCCCCAGCCAGCGAATGCCGGACTCGCCGGCAAGTTCGCCCGCCTGCTCACGCATCTGACGGCAATTCGCCGACACGGCGGGGCGCGTCGTGGCGAGATACGACTCGCACCAGGGCGAGAAGAACACCAGGACGAGGCGGTCCGCGACGTGTTCCGGTCCTGCAGGCGCATGCAACGCAAAGCGCCTGCCGTCGAGCGTCGCCGGTGAGAGCTCCGGCAGTTGATCGCCGACGCGGTACCGGCGCACCGCGGCGGCGGCCCTCGCCGGGGCGCCGGCATCGACCGCGCTCTCCGAGGGCGCCGAGCGCGCCGCTGCGAGCGCGGCGTCGAGCTGCGCGTCGGCCAGGTGACCGACGTACAGGATTCGACCATCGCGGCCGATCACGACGTGCTGGGGAGTGACTCGCAAATGAAAGGCGGCGGCCGCCTGCCCGTCATCGATGGCAATGGGCATGGTAATACCGAGTTCGCGTCGGTAAGCCCGCACCTCCTCGACCGAATCGTTGAATCCGGCATTGATCGCGATGACCGCAAGGTCCGGTCCCGCGGTTTCATAAGTATGCTCGAAATGCGGCATCTGTTGGCGGCAGGGCACGCACCAGGTCGCCCAGAACTTCAAATACACCGCCTGCCTGCCGTACAGGCGCTTAAGATCGATCGTCTGCCCGTCGATGGTCTTGAGCACGAGCCGGGGAGCCCGGGTGCCGATGAGCGCCCGCCCCGCCGCTTGCGCCCGCTGCTCCCCGCTCGACCCGGCGCCGAGCGCGGCGGCGGCCAGCAAAAATGCAAAAATCGAGGCGAGTACGAGACGCCGGTCCGCTCTCATGGGCGGCCCTTCGCCGGCACCGCGATCGACAGCGGCGTGCCCACATCGCGCACCATGAACACCAGAATCCGCGCGGGCTTGGTGCGGCTCGCGTTGGCCGACACCGTGTGGATGTCCTCGGGTGCCTCGTAAAAGGTCTCGCCCACGCCCAGTGTGACCGGCGCGCCGCCCTGCACCTGCATCGTGACGGCGCCTTCGAGCACGTAGACGAACACCTGCGCATTGTGCCGGTGCGGCAGCGAGGCGCCTCCGGGAAGGTATTCGACCGTGAGCATCCGCAGCTCTTTGCCGCTCATTCCCGCCAGATTTCGCGTCATGAGCTCCTTGACGGCACCGGCGGGTGGCGCGGGCGGATCGCCGGCGCAGGGCATCGGTGCCCAGCAGCAGGCCGCAGTCAGCGCTGCGGCGAGCAGTCCTCGTCTCACTCGACTTGCCATCGGGGACCAGATTGCACCGCCCCGATCTGCCTTTCAAGTCGGCGTGCCGGATTAGCCCAGCGATGCCTGCGCGCTAATGCGCAAGCCCGATGCCGGCGAGCGCACCCATGAGCACCACGAGCAGCGGGGGCACGCGCCAAAAGGTCAACAGGGCGAACCCCACGAGCGCCGCGGCAACATCGCCCGCC
>Ga0074044_10004889_pt1 | contig 11027 bp, 7 predicted proteins | sample BogForMeECP23OM1_FD_94443 | JGI IMG/M metagenome (GOLD analysis project Ga0074044, IMG submission 94443) | Bog forest soil microbial communities from Calvert Island, British Columbia, Canada - Bog Forest MetaG ECP23OM1 | ecosystem: Environmental > Terrestrial > Soil > Wetlands ...
AAAAGGTCAGGGGCATGGAATCGTTTGAACCTTTTCTTTCCCGCATTGAAAACCTCACGACCGGTGAATTGGAGGAATGCACAGGCGGAATCCCCACGGAATGGTGCGAGCCGGATCCCCGCCAACTGGCGCGGCTGGTGGAAGTCCTCTACGCGCGGCGGCGCACGATGCGCAAGGCCATTATTGACGCCAAGAATTCCTCGCTCGCTCCATTTCCAAATTGGGTGTGAGGCGGAAGGAGTCCGGAGCCAGAAGTCCGAAATCAGTAGTCAGGAGAAACGCGGCACGGTTCTGACTCCTGACTCCTAGAAATGCCCATGGCGAATGAAGGCAGCTTGAAAGCCTGCTCGTATTACCTGGTGCGTTACGTCCCCCACGCCGAGCGGGAGGAGTTTCTCAACATCGGGCTTCTCCTGCACAGTGCCGAGGAGGAATTCCTGGATTGCCTTTTCACCGACGACCTCCGCCGCATCAAACGCTTCCACCCGGGAGCCGACCTCGAATTCCTGCGCGACTTGCAGAGCCATTTCGAACAGCAAATCCAGCAGCACGAAGACAACCTGGAAGGCCTCCTCCAGGGGATGCAGCAATCCCTATCCCACGTCATTCAACTTGCGCCCGCGCGCCCTGTGCTGGCCGCCGAACCTCAGGCGCAATTGCAGCAACTGTTCGAAAGATTGGTGGGCAAACGCCACGCGGATTTTCCTGCGGCCGACACGCGCATGCGCATCAAGCAGCGCTTGGTGGAGGCGCTCCGCCGCGCCCGGGTGTTCAGTGACAAACGCTTCGAGAAACGTATCTCCGCCGAGCCCTTGACGCACTCCGGCAACCCTTTTCATTTCGACTTTGGTTACCGGCCGCCGATGGCCGCCGGAAAACCCAACGGGCATCTGAAGCTGATTCACGCTCTTTCCCTGCACCGCGATCATGAACTCGCCAGCGTTCTTGCGCTGACCATGGGTTATGTTCGCTCAAGACAACCCGCCGAACTTACCGCCATCATCGAAGGGTGGCCAGCGGGAGGAGATAAGACCGCGACCCATTCCCACCGGATCTTGAAGGATGCTGAGATCACCTTGCGGCCTCTCACTGAAGTGGTCGCGTTTGCCAAATCGATCCGCGACGAACTCGCCTTGAGCGCTTCCGCGCCTGACTGAGTTAATACCCCTTGCAACATTGGATGGCAATCGAAATGCTTATGTGCTAAGTTTAACATCCTAATGCGGGCCCTTTCACGGTTACGGCCCCACAGAAAAAATTAGTCTGTCTCTGGGGACCTCCGTAAGAGCTTAGCCTCCTTCTTAGCAGGTCGACGTTCGGTTGGAGTTACCTGTGGCATCAAATCCTCACCCCACCCCCGCCGGTGCCCAAGACAAGGGCCAGCTTAAAACTCAAGGCTTGGCATTTGGGCAGGCCTTCCAGATGGTCTTCAAAATCAGCGCCATGTATTCCGTGGATCACCCGGCGGCGGCTCGATCCATGCAGCAGAGTTGGGATCTCCTGGCCCCGCTGCTCAAGCAGGCCGGGCAATTCACGTTTGGTTTTATGAACCAACGGGTTCTGCTGAACAGCAGTCTTGCTACCCAAGTTAACGTAGTCCATTTGGAGGTGGAGTTTGCCAGGAGGGAAATCGCCGCCGTTACCTTTTACGCGGGAGTAACGCTGAAGGATTTCAAACGCGCGCTGGCGCTGCTCACCACCCGGCCAATGTTGATTGCGGAGCGAGGAGGAATCCAGAAATTCCTGGCGGCAACTCCCATTGAAGGCGTGCGCATTTCGCCCTTAGCCAAACCGAAAGAAGACGACAGCGGCATGATCGAGGTGGATGCCGAGTCCTACCTCACAGGAAAAGCCCCTACCCAGCCGGAAGCCCGCTCCGACACCACGGCGCTGGACATGCTGCTGGAAGCCGCCGGCGGCAAAAAGCCTGAGGGGTTTAGCGGCACCCCGCACGAATTGGCGGCGGTGGCCAGCGAAGCCACCCGCAACAAAGTGGCCGATCCGGATGGCGACGTCTCGGAGTTGCTGATGGCCGTGACGCAGATATTTTCCGGGCTTAAAGCTGATTCCCTGCTTGCTTCTTTGCCTCCGGAAAAACAGGCCGATTTCCGCGGCCAATCCCCGGAGGTCATGGCGGCGCACATGATGGAAGACGCCGTTGCCGGATGGGCAGCGGAGCGCCTGGGCTCGGCGGCGGGCGCGGGCGGCGCAGGCACGGGCGGTGCAGGTACGGGAGTGGGCGGCGCAGGCAGCGGAGAGGGTCAAGGAATCCAGGGAAACGTCGAAAAAGAGGTTGTCCAAGGGATTATGCGGGGGCTGAAGGCGACGCGCGTCGCCGTGCGGCTGCTGCAAAAGTTGGCGCAATTCGTCGAGCAGGCGAACCTGCCCCCGGAAGTCTATGAACGCATCCGCGGGGAAGTGATGTGGTCCACGCTTGCGGTGGAAGAAAAGCACTCCCAACTCCTCAGCCAGGAACGGTGCACCCCACAGGACTTTGCCCGCCTTGTACAATACGTGCAGGAGGCCATGAGCGAAGGAAAAATTGCCCAGGCCACGGAAGTCGCCCAACACTATTTTTCTGCCTGGGAGAAAGCTCCCTCCGCGGTGCGCGCGGAAGACCTTAAACGCGCGCCGGGACTGCTGCGCGTCCTGGCGAGCGTGCAGACCCTGCCCTTGATGCACACGCTGGCCGAGCCGCTGGTCCGGGAAATTCTGGACGAAACTCGCCTGCATTGGCCCTGCCACTTGGAGGCCACCAACTGCCTGGCGATTATGGCGCAGAATGCCGGCCGCTTTGAAGATTTCGAGTTTGTCCACAAAATCGCCTTGGATCTGAAACACTCCATGGCCCGGCGCCCCGACCAGCACGCGGACTGCTGTGGCAAGGCCTTGGCGGGGTTCCTCACTCCGGAAACTTTGGATAGACTCGTCGACTCGTTTCTGCAAAGGCGCGGCGACGCGGCCTGGGTGCACACGGCGAGTTCATTGCTGACGATGATTGGACCTCTCGGCGCGGAGGCTGCCCACCGGCGCCTGGATGAGGAACCCGGGGCTTCCAACCGCTTGCCTTTGATCCGCTTGCTCCGTGGCATGGGTGCTTCCGCCATCGAGTCGACGCGCAAGCGCCTTTCCGACCAGCGCTGGGAGGTGGTGCGCAACGCCTCATACATCCTGGGCGATTTGGGTGATCCCGATCTGCCCAGGCAACTGCGCGGAGCGCTCTGCCATGCGGATTTCAGGGTGCAACAGTCTGCGATGACCTCCATTCTGAAAAGCAATGCCGCCGGCCGTGCGGAAGTGCTGGCGGAAGCCTTGACGCAATTGCAAGCCGGAGTGCTGGAGATGGCGCTCGATGAGTTGACGGTGCTGAAAGATCCGGCGAGCGTCGAGCACCTCGCAGCTCTCGTTCTGGGCAAAAAGGAATTCAAGGCCGGCGTGCTGGAGAAAGCCGTGATCGCCCTCGGTGCGGTGCCTTCCGACCGCGCTGCCAATGCTCTTTACAAGATTATTGTGGACGCGGCACAACCCCTGCTGGTGCGCCGAACCGCGCTGGGCGGTTTGTACAACCACGGCTCCGCCATGGCCGCGGGTTTCGTGGCGAAACTCTCGAGCCTTCCTGCCGGCGATCCCTTGGCGGACGAAGTGCGATGGAATTCTCCGGGATAACAATGTCATCGTCATCGGGGGAATGGCCAAGGGGAAGAACGGGATGGGAACGACCGTTGCCCATGCAAACGCCATCCCGTGGAGATTCCAGGAATACTCCTTCTGGCACGCCTTCATAGGATGTAGCGGCCTCTCGGAGGCAGGGAGAACCAGAGATGCTGATTTTCGATCGAGTTCGTCTCCAGGACATTGACCGCCGCAGTTGGCAGTTGTGGGTGTTGGCGATCGTCATGATTCTTGTCTTGGCCGGCGGATTAGCCCTGCACATGTACACTCTGGCGACTGGCTCGGGGTTGGCGCTAAGCCGGCGCGAAATGCAGCAAGGAATTATCGGCTTCTGCGCGCTCGCCATGCTTTTCGTGGGCTACTTGATCGACCGCCAAATGGTGATCGCGCACCTGCGCAAGGAGTTGGCCGACGAAAAAAAGCATAACCTGGAACGGCGCACGCAAGGGAACAAGGAACTGCTGCAAACGTTGTTTGGCCCGGGCCAGTTTTGCGACCGGCTGGCTCTGGAACTCCAGCGCGCCGACAATAGCAACCTGCCTGTTTCCGGACTCACCATTTCGCTGGAGGTTTCGTCCAACCTTTCGGACAGCGAGGAGATTTATTCCGCCTTCGGCGAGGCGGTGAAGGCCATTATGGATAGGTTGCGCGGAGAAGATTCCATCTACCAATTCACTTCGGGTGTATTCGGCATCCTCCTTCCCGGAACCGCGGTGGATGTGGCGCACAGCGTTGCCGTGCGCGTAGCCGATGCATTGAACGAAGCCATGGGCGTCAGCAAACGCTACTCCTTTGACATCCGCATCACCAATTTCCCCGAACACGCCAAGACCGCCCCCGAAATGGAGCAGCTCATGCGTGCGCCCCTTGACCGCTGAGGCGGCAATCGCGAGGGCAGTAGGAAAGTTCGTGGCCTCCCTGCGCACGATTCCCCAATGCTTTAAGATCGTTCTGCCCGTCGTCCCCTCGATCGATTGGTAATTTCCAGGTCGTCATAATGCCCATTCCCTGGCTGAAGGCAGTCCACGCACGAATCGGCGCTTATGCCCTCCCACACGGGAATTTCACTTCTTTGTAAATCCTCCGCAATGTTGTGCGATCAAAATCCGCTCGACACAGCAAATTAGTGTCCTGAGTCAGAAGTTCGTGGATAAGTTCTTCCTGTTTCATGCGGGCGTCCCTCCAAGCCCCGTCAGTCGGGGGGGACTGTTTGCAGGGCGCCAGGGATGAGCCACGTTCTTTGGCCCCCATGCATCGGAGCTTACCTCCTCAACTATTTCTGACTCACGACCTTTGTCGCTGGGCGGGACGCGTCTGCTGCGTTTTCAACGAGGAGATAACCATGACAGGTTTGCGAAAAGCCACTCCATTCTTAACCATTTGTTTTCTCTTCCTCACCCCCTTGGCTTATGGCCAGTTTGAATCCGCGGAGGTCCTGGGCACTGTCCGTGACGTATCGGGCGCAATCATTGCCGGCGCCACGGTGACGTTGATGAATCTGGAAACCGGCATTCAATCCCAGGCCACTACGGACGCCAGCGGCGATTACGATTTTTTCAATGTGAAGGTGGGCCGCTACAGCCTGTCCGTGGAGAAAACAGGGTTTGAGAAGTTCACAACCTCCGATGTGCGGGTTGATGTCAACGCCCGGCAGCGTGTCGATGCCGCCTTGCAGGTGGGCGTGATGACACAATCCATCGAGGTCACGGGGGCGGCCGCCACCCTCGATACCGATTCGAGCGAGCATGGGCAGGTGGTGAACACCCAGCAGATCCTCGAACTCCCACTCAACGGGCGCAATTATTCCGACCTGGCGCTGCTGACCACCAACGTCCACAAATCCATCTATGCTTTCGCGGTTCCTCCGCGCACCGGCGCATTTAACGTCAACGGCATGCGCAGCACCTACAATAACTTCCTGCTGGACGGCGTTGACAACAACGCCTACTCGACCAGCAATCAGGGATACTCGAACGAAGTGGCCCAGCCCTCGCCGGACGCTATTGCTGAGTTCAAGGTCATTACCAGCAACTACAGCGCCGAGTACGGCCGCGTGGGCGGAGCGGTGGTGAACGCCGCCATGCGCTCGGGCACCAATCAGGTTCACGGAACGGCTTATGAGTTTCTCCGCAATACCGATCTGAATGCAGTGGGCTTCATCTTCGTTCCACCACCCAGGTTCGTAAAACCTCCGCTGCAACGGAACCAGTTCGGATTTACCGTCGGCGGGCCGATTAAAAAGAACAAGCTCTTCTTCTTTGGCGACTATGAGGGCTACCGCTCGCTACAACGCGCGTTGATCTTCGATACGATTCCCGATAGCAATGATGCACTGGGCATACTGCCAGTAACGGTGGCGAACCCCCAGACCGGCAAGGTGTATTCGACCGGCACCCCCATTCCCATTTCCACCCTGAATCCTTTTGCGGCGAAAGTGCTCAGCCAATTGCCTACCATCACCTTGCCCACGCTCGGCACTTCGCGTTCCAACGATTTCCAAACGCTGCAACTCACGCGCGATTTCTACAACAAGTTTGATACCAAGGTCGATTACCATATCAACGACAGGATGTCGGGCTTCCTGCGCTATAGTCAGCGCATTGACGCCCAGTACTGGGAGCCGGACCTCGATCCCAGTCCCTCCGGAGGCAACAACAACGGAAATATTAAAGCCCAGGACGAGAACGCCGCGCTGGGCTATACGTATACCGTCACGTCGAGCTCACTTCTGGACGTGCGCCTGTCTTATTCGCACATTCTGGGCGGGAAGTTCCCGGTATTCCTTGGCACTCAGAGCATGACCTCGGAGTATGGCGTTCCGGGCGTGCCCACAGCGCCCTTTCTTACCGGAGGGTTGAACACGCAGAATATCACCGGCTTCAGCACCGTCATCGGACGGCAAGCCACCAACCCTCAATTTCAGAACCCTACTTCGTTTGGTCCCAAAGTGAACTACTCCTGGGTGCACGGCCGCCATGCCTTGAAGACCGGCTTCGAGATGGGTAGCATCCACACCGAAGTGATGGATATCAACCCCGTGTACGGTCTGAACGCCTATGCCAATCAATCCAGCAAACCAACCTGCGCCGAACTCGGACAGGCCGCCGGCTGCGCCATTCCTGCCGACACCGCCAGCTACAACGTGGCGGACTTCATCTTTGGTGTGCCGAGCCAAGTGCAGCTTGCCAACTACCTGGTGGGGAGCTATCGCCAGCGGCAGTACTTCTTCTATGGCCAGGACGACTTTCGCGTCAATTCCAAGCTCACCTTGAACCTCGGGCTGCGTTGGGAATTCGCCACCCCGCGCTGGGAACGCGACAACGTGCTCTCCAATTTCAATCCCACCACGAATTCGATGTTGACGGCCTCGAACAGTAACCGCACGCTGGTTAATCCTGACTACAAAGACTGGGCGCCCCGCCTCGGCTTGGCGTACAGCGTTGACCAGAAGACGGTGATTCGCAGCGGCTATGGCATCAGCTACGTGCACCTGAACCGGGTGGGCAGCGCCGACGAGCTCGGCATCAATGGCCCGCAGGTGGATATCGCCACCCTAAATCAGACCCTGCCCAGCGGGAGTACTTCCCTGCCCGCCGGCTTCCTTACGAGTTACGGAGGCTTCCCGAACGGCTTCGCCAGCCCTGCCAGCTTCGCCGCCAACCAGACCGCCGCCAATATCAGCTACATCCCCGCGAACACCCGCTGGCCCTACGTTCAGAGTTGGTTCCTTTCTGTCCAGCGCGATCTGGGGAGAAACACCATGATGGAAATCGGCTATACCGGCAATCACAGCCTGCGCCTGCCCATCATTGGCGATTACAATCAGGCGCTGCCTAATGCGCCCGGCGGCGCACTGGGCATCCAGGCCCGCCGCCCTGACCAGGCGTTCGGCGCGATCACTTATGTGGACCCCGTCGGTTTCCAGAATTACAACGGACTTTCCCTGCGCTTCGAGCACAAGACCTCATACGGTCTTTACTTCCTAAATTCGTTTACCTGGTCCAAGTCGCTCACCGATTCCGAGCAAGCCCTGGAATACGGTTCGGGCTATTACGCAGCCAACCCGCAGAACATTTACAACCTGGCTGGCGAGCGCGGCCCTTCCAGCCTGGATGCGACGCTCCTCAATACGACGAGCTTTGTTTATGAGCTGCCTTTCGGCAAGGGGCGCAAGTTCGGCTCCGCTTGGAACTCCGTGCTCGATGGGATTCTCGGTGGGTGGGAGGCCGATACTATCAATTTCGCCAATTCCGGAACTCCGCTGAATGTGGCCTATACACCCGGGGCGGCGAACGACGTCACGGGCCGAATCCCCGATTACCGCGGTGAAGCCATCATGCGCCCCAATGTAGCCCCCAGTTCCAGCCCCATCTTGGGCGACCAGATTAACCATCACTATGGTGCCTACAGTTTCACCGTTCCCTCGGCCAGCGCACCCTTCGGCGATGTCGGGCGCAACTCTTTCCGCGGCCCCAGCTTCTGGCAATGGGACCTCGGCGTGGACAAGTTCTTCAAAATCCACGAGAACTTGAAGCTTCAGTTTCGCTCAGAGTTTTTCAACGCCCTGAATCACACCAACCTGGGAATTCCGGATTCCAATATTTCAGACGCAGCCTTCGGAACCATCCGCAGCACTTTCCCCGCGCGGCAAATCCAGTTCGCGCTCAAGGTGCTGTTTTAGCGGGGGCTTCTCACCGAGGGCTGCGAGCGGCGGGGCCTCAGCTCCTCGGCTAAACTTGCTGTGTGGATTGCACTGGGGCTAACCTCGATTATGCCGGTCGGCTTATTTCCCCGCTACCGCCCGCCCCACGCGCCGCATCCAAGCCAACTCATCTTCCGACATCGGACCGCGGCGCAGCGCCTCGAGAGCTACCTCCATTCGCACCGCGTTCGAAGGACCGGTCATGCAGACGTCTACCTCCGGACGGCTCAAGACGTAGCGGTAGCAATCGGTGGCGGTCGGGGCGGGTTCGTCTTTGGGAAGCGGATGCGAGCCCATGAAGATTCCTGGCAGCCCGGACTTGCCGAGGAGTTGCCCCCAACTGGTGGCGGTGAATGCCACCAGGCCCGGACGATTTACGGCGGGTAGTTGGGGGAAGATGTCTTTCTCTGCCCCTGGATGCGCGGCATTGTAACGAAAGTGCACGATGTCGAAATCACTCGCCGTGGCAATCTGTGGGACCAGCGTGCGCTGGTGCGTGGAAACCGCCAGGAATCGCACCAAGCCTCTTTGCTTCAGTTGCCGAGCGGCGTCCAGAATCTTTGGCGTCACCGGCTTGTTCCACATGCCGAGCAGCAGGACGTCCGTCTGGTCAAAGCTCAAGGCCCGCAGGGCACGCTCCAAGCTCCAGGCCTCCAGTCCTGCGACTCGAGTGTACGATTGGATCACCAGCACGAGGCAGTCGCGCTGGGGGCGAAGGTGCTTCAACCCCTCGCCGAACGAGGCGGTGCGGCGGCTTCCCCAATAAATGTAGTTCACCCCGCGCTCGAACGCCCGCTCCAGGGCGTCACCAGAAACGCCATAACTGGCGCTGATTCCCAGCCGCCCCACATGCAAGCCTGTGCGCCCCAAAAGTCTGCGCTCGAAACTGACGGATTGTGCTTCCACCATGGCTCCATCAACGATGCTGCGAATCACGCCACGGGTTGCGCGAAGTAGGCCGGGTAGTGGCGGCGGGAGGGCTTCTTCTCGCGGTAGGAGCGGGCGAGCTCCATATAGATTCCCAGGTCGCGGTCGAGGTCAGCCTGCGTGCCGTCGAAGTAGAAATTGCGGATGGGGATGCCGCCATAAGCCTTCGATAGTTTCGGGTAGACGGCCTCGCTCACGATGCCGTTCATGCAGGTGAAGGGGCTGATGTCGATGATGCCGTCGGCGCCGTGTTTCGCCAGATAGGCGGCCTTGCCCACGCTCAGCACCATCTCTCCCAGCGCTCCGCCGGTGGGCAGATAGGGCCAGGCAAGCTCCAGGATTTCCTCGATGGGGGGCTCTTCATAGCCCACGAAATCATCTTCGAAGGGCGCGATCAGGGCCTTTTCGTCGCCGTGCTGGATGTGCGAGCGAATGAAGGTCTTGGCCATTTCCCAGGAGATCTGGTGTCCGACCAAACGCAGCTTGCGTTTTTGTTCGTTGTTGGCGTACTCGACCCATTCGGCGATGTGGCTCAACCAGGCTTCCGCGCCATACCCTTCCAGCTTGCGGACGAGGTCTTCGTTCGAGAAGGTATTGAGCCGGCAGAAGATTTCTCCAACCACGCCGATCAGGGGGATTTCCGGGTCATAGAGCGCCGGGACGCGCCGGAAGCGGTCCCGGGCGCGAGTCATAGCTTCGGTGAGGGCGCGGAGTTGGCAGGCGGCGTCGCCGCAACTGTTCTCGATTGTCCGGCACACATCTTCCAGTGAATCCTGAAAGGCGCGGTCGGCGGCGCCCGGGGTGGTCTCGTACGGGCGGGTCTTGAGCAGCGCGCGGTGCAGCGTATCGACCGCGACCAGCGCCCGCCACGCAGTGCGCAGGAAAAGGCTGGCAATGTCGGCGCCCAGGTCGGCGTAGCCGTTGTGGCTGGTGGGCGACAGGACTTGAACGTCGCCGTAGCCCGCGTCGCGCAGAATCTTACGCAGGAAAGGCGCGTACTGGCCGAAGCGGCAGGGCCCATCGGCGGTGGGCATAAAGAAAGAGGCGCGGGACGCATCGAAGCCGGGCCGCTCGATCACGCGGAGGAAATCGCCAACCGTGACCTTGGCGGGATAGCATTCATCGCCGCTCGTGTATTTGCCCCCCAGCTCGCGCGTGCGTTCGTCGGAAGGCGGCGTGGTCTGCGCCGCGATGCCCAGCCAGCGGAAGGCCGCGGCAAATGCTTCCGAGCTGCCTTCGGCCATAATCGGAATGTAGACCGTCTTCCCGCTCAAGGGATGGTTCGCGCCTATCTTGCGGCTGACATGGCGGTGACCGAAGAGGGACATCGCAAAAATCCTTTACTGTCGAGATACGCTTCGCAGCGCGTAATGAAACCCGCGTCGTTCGAATGCCCGTCGAATTGCAGCACCAGGGAGGGCTTGCCCGCGGCGTCGTCCAGGAACGATTTGATGTAGGAATCGGGTCCGCACTTGAAGTTCGAGATATAGACCAGGTGCAAGTTGGGGTGGCGGCGCGCGATGCGGGCGGCGGCCAGGATGAGCCGTCCCGAGTTCCAATACATGTTCGGATTGACGTCGGAGATGTCCTCCCCGTCGAGCGGCAGGACTTCCATGGGCAGTACGTTGACGCCGTAAAGCGCGCGCAGCTTGCGCGGGATGTCGCAGTTCACGCTGCGGTCGTAGAGGTTGTAGGGGCGCCCCACCAGCACCAGGGCCGGCTCGCC
>Ga0074044_10004890_pt1 | contig 11027 bp, 10 predicted proteins | sample BogForMeECP23OM1_FD_94443 | JGI IMG/M metagenome (GOLD analysis project Ga0074044, IMG submission 94443) | Bog forest soil microbial communities from Calvert Island, British Columbia, Canada - Bog Forest MetaG ECP23OM1 | ecosystem: Environmental > Terrestrial > Soil > Wetlands ...
CGACGGCGGGGAGTGCGACGGGCCTCGGCCCGCTCGGCAGAGTCCGGCTCTTCGAGGCGCCGCACAGCGGCTCGAACTACCTCTTGCGGGAGATGGGCTTCATCGTCGCGCGCAAGCATGCGCTCAAGCTCAGGAGGATCGTGCTTGCCATCGGGCTGGCCGCACCTTTTGCGCTTTCCGGGCTTACGCTCGCCACGGGCGCTGCGGCGCCGGCGCTTGCCCTGCTCGCGGCACTCCTTGCCACCTTTGGCGCGCTGGTCGAGCGCTGGCTCTTCTTCGCCGAGGCGAAGCACAGCGTGACACTCTATTACGGCGCCGAGCGCGCCTGAGGCGGGAACGCCGCCGCCCAAGCGGCCCGCTTGCCCCGCCTCGCCTTTCTGCTACGGGGCAAGCGCCGCTCCATCGCTTGCGCCGAGGCTATAGGTGTCTCCGGACAGGCCGCCAGTGCGCCGCATAGTGCGTCACATAGGGGTAATAGCCGGCCGGGTAGCCGTAGTAGTAGTAGAGCGCCGGCGCCGGCGGCACATAGGCGGGGTAGGGATAGACGGGTGCCGTGTAATAGTACCAGGCATTGCCGGCGATCCACCACCAGCCGAGGCGGCCCTCGTGCGGGCCACGGAACCAATGCCCGCCGCGCCAATTGACCCAGCCGCGATCGTGATGGCGATAACCGTCGCCCCGCCAGTGACGCTCCTGCGCGAGGGCCGGCGCTGCGCCGATAGCCGAAAACGCGGCAACCGCCACGGCGGCAAGGGCCAAGGAGCGCAAGGCACGGGCGTTGCCGAGCTTGCTTCTCACGCGTCCGAGGATGGACATTGCTGTCACTCCTTCCAGTTCGAGCCAAAGCTTGTCGAACTGAATATGAAACGCAGGAGTAGCGTTTTCCTTGCGCGAGAGCGGGTGCTTTGTGCCCGGCACGGGATCACATCCTCTTGAGCGGGTGCCACAATCTCGCCACATTGCGCCACGCGGGCCGCACGCGCATCGCCCTTGTTTCTCGCGTGAGCTTTCTCCCGCGTCGTCCTATAGAAGAACTATAGAAGAATGAGTGCCTCGCGTGCCGCCGATGTACCAGGGTAAGGGGCGAAGGGCGGGCGCTGTTTTTCCGCTGCCTTCGGATGAGGCAGGGCGGAGAGGGAGAGAGTGCGGGCCATGCCGGTCGAAATTCTCGCCATGGGCGAGGCGATGGTCGAGTTCAACGCGACGGGATCCGCGGGGGAGGGTGCCACCTACGTGCAGGGCTTTGGCGGCGACACCTCGAATGCCGCGATTGCCGCGGCCCGTCAAGGCGCCGCTGCCGGCTATCTGAGTGCGGTCGGCGAGGACGTCTTCGGCGAGGCGCTGCTTGCGTTGTGGCGGCGCGAAGGGGTCGATGCCAGCTGCGTCAAGCGCGATGCCGGCGCACCCACCGGCATCTACTTCGTCACGCACGGCCCGCAAGGCCACAGCTTCACCTATTACCGCACCGGCTCGGCCGCGAGCCGCTTGGCGCCGGCCGACATCGCCGAGGCGGCAATCGCCGCCGCCAAGATCCTCCACGTCTCGGCCATCAGCCAGGCGATCAGTGCCACCGCCGAGGCGGCGGTCAAGCATGCGATCAAGTACGCGCGACGGCACGGCGTCGCCGTCTCCTACGATACCAATCTGCGGCTCAAGCTGTGGCCGCTGGCGCACGCGCGCGCGACCATCCATGCAACCCTGGCCGAGGCCGACATAGCACTGCCGAGCCTCGAGGATGCGCGGCTCCTGACCGGGTTGGAGGAGCCCGACGCCATCGTCGACTTCTATCTCGAGCTCGGCGCCCCTTTGGTGGCGCTCAAGCTCGGCAGCGAGGGCTCGCTCGTGGCGACGCGGGACCAGCGCCGGCGCGTCCCCGGCCACCAAATCAAGGCCGTGGATGCCACCGGTGCGGGCGATACCTTCGCGGGCGCCTTCCTCGCGCGCCTCATAGCCGGCGACGACCCGCTCCGCGCCGCCACTTACGCGAACGCGGCCGCGGCCCTCTCGACGGCCGGCTACGGCGCCGTGACCCCCATTCCCACCCGCGCGCAGGTGAAACGCTTCCTCGCCGAGAGCCACGCGCGCGCCTTGAGCTGAGGACCGAGGGCCATGAGCCGGATACCGCATTCCCAGTCTCCCGAGATCGCCGCCCTCCTTGCCAGGGCCGCCGTCATCCCGGTGCTCACGGTCGAGGAGCCCGCGCGCGCCGTATCCCTTGCGCGCGCGCTGGTGGCGGGCGGGCTCGCTGTGCTTGAGATCACGCTCAGGACCGAAACGGCACTCGCGGCGGCGCGCGCGATCATGGCGGAGGTCGAAGGGGCCGTCGTCGGCATCGGCACGGTCCTGACGGAGGCGCACATGCGCGCGAGCCGCGAGGCGGGTGCCCGCTTTGCGGTGAGCCCGGGAGCCACCGCCCGTCTCCTCGAGGCAGCGGCCGAGGCCGGGATACCCTACCTTCCGGGGGCTGCGACCGCCTCCGAGATTCAAGCGCTCCTCGAGCGCGGCTATACGCACCTCAAGTTCTTTCCCGCCGAGAGCCTGGGCGGGGTCGCGGCCTTGAAGGCGCTCTCGGCACCCTTCCGCCAAGTCCGCTTCTGCCCGACCGGCGGCATCGATGCCGCCACGGCGAAGGCCTATTTGGCCCTCGACTGCGTCGCCGCGGTGGGTGGGTCCTGGGTGGCGCCGCCGGAGCGTACCGCCGCCGGCGACTGGGCCGCGATCACGCGGCTCGCGCGCGAGGCGGCAGCCCTCTCACGCAAGGTCTTGGTGGCGTAGCGGGGCCGCGGAACATCTGCGCTGTCGCTCGGCGCAGCACCTCCCTCTCATGGCGTGCGCCCGGCTTTCGCCCTGCGTCCAACGAGGATGATGCATGCCGCGGCGATCTCGAGCGCCATGCAGAGCCCCAGCGCCGGGCGGTAGCCGCCGCTCGCGTCATGCACGGCGCCGAGGAGTGCTGGCCCGAAGGCATAGGTGAATTGGCAGATCGCCGTGCTGAGCCCCATCACCAGGCCGAAGGAGCGCGCGGCGAACTCGTGCTGGATGATGAGGGCCGGCAGCGTGATGAGGTTGCCGACCGAGAGGCCGAAGACGACGCAGCTCAAGGTGAGCGCGAGGGCGCTCTCGTGAAAGAGCACCATCGCCAGGAGTGCTGCTACTTGGCTCGCGCATGCCGCCGCCGAGACAATGCGCTGGTCGAGCCGGTCGATTACCAGGCCGAGGCCGACCCGTCCGACCGCCGCGGCAATCGCGGTTGCGGCGACGGCCGTGCTGGTGCCCTCGTTGCCAAGCGTGGGCAGGAGAAAGGCCACCTGGTGGACGATAAAGCCGACCTGGGCGGCGAGCGCCAGCGCAAAGGGTGCGGTGACGCTCCAGAAGCGGAAGCTGGCAAGCGCCTCAGCGCGCCGCAGCAACAGCGGCAGCGGCTCGGCAGGGCGCGCCGGCGCTTTCTCGGCGCCGCGGGCGGGCGGCGTCGCATCGCCACCCTCGGGCTCTTCCTCGCGCCGGCCGGCACGCATGCCGAGAAGGGCGGCGGGAACGAGAAGGGCGAAGAGGGCCGCCGCCACGGCGAGGACGGCCGTCAAGAGCCCATATCTGGCGCTCAGTTGGACGAGTGCGGGGGCCACGGTGAAGCCGGCTGCGCTCGCGCCGTTGAGCGCCAGGCTGAGGGCGAGGCCGCGGCGGCGGTGGAACCACAGCGAGATCGTCGTAGCGATCGCCGTCGTGCTGGTTGAGGCCCAGCCGAAAGCCATGACCAGGTTCGCGGCATAGAGTTGCCAGGGCGCCGAGGCGAGTGCGAGGCCCACCGCAGCGGCGGCGAGAATCGCGGCTCCGCCGAGATGCACCGCGCGCGGGCCCAGGCGCTCGATGGCCGCAGGCGCGAGCGTGAGCAGGGCGGCGCCGAACAGGTAATAGAGGGTCGTGGCCGAGGAGATGAGCGCTGTCGACCAGCCGTGCAGCTTGTGGAGCTCGGCCAAATAGACGGCCTGGCCGTAAAAGCCGAAGCCCCAGCCGAAGAGGGCGGTGAAAAAGCAGGCGACCACCACGGGCCAGTTGAAAGCGGGGGAGAGACGTCGAGGGGGATTTGGCACGCGTCACAGAGTCCTGGCACGAGGGAAGCAGCAGGCAGGAGAATTGCGGGCAAGGGCGGGTCCGGGCAAGCAGGATTATCCGCGCGCCGGAGACGAGAAGCTCGCTCGGACGGATCGGCAAGGGGGACGAGGCGTATCGCCGCCGCGGCCGCCGCATCGTCCGCGCGCATGATTCTCGCCCATCGCGGCAACGCCAGCGGCCCCCTCGCCATAAGGCTGGCCGCATTACCGGCGGCAACGCCGCCAAGCGCCAAGATGGGAATTGTTACGGCGTGCGCGACGGCGGCGCGGGCCCGAGAGCCGAGCGGCGGGGAGAAAAGCGATTTATCTCAACAAGTTGCGGATATAAATCCGAGTCGCTACCGCGCTCTCCCGAGGGCGCGTGCGCAAACGGCGGGATGCGCTGAGCCGGCAAGACGGATACGGGCCGTCGCTGGGCGCGGCGACGGCCCGGATCTGCGAGCCCGTGGTGGTGGCCTCAGAGCTTGAGGGCGGCCCGTGTCGCCTTATCGAGCCTGCCGGTGGCCTTGAGGCCGTGCGCCTGCTGGTAGCTCTTGAGGGCGGCGTGCGTCTTCGGACCCAAAATGCCGTCAGCAGCGAGGGCGGCACCCTCCTTGTTGAGGGCCTCCTGAGCGCTCTTCACCATGGCGCTGCCCGGATGGTGATGATGACGGTGATGGTGCATATGCTTATGGGGCATGGACGTCATCGGCGCCGCCGGAGTCGCCGGGGCCGGACTTGGCTGAGTCTGGGCGGTGGCCGCCAGCGGCAGGACGGTCGCGACCCCGAACATCAGGGCAGCAGAGAGAGCAGCGAGGCGGATGGTCGTCTTCGTCATTTTTACGCTCCTGTGAGACGAGGCAGGCTGTCGAAAGTACTTCTACCAGCATTGCATGTATTCTTACAAGCCAGTGTGTGCGGGAATCTTGCGCGTGTATGAGAAAGTCGTTTCAACTGGTCCGCTTCGCCGTTGCTCTCCCCTTGCCCCTTGATCGAGCTCAAGGTGTCTCGCGGTCGAGCGCGACATGTGCCGCGAAATTCCCCAAGCGGGCCCCCCTCGGCTCCTTCCCGGCCTCTAAGACCACGCTATGATCTCCCGCATGAGCGCGCCCGCTCCAGCGATCGTCGATCTCTCGCAGCCCTTCTCCGGATGGTTCTCCCGGCGCGGCTGGCGGCCGCACGCGCATCAGCTCGAGATGCTGGCGGCAGCTGCGCGCGGCGAGTCCGCGCTCCTCATCGCCCCCACAGGCGGAGGAAAGACGCTCGCCGGCTTTCTTCCCACGCTCGTCGAGCTTACCCGGCAGCCGAAGGAGGGGCTCCACTCGCTTTACATCTCGCCCTTGAAGGCGCTTGCCGTCGACATCCACCGCAACCTCGAGCAGCCGATCGCCGAGATGGGACTCGCCATCCGCGCCGAGACGCGCACCGGCGACACGCCGCAGGCGAAGCGCGAGCGCCAGCGGAGAGTGCCGCCGCAGCTTCTGCTCACGACACCCGAGTCGCTTGCCCTTCTCCTCTCCTACGAGGATTCGGCGCGACTCTTCGCGGGCCTCCGCAGCGTCATCGTCGACGAGCTCCACGCGCTTGCCGACAACAAGCGGGGCGATCTTCTCGCCCTCGGCCTGGCGCGGCTCGCGGCACTCGCGCCTCGGCTCCGCCGCATCGGGCTCTCCGCGACAATTGCCGAGCCCGGGCTGCTGCAGGACTGGCTCTCGCCCGAGGGCGACGCCGCCAAGGCGCCGGTGCGGCTGATCCGCGGCGGCGAGGGGCCGCAGGCCGAAATATCGATCCTTATGCCGCGGGAGCGCATGCCTTGGTCGGGCCACATGGCGCTCCACGCCATGCCCGAGGTGATGCGCGCGATCCGCGCTGCCGGATGCACCATCGTCTTCGTCAATACGCGCGCGCAGGCGGAGCTCGTCTTCCAGGCGCTGTGGCGGCTCAACGACGACAACCTGCCGATCGCCCTGCACCACGGCAGCTTAGCTGCCGAGCAGCGCCGCAAGGTCGAGGCGGCGATGGCGCGGGGCGCGCTCAAGGCCGTGGTCGCCGCCTCCTCGCTCGACCTGGGCATCGATTGGGGCGCGGTCGATCTGGTGATCCAGGTGGGAGCGCCCAAGGGCGCCTCGCGTCTTGTCCAGCGCATCGGCCGCTCGAACCATCGTCTCGACCGGCCGAGCAAGGCGCTGCTCGTGCCGGGCAACCGCTTCGAGTTGCTCGAATGCCGCGCCGCGATCGAGGCGGTAGCCGCCGCCGAGCTCGACCGCGAGCGGCGGCGCGAGGGGGCGCTCGACGTGCTCGCCCAGCACATCACCGGCATCGCCGCGGCCGACGGATTCCAGGCCGACGCGCTCTTCGCGGAAGTGCGGCGTGCCGGCCCTTACCGGCACCTCGCTCGCCGCGAGTTCGACGACACGCTCGCCTTCGTGGCCACGGGCGGCTATGCGCTCGGCGGCTACGAGCGCTTCCGCCGCCTCGTGCGCGACGGAGGCGGGAGCTACCGTGTTGCCTCGCCCGACATCGTGCGGCGCTATCGCATGAACGTCGGCACCATCGTGGAGCAGCCGATGCTCCAGGTGCGGCTCGGCGGACGGCGTCTGCTTGGCGAGGTCGAGGAATATTTTATCCAAGGGCTCGTCCCCGGCGACACCTTCGTCTTCTCGGGCGAGCTCTTGCGTTTCGAAGGCGTGCGCGAGACGGCCGCCATCGTGACGCGCACGACGGGCGAGGCACCGAGGATTCCGGCTTACGCGGGCGGGCGGTTGCCGCTCACGACCAACCTCGCCGCACGCGTACGCGCGATCCTCGCCTCCCCGCCGCTCTGGCGTCGTCTCCCCCCCGAGGTCGGGGAATGGCTCGAGATGCAGGAACGGCGATCCGTCCTGCCCATGCCCGAGGGACTGCTCGTCGAGCTCTTCCCGCGCGGCGGCAAGGAGTATCTCGTCGCCTATTGCTTCGAGGGCCGCAACGCGCATCAGACGCTCGGCATGCTGCTCACCCGCCGCATGGAGCGCATGGGTGCGCATCCGCTCGGCTTCGTGGCGAGCGACTATTGCTTAGCTGTGTGGAGTCTCGCGCCGCCGCGGGACGTGCCAGCCCTCTTCGATCGCGACATGCTGGGCGACGATCTGGAGGCATGGATGGCCGAATCGACCATGCTCAAGCGCACCTTCCGCAACGTCGCCGTGATCGCAGGCCTCATCGAGCGGCGTCATCCCGGTTGGGAGAAGACGGCGCGCCAAGTCACCTTCAATTCGGATCTCATCTACGACGTGCTCCGCCGCCACGAGCCCAATCATGTCCTCCTGCGCGCGACGCGGGCCGACGCCGCAACGGGCTTGACGGACGTGCGCCGACTCGCCGAAATGCTGGAGCGGGTCGCCGGAAGCATCACGGTCAAGCGCCTGCCGCGCGTCTCGCCGCTCGCAGTGCCGGTGCTGCTGGACATCGGACGCGAGAGCGTGTACGGGGCTGCGATCGATACGCTGCTCGACGAAGCGGCGGCGGAGCTCGTTGCGGAAGCCTACGAGCTGCCGGACCCCCAAGGGGTGCTGCTGTAGCCGCCTCGGCTCCGCGCCAAGTCTCGCCGCGCGTCCCGGCCGAGCATTGCGGTGGAGGGATGTTGCCGAAGGATTTTAGAGGTGCGGTTTGGCCGCGACGGTGACCCTCAATGGCGCGGAGCTGACGCTCGATCCGTCCGGTGCCGTATGGTGGGCGGAGCGCTCGACGCTTGCGGTGGCCGATCTTCATCTCGAGAAGGGCTCGGCCTTCGCCAGGCAAGGCCGTCTTTTGCCGCCCTACGATACGCGCGCGACGATCGCGCGCCTCGCCGTGGTGCTGCGCCGCTACCGTCCTGCGCGCGTCATCGCCTTGGGCGACAGCTTCCACGACCAGGAAGCCTTGGCGCGCATGGACGCTCAGGACCTGGCGCTGCTGCAACGGCTCGTCGCCGAGCATGATTGGGTGTGGATCGCGGGCAATCACGACCCTGCTCCGCCGCGCGGGCTCGGCGGCACCGTGCGCGCGGAGCTGGCGCTCGACCCGCTCGTCTTCCGCCACGAGCCCGAGGAAGGATATGTGGACGGCGAGGTATGCGGACACTTCCATCCCAAGGCGGCGGTGCGCGCGCGCGGCCGGCGCATCTCGGGCCGCTGCTTCGTGACCGACGGCGGACGCCTCGTGCTCCCCGCCTTCGGCTCCTATGCCGGCGGCCTCGACGCGCTCGATCCTGCGATCAGCGAGCTCTTCGAGGGGCAGGTGCGCGTCTATCTCATCGGGCGCGATGCCATCTATCTCTTCGCCGCCGAGCGGCTCGAGGGCATGCGCCGCAGCGAGCCCGCGGCATCCGCGCGCTGAGGGCCGTGGCCGCGCGTTCTACCGGGTCAGTGCGCCTAGGGAGCGTAGCGAAATTCGAGCAGCTGGCCCTTCTTGTCGAGATATTGCTGGAGGAGGAGCAAGCCGTCGCGGCCGTACCACAGATCGCGCGAGAAGTCTCCGCTTGCCGTCACGTGGCGCGCCGGCACGTCCTCACTACCGAGGGCGAGCGGCTCCTCGGCACCCTGGCTGAAATGCACGTTGAGAATGCGGCCGCTGTCGAGGTCGAGGACCGGGTGTCCCTGCGTCATCTCGATCTGCCACAGGCTCGAGGGTACGAGGCCGGGTGGGGCTGGGAGCCGGCCGGCGGGCCCGTTCACCATGAGCCCGGAAGCCGTCGCGTCGAGATCGACCTCGACGGGCTCGTCGTAATTGTTGACGTCGGTCGTGACCTCGGCGAGAACGCCGTCGCGCCAGACCTCGCGACAGCGCAACAAGTAGCGGTCGGAGACCTGCTTGCCGACACGAAGGAGCTCGAGCGCGCGATCGGCGAGATTGTGCCAGACCTCGGGGGCCACAATATATATTTCGTTCTCCACCACCAAAGTCTTGCCTTCGTGGTGGAAGGTCAGGAACTGGCGGCCGACCTTGACGCCATTGATCAGGACGTCGAACGGACGCTTGGTGTTGGGCGCATCGAAGGCACGGGCCGGGCCCGCCATCCCGCTCATCAGCCCGAGAATGAGGGTCGCAAGGCCGAGGCGGCGGACAAGCGGAAAGGGCGGGAGGATCGTCATGGCGGCCTAGGGCATGGGCTCATGGGCGGAGTGTCCCATCGCACAAGGGGCGACGCAAGCTCGCTCGGCCGGCAGAGCGCTAAGGCACTGCGCGGCGTTCCGCCCGCGCCCGAGAGCGTGTAGACTCAGGTCCATGAGACGAGCCAAGGTCAAGCCCGCGCGGCGGCGGCCCGATCCCTTCGGGCGCACCCGGCACGACCACACCGATTGCCTGGCGCAGGCGATGCACACGGCCGAGCGTCTGTGCGCACTGCGCGGCGCGCGCTTGACGAAGCTGCGCCGGCGCGTGCTCGAGCTCGTTTGGCGCAGCCACGATCCCGTCGGCGCCTATGCCATCCTCGACGCGCTCAAGGAGGACGGGCGCGCGGCGGCTCCGCCGACCGTCTATCGCGCGCTCGATTTCCTCTCCGAGCAGGGCCTCGTCCACCGTATCGAGTCGCGTAATGCCTATCTCGGCTGCGCCGACCCCGAGCACGCCCACGCCAGCCAGTTCCTCATCTGCGCGCGCTGCGGAGCCGCCTCCGAGCTGCACGACGGCCATATCCAGAGCGTCATCGGCGACAGCGCGCGCGAGATCGGCTTCCGCATCCAGCATCTCATGGTCGAGGTGATCGGCCTCTGCCCGAGCTGTGCCCGCGAGGTGGCTGCGGCCTGAGCTAATTTCAGGCCGGGAGCTTCGCCGAATCCCTAAGCTCGCATGCCGTCCAAAGTGCCAGCGTGAAGAGCAGCAAGGCGCCTGCCTGATGGCACGCGGCGAGCGGGATCGGCACGACCAGAACAAGGGTGGCGATCCCCAGTGAGAGCTGAACGAGCATCATCAGGACGAGGAGATCGGCAGCCAGGCGCGCGCGCGGCGCCAACTCCAGCCGGCGGAGCGAGAGCCGGAAGAGGATGACGAGGACCACGGACAGAAGCGCCAAGAGACGGTGGACGAACTGCACCGTCATCACATCCTCGAAGAAGCTCGAGAACCAAGGCGTGCCGCCGAAGAGTCCATCGGGGACGAGCTTGCCGTCCATGAGGGGGAAGCTGTTGAAGACGAGCCCGGCATGGAGCCCGGCGACGAAGGCGCCGGAGACGGCCACGAGAAAGATCCAGGCGAGGAGGAGGTAGCCGCAGAGGGCGCCGCCGACGGCAGCGGCCGCGCGCGGGCGGCGCTCGCGGGGAAACAGGAGGTCGAGGGCGAGCCAGAGCATGTAGGCATAGATGACGAGTGCCGCCGCGAGATGTGCGGCGAGCCGGTATTGGCTCACCGAGGTGCGCTCGACGAGCCCGCTTGCCACCATGAACCAGCCGAGCGCGCCCTGGAGGCCGCCCAGGACGAAGAGGACCGCGAGCCGCGGGGCGAGCCTGCGCTCGATGCGGCCGCGCCAGAGGAAGTAGAGGAAGGGGACCAGAAACGCAGCACCTATGAGCCTGCCCATGAGACGATGGACATACTCCCACCAGAAGATCGTCTTGAAGTCGGCGAGCGTCATGCCCGCGTTCTCGAGGCGGTATTGCGGGGTCGTCTTGTAGAGATCGAACTGCGCCTGCCACTCCGCCTGGTCGAGCGGCGGAAGCGCTCCGCTCACCGGGTTCCATTCGGTGATCGAGAGACCCGAGTGGGTAAGCCGCGTGATGCCGCCGATCACCACCATGGCGAAGACGAGCGCGCAACAGGCCAGCAGCCAGTAGGCGAGCGAGCGGTCGTGCGCGCCGAGGCGCGCTTTGGGCGTTGCCAGGCTGAGCTCGGTCATGGGCCTCCGAGAGTGCCGAGCCCGCGCGCGCGTCGCAAGAGGCCTGCGCCAATCCGTCGCGGCTGCCCTAGGCTCTAGGGAGAGCGCCA
>Ga0074044_10004891_pt1 | contig 11027 bp, 7 predicted proteins | sample BogForMeECP23OM1_FD_94443 | JGI IMG/M metagenome (GOLD analysis project Ga0074044, IMG submission 94443) | Bog forest soil microbial communities from Calvert Island, British Columbia, Canada - Bog Forest MetaG ECP23OM1 | ecosystem: Environmental > Terrestrial > Soil > Wetlands ...
ACCTGCTCATCAAGCATCGCCACCAGCCAGCGCACCGGACGAACGAACACCTCCCCGCGCTTCCGCCAGTACATATTCTTCGGCCAGTAGAGCGCAGAAATCTCCTTGGGAAGAGTCTCCGCAAGAATCTCGGCGGCGGCGCGGCCCTTTCGCGTGACCGTAGCCGCCAGGTACTCACCCTTCGGAGTGCTGACCTTCTCCAGCTTCCCGACGTCCACGCCGACTTTCTTCGCAAACGCATGCGCTGCCGGCGTCGGCTGCCCATCCTTATATGCGACATGCGCGGAGGGGCCAGTCACCTGTTCGGCAATGTCCGGCTGCGAGGCGGGAATGCCGGAAGCGAGAACGGCGAGACGACGCGGCGTGTCGAAATGCGATACCACTCCGGCGGGTTCGAGGCGCTCGCGCTGCAACAGCGTGTTCAACTTCTCTTGCAGCTCGCGAGAAGCGGCGTCAATCATCCTCGCCGGAATTTCTTCGCATCCGATTTCGAGTAAGAAGTCAGGCATCGAGCAGTTCAGTCTATGGTCTCAAAATTACAGCCATGTAAATGTGAGCCGGATCACAATCGGAGTTTCGATCATCCCACCGGAGTCAGCTTGCCTTTCATCCCCTTGGCTCCCGGCGCGGAAGCTTGGTCATTGCCATTGCCCTGCGCTTTTTTCTCCGTCGGGTACTGCTGGTCCATCCAGGCCTTGGCGATCCCCACCGCGAGCGCTCGCACGCGAGCGATCACGCCCACGCGCTCGGTCACCGAAATCGCGCCCCGCGCGTCGAGAATATTGAAGTAATGCGAGCACTTCAGACACAGATCGTAGGCGCCCAGCAAGGGAAACCGCGCCTTCTCGCGGACGACGCTATTGCCATCGCCTTCGCTCTTATCCTTAGTTAAGGCGGCATAGCGCTCAATCAACTTCTTGCACTCCGCTTCGCACAATTCGAAATGCTTCCAAGCGCTCTGCACATCGGCCGCCTCGAAGTTGTATACAGAGAACTGCTGCTCATCGGCCAGACGTACTTCTCCATACTTCACTTCCCTGCCCGTATCCGGATCGCGCGCCCACACGATGTCGTAAATTGAATCGACGTCCTCCAGGAAAGCGCACAGCCGCTCCAGACCGTAGGTAAGTTCAACGGAAATGGGATCGAGGTCCACGCCCCCACACTGCTGGAAGTATGTGAACTGGGTGACCTCGAGACCATCGAGCATGACCTGCCATCCGATGCCCCATGCCCCCAGCGTCGGAGACTCCCAGTTATCTTCTTCGAACTTGATGTCATGCTGGCGCAGATCAATGCCGATCGCGCCCAGCGATTCGAGGTAGAGCTCCTGCACACTTTCCGGTGGCGGCTTCAGGATCACCTGCAACTGCAGGTGCTTGAACAACCGGTTAGGATTCTCCCCATAGCGCCCATCAGCCGGACGTCGCGAGGGCTGCACATAAGCCACCTTATAAGGATTCGGCCCCAGTACGCGCAGAAATGTTTCCGGAGCCATGGTCCCGGCGCCGACTTCGACATCGTAGGGTTGCTGGATGACGGCTCCGCGCTCGGCGTAAAAAGTCTGCAGCTTGAGGATGAGCTGCTGGAAGGTCAGCGAATTGGATTTGGATGGAGTCACGTTGTGAGTCCGGCTCTTAGCGGTTAGCTCTCAGCTCTTAACAGCCCATTTGCAAATGAGGGCGCCTATCTTCATTTTACGGATTTGTCATCCCGAGCGAAGCGAGGGATCTGCATCTTGCGGCGAACTGCAGATCCCTCGCTTCGCTCTGGGATGACAATTCATAAGAAAATGTCCTCAAGCTCAAGAGCTAGCTGCTCAGAGCCAAAGCTAACCACCGATCTTCTCCAGCATCCCCGCCGTCACCAGCTTCTTCTCGATGTGCCGCTCCAGAATCTGCAGAAGAAACTTGCGCAGGTCCGCACACACCGCTTTCGGCCAGTCAATCGCGGAAAATTCCGAAACGCGTGACCGCAGCATCCGCGCCGCAATTTTTCTCGATTCCGGCGACAGCTCCGACGAGGCAACGCGCTTATCGTCGGCGCAGACCAAGCCGTCGGCGAGCGCGTGATAGAACGCTCGGCTGCCGTCAAGCGCCCGTCCGCAGACCACGCACTCCACAAACTCAGGCAGAAATCCCATGAGCCGCGTCATCCACAGCTCAAAGTAGGTGAGCGGCATCCACACTACGTCGCCGCGCAGCTCCTGCAAAACCGCCAGACTCAGCCGAAAAACCGCGTCGCTCGCCTCGCGGTCGGGCATCAACTCATCGAGCAATTCAGCGACATGCGCCAACGCCGCTGCCCGCGGATAACCGACTTCGCTGGCCATTGGCGACTCGATCACTTCGCAGGAATCAAGCCGCGCCAGTTCCTGCCCCTCTCGATCGTCGTAAAACGCCCGCACATAGGTGAGCGGCTCAAGCGCGCCTCCAAAGCGGCGTCTGGACTTCATGGCCGCCCGCGCCACACCTTTCACCTTGCCTTCCATGCGGGTAAAGAGCGTGACCAGCAGGTCGGACTCACGCAGCGGATACGTGCGCAGAACGATCGCTTCCGACTCCTTCAGCGCCATGGAAGGTCAACAGGTTAATCAATGATTGTAATGGAAGGAGCCGTCAGCCGTCAGCCTTCAGTGACCCAAAGGCTTCCGGCACCGAACTGGTTTTACTGACGGCTGATAGCTGAGAGCTGATAGCCGCCCTACCGCCCGAAGTACTTCGCATTCCGCTCGGTGTACTCTTTCCACTTTTCCGGCAGATCGTCGAGCGCGAAGATGGCCGAGACCGGACACACGGGCACGCAGGCGCCGCAGTCGATGCATTCCACGGGATCGATGTACAGCATCTCCTCCGTCGCGAATTTGTCGGAGTCCTTCTTGGGATGAATGCAATCCACCGGACAGGAGTCAACGCAAGCGGTGTCTTTGGTTCCGATGCAGGGCTCAGCAATTACGTAGGCCATAGAATCTCATGCTCCTCGGGCGCAGGGAGTGTGATGGAACACATGATTCTAGCAAGAACGCGGCAATCGGTACAGGCTGCACCAACCGACGGCAGCTTTTCGAGGCCGAAAAGCGCTTAAGCGACTCTGAATTGGCGAGCAATCCCACTGCCCGCCCGTTTCGTTTATCCCTCCGCCCCTTGTACGATCGCTTCGCCGGTTTCCACCTGCGGCACTGGGCTGGAGAGAATCCGCGCCGGTGCGCCGCGCCAGGCGCCCTTTTTGAACCCTTCCCTCACGAGTTTGAAGATGGTTCGCCGATTTTGGGCAATCACCCTTATCCACGCCATTTTCCCCATCATGGGGAAATAGATGCCGCGAAAGCAGAGCCGCGAAAGGAAAATGTTGACGCGATACCCCAGGGGCCGGTCGCTCAGCGACTCGACCGCATGCGCCAGCGCCTCGGGACTGTAAGCCTGCTCCCAGCCATGTTTCACCTCGGCGTGAGCTTCTTCGATGGTCATCTTCAGCGGCGTGTGGGCCATGGCGAACGGAATGAACTCCTGCCAATGCTTGGGCCGCGTCAGCCGACCGGCCTTCTCCAGCCGCTTATACAGCGGAGTGGCGGGCAAAGGAGTCAGCAGGCCAAAGATCGGCAGACCCGGAGGCCAGGTCCGAACCTGTTCAAGAGTTCGCTCCGCGGCTCCGACCGTGTCGTTATCCATGCCGAAAATAAACGACGTGATGGCATACACATTGCGCGCCGCCAACCGCTCCAGCACGGTCGCATATTCACCCGGCTTATTGAATCCCTTGTTCATGTCTTTCAGATTGGCCGGGTCAATGGACTCCATGCCGATAAAAATCCACTTGCCCCCGGAAGCCGCGATCAGGTCGACGAGTTCTTCGTCGCGCAACAAATTGGCGGAGATCTGCGCCACCCAATGCACCTGCGCTTTGGCGGCGATGATGTCGCGCAACAGCGACTTCGTGCGTTTGATGTTGATGGCGAAATTATCGTCAATGAAGAAGACCGCGATCTGACCCTTCTCGGTGCGGGCACGAGCCTTCAACAAAAGCAGTTCATTCACCACGCTCTCATTGGTGCGGAAACGAATCGAATCGCCGAAAAATCCGGTCACGGTGCAGAACTCGCAGCCGTAAGGGCAGCCTCGTCCCGACTCAACCGGAACAATGCGAAATGTTCCCCAGCCTTCTCCGATTTTCTGGAGCAGGCCGGTCGCCGCCTTCGGCACCAGATTGAACTGCTTCAGATCGATTGACTGCCACGGAATCACCGGATATTCCTTCAGCGAAGGCTTGCTCTCCTGGCCAAAGGCATCGACCGGCGCGTAAACCTCCTTAAGCTGGCCTCGGGCAGCATCCTCAACAATCCGCGGCCAGGTCGCATCGGCTTCCCCGAGCGCCACCGCGTCGGCGTGACGCGGTCCGCCATCGCGACCAAGAGCCTCATCGGCCATCTCCGTGACGTGAGGTCCACCCATCACCACTGGAACGCCCGTTGTGCGAACTGCATCCGCCATGCGATACGCCTTGGCAACCATTCTGGTCATGGCGCCGATGCCGACCAGTCCAATATTGTTGTCGCGCACAAACTGCGCGATGCCCACTTCATCCATTGGTTGAGCATTGCCATCCACCAGCAACACCTCGTGGCCCGTTGGAGTGAGCGCCTGCAGCAGAAACATCCAGAGATGAGGCATGAAATTGCGCGTGACCCCGTTGTCGGGGTTATAGAGCAGGATTTTCATGAAAATGTTCGCGATTCCGCAAAGCGCAGCTTTGCTAGATGCTCGGTTGATAGGGGAAATCGACAGCGCCAGAAAGGCGGGATCCGCTGGCACTCAATAGTGGGCAGTGTTCTCTCGCAGCTACTCTGACGTTTATTGTATACCGCGAGTGGTCCCTGTTGGAACTATGGTTCCGATACAAACGATGGCCTGATATGAATCCCGCATGATCGGCGATGATGAGTGATTTTTGAAACAAGCTTGATTATTCTAAGAACAACGGGCAGGGCGGCGCTGTGCAATATTGCACACTAGGCGCTCGAAGGTTCGTACTCAGATTCGTACTCAACTATATACCCGGCCACCGCGCTCGCGGCCACGGTCAGTGGCGACGCCAGGTACATCTGCCCCGGACCGCTGCGTCCGGGAAAATTTCGATTCTGCGCGCTGATCACGACCTGGTCTCGACGAGTCGACACTCCTGGCCCTGCATTGATGCACGCGCCGCAACTGGGCTCGATCACGTGCGCGCCGGCTTTCTCGAAAATCTCGATATAGCCCCTGCGCTTCGAGTATTCGCGCGTTTCCTGGGAACCGAATTGAATCCAGAAGTCGACACGTTTTGAAACTCCCCTGCCATGCTTCAGTGCGTCGGCGAGAACCGATGCATACATATCCATGTCTTCGTTCTTTCCCGCAGTACAGGTTCCGCCATAGGCGATTTCAATGGGCACGTGCGCGCCCAGGTCGCGGATGTACATGCCGTTGCCCGGATCGCCTGGAGTCGCGACCATGGGCGTGATCTCAGCCGCGTCGAGTTCGATCACCTGCACATATTCAGCGTTGGCATCGCTCTGTAAACCTTCGACCATCTTCTCTACTTCCGCGCGCTTCATCCCCCGGCGCTCGACCAGAAACTCAACCACCTTTTCATCCGGTGCCACGATGCCGGTAAAACCTCCGATTTCGGCCGCCATATTGGTCATGGTGGCGCGCTCGTCCACGGAGAGCGCCTCGACCGCTTCGCCTGCATACTCCATCACTTTCGCTAGCGCCTTGCCGCTGCGCACGTACTCAAGGGAAAGAATCTTCAGGATAAAATCTTTCGCGGTAACGTTCGGATGTCGCTTGCCCCGAATCACGATTTTGACCGACTCCGGCACTTTGACCCGCACGTCTTTCGTAATCCAGGAGTTGAATACGTCGGTCGTGCCGATGCCGAAGGCGATGCACCCGATGGCGCCGACGTGCGGCGTGTGCGAATCCGACCCAACATTCACCTGCCCCGGCAAAGCATAGGTCTCCAGCATCACCGAGTGGCAAATACCCTCCGAGCCTTTGCGGTCGGTGAGTTCGCCGTGCAGCTTGATTCCCTGCTGCCTGGCGAAATCTTCCTGCTTCAGCTTGAGTTGCGTGGCCAGGTCGAGCAGGCCGAGCTTCTTCTTCTCTTCGGAGATCACTTCGTCGAGGAAAGTGAGATGGTCGCGGAAGAAGCGGATGCTGGAAGCATCGTTCACCGGAACGTCCTTGCCGACGTTTTGCTCGTAAAAAATAGAAGCCATCGGCGTGACATACTCGTGACTGAAGCGCAGATCGACGGAAGTGAAACCGGTGTCTCCCGGCTGAACGAAACGTGTGGTGACGGGGCTCCGCCCCGTCCCAGCCGAGATCATGTGCGCAGCAAAAATCTTCTCCGCCAATGTCATCGCGCGCGCCCGAGTCTTTATCGGAGGCAGAAACACTTTCCCCTGCATGCGCGCAACGTTAAATGGAAACAGCCCGCCATATTCGATCACCTGCCGCGTGATCTCGTCTTCCCCGGCGGTAAATTCACTGAGCGCGATTTCTTCGCCCGCGCGAATCCGGTCGATCAGCGAAAAGTCGGTCGAGGTCAGCAGACCGAGGTTCTGGCAATTCTGCTTGTAGATGCGCTCGATATTCTCCGCGATCGCCACCTGAATTCCGGCGCACATCTCGGCGTAAGGAGACTGCTCGCGGCTCGAGCCTTTGCCCCGCCTCTTGCCGCTCACCGAGCAGACGAAGCCGCCTTTTTTCACATCGCCGCGCCCAATCGGCAGCGTATCGCCGCAGCGCAGTCCAACATAGGGAATCTCGCCCAGCGTCCGGTCAAAGTAGAAGCAGTAGTGCGCGGGAGTGATCTCGTCGGTAGAAATGTCGTCGCGGAGCTTGGGATTGCTGGCCGGATTCTTGGTATCCCACGGCAGATCCCAACCCGCCAACTGCTTCCTGATCAACTCGGGGTCTTCAGTGAGAAACAGAATCCGTCCCTGCAACCGCACCTTGTCTGGACGCTTTTCGATCTTGCGATCAAGCAGAGATGAACCCACAGGGGTGATTGTAACGCTTGCAAAGAGGCCGTGTGGACTCCCACCTCTCCATTACAATTTTCGATCGTTCGCGTAGGTGACCGGACTGGGCAACTCCTCCAACCCCCGGCCCGCGAAGATTTCCTGAAATTCGTGCAAAAGCGCGTCGTGTACCAACCCATTCGACGCGACCGTCTCGCGGCTGGCGATCTGAAATGCGCCGCCCGAAAAGTCCGTGACCTTCCCGCCGGCCTCCTCGACCATCAACACGCCCGCCGCCGTATCCCATGGATTGAGATTGAATTCCCAGAAGCCGTCAAACCGGCCCGATGCGACATTGCACAGGTCAAGCGCTGCCGATCCCGCGCGCCTCACCCCGTGGGTACGCAAGGTGAGCTGGTGATAGAAATAAATATTCGGGTTCTTATGCCGCTTGTAGCTAGGGAAACCAGTGGCAATCAGGCACTCTCCCAATTTCGTCGTAGCCGACACTTGCATCGCTTGGTCGTTCAGCCGCGCCCCGCTGCCAAGTTCGGCGGTAAACATCTCGTCACGCGTTGGATCGTAAATCACTCCCGCGACCCGTTGTCCCCGGCGTTCCACCGCGAGCGAAACGCAAAACACCGGATAGCCGTGCGCAAAGTTCGTGGTGCCATCGAGCGGATCGACGTACCACCTGTACTCGCTGCCGGTTTCGATGCGAGTTCCCTCTTCACCCATCACGTCATGAGTCGGAAACTGGTGGCGAATCCGTTCCAGAATCAGCGCTTCCGACTCTCGATCGGCTACGGTCACCAAGTCCACGTCGCCCTTATATTCGATCTTCACCCGCTGTCGGAAGTACTCCGTCAGCAGGCTGCCCGCCTCGCGGGCCATCGCCTGCATCGGAGAAATCAGGTCGGGGGATTGAGGGGATGTCATGCGACGTCTAGACTTTCACTATCAGGATTGGTGGCTGAGCGCTGAATGCCGAATGCCGCCCTACTTCTTCTTGCCGTCTTCCGCGATATACACGATCTCGTGTTTGAAGATGAACAGATTCGGACCATCGTCGCGAGTCACGCGCACCATGTTCTTGTCGTAGTACTCAATCCAGCCGCGAACCACTTCGCCGTCAGCCAGCTTCAGACTCACGATCTTCTGCTTTTCCCCGAGCGCTTTCAGATAAGCCGCTTCTTCAAAAGTTTCGTCCGGAGGCGGCGGGCGCTTCTTGCCAAAGTTGGGATTTCCTTGCGGTAACGGCATCTTGTTATTCTACAACGTCGCGCCGCAGACTCAGATTTTCTTCCATCGCGCTTCGCTTTTGATACCATCGGCCAATGCTTCAGAGCCCACAACGTCCACCTCGGCTGAAGCCGCTGTGGAGAGCGGCGATCGAGACCGCGTCGATCGTCTTCCTCTTTTATTCCAATCTTTTGATGGGAGAATTCACGTCCAGCAACGGGAAAGGAAAGACTTTGGCGTTCGCCGCAAGAGATATTTTTACGGCGACGAATTTCGTTATCGCCATTGTTTCTGCGCTAATTGGCTATTTTGTGTTTGAACATCTTCGGAAAACGGTCTAGGTGCCGCTTTCCGCACTGCGCCGCTAACCTTTCTCCGTTGGGAAGTAGAACGCCGCTTCAACCGGCCGCACCACCCGCGGTATCCACAGCGGGCGGCGCAGTCCTCCAGGCCCCGGGGCCGGACGAGCCAGCGCCTTCCACCGTTGATAAACCGCAAACGAAAGATTGGTATCGACGAAGATGTCGCCGTAGCGGTCGCCGGCGCCGGCCCGCTCCACGCGCACCATCTGGTGCCAGCAGTGCATGCCGGTGATGGGGTCAGGATGCACCGGGAACGTAAGATTCTGGTGCACGCCCGCATCGCTCCACCACACGCGATTGGTATCGGGATCGGTTGTTTCGTAGGGCTCGGCTCCCGAAGTCTGACGCATCCTCCATTGTCCTTTGCCGACTTCTTTCAGATCGACCCACGCGCTCGACATGCGTTCGACATGATCATCTTTATTAAGACGCCAGCGCCCCATATGGTGAGAACAGGCGACCACGCCCGGCGTCAGCCCCTCGGTGACCCACGCGTGCAATACGAAGAAACCGATTTCGGTATGCACTTTGAGCAAGTCGCCAGTGTGAATGCCTCCGAGCTTTTTCGCATCCACCGGATTCACCCATAGCGGATTCTTATGCGCGATCTCGTAAAGATATTTCGAGTTCCCAGATCGCGTGTGGATAAGATGCGGCAAACGGAAAATCGGCAGCAGCGTATACACTTCGCCGTTCGAGTCTTTCGGCCACTCCACCAGCGGCATGTATCGTTTATCGAAATCCGAACCGAAATCCTCCCCCGGCTTCGCCATCGATGCCGCCTGCGCCGAGCGATGAATGTGGCTGCGATAGTATTCCGGAAGCGTAAATTCCGGCCACTTCCAGTCAGCCATCGTCTTCGAAAATAACTCCAGTTTCCGCGATGGAGTGTTGTATCCGACGACAGCCGCCCCATCGACCATCACGCCTACCGCTTTACCTTCTTTAGTGACCACGCCGTTCGCTTCGACTTTCGATCCGGAAAGGTCAGCCGGAGGCACCGGCTTCTCGTTTTGCTTGTAGACGTCAGTGGTCACCTCGTAGGCGCCGTACTTGCGCATGTATTCCAACGGCTTCAATCCCTCTTTCGCCGCGGCCTCGGGCAATCCCGGAACTGAATTTTCAAAAATCCAGCCGTAGTACTCGTCGACGGTCAACTTCGTTCCGGGACGATACGGAGATTCGAACCACTGCCGGATTCCCATCGAACCGTCAGGATCGATGGCCCATGAAAGGTTGATCCAGAATTCATCCTCTTCCCAAACTTCTCCTGGATTCGCCTGATACGTGTAATCGAATTTCTTTCCTTCACGCTCTTGCAGTACACGCAGCACCGGCTGTCGAAAGCCGATCCACTTTCCAGCATAAGATTCCTGGCTCATCAAGTCATGCCGCTCGGAACTGAAACCCATAGGCAAAACGTAGTCCGCAAACCACGCAGTCTCGCTCCAGGTTGGTGTCAATGCGGCGTGCACGCCAACTTTTTCTTCGTCGCGCAACATCTCGATCCAGGAAAATCCGTCGGGATAGGTCCAGACAGGATTGAACACGCGAGTGAAATAAGCTTCGATGCGGCCGCGGCCTTCCTTCAGAAAATGAGGAAGCAGGGGCGACATTTCGTGCGTGCACAGCGGCCATTCCCGCGGATAGAGCAGTTCGTTCCAGCGGTTTTGCGACGGCGGATTCTTAAATGGACGCGGCACAAATTTGTTCCAAGAGTTCAAATTGTGTCCGCCCGGAGTTCCCACGGAACCGGTAAGCACATGAAGCAGCATCAAGGCGCGTGCCGGTTGCCATCCACCCAGATTGCCGGACGCGCTGCCCCGCCACAGATGCGATGCGAACCGACTTCCGGCGGCCGCGATCTCGCGTGCCGTCTTGACGATGACTTCGGCTTTCACTCCGCTTTCTTTTTCCGCAAACTCCGGCGTGAACTTCGCGTAATGCCGCTTCAACGCTTCAATCAGGGCCTCGAAACTTTGGCCCTTCGCGGAAAATCCATCGACCTCAAGTTCTTCCCAGTTCGTCCAGTTCTTTACGAACGTGGTGTCGAACCGGTTTTCGCCCAGGATGACCATCGCCATCGCCAGCAGCACCGCTGCTTCCGTTCCCGGATAGCTTGGCATCCAGTAATCCGCCATGCTCGCCGTATTCGAAAGCCGCGGGTCCATGACGGCAAGTTTTGCTCCCGCCATTTTTCCCTCGATAATGCGCTGCGCATGCGGATTGAAATAGTGGCCGGACTCAAGATGCGCCGAAAGCAGCAGAATAAAGCGCGCGTTGGCATGGTCCGGAGACGGCCGGTCGGCATAGTGCCACAGCAGATAACCCAGCCGCGCCGAAGACGAACACACATTCGTGTGCGAGTTGTGACCGTCGATGCCCCACGCCTGCAAAGTCCGTTCCATGATGAAGTCGTG
>Ga0074044_10004892_pt1 | contig 11026 bp, 8 predicted proteins | sample BogForMeECP23OM1_FD_94443 | JGI IMG/M metagenome (GOLD analysis project Ga0074044, IMG submission 94443) | Bog forest soil microbial communities from Calvert Island, British Columbia, Canada - Bog Forest MetaG ECP23OM1 | ecosystem: Environmental > Terrestrial > Soil > Wetlands ...
AACGTGCGGGCGCTGATGACCACGCACGATCCGGCTACCATCCAGGACGCATCGCGCGATTTGTGGCAGCTCGCGGGCAGCGATTTGCTGCTGCTCGCCGATGCTTCCGGCAAAGTGATGGCGCTGCAGGCCACGCCTGCGGAAATCACCGTCCATGAGGGGCAGGATTTTTTCCCGCAAGTGGTATCGCGCGCCGAGACGCGGCACTGGTGGTACGTGGAAGGGCATCTCTATGAGGTTTTCCTTCAGGATATTTACTTTGGGCCAGAAAGCGGCCATCAGGTTTTGGGATATCTGCTGCTCGGTTACGAGATTGACGACCGTGTTGCGCGCGACCTGAGCCGCGTGGCCGCGAGCGAGGTCGCGTTCCGCTACGGCGACGGGATTGTGCGCAGCACTCTGCAGCCTGCCCAGGAATCGGAGTTGCTGCGAGTACCGTCACGAACGGCGGCAGGTGGTCCGCCGCAAGGCGATCAGATCTGGTTGGGCGGCGAACGGTTTCTGGCGACTTCGGTAGACTTGCCCACTCCCGGTTCTCCTGCGATGAATTTGTGGGTGTTGAAGTCGTTCGATCAGGCAACCGCATTCCTGAGCAGCCTGAACGAGTTGCTGCTGGCGCTCGGCTTGACTGCGGTGCTGGCGGGGAGCCTGCTGGTTTTTCTGATCTCGCACACCTTTACGCGGCCACTTGAGAATCTGGTAGCGGGCGTGCGCGCCCTGGAACTGGGCGATTACGCCTACCCGTTGCAAGTGCATGGTGGAGACGAAGTCGCTGAGGTCACCGGAACCTTTGACCGGATGCGAAAGAACCTGCAGAAAACTCACCGCGAGTTGCTGGATGCAGAGCGACTGGCGACGATTGGACGGATGGCGAGTTCGATTTCGCACGATCTGCGCCATTCGCTAGCCGCCGTGATGGCCAATGCGGAATTTCTTTGCGAGAGCAATCTGACGCCAAGCCAGCGCGAAGATCTTTACGCCGAGATTCGGATAGCGGTCAACCAGATGACGGACCTGATCGAGTCGCTGCTGGAATTCTCGCGCACCCGCGAGTCGCTGCGTCCCACGTATGGCGACGTGCGCTCAGCGGTGGATCGGGCCGTGCAAGGGGTGAAGGCGCATCCGGAATTCCAGCGCATAAGAATCCGCATTTCCGCCGAAGGGCTAACGGAGGGATGGTTCGATTTCAAGAAGCTGGAGCGCGCCTTGCTCAACTTGCTGTTGAACGCGTGCGAGGTGGTGCCCGCCGAATCCGGAAAAATCGATATCGACCTGAAACGCAAGGGCGAGAGTTTGGAAATTCGCATAGAAGATAACGGCCCCGGAATCGCGGAGGCGGTGCGCGATCGGCTTTTCGAACCGTTTGTGAGCTACGGCAAGGAAAATGGCACTGGCATGGGATTAACGGTGGTGCAGAAAATTGTGCAGGATCACGGTGGCGACGTCGCGGTGGAGAGGACTTCAACTTCGGGAACCACATTTCGCCTGAACATTCCTCTGAATCCGTCAGCGGAGAATGCTCTGGCTGCCCGTCATGCCAGCTAGATCTGGTCTTATAGATGGTTTTTGGTAGGCGCAGCTTTAGCCGTTTGCTGAAAAATCAAAGCTCTCAACCAACGGCAAGGGCACGGCTTGTAGCCGTGCCGTCCCGAGCCAGTAAAAATGAGGGCTTTAGCCCCTGAGGGCTCTGGCAGGCTGTTAGGAACCAGACGAAGTACACGCCGAAATTCAAATGAAGTGTGGAGAGACGCAGGAGGCGGCATGACTAGGAGCAAGATGCGCGGTTTCGAATGGTTGCGACGGGGGATGTTGGTGAGCCTGGTAGTTTCGGCTGCACTCAGCGCAGCGCAGGAGCATATGCAGCCACCTGCCGCGGAATCGTCACAGGACGCGGTGAGCGCCTCGGTCCATGAGCTGCAAGAGCAGGTGCGCGAACTGCAGGCTGCGGTTGCCGGAATGCGCTCCGATTGGCAGCGCGCGCGCGCCGAGACGACCGAATTGCGCCGCGAGCTCCAGGAAATCCGCGCCACAACGGTGCCGCCGAATGCGGTGTTGAGGAACACGGTGGTGAAGGCGGAAACAGGCAACTCCGAGGGAGCTGCGGAAACCTTACAGAACGGGACGCAAGAGCAAACCGCACAAGAGCTAAGCGAAATTCAGAAAGACGATCAGAAAAAGAGTGATCATGCGGCCAGCCTGGAAGAGGAATACCAGTTGCTGAGCGGAAAGGTAGACGATCAGTATCAGACGAAAGTGGAAAGCGCCTCGAAGTATCGGGTGCGGCTCTCGGGCATTGTTCTGATGAATCTGGTGAGCAATCAGGGTGTTGTGGATAGCATTGATCTCCCCACTCTCGCGTATGGGAACGCGCCGGGCGGTTCCGGAGGAAGTTTTGGTGCGACGCTGCGGCAATCAGAGATCGGGTTCGAGGCCTTCGGGCCCACCGTCGCGGGTGCGAGGACGACGGCGGATCTGCAACTCGATCTGGCGGGAGGATTCCCGCCGGTTCCGAACGGAATCAATTCCGGACTCATGCGCCTGCGAACCGCCACCATGCGTATGGATTGGACAAACACTTCGGTGGTGGTGGGCCAAGATGCGATTTTCTTTTCGCCAGGTTCGCCGACCTCGTTCGCCATGCTGGCGATTCCGGCACTCTCCAATGGGGGGAATTTGTGGGGCTGGGTGCCGCAGATACGAGTGGAACATAGGGTTGAGCTCGGCGACGAGTCGAGCCTCCTGTTTCAGGCAGGGATTCTCGATCCGGTCACCGGAGAAGCACCGGGCACATTGCCGGGTGCAGAATCGGGCACAAGTTATTACCGGCAGCCTGGGCCAGGGGAAGCATCTCGCCAACCTGCCTATGGCACACGGATGGCATGGACGCGGAATGTTTTCGGACAGCCTCTTCGGGTGGGCGCCGGAGGGTATTACGGCCGGCAGGATTATGGCTTTGGCCGCAATGTTGATGGTTGGGCCGCAATGACGGATATCGAACTGCCGCTCGGTCATCAGCTTTTCTTGAGCGGTAAGTTTTATCGCGGAAGAGCGGTTGGCGGACTGTATGGCGGATTCGGACAAAGCGTGTTGTTCAACGGCGACCCGACGTACGCCGGCACCGAAGTGCGAGCGTTGAACTCGATTGGCGGATGGACGCAACTGAAATACCGGCCCAGGAACAAGTGGGAGTTCAACGCCGCCTTCGGAATGGAGAATCCGTTTGCCAGCGACCTGCGATACTTCCCATACCCAGTTTCTTATGGGGATCCGTCACTGGCGAGAAATTTGGCAAGCTTTGTGAACATGATTTACCGTCCTCGGTCAGACCTGTTGTTTTCCGCCGAGTATCGGCACCTGACGACGTATTCGATTACCGACGGCGGCAGCAACGCAGGGCACCTCAATCTGATGATGGGAGTTCTTTTTTGAGGGCGATGGACTCCGCGCGACAAGATGCGTGGCAAGAACCGCGAGAGTGAGCGATGTGAAGTTAGCGACCTGATGTAGACAAGCTGAAGTGAGCGAGCTTGAAGTGGACGAGTAACGATGAGGCATAAAAGAATCTTAATCTGGACCTCGATCGCGATGTTGTGGATCGGCGCCGCCGGATTGCGCGCGCAGACCACGACGCAGGTTACGACTGCGACCGTGCGCGGGCGCGTCGAGGTTATAGGCGACGCCAGTAAGAGGCGGCACGGCACGATCCCGGAGACGGTGGTGTGGCTCACGCCGGTAACCGCCACGGGCGAAGTGGTGGCGACACCAGATGCGCCGGCCAATCCAGCACAAACCCCGCGCCTGGTGCAGAAGAACAAGAGCTTTGAGCCGCACATCTTAGTCGTTCCGGCGGGGTCGATGGTCGGGTTTCCCAATCACGATCCTTTCTTCCACAACGTGTTTTCACTTTTCGAAGGCAAGCGGTTTGATCTGGGACTGTACGAAGCCGGTACCTCGCGAATGGTGCGCTTCGATCGGCCCGGGATCAGCTACATTTTCTGCAACATTCACCCCCAGATGAGCGCGGTGATCATTACTCTTACAACGCCGCTGTACGCCATTTCCAATGCGGGGGGGCAAATCTCGCTGACTGACGTTCCTTATGGTCGCTACAACTTGCACGTCTGGAGCGAGGGCATGGGTCCCGAAAATACGCCGCCATCTACGCGCGAGATCACGATTGCCGAGAATTCCTCATCGCTGGGAGTGATTCGAGTTCCACCGGCGAAAGGCCAAGGCATGGCGCATAAGAACAAGTATGGACGCGAGTACGATGAGCCTACGTCCAACAGCTCGGTTTATGAACAGCAACGCTAGGTGCGCAAAGGCCGCCTGCTCGCGGGCGGCCTTCGCGATTTATATTTCTCTACTGATTCACTTCGAGGATTTGTCTACTTCAAGTCGATCACACCAAACGTTCCTGCCAAATTGTTCGATGGACCGGCGGTGAAAAAGAGTTGGTTTGTCCGACCGTTGCTGGATGAGCCTCCGCCAAACTCGAGTCCCCACAGTTGGTCGATGACGATGTCCTTCCCGTTTGTGTCTCTGACCGTGCCTACATACTGGCCGGTTTCGAGGTTGAAGGCGTTGATGGTTCCGCTGTTCGTATTGTTCGAGACCAGCAGCGCGTTGCTGAGCTTGCCGAAATTCTTGGGCGCCACGGCGAAACCCCAGGGCTGATTCAAGGGTTTGCCCTGGGCCAGCGTTTTCACGAAGGTTCCATCTTCTTCGAAGATGTCGATGTATCCGCCGGGAGCTTCATCGGCCTGGGCAAATGCTACGTAGACTAATCCGTTGATATCCTGAATGCCGAACGGCGTGTATCCCGGGGGCAAGGACGTATCGGTAAAGGAATTAACCAGGTTGAAGGTTCCGTCGTACACATCGACCATGTTGTTGGCTAAGTCGGCGGCGTACAGAAGATTTCCCGAAGGCCGGTTGGTGATGGCGAGACCGGTGAATTGCGATTTCGACGCCGAGTTATTCACCGCGATGATCGCGTCGTTGAAATTGCTGCCCGGCGCCCATCCGCTGATGGTTCCATCTAATGTCGCGAACAGGAAAAACGTGCTGTTTCCTCCCAACTGAAAATCCGGAGACCCGTTGAAGACGATTCCCGTGGGTTGGCCCGTTCCTGAGCCGGATGCCGAGGGAATCTCGACCTTTAATCCTTGCTTTACACCTGTGCCGTTGTATAGTGTCGACCAGCCTGAGCCTTGATCGCTGATCCAAAAGGCTCCGCCGGGGCCGTACGCGAGTCCCCATGCGTTTACCAGCAGGGGGTCGATGTGCTTGGCCATTTTTACCTGATTCGAAACCAAATTTGTAAGTGAATACTGCGCCAGGGCTGTCGTCGAAACCAGCATTACCGCGAGGCCGAGGCAAATTGTGAAAGCAATCTTGCGACGCTGCATAGAACCCTCCTTGGATTGTGCGAACCGGAGTAAAAAGCAAGTAAGTCGCCAGAGCGCACGGCGCTTGACTTACTTTCTTCGTCTCCAGCTTGCAATCGAATGCTAGTTCCGCAGCGTCGGATGGGTTGTCACGGTGGTGTCATGTGTTTGCACAATTCTTGCCGGGGCTGAGTTTGCCCGGGACATGCACCATGGCCTCGGAGGAAGCTAGGGCGCGGGAGGACCTTGGCTTGTTGTCATGGCGATTCTCCTGGGACTTCTTCCGATTCTCACGAGTGAGGTTCGAGGACGCGAGTTGTGCGGCATAGAGCAGGACTCCAGCCTTTTTCGGGTCGAGGCGGCGGTTAAGCAAATGATCGCAGATCCTACTGAGTGCGTGCTGGATTGAGCTGGCATCTTCGAAGAGGGGCAGAAAGAACGACGGGGGCGGAAACTGGGCGGAGCGTCTGCCATTGTGATGGTAGCAAAACGACTGATTGCGAAGGGCGGGAGACCCGCATTGCGATCCATCCTTTTTTATGTGTTGGCAAGATGGGACTGTATAAGTGGATTGCTCCTTGGGGCGCTGTCAGCTCTTTGGCTCTCGGTAAGTGTTTGCGCTCTTAATTTGGTACCCCTCTCTCATTTAGTCTTTTGAAGTCAAAGACTTAGAGGCAAAATCTTGGGATTAAGGGACTTATATGGATAATCTTCAGGAATAAGGAGTTAGCGCTCCGAATCACCGTTCCGCCCGATAAGCGGGTCAACTTTTCAAAGAACGGCGAAATAGTAATTTCGCGAGCTGTCGGTCCGTCTCTGGAGACGGGCACAGTTCTGGATAATCCACTCTTCGAGAATCTTCGCACCGATTACGGTGCGTGTCTGTGATGGGCGTACATGAAAATTGTGATGAAAAATAGCACTACGCTACGACGAAGATGCCGGCGACCAACGAATGCAGGGGTCCTTCGACTCCGCGGAACGACTCGCTTCGCGAATCGTTCTGCTACGCTCAGGATGACAATTTGGAATTGATTTACGACGTCTCCACCGACGCCGCCCCAATCTCGGGCGTTGCTTCCGCCCGTGTTCGCAGGCGATACCAGAACACGATCGCTATCAGCGAGAACATAAAGATGATGGTCGAGATAGCGTTGATTTCTGGAGTGATGCCACGCCGCAACCGTCCCCAGATTTCTAGCGGGAGCGTGTTGTCGCGTCCGATCAGGAAGAAGCTGACCGCGATTTCGTCCATGGACAGGGTGAAGATGAGGAGAGCGGCTCCGATGATTGAGAGTTTGAGATTAGGGACGGTGATGCGCCAGAAGGTTTGCCAGTAAGTCGCTCCTAAGTCTAGTGAGGCCTCTTCCTGTGCGCGGTTTATTTTTTGCAATCCGGCAAAGATTTCAGTAGTGGCTACGGAGATTAGTGCGGTGCCGTGTCCTAGGATTATGGTTAGAAGGCTTAGTTTTATTTCTCCTACTCGGAATAGCATTAGTAGCGAAAGGCCGGTGATAATTCCGGGGAGGATCAGCGGCAATAGTACCAGGCGACGGAACAGGGCTTTGCCGGGGAATTGGGCGCGGTCTAGCGCTAACGCAGCCGGGATTCCAAAGACTAGAGCTATAAACATCGCTGCTACGGCCACTAGCAGGCTGTTTAGGACTGAGTCCCAGATGGGAGCGTCGTTTAATAGGATGCGATACCAGTTCAGGGTTAGATCACGCGGAGGGAAGCCTCCGACACCTTGTCCATTGAAAGAATAGAGGATGAGGACGGCTATGGGGAGATAGAGGAAGGCGAAAACTAGTAGGGCGTAAATCGTCAATCCGCGCGGAACTTGTGATGCAGCGTGTTTCATCGAGCTGCACCTGGGAAAGTCAGAGCAAAGTCAGACCACCATAGAGTACATAGTCGTGGAATCCCACCCTTGCGCAAAGGGCGCGCAAGGATGCGGAATCCGGCTTTTGCGTAGCAGCGCGCGGTCACTGGAAACTCCACTTCTTCTCCAATCGCTCCGACAGGAAAATCAAGGCTAGCACCAGCGCTAACATGCAGAGCGAGATTGCGGCTCCTAGCGGCCAGTTATAGGCGGCTCCGAAAAGACTTACTACTATGTTTGAGATCATGATGCCGCTCGGCCCTCCTAGTAAGAGCGGAGCTAGAAAGTCTCCAAGACTTAGGACGAAGGCGAAAGTTGCCCCGGCTAACACTCCGGGGATGGAGAGCGGGAAGATTACTCGCCAGAAGGTTTGCTGGGGCGTAGCTCCTAGATCGTGCGAGGCTTCCACTAAGCTGCGTGGAATGTGTTCTAACGATGCGTAGATCGGCAAGAATGTGAAGGGCGTATAGATGTGCGTTAAGGTAAGGACGACGGCGAACGGGCTGTAGAGCAGGAAATCCAGCGGATGACTGGTGAGGTGCACATATTGGAGGAGCGTATTCAGGACTCCGTCAGTGCCTAGAATTGTTTTCCAGGCGTAGGCGCGCACCAAGTAACTTACCCATAGGGGGATAATTACCAGTTGATAATACAGATCTTTCTTGCTGCCGGCGTAGAACGAGAGAAAGTAGGCTAATGGATAGCCGAGGAGCATGGAGAAGAACGTTACTCGCGCGGCAATCCACATGGAACGGAGCAAGGTTTGCCAGTAGACGGGCTTGGATAGGAGTTCTTGATAGTTGTTCAGATTCCAGGAATGAACTATGACGCCTGATTCGGAGACCGACCAGAAGCTGTAGCAAAACATCAGCAGGTAGGGGACTAACAGAAACACGGCAACCCATGCCAGGGGCGGGACGGTGATGGCGGTGCGGTAGGCTCGGGAGAACATCAGGTCTGGTCCTCGTTACTGGAGTTGGAACTGGAGTTGGAGTTAGAGCTGAGGCTGGTGGGGCGGACTGAGATGGCGTCGGCAGCGGAGAATTCGAACTCCAGCGGAGCGTCGGAATTGGGCAAATCGCGGCTGGCGGTGCGGATGGTCAGGATCAGTCCGGCATTAGATTCGACGCGCAGAAGGTCGGTGGCTCCGTGGAAAGCTTGATCGCGAAGGTTCGCGCGAAAACGAACCATGGTGCTTTTCTCCGGAGAATTAACAGGTGATTGCCCGGCGATCGCTGGGCGAATGCATTCTGGACGCAACGAGAACAAGGCGTTGCCATCGGGCAGGGAAGTGGGCCAGTGGAGCGCGCCGCAACTGGCTGTTCCCTGGCGAATGGTGGCTTGCAATAGATTGGTGTGTCCGATGAATTGCGCGGTGTATGAGGTCGCGGGGCGATTGTAAATTTCGCGCGGGCTGGCGACCTGCTCGAGTTCTCCGGAACGCAACAAGGCAATGCGGTCGGACATAACCATCGCTTCTTCCTGGTCGTGGGTAACGAAGATGAAGGTGATGCCTACTTCGCGCTGCAGGGCTTTGAGTTCGACTTGCATCTGGCGGCGCAGGTTGGCGTCGAGCGCGGAGAGCGGCTCGTCTAGCAGCAACAGGCGCGGGCGATTGACCAGGGCGCGGGCGAGCGCGATGCGTTGCTGCTGTCCGCCGCTGATTTTTGAGGGCTTCGACTTGGCGTAGGCCGCCATTTTGACCTTCGCCAATGCTTCGGCCACGCGCGACGTGATCTCTGCGGCGGGACGTTTGGCGATGGTTAAGCCGTAGCCTACGTTTTGTTCCACGGTCATGTGCGGGAAGAGCGCATAGTTCTGGAAGACAGTGTTGACGCGGCGGAGATAGGGAGGCTCGGTGTCGAGGCGCTCGCCTTGCATCCAGACTTCTCCTGAGGTGGGATGCTCGAAGCCGGCTAGAATTCTGAGCAGAGTCGTTTTGCCGGAACCGCTCTCGCCCAGGATGGTCAGAAATTCGCCTTCAGCGATATCCAGAGAGATGTCGCGGAGGACGATGTTTTTGCCGAAATGCTTGGCTATGGAGCGGATGGAGAGCAGGGATGCGGCGCCTGGCTTGGCGGTGGCTGCTACTACTTCGGTTTCTGACGTGGTTGCCATGGCTATCGGTTTGGCGCTGCTTTTCGCGGACAGGAGTGTCCGCGCCACACGTTACTGGGTGGCCTTTACTTCGTTCCAGATCTCGTTATATTTGGCTCGGCGCGGGACATTTTGCCAGAAATATAGACGCTTCTGGTAATTGTCCACGTCGTCGAGGTGCAGGTTCTTTACTTCTTCTGGCGTCATGAACTGCGCGGCGTGCGGATTGGCCGGGGTGTAGCCGGTCACGTCGGTGACTTTTTTCTGCGTCTGCGATTGGATCATGAATTCCAGAAACTTGTAGGCGAGGTCTTTGTTCTCGCTGCCGGTGGTGATCATTAAGTGATCGATCCAGCCGGTAGTGTTTTCCCTGGGAATAGTTTCGCCTACTGGAAAATTGCTTTTGCGCAACTGGTTGGTCATGAGCGGCCAGCCCATGGCGATTACGACTTCATGGTTCTGGAAGAGGTTGGTAAGTTCTCCGCCGGTGGACCACATCTTGCGAATGTTGGGCTTCAACTCAACAAGTTTTTTCTTGACGGCATCGAGTTCCTGGTCGCTCAAGTTATAAAGGTGAGCGGGATCGGGTTGGTCGTAACCGAGCACCTGCGCGGCCATGTAGACGGTGGAAAGATCGTCCCAGACGGAAACTTTTCCTTTCAGCTTCGCGTCCCACATTGCGGCCCAGCTTTCGGGAGGTTGGGGAAACGCCGTCGTGTCGTAGAGCATTGGGTCTGGACCCCACATGAACGGCACGCCGTAGACTTCGCCCTGGAAGCGGACCAGCGAGAGCGATACCAGTTGCGGCGAAAGTTGGTTGTAGCTGGGCACTTTGCCGAGATCGAGTGGGGCAGCCAGACCGGAAGTGACAATCATGGTGGCCACATCGCTTGAGGGAGAGATCACGTCATAGGTTCCAGAGCTGCCGCCGCGCAATTTGGCCACGAGTTCGTCGCTCGATCCCATGTAGGAGGCCGAGACTTTGCAGTGATTCTGCTCTTCGAAGGCTTTTACGTAGGAAGGATCGGCGTAACCTTCCCAGACGAGCAGGTTGAGCGTGGGAGTTTTTCTGGTGCAGGACGCGGTGAGGAGGATCAGCGCCATCAACACTGCGAGGATTAATTTCCGCAACATTAGTTTTTTCCTCTCATGATCAAAAACAGAGGCACGATTTAGCGGTCCGTTAGAACTCGGCCGTCCTCCGGGACTCAGAATGTCGGCGGCGTGTTGACCCACAAGAGCCAGGTCTCGGTGCGGCCGGGATTTGTCCAGCTGTGCGGCGTGGCACTCTCAAAATAAAAACTGTCACCGCGTTTGAGATGGTACTCCTCGCGGGCGAGAGCGATCTTGAGCTCTCCGCGCAGCACGAAGAGGAACTCCTCGCCTTCATGGGCGTAGGACTCACCACTGCCTGCGTTTGGTTTAATACGAAAAAGATGCGGCTCCATGACCTTGTTGCCCCAGGCCAGCAACTCCATGCGGACGCCAGGACCGGCCTGGAGAACCTTGCGCTGGGGCGGACGCACCCATCGGGTATTCAATTCCGTGGCATCGAAAAAATCAAGGATGTTGGTGCGGTAGTAGCGTGCTAGCCTGCGGAGTGTGCCGACGGAGGCGCTCATCTGCGAGCGTTCGAGTGCGCTGAGAAAGCCAACCG
>Ga0074044_10004894_pt1 | contig 11020 bp, 9 predicted proteins | sample BogForMeECP23OM1_FD_94443 | JGI IMG/M metagenome (GOLD analysis project Ga0074044, IMG submission 94443) | Bog forest soil microbial communities from Calvert Island, British Columbia, Canada - Bog Forest MetaG ECP23OM1 | ecosystem: Environmental > Terrestrial > Soil > Wetlands ...
GCGTATACGCGGCAATTACCTGATGGCAATTTCCAACAAATTCGGATCCATGGTTTTGAGCACCGGCAACAAATCCGAACTGGCAGTAGGTTACTGCACGTTGTATGGCGACATGGCTGGAGGCCTCGCGGTGATTTCCGATGTGCCAAAGCTTATGGTCTACGAGCTGGCGCAATGGATCAATCGCGAAAGGGAATTAATTCCCCGCTCGTCCATCGACAAGGTCCCTTCCGCGGAGTTGCGCCCCAACCAGAAAGACGAAGACAGCCTTCCGCCGTATGACGTCCTAGACCGCATCCTGAAGGCCTACATCGAGGACCTACACAGCCCGCAGGAAATCGCGGATCACTACGGGTTCGACCTGCAACTCGTGCGCGACATTGCCCTGCTTGTCGACCGCACCGAATACAAACGCAAGCAGGCGGCTCCTGGGCTTAAGATTACGTCGAGAGCTTTTGGATTTGGCAGGCCGTTCCCAATTGCCCAGCGGTTTATCCCCTAAAGAATTGAGGTCCAGAGTGAAGACAACAGTGACTCTTGCAGCGATCCTTGCCCTGAGCTTTGTTGTTCCGGCTGCCCACGCAGGTCAGTCGAAACCACCCGCCGCGGCCAGCGCGCAACAGCCAATCCAGAAGACGGTCGAGGCTTACTTGCGGAATCTCTACGCATTCGGGGCTGACACGACGGTCAAAATCGGCGCTCCAAAAGATATCGGAATTGACGGGCTACTGGAATTAGATGTAGAGGTCAAGATTGGGGAGAATGAGCAAACAGGGAAAGTGTATGTGACAAAAGATGGAAAATTTATGTTCCGGGGAGAGATATCGGACCTCTCGAAAGATCCCATGGTGGTAACCCGCTCGCAGATAGACACGAAGGACAGCCCTTCGCTCGGTCCCGCCAATGCTCCCGTCACTCTGGTGGAGTTTTCGGACTTCGAATGCCCTGTCTGCCGGGCCTTGCACGACGCACTGCGAGGGTTGCTTCCCAACTACCCTCAATTGCGCGTGATCTTCAAGGACTTCCCATTGGAACAGATCCACCCCTGGGCGCGAACGGCTGCTCTTGCCGGTCGCTGCGCGTACCAGCAGGACCCCAAAGCCTTCTGGAAAATGTATGACTTCATCTATGACGGCCAGGAGCTCATCTCAGCGGAAAACGCCTGGGGCAAGATGACCGACTTTGCTGCGCAGTCCGGGCTGAACGCTGATGCGTTCAAGTCCTGCATGGCCAGCCCGGAAGCTGGAGCCGCGGTCGATGCTAGCCGCGCCAACGGTATCCTCCTCGAAGTCGGTAGCACGCCGACGATGTTTGTAAACGGCCGGCGCATCGTCGGCGCAGATCCTCACACACTCGAGCAGTACATCAAGTACGAACTGAACCAGCGCAGTGGGCAAAAGCCAGGCAGCAATAATTAAGTGGAGGCAGCGGGGAGGGAGAGGCGAGCCTGGAGGGATGGTTCCAAGGGGATCAGGCTGATTTCTTAGTTAACATAATATTACTTATCAGACGCCGTGTCAAGAGAAATCTTTGCTTATTTTAGAGTTTTCCACTGCTTTGGGGCTATGCCTCACGCTCATGTACGGGGTCCTCTTGAGTAGGCGGTCGGCTGGCGCGGGGGGTGCGCCAGCCGGCTCGGCGCGCAACAGAGACTTCACGCTGCATAGACGTATCGCAACTCTATCAGCGCATCGGCTCGATTCTGACGATCGGAGACGTCAGGGTGCTACATATCGTGCTGCTTTTGCTCCGGGATTCCGCCTGCACGCGAGGAGTCCTGGCGCAAAGATCAGTGCGCGCCGATCTTTGCCAGGAGCCGCGCGAAGCGAGGATCGGAACGAAGTGGATCGGCCATGGGTTCGGAACCGAGATAAACGAGGCGGTCGTTGCGCTCCGTATAGGCACGATCCAGCCAGTCGAGAGCCGTGCTATTTTCACCTAGGCCGGTGTAAATAGCCGCAAAGTAAAGTGAGGAAACGTAGCGCCTCTGTGCGAGGTGCTGGAGATCGGCGAGCGCTCTGTGCGCGCCTGCGGCGTCTCCAGAGAGAGCAAGCGCATGACCGTACAAAGAGATCATGACGGGATGGTCGTGGGAGAGTGTTCGCCCCTTTGAGAATTGCTCCAAAGCTTCCTTGTACATTTTCTTTTCGCGAAGAGCGGAGCCAAGCCAAAGGTTGGCGAGCCAATAGTTTGGATATTGCTCGGCGGCGCGGCTCGCCGTGGTGATAGCCGCGTCGTAGTTGCGCGCGTGGTAATAAATCTCCGCGCGGTTGGTATTGAACAGAGGAGAGATGGGCTCGATTTCGAGCAGGCGAGAGTTTTCCTCGAGCGCCTGCGGCAGGCGGTTGCGCACAATGCAGTACTGGCTGAACCAGAGATGTGGAGTGGGGTTGTTCGGACTGAGGGCTAAGGCCCGCTGAAATTCCCGCTCCGCAACTTCGAAATTCCAGTCGTAACTGAAGGCGACATTGGCAAGGACGGCGTGAGGCTCACCGAGCATGGGGTCCAGTTGGAGCGCTTGCTCGGCGGTCGCGCGGGCCCTGGGCTTGGCATCGCGCGGTGGCAAATCGTCGTACGGCACCTGGCCGAGGAGAGCATATGAGCCTGCAAGACCGGCGTAGGCGAGAGCGTATCGCGGATCTTTTTGGATCGCCAACTGATAGGCCTCGATGCTCTTGTGAAGGTCGCCTCGATTGGTCCAGTAAAATCGGCCTGAGAGGTAGGCATCGTAGGCTTCCGGATTGACGGAGCGCGTGTCCACCCTAGAGCTGCTCATTTCCGTAGCGTTGGCTAACGCCCCGCGAATCTGACTCGCCACGGCAGCGCAAACCTCGTTTTGAACCATCAAGATGTCCGTGACATCGCGGTTATAGGAATCCGCCCAAAGATCGGTTTGGTCGCTGACCTGGATGAGGTGGACGTCGATGCGCACCTGATTGCCTTCGCGGCGCACGCTGCCTTCGAGAGCATATTGCACGCCAAGAGCCCGGCCAATCTCCTTGAGAGGTTTCCCAGACTGTGTGTTAGAAGAGGCAGCTGCGATTACGCCGAAACGCTTCGGGTCGAGGAGATTGCCGAGCCGCGTGATCATCTCGTCGGTCAGGCCAGCGCTGAAATAGTCCTGCTTGGGATCTCCGCTGAGATTTTTGAAAGGCAGGACGACCAGACGGACTTTTTGCGGCGGCGGAGTCTTGGCTGGCATCAAGTGGTAAACGGCATAGGCGATGACGCACAAAAGCGCGAGAGAGCCCAGACCAAGAGCAACCTGCTTTCTGGTGTTGGGCGGCGGCTTGTCCGGTTCCGCGACCTGTTCCACGGAGGCAGGGTCTTCGCTGTCCACATCAGAAACTTGACCGACGACTAGAGGGACTGCGCCACCATTGGCTTTTTCCGAAAGAGTGTCAACGTCTGGTTCGGGTACGAATGCGGCGTCAGCTTCGGGATCATCCGCCGGTTGGCGCTTTTTGAACCACGCATCCAGGTCGCCGGTGTAAGCGTAGACAGTCGATTTTTTCTGGTGCTCGTGGCGCCGTATGGGAAGCCCTTCGGTTTTCTCCCAACGCTGGACGGTGCGAGTCTCGCGGCCGAGATGGCCGGCAATCTCTTTCCACGAAACCAGTTTCTTGCCGCGAAGGGGCGATGAGCCTTCGGGACCAGGCTCGGCTCCGCTTGCCGGAATGTCGGCGAGAGACATTGAAGCGATTCAGTGCGCGGATTATACCCTAGAAAACTGCCGGGCTAGAAAGCACGCAACCGGCGCTCGCTCAGCGTCAGCGGGTAGCCTTTGCTGCTACGGCTCCGGCGGCGGCGCCCAGTGCGAACCACTTAGCGGCTCGGGCTATTCGGCGCAGGGCACTTCCCCCTTTGGCGGCACGGACGGCTGCGTCTCGTTCTTTGGTCAGTGCGGCGCTTTTGGTCTTTTCATCGGTTAGGTCGCTTTGAGAAGCGGCGAGTTTTGCTTGACAGGCCTTGCAGTCCAGAGCGAAATCGTAGAGTGGCTTCAGATCGGCTGCAGGAAGGACAGCGTCTGCAACCTGGGGCGGTTTCGGGCTTGGGTTGCTGGGTAACGTGCTGGCACCTGCGGACCCGGCGCTAGTGGTTCTGGCCGGCTCGGGGCTCGCCGACAGCATGGTGATGGGAGCTGGTAGAGATAACGCGACGGGAAGATCCTTAAGGATTTGAGTCGGTGTAGCGGGCGATTGTTTCTGGGCCGCGATTTGTGCCAAGGTTTGGTTCAGCAGTGTGTCGCGGTCGTGCTGGCTGGCCGCAGCCTGCGCGATGGTTTGCTGAGCGGCAGCGAGTTGATTGGCGAGCTGGGCGCGGTCGCGTCGGTCGGCTTGCCAGGCTACGAATATGGTGATGGCCAGGATCACAGGGACAAGGATCTCTGCGAGCTTCAGCCAGATTCGGGACAGCATGAGAAGTTTCCGTTCTGTGATGCGGCAAAGTCACGCTGATGGACACAACCACGAGCACAATAACGGACAGAAAGACGGGCACGGCGTGCCGTGCCCCTACGAATTCATAAATAGTGAGCGCGGCGGGCGAGGACTTGGGCCGGGTAGGCGGGGTTGCCGCCGCCGTTCCAGGCGAGTAGGCCTCGAGTTGTGTCGCCGTCCATGGCGTCGAGTTTTTTTCGCAGCAGCTTGCAGCCGATCGCCAGGCCTTGTTCGGGATCGCAGATGGCGGAGAGAAACGTTCCATCGAAGCCCATCTCTCTGGCAACCTGACCCATCACTTGCATCAGACCCCACGAGAAGCCGCGCGCGTAGGCTTCGGAAGCAGTGATCTTGTTGTTGGTGAAGAGATGCGCGACGTATTTGGCGAAAAACGCCGGCTCATAACGCATGGCCCAGGGGTTCCAAGAGGATTCTTGTTCGACCACGGCGCAAACTAAAGCCGGGTCGAGCGATTGGGCCGCGGCAGCTTTGCGCGCCAGAGCGACGAGTTGGGCTGGGACGGACATTTTCTGTGATCCGTGATCCGTGATCGGTGATCCACGAACTGGTTGTGTTTCAGTTCGCGACCCTGTTAACTTGCCCGCGAGATGGAAAAGAAACTCTTCGACGAGATCGTTCTGCTGATAATGAGCATTGCGTTTTCTTACTTTGGCCTATCTCTTGGCTTTGCACCGCGGCAATACCAAGCCTTTGCCGCACGGCTGGAGCGGCCTTTGGCGCACGCTCCAATCTGGGCGATTCGCGGCGCGGGGATTGTCCTAACTTTGGTCGGCCTTCTATTTTTTTTCTTCCTCACAATGAAGTGGCCGTAGCTTCAGGGATGCGTAGGGAAATCAGTCGCGGTTCCGGTGTCCGTGGAGCTCGACGAAACGCACCATGGGCGGCTCGGACGCATCAATTCCCTGCTTACGTGCAATGGCATGCAGCGCGGCATAAATGTGCGGGAGATGATTTGTGGCGATGTCGCGTACGAAGGCGCGCACGATTTCGTCGTTGCGCATGCGGCGATGCAGCCAGCGCAGGAAAAGGACGAACTGCACGCCTACGGGAACGAGGGCGACTACGATGGCGGACCAGTGGATGGGCATGGGGCTTCTTTCTGAGGGAAAAGGAAGCAAAGGAGATTGAGGAGGTAAAGGAAGCAAACCTCACGGACTGGCCGGCTGAGGCCTGAGGAGCGTGGCTCGATTCCTATGGCAAAGTTCCGAATCCTTTACCTCCCGTACTTCCCTTGCTTCCTTCACTTCCCTTCTTTATCACGGCTGCGTGCAGGTAACCGTCAGAGTGACCGCATCGTTGATGACCGCCCAGTCTGTGGGCGAAGTTTGCAGCACATTACGCACTGCTTCTTCATGGGAGCTGGCGGGGATTCCGCTCTGGACGACGTTGTGCGTTCCATCGCTCAGTGTCACGGTGTAGGTGTTCGGCATTGGTGTCCTCCTTTCTGCTCGAAGAGATCTGGTTGCTCGTTCTCGCGCTCATCGATTTCTTTTGAGAGTTAGTGAATTCCATTTGGCTAGAACAGCGTGCTGGGCAAGGCGCCCAAAGTGGAGCCGAGCCCGGAGCCCAGCGAGGTGAAGAATCCCTGGCCGGTGCGGCCCGCGTTGGCGCGGACGTTCAACAATTGAGAGGGGATGCCGAGCGTTTTGCCAAGTAGATTGGAGTCCACGCCGTAGAGGCCGGAAAGGCCTTGCAGCGCGGACATCTGCTGCTGATAGGCTGTGTTGGCGAAGGCGAGTTGATTCTGCTGGGCCTGATTCCCTTCCGCGACGGCCTTCTGGCGGGCGAGATCGTCGGTCAGTTCGCTGAAGCCGGCCGAATTATTGGTGGCGGCGACGCGATTGGCCGCCGATTGTTGGAGCGAATCGAAGGCGCTGGCGATCGAGCCTTGGGATTGCGCTGTGACAGCAGCTTGCTGCGCGGGGCTAAGGCCGGGGTTGTTCAGAATGCTTTGGTACTGCGAGCTGATGGTGCTGCCGAGTTGCTGCTGCTGATTCAGGAATTGCTGGTTCTGCGCGTTGATGCTGGCGAGCTGTTGGTTGGTCATGTTCAGCGTTTGCGTTTGTGCGCGACTCATATGGGCTCCGATGGATGGTGAAATTGAAAAGTTGAACGAGGTAAAGGAGGTAGCGGAAGTTAAGGAAATAGAGGAAGAAAAGGACGCAGCGAGGGCCACGATGGCGAGTCTTGCAAACGGATCCTGGCGTCGAGCGCTCTGCCTTCTATTGTCGTCCAATTTCCTGTGAGGCCTCTTCGTCCTCAATCTCCTTTATCTCGTTTACTTCCTTTACTTCGTTTTGCGCGATAGTTCTCTTTCCTACGGACAGGAATTCTCCCCGATGGGAGCCAATCTTTTGCAGTACGGCGTCCAGGTGTCGTCGCGATTCCAGCCCAGCTGCGTGATACGTTTCCCGAACCTGCTCGCGATGGGCGGCGGCAGCCACGCGTGGACGTCCTCAAGGCCGCGTTGCCAGGCGTCGCGCTCCGTTGCTGCGTGCAGAGAGAGGAGCCATTGCCAGCGTTCGCGTGGCGTGCCGGCTTTTGGGTCGAGGAGCAGGTACGCCTCCGCGGTTAGACGGAGCAGTGCTGCGCCGATGATTTTTTCTTGCCGCGGTTCGGTTCTGGAGCCGGCGTTCTCCTCGGCCGTTTCCGTTTCGCTTGCATCTGAGAGAATCAGTTTTGTTACGAAGAGCGGGTTGCGCAGGTCCGGTAGCGGATACTCGAAGCCTTGCGCGGCATGGATTGCATGCAGGGCCGCGAGATCTGATTCTCGATATTCACGCACGAGCATCTTGGTGGCACAGGCTTCAGCCTGTGCAAGGACTTGTTCGTGACCTCTGGAATTACAAAACCGAACAGGCTGAAGCCTGTTCCACTCAGAGCAAGACTTGGCGCGTGATGCGCGAGCCGGGATTAATGCCGAAACCGTTTCCGCCACGAAGCAAACCGTTTGGGAGTACGCCGCTGCCGCTGGATGGCAGCGGAGCAGGTCCTGTTGTGCCACCGCCCGTTACGGCTGTCGGCGGCGAGCCAAACGTGATGGGCGCGGACGGCAGCGAGCCGACGTATTGCGAATACGCGCGCCAGTAGAGCGTTTGATTGCCGAGCTGCGTGTACAAGTTGCGCGACGCGCCCATGAAATAGACGCGCGGTGAATTGAAGGACGGCGTGGTGTCCGATTCCGCAAAGTAAAAAAGGCCAGGGCGCGAATTCGACGGATCGGTGACGGAAATGTCGAACCAGCCGTTGGAGGCTTGCACGTTAATCGAGGCGACGGCCGTCGGCGCCGGGGCAGGCGTGCTGGGATCGACGCCTGCGGCTTGGCTCGTGGCGTTCACCGACGAGACGATTTTGGTGAGCGTCTCGTAGAGGTACGGATCGCGATCCTTGATTGGCGCGAGTTGGGCTACGGTAAGCATAAGAGGTGCATTGTCTGACCGACTGAAATTATTGAACGACTAAGATGGCGAAGTGTGTTGGGCTTGTTGAGGTTTGTGCTTCACGCTGATAGCGGTCTCCAGAATGTCGGAGATTCGATGGCCATCGCGATCCAACCAAGTGATAATTCGTAATCTACCGGGCTGGCCTACGGGAAAACCTATTAACCCAAACGTTATTTGTTGGATTTCTTCGTTTTCCTGAGTAAATTCAAATCTCCCTTCAAAAAACTTTCCACCATCTGGCCAATATACCTGATACGCCTGCTCGAATTTTCTGCCTACGTCCTCTGAAGAAGGTACCCACATAGTAAAAATACACCATTGATTAGGCCCCACAGCGTTCTTTGGCATATCTGCCGAGGCCTCGATCTCCACATTGTGTATCAGATTGATGAGCGAGTGTACCTCACGCTTATCAACAATCACCTTTTCGCACGTACATAAGGCTTGAGGTCTCATCCGGTTTCTACACAAAGTGAGGAGTATAGTTTCGTTCTTGGCCTATGCATACAACTCGATTCACACCAGTGTAGCCCCAGAGGTGAAAGGTGCTCTGAAATGGCAACCCCAAAAAATAACCATTTTCAATGAGTTGGTACCAGGGATTCCAATTTTCAGGTGCTTTGCCAAAAAACCAATTTGCTCCCCCAGCTATCCACATATCGCGCAGCTGCTGATGGGAGAATTCGGCATCATCGTTACCGAATTCGGTGCCGCAGCATGGGCAAACGTGGTAGCCGGCGGGCGGATACGGCAATTGGTCGTAGAAGCAGACTGGGCAGCGGTATTTCATATATCCACTCCTTCCACTCTACCGCAGTCCCAGGCAAAATGCCCAGCCGGTCCTCCATGTCGTGCGACCGTCTTGTTACGTACAATCAAGAAGGTTTTTAGGAAGGCTGGTGCTATACGAGCGACGGCTTCGTGATAGCTCGCGAAATCAAATCGGACCTGGTCCAACCCTTGTGGTCTCGTGCATTCGTGGGTCGTAGGCGTCGCCGGACCGTACATGAACGCATCAGCAAGCTGTTCGTATTCAGCCGGATTAGCGGCACCGAATTCGTGACCGTGTTTCGCATAATGAATGTCCCGCTCCAGGACGTTGGCAAAAGGCATGGTGGTTAGCTTTGTACCACAGCCTTAATTAATTCTCCAAATAGCCGCCTGACTCAATTCATGCCGCGGACGGGCGCCCACGGGTCGATCCGCACCGAGGGCGTAAATTTTTGGAGCTTAAACCAGGCGCCAGGCTGGTTGGTGCTGACCTGGAACGCGACGCGCTCACCTAGCACGTTGATTGGCAGCTCGAGATCTTCGAGGCACGGCGAACTGAGCGGGAGAGGTTGCTGGGCTTGCGACGCGCTTTGCGAATCGACGAAAGTGGTGAGCGACAAGTTCCCTGCCCCCTCGACAAACATCGTCAGATAGCTGAAGAGTTTGCGGTGCGCGCCAAGCTGTAACGATTGCTCGACCGCACGCTCGGGAAAAAAGTGCGTCGTGTAGTAGCTCTGTATGGCGCTACCGTCGTCGGAGAGTTGCGTGCCGCTGAGCTGATAGACTTTGCCCGTAGCACCGCCCCCTCCTAGGCCGGGCAGTCCGCCGCCGATGGCGACAATCGCTGTGCCATTGGTGCGCTCGATCTGCGCGCACGAGTTGGCGGCGATGCTCCAAGGAGACCATTTGCGGGCCATGTCCGTGGCGGCTTTGCGGCCGGTGTAGGTGACGTTGACGGGCGGACGGGTGGCGATATCGTCGGCGTCGTCGAGGTCGTGGTAGTCGAGCATCAAGATGGTGTTGGGAGTTGTCGCCGTTCCAAGCGGCGCGCCGACCAAAATGCGGCGCTCTTGTATATCGACAGTGACCCAGAGGGTCTGCCCGTATTGCCAATTGATTTCGTCCCAGGTGGGTTGAATTTCTTGCGAGATTTTGATGGGCTCGCCGCCGCTGAAAATATACAAGCCGGTGCGGTGCGCGATAACGACCCAGTCTTCGCCTGCGCCCACGCCGCGGACGGACGGAGTGCCTAAACGCCGCGACACTTCTGAAATGGTCCAGAGCGACGGCTCGTTGGTGCCGTCATCCTGCGTAACGTAGAGCGAATGTTCTTTCACGAAGTAGAGACGCTCGCGCAGTTTGAACGCGGCGCGAATGGCCTGGCCGTTGTTTTCGGCGACGCTCATGAAGCCTTCTATGCCATCGTAGCTTTCGGGATCCTCGACGCGGCTGGCACGCACGATGGAAGAGTTCGTGGGAGTGGACGTGGGGAAGATCTCGATGCTGTCGATATAGAACTGGCCGCCGACGTTGGGAGTGCCGTCGGCGTAAACGCGCAGGACAAGGTCGCTGGGAATGGTGGCGAGCGGGGCGGTCAGCTCGGCGGAATATTCGACGTAGCTGGTGCCCAGCTGCGCGACGGTCAGTTGCAATCCCGTGGTGTTGATTCCGGCGCTTTGGCTGAAGAGATGAACGTGCAGCGTACCCTGCGAAAGCGTGGAATTCATGGCGCAGTGCGCGCGCACGGTGTAGTCCGTGTTGGCCACGATGCGCTGAGCGCCCAGCGAATCCTGAACAGCGCTCTGCGTCATCAAACCGCGCGTCGGCGTGGAGCCGTTTCCAACAATGGAATATGCCGCGCCCCACACGACAAAACTCTCTTCGTCCGTGCCGCCGGGCGCAAAAACGGCATCGGGCGTCCAGCCCAGGGGATAGTGCGGAAGCGATGGACCGGTGAATCCGCCGTCGAAACCGAGGTTCACCCAGTTGTTCATTTTGTTGCGCTCGCCCCACCAGAAGAGGCGCTCTGAGTAATCGGTGACGCCGGCGCAATCGCCGAGCTCAATGAGATTGAAGAGATTGTCTACGTTGGAGCCGGCGAGCAGGATGGCGTCAGAAAAATCGACGACGAGGGAGGTCGTGGTGTTGTCGTTGATCACCATGTTTCCGCTGAACAGCGAAGCGCCGCTGCCAACGTAGAAGAAACTCGCCCCGCCCGCCCCTGTGAAGCACAGAATGCGTGCCACGATATTCGATGGGCCGGTGGGAATGTTGGTGACTACGGCGCGCAAGCCGCCGCTGGCGGTCCACGATGTGGCAGGTCCAGGCGCGGTAAGGTAGCCCTGA
>Ga0074044_10004896_pt1 | contig 11017 bp, 7 predicted proteins | sample BogForMeECP23OM1_FD_94443 | JGI IMG/M metagenome (GOLD analysis project Ga0074044, IMG submission 94443) | Bog forest soil microbial communities from Calvert Island, British Columbia, Canada - Bog Forest MetaG ECP23OM1 | ecosystem: Environmental > Terrestrial > Soil > Wetlands ...
CGAGACTACGGAGCACCAGCGCCGAGCCGATGCCGGAAACCAGAATCGCGGAAAGCAGCGCGGCAACAACAACGTAGAGCAGATTGTTTCCGGTGTTGATGGCGGCGATTCCGATGACGACGCTGATCAGGATGTAGATTACGCCGGCGCGCGTAACGTCGTAGTCCATCGCTTCGCGGACGCGGCTGGCGACAACCCGCCGCGCCAGGTAAGGCACCGTGGTCAGGCCGACGAAGGTGGCCAGCAACAGCGCCACCGACGCCAGAATGACGGTTCCCCAGAGGCTACCCGCCTCGCGCGAGACCGTCGAAAACAGAGCCGCACCGAAAGCCAGCATCAAGCCCACGAGGGCCAGCAGGAATCGCACCCAGACCTGCGAGAGTCCCAGCCGGGGAAAGCGGCGCGCGGTGGAGTTCTGCGGACTGGTTGGCGTGGGTTCAGGGATCACGGGGTTCTCCGGTGCTCGATGCTTCTGCCAGCATATGACGGAGGAGGGGGGAGGGGAAGTGACGGAAGATACTTTGATCGCACCTCTTGCGCTGTATTTCCAGAAAGCTTCAGGAAGTCTGAGCAACCGGCCAGCAACGGGCATCCCACAAACTCTGGAACATACCGTACCCTGTATGGTATAGTCACAATGGATACCGGATCATGAGCCACACTGTCAAGGACAAGCAAAAACTAATTCTGCGGGCCAAACGCATTCAGGGCCAAGTCGAAGCCCTCGTGCGAGCCCTTGCCGAAGAGCGCGATTGTTCCGACGTTCTGCAAATCATGAGTGCGGCCAGAGGAGCGATGAACAGCTTGATGGCCGAGCTTCTGGAAGGCCACATCCGCAGTCACGTGCTCAGCGGAAAGCATCGTCCAACCTCAGGACAAGTGGCTGCCGCCGACGAAGTCATCGACATGGTCAAGTCTTACCTGAAGTAGCAAAGCCGCAACTGGCGGAAAAGGGCAAAGGCATGAGTGCTAGCGGCTTCCTCGAAAGAAACGATTGTCCCAATTCTCCGCGGTCTCCCATCCAAGAGCAGGAGCACGGCACCGAACACGAGCATGGGCTCGAATGGGTTGAACTCGTCCGTATTGGATTCGTGGCGCTAGCTGCGGCCGCGGTCTGGCTTCGGGTGTGGGAGCCGTTTCCACGCTTCAGTGTAATTGGCATCGCGGCTGCCCTTATCGGCGGGTACCCAATCTTCAAGGAAGCCTTCGAGAATATTGTCGAACGAAAGATGACGATGGAACTGTCGATGACCATCGCGCTTCTTGCGGCTCTGGCGATCGGTGAATTCTTTACCGCGCTGGTGATCACGGCTTTCGTGCTGGCCGCCGAGGTATTGGAGGGCCTCACGGTCGGACGCGGCCGGCGCGCCATTCGGGACCTGATTGATTTTCTGCCCCGAACCGTTTCAGTCCGGCGCAATAACGAAGTGGTGGAAATACCCGCCGAAAATCTCCAGCTCGGTGACACGGTGATCGTGAAGCCGGGTGGACGTATCCCCGTGGATGGCCGTGTGCTCGGTGGGCGATCCTTTGTGGAGCAGGCGGCGATTACGGGCGAGGCCATGCCGGTTGAGAAGTCGCCCGGAGATGCGGTTTACGCAGGAACCATCAATCAGTCGGGAGCCCTGGAAGTCGATGCGCAGAAACTAGGGCGCGATACGACCTTCGGTAGGATCATCGAGGCGGTTGAGCGGGCGGAGAAATCGCGGGCTCCCATTCAGAAAACCGCGGATCGCCTGGCTGGCTACCTGGTCTATTTCGCCTTGGCGGCCGCACTTCTCACCTTCATCGTCACTCACAACGTGAGGTCAACGATATCGGTCGTGATCGTCGCCGGAGCATGTGGCATCGCTGCCGGAACTCCTCTCGCGATTCTCGGTGCGATTGGCCGTGCCGCGCATTTGGGGGCGATGGTGAAAGGCGGTCTTTACTTGGAAGCGCTGGCCGCTGTCGACACTGTGCTCTTGGATAAGACTGGCACTCTCACCTTTGGAACTCCTCAGATTCGGGAGATCGTCTCCAGCGATGGCTCCGCTCTGCACGAAATCATCTCCGCTGCCAGCATCGCTGAATGCAGGTCCGAACATCCCCTCGCCAAGGCAATTCTTGCACGGGCCGCCGAACTCGCGGTTCCTGTCCTCGAACCGGATGAGTTCTCCTACACGCCCGGAAGAGGAGTCCGAGTAACGTACCGGGGCGTGGAGATTATGGTCGGCAGCCGCGCGCTTTTGATCGAGCACGCCGTGAAGGGGATTCCGCCAGTCATTGGTAACGGCGGCCATGGCCAAGGTGGGGTTTCGGAAGTTCACGTCGCTCGCGATGGGAAAGTGCTGGGCACGATCCGCATTGCGGATGTGCTGCGTCCCGAAGCGAAGAGCGCGGTTGCGGCCATGCGAGAGATGGGCCTGAAAACGGTTCTGCTAAGCGGAGACGCACAAGGGGTCACTACCGTGGTGGGGCGTGACCTCGGCGTCGACGAAGCCGTGGGAGAACTCTTGCCGGAACAGAAAGCGAGATGGGTCAGCGAACTCCGCGAGAAGAATCGGAAGGTCGCGATGGTCGGGGACGGCATCAACGATGCTCCAGCGCTGGTGAAGGCCAACGTCGGAATTGCGATGGGTTCGGGAACCGACGTGGCCAGAGAGAGCGCCGATGTCATCTTGATTGGAAGCGATCTCTCCAAACTCGTCGAAACGTTGCGGATCGCGCGACGCTGTCGCGGCATCATCATGCAGAACTTCGCGGGTACTCTGATCGTGGACAGCGTAGGCGTGGGAATGGCGGCTTTTGGCTTTTTGAATCCACTGCTGGCGGCCTTCATTCACGTTAGCTCGGAGATGGCATTCATTCTGAATTCCACGAGATTGTTGCCCCGGAGTGCTGAGTCGGGGCCCTCTATCGAGGGATAGGTTTCTCAATCATTTTGCGGCGGCGCCTGGCGGCGATATCTCCACCACAGAAACAGGATCACGCCCCCGGCGACGATCAACGCGGCGATATTGAAGCGCTGCAGGACCCGCGCCAGGCGGTGCCAATGTTGCCCGAACAGATATCCGGCGCTGGCGATGACGGTGACCCAGACGGCCGCTCCCAGGAAGTTGAAGATGGCAAACGCTCGCCAGCGCATGCGCAGCACACCGGCCAACGGTCCGGCGAAAACTCTCATGCCGAAGACGAAGCGGGCAAAGAAAATTGCGGCCGCGCCGTAGCGGGCAAACATTTTTTCGCCGCGTTCGAGCGCGACGGGCGGAATCCGAAAAAAGCTTTGATAGCGATCGAGCAGCGGACGTCCGCCATAGTGGCCGAGCGCATAGCCCAGATCGCCGCCGACGGTGGCGGCACAGGTAGCGGCCACGATGATCCAGCCGAGATGGAGGTGGTGTTCGGAATGGGCCAGAAAACTAGCCAGCAGCAGCGTGATCTCACCGGGAACGGGGATGCCGGCGCTCTCCCACAGCAAGGCCAAAGCCACGGCCCAGTAACCGTAGTCGGCGACGAAAGAGCGGAGCCAGTGAAGAATCGTGTGGTCCATTGAATCGATGACAAGTTCTCAGTTCTCAGTCAAACCCGCTCTTCTGAGAACTGAGAACTGAGAACTGGGAGCGCCGGTAAGAAACTCGACCAGCGTGCGATTGAAGTCCTCGGGCGCCTCTTCGTAAGGCAGGTGGCCGGCGCCTTCGAACGCCACCAGGCGGGCATCGCGAAAATTCCTGCGGAGCGGCTCGGCGGATCGAAAATCGACGGCGCGGTCTTTGGTTCCCCAGATGAGGAGAGTGGGGTAATCGGAAATCTTGGGGAGCGCCGCTTCCAGTTCCGCCAAGTCTGCGGTCCAATTCCTCACGATGCGCGCCGCATGACGCAACACGTGATTCTGGAGCGCGGGCATGCGGTAGCCCGCGAGCGAATCGGACGGAATTCTTGATCCGTCGCCAAACATGCGGCGCAGCCACAGGTAGTCGAGGGAGCGCCAGCGCTCGATCGTGTTACGGAAGAGCAGGGAACCGAAAGCACTGCCCACAAAGGGCGCGAGCCGCTTGCCGTGCGGTGACCAGGGATTGACGGGCGCGACCAGCACGAGACGCTGCAGGCGCGAATCCTTTCGCTCGGCGCGTTTTTCAATACAAAGCGCCGCCACCATGATGGCGACGCCTCCGCCGTGGGAAGTACCCAGCAAGTCGAAATCTCCAATGCCGACGGCGTCCGCGAACTGCAGGACGCGCTCGGCGGTCGCATGGACAGTGCAGTCCATGCCCTCCGCAGCTTTCGACAAACCAGCGCCCAGATTGTCGATGGCATACACGGTCGCGTGGGGCGCCAGCGCGGGGATGGTGAATCTCCAGGAAAAGGAGTATCCCATCAGCCCATGAATCAGGATGAGCGGCGGGCCTGACCCGGCCTTGAGGTAGCGCATGCGTCCGCCGGCGAGATCGAGCCAGCGCTCTTCAATTAACTCGTTGCGATCAACGGCGGGAATGAATTTTTCTTCGGGATGTTGCGTTTCGGTGGGCAACGAAATCCTCGTAGACAGAGTCTTACTAATTGATATCGCCTCTAGAGCTTCCGGGGAGCTGAATTCCAGCTCCCCTTTTTTTGGGGCGCGAATCCTGTGTCAGTTCGCCAGCGCGGCGATGCCCGGTGCAACCACGTTTTGCGCTTTCTTTCGCTTCTTGCCCAACAGCTTCTTCAACACCCTGATGCCTTTATCCACGTGCTTTTCTTCCAACAGGAACGGCGGCAGGAAGCGCAGAACCGTGTCCTGGGTCGCGTTGAAGAGCACGCCCTCGGCCAAAGCTTGCTCGACCAATGGGCGCGCTGGAATGTCAAGCACGAGGCCCTGAATGAATCCGCGGCCGCGGGCTTCGCGGGTGGCGGCGTACTTGGCGACCAGTTCCTCGAATTGTTGATGCAGATAGCCGCCAACCTTCGCGACGTTTTCGAGCAGGTGCTCTTCTTCGACAATCGCCAGGTATTCGAGGCCGACGCGGCACGCCAGCGGACCTCCGCCAAAGGTGGTGCCGTGCTGTCCGGGCGAAATCGCTGAGGCGAAATGCTCTTTCGACAGGAACGCGCCGAGCGGCACCCCGGCGGCGATCGGCTTGGCGATGGCGACGATGTCCGGAACCACGCCGAAACTCTGGAATGCGAAGAACTTGCCGGTGCGTCCGAGGCCGCACTGAATCTCATCGAAGATGAGCGCGGCCTGATGCTGATTGGCAAGCGTACGGCAGGCGCGCAGGAAGTCTTCGGAACATTCGAGGATGCCGCCCTCGCCAAAGATGGGCTCCAGCACGATGGCGCAGGTATTGGCGTTGACCACAGCGCGCAGCGCTTCGACGTCGTTCTGCGCCACGAAGGTCACGTCTTCGAGCAGCGGCTCAAAGCCTTTGCGGTACTTGTCCTGGCCGGTCAGCGACATCGCTCCAAATGTGCGACCGTGATACGAGCCTTCGAGCGCCACCAGTTGCGACTTGGCAGCGCCGCCCGCCTTGTGTCCGGCGAGACGCGCCAGCTTGATGGCGCCTTCCATCGCTTCGGTGCCGCTGTTCGAGAAGAAGACGCGATCAAGAATAGAGCCCGAAAGCTGGCATAGGCGCTCGGCCAGTTGTCCCTGATATTCGTTGTAATAGAGATTCGAGAGATGAATGACCCGGGTCGCCTGCTCGCGGATGGCCTTCACGATGCGCGGATGACCATGACCGAGCGCGTTTACCCCCAGCCCCGCCACGAAGTCGAGATACTTCTTGCCTTCGAAGTCGTAAAGGAAAACACCCTTCCCGCGCTCAAAGCCCACGGGATAGCGGTTATAGGTAGGGAGAAGAAAGCGCTTTTCAAGGCCGACGATCTGGTCGAGGCGGGACATGGCTTCATTGTAAATGGACCGGACGGTGAGCACCTCCGCGGCCTGAGACGGGGCGAACCCCGTTTCTACAGCCGGCATCTGGCGCTCTACAACCGGGATATCGCTGTAGAGACGCGGCTTGCCGCGTCTCCGCCAGTGGTACCCGGATTGTCAGGGTCTTCCAACCAGTTCCGCGGGTTGTGCTCAATATACTCTCGAACCGCATTTACGGAGGCGTTGGATCGCAGGACGTGGTCGTGGAAGCGGGATTGCCACGCGAAACCGGAAATCCCTTTCGCATGGCAAATCCGGCTGACTCCTGCCTTGTAGCTGCCCACAATTTGCGACAGCAGCCCATGCGTGCGAGCGGGAGACGCGGCAAGCCGCGTCTCTACTGGGGAGTAGATGTGGTCTCCTTCGATCACAATGAGTGCGTGGACGTGGTTGGGCATTACCACGTAGCGGTCGATGACCACGTTCACGTAATGGCTCGAAACGGCCTTCATTTCGGTTTCAGCAATCCTACCGGCATCTGAGAGCACTATTTGTCCATTGGCTGTCCGGCCAAGAGAACATTTCTTGTCCTCGGTGCAGAGGGTAACAAAGTACCAGCCGCGTAGGGAGTAATCCCAAGCCGTCAGGCGCGTCGATTCGACCCGATAGCGATTTTCAAACAGGGTCATCCGATGCAGCGTAGGGCACACGGAAATCTCTCACAGTGAGCATCATCACCGGCCATTAGGTCGGTTTCGGCGCACGCGGGAGACGGGGCAAGCCCCGTCTCTACGAGAGTGTCCTTCGCATCCCAAAAAGCAGAAGCCGTCTTCCATAATTCATAGCCGCCATCCCAAATTCTCTCTATAATTGTGGAACTCGCTCTATGGGAGCGACTTACGGACGCTTGGCAAGGTTGGAGGGTGGCAGTGAAGTTGCTTATGCCCAATCGGCGACGAATCTATGGCCGCGCCGCCCTGTTGCCGTCCCAGCCCATGAACCGCGAATTTGAGGCCCGGTTTACCGCCATCCTGCTGGCTCTTCTCACAGTAGCGGCGATGGTTTTCGCCGGTTTCAACTACAAGATCGAGCACCACTCCGCCATCGCCGACGACGGCGCGTGGTGGATGGAGCGGAACGGCCGCCTGATCGCGGATCGACTGGAGCCGAACGGGCCGGCAGAGCGGGCCGGAATCCGCCGCGGAGACTATGTCGTCGGCATCAACGGCCGCGCCGTGGGCACTGCCGCAGCGCTGACCCACCAACTCTACGACTCCGGCGTCTGGTCGAAGGCAACTTACTCGCTGATCCGCGGCTCGGTTCCGCTGGATGTGGAAGTGGTGCTGGTCCCGGCCGATCGTTCCACGAATGATTGGCTGCGGCTGATCGCGCTGATCTACCTGGGGATCGGGCTCTACGTACTGCTGCGGCGTTGGACGGCGGTCGGTTCCACGCATTTTTACATTTTCTGTCTGGTGTCGTTCGTCTTCTACTCCCTGCACTACATCGGCAAGTTCAACGCTTTTGACTGGATCGTCCTGTGGGCCAATGAAGTCGCATGGCTGTTGCAGCCGGCACTGTTCCTGCACTTCGTATTGACCTTCCCGGAACGGCGGGAGTTCGTCAGCCAGCGTCGCTGGCCGATTCCGGTGCTGTACCTGCCGGGAGCGGCACTGCTTGGAATCCAGATCCTTGTTTTCGAGTACCTGAAAGCGAGCGCTTCGCTACTGTTTGAGCTGAACCGCGCCCACTGGGCTTATTTGACGATCTTCTTCGTCTCGGCGGCGGCGGTTCTGTGGCGCAATTACCGCCAGGCCACGACTCCGATTCTGCGGCAGCAGCTCAAGTGGATTACGCGCGGCACCATCCTCGCCATTACGCCGTTCACGCTTTGTTACGTTCTGCCGTATCTGTTCGGAGTGCTGCCGTCGCCGATCATGAAGGTGTCGGTACTGTCGCTGGGCTTGCTGCCGCTGACTTTTGGATACGCCATTTTCCGCTACCGGTTGATGGACGTGGATCTGATCTTCAAGCGCGGCATGGCGTATACGCTGGCGGCGGCGGCGATCGTGGGAGCGTATTTCGCCGGCGTGGCCGCAATTGCGGAGTTGGTGCACACGCGCGTGCCCAGTTCCGGACCTTACGGCTTGATCGTGATGGTCGTAGTCACCGCGCTGCTCTTTGATCCAGTGCGGAAATGGATTCAGGAAAAGCTCGACCAGTTCTTTTACCGCACCGGCTACGACTACCGGCGCACGCTGATCGAATTCGGACGCGAGTTGAGTTCGGAAACCGACCTCGACAAAATGCTTTCCTCGCTGGTGGACCGGCTGGCGCGCACGCTGCTGGTGGATCGTATCGCCATCTTCCTCGGCAACAGCGACTCTTCGCGCTTTGAACTGTCGAAATCGTTCGGGCTCGCCCATGTCACCGGCCTCGACCTGTCGTTTCTGGCAAAACCGCGAATCGAGGACGCCGCCGGGCACGTCTTCTTCGAAAACACGCGCCAGTTACCGCGTGAGAATGCCACGGCGCAAGAAGCCATCGCCCGCCTGGATCTGAACTACTACATTCCCTGCCACGCGCGGCAAAAGACCATCGCCTTCCTCGGACTGGGCAAGACCATGCAAGGCGACTTCCTCTCCAGCGAGGATGTGGAGTTGCTGGAAGCGCTGGCGGGGTACATCGGCATCGCCATAGAGAACGGGCGGCTGTACGCGTCACTTGAACAGAAGGTGACCGAGTACGAGCGGCTCAAAGATTTCAACGAGAACATTGTTGAATCCATCAACGTCGGCGTAATGGCGGTGGACCTGCAGGATCGCATCGAAAGCTGGAACTCGCAGATGGAAGTCATGTATGCCCAGCCGCGCTGGCAGGTGGTGGGGCGTTCGTTGAGCGAGGTTTTTCCGGCCGCCTTCGCCGAGGAGTTCTACCGGGTTCGGCAGAGTCCAGGCATCCACAATCTTTATAAGTTCCGGCTGCCGACTCCCACCGGCGAATCGCGCATCGTGAACGTTGCCATGGCCCCGCTGGTCACCCGCAAGTTCAACGTGGTGGGTCGGCTGGTGATCATCGACGATATCACCGAGCGGATCGAACTTGAAGTACAGCTCACCCAAGCCGACAAACTCTCTTCGATCGGATTGCTGGCGGCTGGCGTCGCGCACGAAGTGAATACGCCGCTGGCGGTGATTTCCTCCTACACGCAGATGCTGGCGAAGCAGTTGCAGGCCGATCCGCAGAAAGCCAGCGTGCTCGACAAAATCACGAAGCAGACATTCCGCGCCTCGGAGATCGTCAATAATCTGCTGAACTTCTCCCGCACCACGGGCACGGAATTAACCGAAATCAGTTTGAATAAAGTGATCGCAGACACGCTGGCGTTGCTCGATCACCAGTTCAAGGTGGCGCGCATCCAGGTGCACCACGAACTCTCCGAGAACCTGCCGTTGATTCAGGGCAACTCCGGACGCTTGCAGCAAGTGTTTTTGAATTTGTTCCTGAATGCCAAGGACGCGATGGCCGGAGGCGGAGTGCTGAAGGTCGAGACGCTGAACGGCGAATTCGTCAGCGCGCGCGTCTCTGACACCGGCTCGGGCATTGCTCAGGAACACATTCAGCGCATCTACGATCCGTTCTTCACCACCAAGACGTCGCCCGCGGAAGGCCAGAATCGCGGCACCGGTCTTGGGCTTTCTGTCACCTACGGCATCATCCAGGAACACGCGGGCAATATCCGCGTGGAGAGCCGCCCGGGCGAAGGCACCACCTTCACCCTGGATTTTCCACTGCTGTCGACCAGGAAGGCAGTCCATGTCTCAAGCAGCAATGTCTGACATAGCCGTTATCTCGCGCCGAAGTGCGTCTCAAAGCGCGCCGCCAAGCACGCCGCCAAGCGCGGGCAGAATTCTTATCGTTGACGATGAAGCGGAAATCCGGGAGTCGCTGGAGACTCTTCTTCAACTCGAGGGTTACACGGTCGTCGTCGTGGGAACGGGCCGCGAAGGTCTGGCGCAGATTGGAGAACGCGCTTTTGACGTTGTCCTGCTCGACCTGGCGCTGCCCGACAAGAACGGGATGGACGTGCTCTCGGAGATACGGCTGTTGCACGCGCAGCAGGCGGTCATCATGATCACCGCCTACGGCACGGTGGAGAACGCGGTCCGCGCCATGCAATCGGGCGCTACCAACTTCATCCAGAAACCGTGGGACAACGAGAAGCTCTTAGCCGATGTGCGCGCCGCGGTCGCCCGCCAGAAGGCGGAAGAAGAAAACATTCAACTGAAGCGCGCCCTCAAGCAGCGCTACAACTTTGAACACATCGTGGGCAAGAGCGAGCCCATGCTGAAGATTTTCGATCTGGTCGCCCAGGTCGCGCCCAGCCGCTCGACGGTGCTGCTGCAAGGCGAAAGCGGGACGGGCAAGGAACTGATCGCCAAGGCGATCCATCTGAATTCGACGCGGCGCGACCGGCCGTTCGTACCCGTCAACTCCGGGTCCACGCCCCCCGACCTGCTCGAGTCCACGCTGTTCGGACACGTCAAGGGCGCATTCACCAGCGCGGTCACGTCGAAAAAGGGATTGTTCGAAGTTGCCGACCGGGGAACGCTCTTCCTCGACGAAATCGGCACCATGAGCATGGACACGCAGAGCAAGATTCTGCGCGTGTTGCAAGATCGCAAGTTCATGCATCTGGGCGGCGTGCAGGAAATTCAAGTGGACGTGCGCATCATCGCCGCCACCAACGTGGATCTCCGCCAGATGGTGAAAGAAGGCCGCTTCCGGGAAGACCTGTTTTACCGCCTCAACGTCATCAGCCTCGATCTGCCGCCGTTGCGGCAGCGCCGGGAAGACATTCCGTTGCTGGTGCAGCACTTTCTCCACAAATATTCCGAGGAAAATGAGCGCCCCCCGCGCCGCATTACCACCGAGGCACTGCGTCCGCTGGTCGGCTACTCCTGGCCCGGCAACGTCCGCGAACTGGAGAACGCCATCGAACGCGCCGTGGTTCTTTCTTCCGACAGCGACATTGGGGTCGATCTGCTGCCCGATCACATCGTGGGCCGGGGCAGCGCGATTCCGGCCCTGGATGCGAGTGCGGGAGCCACGCTGTTCGGCATCATGGAAGACTGCGAACGGCGGATCATCGTCGACATGCTGGAAAAGTGCGGCTGGAACCAG
>Ga0074044_10004897_pt1 | contig 11017 bp, 13 predicted proteins | sample BogForMeECP23OM1_FD_94443 | JGI IMG/M metagenome (GOLD analysis project Ga0074044, IMG submission 94443) | Bog forest soil microbial communities from Calvert Island, British Columbia, Canada - Bog Forest MetaG ECP23OM1 | ecosystem: Environmental > Terrestrial > Soil > Wetlands ...
GGAGAAAGCTGCCGGGGCAGCACCGCAATCAGCCGCTCTCGCGGACCAGCATCCGGCGGATTTTCCGCAGCACGCGGCGATACATGGCGGGAGTGACGCGGCCGGTCTGCGTGTTCTGCTGGCTGGGATGATAGGCGGCGAAGAGGCGCGGCCCGGGCCGCCCGTCCCGCCCGGGCAAGGCGTAGCTGGCTCCGTGGCGGAAAACAAATGGCGCGGCGGATTGGACTTCGCCCCGGCTTCGCAACAGCTTTAGAAAGCCATCGAAGGCAATTCTGCCCAGCGCCAGCACGGCGCACGGCCGGAGCAGCTCCCATTCTGCTTCGAGGAACGGACGGCAATTGGCGATCTCGTCCGGCAGGGGATGATTGCCCGGCGGCGCGCAGCGGAGACTGGCGGAGATGTACGCGTTGATGAGTTGGAGGCCATCGTCGCGACGGCTGGAAAACGGCTGGTTCGCGAAGCCGGCTTCATGGAGCCGGGCGTAGAGGAAATCGCCGGAGCGATCACCGGTGAACATCCTGCCGGTGCGATTGGCTCCGTGCGCGGCGGGCGCCAGACCGATGATGAGGAGCTGAGCGCCCCCCTCGGGCGGGCCAAAGCCGGGCACGGGCCGGCCCCAGTAGGTTTCGTGACGAAATGCGCGCCGCTTCACCCGCGCCACGATTTCGCGGTGGGCTACCAGACGAGGGCACCGGCGGCACGCGATGATCTGTTGATTTAGGACCTGGAGTGCGTTTTTCAGCGCCACAATGGATATTGTCCTCCGACGGGCGAGCGGCCCGCCGCGGCAGGCGCCCCTATGGATGAGCGCCGGGGCGGACGAGCAAATCGCGCAGCGCCGCCGCGGTGTGGATTCCCAGATCTTCGCGGGCCGCGAGGGCGCGCAGGTCGTGCTCGTCGTCCACGTCGAGTTCGATCCGGGGATTGCGCAGCAGTTCGACGCGCGCGCCGCACGCCCGCGCTTCGCGCAGGTGCTTGCGCAGGCTATCGGCGCCGAAATGCGAGGGAAACAAATCGGGAGGCGTGCGCAGCAAGGCATTGGTGCCGTCCGCGCTGCGCGAGGGCACCAGCACGGCCCCCGGAGCGGCGGGACACGCGGCGAGCAAAACTTCGATATCCTCGGTGCGGACGAGCGGAATGTCAATCGGCAGCCGGAGCAGCGCCGTGACGCCGCGAGCGGAGCAAATGCGCGAGGCCGCATCCACCGAATCGCTCTCCGATCGCTGCGTTGTCTCCGGAAGACACTGCCAGCCGCGCGCGCGGGCGGCAGCGAGCGCGCCCGCGTCGCTCGACACCACGAAAACCGCCGCGGCCAGGCGCACGCCAGCCACGGCATGGAACACATCTTCGAGCATCGCGCGCGCCAGGCGTGCACGAGCCTCCTGGGGAAGCGCGCCGGCCAGACGCTGCTTCGCCCGGGCCAGGTCCTTGACGGGGATCAGGATGGCACGCACGGAATCCTACGCGGGAGCCCGGCGCATCTCGGCGAACAACGAAAGAACGCCGCGTGCCAGCCGGTCCTTGTCCGCGTCCGTGCGCATCACGGAGGGGACCATCACAGGGCGCATGCCCTGCGCCACAATGTCCGGGCAAAGGCCGGAATCGGCCGGGTCCATGACCATCACTGAGGCGACGTCTTCGTAGAGTTGCGCGACGCCGCAGCAGGTGGGATCGATCAGGCATTCGGCCAGCATTTTGTCCGACGGCCCCTTGAGGGATTTGCCGCCGACGAGCGGGCTCACGGCCACCGTGCGTTCGCGGCGCCCCCAAAGGGTTTCGCGCACTCCCGGCACGGCGAGGATCGGGCCGATGCTGATCAGCGGGTTGCTGGGGCAGATCAGGATCCCATCCGCCTCGGTCAGCGCTTCGAGCACCCCCGGCGCGGGCCGTGCCGATTCGATGCCTTCGAAGCGAATATCCAGGATGGAGGGCTCGGCGCGGTGCTTCACCAGATACTCCTGGAAATGCATTTCACCGAGTTCGGTGACGATCGTGGTGGGCACCGGATGGTCCGTCATGGGCAGGATCGCGGACGCCACGCCCCAGTCGCGCCGGATGGAGTCCGCCACCTGCGCGAGGGTTTGCCCGCCTGCGAGCAGCGCGGTGCGGTGGATGTGCGTGGCCAGGTCGCGGTCGCCCAGATTGAACCACTGGTCGCGGCCGTAGCGGGCCAGCGCCTTCAAAGTGCGAAACGTGTCGCCGGACAGTCCCCAGCCCGTCTGCGGATTCACGCTGCCCGCCAGAGTGTAGGTGACGATGTCCAGGTCGGGGCAGATGTAGAGCCCGTGCAGGACGATGTCGTCGCCGGTGTTCACGATGATGGTCAGGTCGCGCGCGTCCATGGTCCGCGAGAGCCCCAGCAGGAGCTTTGAAGCCCCTACGCCGCCGGCCAGTGCCGTGATCTTCATCGCTTCTTTGTCCTGCGAATCAGTAGCCCGTTACTGGGTGATGCGCGGCCGGCTGGCCGGCCAGGCGCAGCCGCGGCAGCACGCCTTCCGCGCCGTCCACTTCCGAAAAGACGCGGCGGATGCCGTACGTCGTCGTTCGCTCGGCGGGAATGCGCCCGATGCTGCGGATGCGAGCGCGAAACTCCTCCGGGGCCACGTATTCCCCAAACGTCGCGCCCGCGGATTTCGAAATGTGCTCTTCCATCAGAGTGCCGCTGAAGTCGTTGGCGCCCGCCTTGAGGCAGGCCAACGAGACTTCGATGCCCATCTTCACCCAGGAAACCTGCAGATTGGGAATCGAGGCGCCCAGAAGCAGCCGGGCCAGGGCGTGCACCACCAGATGCTCCCGCCGGGTGGCGCCCGCCTGCGATTCCCCGTCGCGGAACAGCCTCGTGTTCGCGTGCACGAAGCCCAGCGGCACGAATTCGGTGAATCCGCCGGTCTCCTTCTGTATGCCGCGCAGCAGGAGCATGTGGCGGAGGCGATGCGCCGGAGTCTCCACGTGGCCGTACATCATCGTAGAGGTCGTGGGAATACCCAGTTCGTGCGCCGTACGGATGATCTCGATCCAACGCGCCACCGGCAGTTTGTTCGGGCTGAGCTGCGCGCGAACGGAATCGTCCAGAATCTCCGCGGCGGTCCCGGGAATGCTCCCCAGGCCTTCGGACTTCAGCAGCGCCAGATATTTGCGCAGTGGCAGGCCGGTGCGGTCCACGCCGTTCGCGATTTCCATAGGCGAAAACGCGTGGATGTGCATCTCCGGAACCGCGCGTTTGACGGCGCGGAGAATGTCGCGGTAGAACCACGGGTCCAATTCGCGCGGCAGGCCGCCCTGGATGCAGACCTCGGTTGCGCCGCGGTTCCAGGCGTCCGCGGCCTTCGCGGCGACCTCTTCCAGCGACAGAAAATAGGCGTCGGCAGCGCGCGGTCCGCGGCTGAAACCACAGAACGAGCAACCCACCGTGCAGATATTGGTGAAATTGATGTTGCGGTTGACGACGTAGGTGATGGCGTCGCCGGCCTGGCGATGGCGCAATTCGCCGGCGACACAGACGAGCGCGGCGAGATCGGCTCCCTCCACTTCGCAAAGCGCGAGTGCGTCCTCAAATCCCAACTCGCGTCCTTCCAGGGCCGCGCCTAGAATCCGCGCCACGGCCGGAGCCGCGGCGCCGAGCGCCGCCTCAGAGGGAATGGACGCGAGCCGCGTTGCCTGTGTTTCCGCCATCCCGGTGGCCCTCGACTTTCGCATAACCCTGAGCATCGCGCAAACGGCCGACCGAACGAGCCATGCGGGCATGAACGTAGCCTGGCTTCTCGATGAATTCCGGATAAATTGCCAGCCGCTCGCGCAAATCGAGGCCCGCGGCGCGCGTGGCTCCCTCGAGCGCGGCCATTTGCGGCCAGGCGGCCTCCGGATTGATGAAATCCAGCGTGACCGGCGAAATCCCACCCCAGTCGTTGATGCCGGCTTCCAGAAGCCGCGGAAAATCGGCGTAGCTAAGGTTCGGCGGCGCCTGCAGGTTCATTTCCGCGGGCAGCATCAGCCGGGCGATGGCCAGCGTGCGGAGCAGGTCCTCGAGTTCCGCGTCGGCGTGCGCGGCCATCCGCGTGAGCGGCTTGGCGCGGAAATTCTGCACGATCACTTCCTGGATGTGGCCGTGCCGCTCGTGGAGTGCGCGAATGGCCGCCAGCGAATCGAACCGCTCCCCAGGCGTCTCTCCGATGCCGAGGAGTATGCCGGTGGTAAACGGAATGCCCAGCCGCCCGGCGTCTTCGATGGTGCGCAGGCGCAGCGCAGGCAGTTTGTCCGGCGCGCGCCAGTGCGCCTGGCCGCGATGAAGGAGGCGCGGCGAGATGCTTTCCAGCATGATTCCGACGCTGGCATTCGACGGCTTCAACCGCGCCAAATCCTCCTCCGGCATCAGCCCGGGATTCGCGTGCGGCAGCAGGCCGGTGCGTTCTAGCACCAGCTCGCACATCGCGGCCAGGTATTCGAGTGTCCGCGCAAAGCCCTGCCGGCGCAGAAACTCGCGCGCCTCCGGAAATACAGCCTCCGGCTGATCGCCCAGACTGAAGAGCGCCTCCTTGCAGCCGGCTTTGCGGCCCGTTTCGGCCAGCGCCACTACTTCTTCCGGCGTCATGAAATGCGCGCCCGGCTCGCCCGGGTCTTTCCGAAATGTGCAGTAACCGCAGGAGTCGCGGCACAGCGTGGTGAGCGGGATAAAAACCTTTCGTGAGTAGCTGACCGTGGCACCCTTTCCGCGCGCCCGCACCGCACGCGCCGCAGCGAGCAGCGCAGGAGTCGCGGCGCGTTCGAAGAGCAGCAAAGCGTCCGCGGAGGAGAGCGGCGCACCCGCTTCCGCCTGCGCCAGCAGGTGTTCCGCACCGCGGTATTGGAGCCCAATGCCCATCGAAACGCTGAATCCTCCGATGCCTCCGCCAACAGCGATTTCGATGCCCGCGAGCAGGGGTCAGATAGCCGCGCGCGTCAGCGGAACATGTCCTCCGCTGGGGGGCGGAGCAGGCGGCTGGCCGGCTCGCGCGCCGCACGATAACGAAATCCGCGAACGATCACCGCGGGCACCGCTTCTTTTTTCCCCATTAGCAGGCCGGCCGCCGCAGCCAATTCATCCCCCACGGCGAGGATCGTAGCGCGCAGGCGATGGCCGTGCGCATCGCGCGAGCCGCGCAGGTCTTCCAGCACGCGCAGCCCCCAGGCGCCGATGGCCACATTGACCAGACCCAACCGCCACGGGCGGCCGAACGTGTCGCTGATGATCACCGGCACGGCGACGCCGGTGCGGCGCTGGAGAGCCGCCGCGATGCGGCGCGCGGAGGCGTCCGGATCGACGGGCAGGCAGGTGACACGCGCTCCCGCCCGCGCGGGAACGTTCGAGCGGTCCACACCGGCGTTGGCGCAAACGAACCCGTGCCGTGTCTCGACGATCAGGGCGCGCTCCGTCATGCGCAACACGCGGCGCGACTCGCGGAGCACGACCTCCGTGAGCCGCGGGTCCTGCCGCAGGCGCGGCGCCCATTCCCGCGCGAGCGCGGAGGGCTGAACGGAAGAAAGCGCGAGGGTGCGCCCTTCCGCCTTGGAAACAATCTTCTGTGCCAGGACCAGCACGTCGCCGCGCTCGAACCGGACGCCCCCGCGCGCCGCGGCTCCGGTCACCAGCCCGGCCAGATCCGCGCCGCGCGGCACCTCCGGCAGACCGGGCAGAGCGATCAGCCGCAATTCCGGCGACCGGCCGTGCGCTCTTCTCCCGCGCCCCGCTACCGCGGGCTTCCTCATGGCTCTCCTGCCCGCCGCGTTCAGCGGGACTGCTCCGCCAGGCCCGTAATCCGGATGCCCGCGGCGTGGATTTTGTGCCTGCGATTGATCCCAATGAGCAGCGCGGACATCGCTTCGACGATGCGAGCGTTTTCCAGCCGCCCTCCGTCCACGTAGCGGCAGCCCGGAATTGCTTCCACCCAGGGACGCAGCGCGGCACGGGTCTCCTTGCGGTCGGCGCAAACGAGCACGTCGCACTCCACTGCGGCTTCCAGATGGCGCAGCGCATACGCGGAGACGCTGTGAAAAGCCGCAGCCACCTCGACACCCTCCGGCACGTTTTCCGCGGCCTGCTCCGCGGCCGACCCGGCCCACACCCCCAGCACCCGCGTCGGAGATCCACCGACCGCGGCTTCGAGCGGCACGGTCAAATCCACCAGAACCTGCCCCGGCCGCAGCGCGGGAGCAATGGACTTCAGTATGCCGATTTGCGCGTTGAAAGGGACGGCGAGCACAACGAGCGGCGCGCTCGCCGCTGCCTCAGAATTCATGCGGCCTTCCACCTGAGCGGCGGACCCGGCGCGCTGGCGCACCTCCTGCGCGGCAGCGGCGGCGCGAGCCGCATCGCGCGAGCCGATCACCACGCGCCTGCCCGCGGCAGCCCAACGCAATGCCAGGCCCAGTCCCTGGTCGCCCGTCCCGCCGATCACTGCCACCGTGCCCGCGTCCATGCTCGCGTGAGTATCCTACGGGCTCGCAGAGGTCGCAAGGGTGGCGCCGTCATTCGGCAGTTGACTGCGGGCTCCGGCTCTTTCATGCTTCCCCAGCCGGAGGGCATGTGTTCGACCTAACCCCGCAGGATGATTTCCATCATGCCGTGGGCTCGGAAGAGTCCTGGCGCGAATCCCATTCCTTCGACTTCTACGACCCCTCCACGCGATTGTCCGGCTTCGGCCTGATGGGAGTGAGCCCGAACCAACGGGCCGGCGAATGTGTGTTCGCGCTCTGGCGAGACGACGTTCTGCTGGTGAAATCCAGCAAGTGGGATTACCACATTCCGCGGGAGATCGGCGAGGAACGGCAACACTTCGGGCCGCTGGCCATTCGCGTCCTGGCGCCGTTTAAGACGCTGGAGATCTCCTACGACGACGGCTACTGCCGACTCGAGCTGGGCTATGACTCGATTCAACCGCCGTATTCCTGGCTCCAGTCCTACCGCGGAGCGACACAGCCCGGCAGCCATCATTATCAACAGCAGGGGCGCTTCCGCGGCGTAGCCCGGGTGGGAAAAGAATCGTTTCCCGTGCAGGGACGCGGCGCGCGGGATCACGGCTGGGGCCCGGACGCTCGCGCGAACGTACTGCGATGGATTTCCGCCACCGCGCAGTTTTCGGAAAACCTCGCCTTCCAGACGCTTCACGTGACTCTGCTGGACGGAAAGGACCTGCTGTTCGGCTACGTCTTCCGCGGCGCACAAAATGACGTGGTGCAGCGCTCGCGCCTCTCCGCCAGCTATAGCCTCCGGCACGGCGCGCCTTCCGGCTGCAATCTGGACTTCACCACAAAGGGCGGGGAAAGGCTGACAGCGGCGGCCCGCGTGCTGAACGCCTTCAATTTCTCTTTCCAGCAGCGCAGCCTCCCAGGCTTCGTCTTCTCCTGCGCCGCGGAATTTCAGATGGACGGCCAGACCGGATTCGGCCGGGTGAATGCGTTCTGGCGAGGAACGAAGGAGCGTCCCGAGGAATGGCTGATTGAACCGCCCAGCGTGCTCCCCGGAAAGCTGGCCAAACTCCGGGAGGATTTCGACGATACGGTGTTCTGACTCCTCAATGGTCCACGCCAGCGGAAGCAGCCGCCGCTCTATTTCCGCGTGGGCTCTTCCACGCGGAACACCTGGCAGGAATTCTGCAAAATGGGGAGCAACCTGCGCCGGTTCTCCTCTTCGGTTAGCCCCGGCTCCTCAGTGAGGCCGGAGCGCAGAGCGATCAGGATGGTGGCCGTAAACCCCACAGCAGCCTGAAAAATTTCCGCCAGGTGCACGCAACCCTGGCTCTTTCCGATCAGGTCGGTGATGCGGCGGTAGATCCCCCGTCCGATGATTTCGCCCTCCAGCCTTGGAATGTTGTCCAGCGCGCGGAGACAGAGATTTTGAAACGGGCGTTTGGCCATGTGCGCTTTGGCGCGCTCGATGCGGCCGCTGGGAACGTCCACGATCATCTCCGCGTCGAAACTGTGATCGAGATCGAGGAACGACGCCAGAACCTGCACGCGCGCGTCGCCCCGGTGGATCACCTTCACGTTGATGTTGCGCTCGTAGACTTCCGGCGTGCTCCGGCGATCCACATCCGTGGCCGTTCCACCGAGCACCAGAGGAACCTGCTGTGAGTTCGTGTCCATCTCCACACCCCTCCCCGGAATCAGCTTACACGCTGCCGCGAAAACCCGCGAGCGCCACACGGCCCTCCTGCGTCGTACAATGGTGGGCGCCATGCGCGCCAAGAGAGGCCAAATCAGGACCGGCTGCGGCTCGGCGCCGCCGCAGGCGCCACGGCCGGGGCGTCGTGGCGCGCTCTCGATGGCGGCCCTTCTCTCCGCGTTCTGCGCGATTCTCGCGCTTTCCGTTTTCTCCGCGGCCCCGGCGGTGAAAGCCGGTTCGCCTATTTCCCTTCCTGCCGCGCTCGACCGCGCCCTCACCCGCAGCTTTGGGAAACGCAGCGGCGCGGGCGTGGTCGCAGAGGTCTCGACGGGCAGGATTCTGGCCGCGAAGAACCTCACCGTGGCCGCGCGCCGGCTGGCGCTTCCCGGGTCGTCGATTAAACCCTTCGTCCTGTTCGCGCTCATCGAATCCGGCAGGCTGCGCCCAGACGAAGCCTTCGTGTGTCCCTATAAACTGGAAATCTCCGGACGGCGCCTGGATTGCACGCACCCGACGGATACCGGCCCGCTGTATCTCGCCAGCGCGCTGGCCTGGTCGTGCAACAATTTCTTTGCCCATTTTGCGACGCGTCTTCGGCCGGAAGAGCTGGCGCGCGCGCTGGCACGGTGGGGTTTCGCTGCCGCGCCGCATCTTGCGGCGGATGAGATTGCGGGAGAGATTATCCCGGCGCACTCGCCCAGCGAATTGCAGCTCGAAGCCCTGGGGGAATACGGCATCCATGTGACGCCGCTCGAACTTCTGCAGGCCTATCGCCGGCTGGCAGCGCGCCGGCGCGATCCCGCGACCTATGGGCGGTCGCTCGGAGTGGTCTTCGCAGGCCTGGAAGCCTCGACCAACTACGGCATGGACGCGGCGGCGCGGACAGAGGGCCTGACCGTCGCCGGAAAAACCGGCACATCGATTGCCGACGAGGGCAATTGGACGCACGGATGGTTCGCAGGGTATGCCCCGGCGGACGCGCCGGAAATCGTCCTGGTCGTTTTCCTCGAACGAGGCCGCGGGCCAACGGACGCCGCAGGGATTGCCCACGAGGTGTTCACGGCCTACCGCGACGCGAGGCCGCGCCGGTGATGCCGAGGCGCGCCGGACACCCGGCCGCCCTCCGCGCGTTTTCGGGCCGCGGCGGGGCTGCGCTATCGCGCACCTCAGTCCCACGTGTCGTCGGGCGAGCGCGCGGCGCGGTCCGATATCGACTCTTCCACTAGCGCCAGAATCACGAGCCAGGCGCCGAGCACAATCACATAGGCCAGCGCGAGCCTGGCCAGCATGCTCACCGGCGGTGCGGCGATTCCCTTCACCTGCGGAACCCAGCCGGCCAGCTTCCAGAAGGCCAGGTGGCCCACCACCGCGCAGATCAGTGTTCCCAACCAGTAACCGGGCCGCCGCCATGCGCGCACCGCTGCCGCCCACATCCCGCGCTCTCCCAGCAGCGAAGCTGCCGCGAACGGCAGCCAGATCACCACGAAAAGAAGCCACACGCCCACGAACTCGGACGATTCCACGCGTTCCTGCAGCAGATAAGGATCCACCGGCCGGCGGAGGTGGAGCGTCAGCCAGGACGCCAGATGCTGCGTCGCATCAGGCAGCGCGGCCAGGATCACCTCCGACAGCCACACGAGGGCAACATACAACGCGAACACCGGCACGGCGCCGGGAAGCCATTGTCGCAGGGGGAGGTGGCGCGACTTGCCGCCGGAAGCGCCTCGGCCCAGCCCGCCCAGGCGGTCGCGGCGGTATACCCGCTACGCGGTGCGCTGCAAGAACACGGCGAGGTAAGCCAGGAAGATGGCCAGCACCGCGGAGCCGGCCAGCTCCCACCATTCGGCCTCATGGATCCAGAACCACGCATAGCCCAGCGCCAGGAAAAACAATGTTCCCACACCCTGAATCGCCCACACTCGCCCGCTGCGCAGCACACGTTGCACGGCGGAGAGCGCGCCGCTCTGCGAAGCCTTCAGCGCGGCGCTCACTGGACCGCCCCCGTGCGACGCTTCGAGGTGGACAGGCACTGCGGCGGGTAGATTGGCCGCACCTGCGCCGGGTTGACGCGCAAAGTGCCGGGGTTCCACAGCTTCAGGAGATGGAGGAAGGTTCCCTTCTCATTCCGGAAATAATCGACAAGCAGCGCCGCGTGATCCTCGTGAAATTCCCGCCGGCTGTACATGTAGGTCCACCACCCCGGTTTTTGCTCCAGCTCGTGGAGTTGGTCGCGCCCCGGGCCCTCGCCGCGCCTCGCCAGACAAACGCAGCGCAGCCCGCCGCAGCTTGGGCTGCCCCCATGCGAAGCCAAGTGGAATTCCAGAGCCTCAACCGCCGCCGGACGTGGGAATTCTGCATCCCCGCGCAAGTCGGCTGCCTACTCGTCACGCGCCACTTCCCAGTTCCCCAGTCCCCCGCCGCGCGAATCCAGACCGATTCCCTAAGCATCCGCCGTCCTCGCACCACGCGCCGGCTGGATTCTACACCGGGGGACGGATGTTCCGGCGGGCTCGGACGATGATTCGAAAGCGTGCCACCAGTGGAACCCTGCCGGGGGAGTGCGGGAAGAGTATGAAGCGAACCGCGGAGTGCGAACGGCGGCGGCACGCTGGAATGCACACCGGGCGGTTCGCCGAGGGCGGACGCCTCTATATGCCCTGGCCAGCTCGCCAGCTAAGCGCCCTTCCCAACAGCGAACCGGTTGAAGAGCGCCACATCCTGCGTCCCGCCGATGGCGAAGGGGCAACGGTCGTGCACGCCCTTCGGCCGCATCTGGATCACGCGTTCCCCGTTGCTCGTGGCTGCTCCGCCAGCCTGCTCCGCCAGAAACGCCAGCGGGGAGCATTCATACAACAGGCGCAGTTTGCCCTGCTTGTGGGA
>Ga0074044_10004898_pt1 | contig 11016 bp, 6 predicted proteins | sample BogForMeECP23OM1_FD_94443 | JGI IMG/M metagenome (GOLD analysis project Ga0074044, IMG submission 94443) | Bog forest soil microbial communities from Calvert Island, British Columbia, Canada - Bog Forest MetaG ECP23OM1 | ecosystem: Environmental > Terrestrial > Soil > Wetlands ...
CCTCCAAATTGAAACCCCTGTCCCGTGAGGCTTTCGCCGGTAGTGGAGAGTTCACCGAACGCGCCGGCACCGTTTGCTAGTGAGTCAGCCTGATTGTTGTTGCCGTAGATAAGATTCTGAGCTGTGGAACCGCCCTTCTTTGCGGTAACACCTCCCGCGACGTTGATGTTCCCGCTACCTTGCGTCATGATCGAGTTGCCTACACTGTGCGCACCGGTAAACTTTGGAATCTTATTTGTGGTCCCGCCGCCGGTAATGTTGGTTTGGGCCACTTGCGCGCCTGCCAAGAGGCAGCACGCTAATGCGAACAAGAAAACGCGAACAACATGCTTAACTGTCATCTGGATATTCTCCTCCTCGGAATTTTTTGTTAGTGCCCTTTCAGAATTTCTATCTGAACAGCTTCGCCGACTCAAGCAAGCGTTGGTCAGTCTTCACCTGCGCTCCTGCCAACCCATATCATCGACGTCCTGATGGCAAATCCTCGCAGTTCAAAAACCAACCGTGGCTGCTCCTTTTGGAAGCGCCGGGATAGTGCCTTAGTGCGCTTACGCTTGCAATAGCGGACATATGTCGGCGTCTTACTTTTAATGTCCCTCTAACCTATTGAAAAAAATATAGATGGTACGAAATTGCGAAAGTGAGGTAGAATACCGTGCTTTGTTTGAGGGGGCCGCCGTTGGGGACCGAGCCAGCCCGGGTTCCGGGCTTGATCAGATTTGGGGAGGATTTTGAGTTCGACCTCCGCGCCTGCAGGTTGCGCCGGTCGGGTCGTGTGCTCAAGTTGGAGCGCATACCCATGGAAATTCTAGCAGTGTTGGTTGAGCAGAGAGGGCAGTTGGTCAGCCGCGAGCATATCGTCGAGAGGATCTGGGGTAAGGATGTTTTCCTCGACACCGACAACAGTATCAACGGCGCGATTCGTAAGGTCCGCCAAGCCCTCAAGGATGATCCTGAAGAACCACGTTTCATTCAAACCGTCACCGGCAGGGGATATCGTTTCATCGCGCCAGTAACTGATCACGAGGTGCAGAGACTTGTGGTTGTTCCAAAGCCTCAGCCTCCAGTTACTGAGTCTTTGACCGTCAAGCCGGGCCGCTCCAGACGGTCGGCCGTGTTTGCCGTCTCCATTGCCCTGGTCGTCGCCATGGGTGCTTATTTGTGGTCCCGTTCCCAGACGCGCCCTTTGGCTTCGAATGGCCGGCTGATGCTCGCCGTCCTTCCGTTCGAAAACTTCACCGGGGACACCAGCCAGGATTACTTCAGCGATGGCATGACGGAAGAGATGATTGCCCGGCTAGGAAGTCTTGATCCCCAGCACCTGGGGGTGATCGCGCGAACCTCGGTTATGCAGTACAAACATAACAGGAAGACGCTGGATCAAATCGCGCGTGAATTGGGGGTTCAATACGCTCTGGAGGGCAGCGTCCGGCGTGACTCTGGCAGATTACGAATCACCGCACAGCTCATCCAGATAAAAGATCAGACCCACCTTTGGGCGCGACAATATGATCGCGAGCCGGGCAACCTGTTGGCGATTCAAGGTGAAATCGCGCAAGAGATTGCCAATGAAATACAGTTCAGGATCGGGAGCAATGAACGGATTAAATCCGCCCATATGGCTTCCCTCTCGCCGTCGGAGTCGGCGGCTTACGAGCTGTATCTTAAGGGCCGCTTCTTCTCCAACAAGCGGACTGCGCAAGGCTTGCGGCAGGCGAGCGAGTATTTTCAACAGGCAGTCGCAAAAGATCCGGCGTACGCTCCAGCTTATGCTGGCTTAGCAGAATCCTATGCGCTGATGGGCGGCTACACGGGATCACCGCAAATCGAGTTCATACCGAAGGCGCGCGCGGCCGTGCAGCGTGCCCTGGAACTCGACGAACGGCTCCCGGAGGCGCACACTGCCCGGGCGGTTATTGCCCAGAACTACGACTGGGACTGGGCAACCGCGGAAAAAGAATATCGGCGCGCCATCCAGCTGAATCCAAACTACGCCACCAGCCACCACTGGTACGCCGAGTGCCTGGCTTTGCAAGGCCGTTTCGGGGAAGCGTTTCCGGAGATCGACAGCGCCCGCCAACTCGATCCACTTTCGCTCATTATCGCGACTGACTATGGCGCAATTCTCTATTTTTCACGCCAATATGACCGCGCCATCGATCAGTTCCGCGGCGTGCTGGACATGGAACCGAATTTCCCCAGGGCTCACATGTTGGTCTGGGCTTATACGCAAAAAGGATTGTTCGCAGACGCCCTGGCCGACGCAGAGGCCTTGCGCCTGCGTGATGACTCGCAACCCTGGAGTTGGGCGATGATCGCGTACGCCTCGGGCCGGTCGGGCGACCAGGCGAGGGCCAAGCTTGCTCTGGAGCAACTTGAACAGTTGGAGAAGCACCGCACGCTGGATTCTTTGTCCTTTGCCGTTGCCTATATCGGGGTGGGAGACAATGACCAGGCCTTGGCGTGGTTAGAAAAAGCCTATGCTGAACATTCCAGTAGCCTCACCGCCCTCAAGGTGGATCCCACTTATGACCCGCTGCGTGCCGATCCCCGCTTCCAGGAATTGGTGCGTCGGGTCGGGTTAGGGAACTAGTCTCGGACGCGGCCCGGAAAAGAGTCAAGCTGGCCGCGCTGCCTTCTCAAAAAATCGCCCCCGAAAACGAGCAAGAGTACTTCGCAGATGAATTCCTTCTTTGTAAACGCTTCATCCTTCAGCATTCCAGTCTTGGAGGCAGGGTCACGAAGGACTCGACGGTAAGCGCGAGCGCTTTATAATAGCCCGCCTATGAGACTTCTAATTAAATTCAATCTCGTCTTGATTTTGGTTTTCGGCATCGGTATTGGGATTGCGGGATACATTTCACGCAATTTCCTGGAGCGGAGCGCGCGCGAGGAAGTTCTGCAGCAGGCGCGGCTGATGATGGGGGCAGCAGGTGGAATGCGGACCTATACCTCGGAGCAGATCGGTCCTTTACTGCAGGCGCATCAGGCTCGCATCAAGACCTTTCTGCCGCAAACCGTTCCCGCCTTTTCGGCGACTGAAGTATTCAATTACCTGCGATCCAGTTATCCGGACTATACCTATAAGGAGGCTACGCTCAATCCCACCAACCTGCGGGATCGCGCGGTGGATTGGGAAGCCGACGTCATCGAGAGCTTTCGCACCCACGCCGCCAAGGAGTTTTCTGGTGAGCGAGAGATTCCGGGAGGGCGTTCGCTGTTTTTGGCGCGCCCCATCGTCGCGGATGGACCTTGTTTGGAATGCCACAGCACGCCGTCGGCAGCTCCGGCAGCTATGATTAAAATCTACGGAACGAATAACGGATTCGATTGGAAACTCGGCGACACCGTAGGGGCCCAGATTGTTTCCGTTCCCATGTCTGTACCTTTGACGATCGCTGACCAGGCGTTTCGCACGCTTATGATTTATCTGGGCGGCGTGGCCTTGGCGACCCTGATCCTGCTGGATCTGGCCATGGTGCTTATTGTCATTCGGCCGGTCAGCCGTCTGGTTGCCGCCGCCGACGAGATCAGCAATGGCAACTTCAACGTGCCCGAAATTCAGGTGAAAGGCACGGATGAAATTTCGCAACTGGCGCGTTCCTTCAACCGGATGTACGTCAGCATGGTGAAGGCAATTCGTCTGCTGGAATCGTAAGGACTTCTTCAGAAAAAGGTTTACAGGGGAAGAGAGCGGAGAAATGTTTGCCGATCGCCAGCAGACGGAATTTCGGCTGCCAGTTTTTCGTAGAGGTCCTGGCGGGAGCGCGCGTTCCTGGCTGCGCGGTTGACAATCACCTTGGCCATGGGGCCGATGTAAATAGCCAAGTTCTTCCTTGCAGTCTCCAGCAATGCCGGATCGAATGATTGCGTGCTGACGGGACTCGACTGCGCTGGAAGTGGAACGGCAGGGACCGGGGGTGCATCGGCGTAAAGAGCGCTTACTGCACCGTGGGAGTGTATGTCAGGATAGACTCTCAGCAATGCCGCTCGAAATTCTCCAGCCGTCTGGAAGCGGTGTTCGGGAGCTTTGGCTAGCGAACGTTCAATGATGGACGAGAGTTGCGGGGGGATATTTGGCGCAAGGTGAATGGGGGGAACGGGCGTTTGGTCGAGATGGGCCGTCATGATGGCGTGGAAGCTGTCGCCCTGAAAGGGGCGGCGACCGGTGACGCTTTCGTAAAGCGTGACTCCCGTCGAATAGATATCCGATCTGGCGTCGAAGGGAAACGCCCTTACTTGCTCGGGCGACATGTAATAAAGAGAGCCCAGTGCCAACCCAGCACCGGTCAGCCTGGGATCTCCAGCGCGGCTGGCGATCCCGAAATCCGTCAGCTTGACAGTGTCATCGGCGCGCACCAGGATGTTGGAAGGCTTGACGTCCCGGTGAACCACCCCATGCTGGTGCGCGTAGCTCAGAGCCGCAAGCACCTGAACCACGAAATGAACGGAGCGCTTACAATCGGGTTTCTGCGATTGCAGCTTCTGCTCCAGAGAATTTCCTTCGACATACTCCATGATCATCAGCATGTGGCTGCCCACGCGGAGCGCAGTGCGCAGCAAGGCGATGTTGGGATGCTCAAGACTGGCTACCAGCTTAATCTCGCGGGTGAAGCGTTCTGCCAATTCAGAAGTGGCATCGGCGTCGGGCAGGAGAACCTTCATGGCTTCAACCCGATCCGAAATGATGTTACGGACCTTGAAGACCTTGCCCATGCCGCCGCGCCCGAGCAGCGCCAGGATCTCGTAATCACCGACGGTTTGGCCGACGTCCAGTTTAAGCGGGAGAGAAGACATACCAGCAGAGTTACGAGCATACTGCAAACCTGCGGCAAAGTCATCGCACTGCGCTTTCAGATTTCGTGTTTGCCGGGCTCCACCAAAAACCTTGAAACGCAGAGAACGCTGAGAACAGCCGCAGAGGGCGCAGAGAATAGCAAATCGCTCGGAGCAACCTTGCGCTTGCTGAAAACGAGACATTACCCTACTACACTGCGGTGTGAATGGGGATGTGATCGCAGCAACTGGCTAAGTCAGTCGTGAGAAAATTGTCGACGCTGTGCACGACGAATTCGGCTCGCCTCGGAGATCAAAATAGACGCCACTACCCTGCGTGTTTTATTGATCGTGTTCATATCCACGCTGATTCGATCGGCGTTTGGTTTCGGCGAGGCTCTGGTAGCGGTTCCGCTTCTCGCCTTCTGCATTCCACTGGAGGTCGCCGCGCCACTGGTCGTGCTGGTGTCGATTACCATTGCTGGAATCGTCGTGGTACAGGACTGGAAGAAGATCCATCTGCGTAGCGCCGGATGGCTCGTGCTCTCGACGCTGCTGGGGATTCCGTTGGGTCTTCTGCTTCTGACCAGTAGTCATCAAAGATTGGTAAAAGGCGCTCTCGGAGTGATTCTCATCGCGTTTTCCGTCTATTCCTTGATAGGCCGGACAGCGCTCGGACTGAAACGCGACAGTCGAGGATGGCTCTTAGCCTGCGGATTCTGCGCCGGCGTGCTGGGCGGAGCCTATGGAATGAATGGCCCACCCCTGGTTATTTATGGAGCCATGCGGAGGTGGTCGGCCCAGCACTTCCGCGCGACCCTGCAAGGATATTTTCTGCCCGCCAGCATCATTGGCATGATCGGTTATTGGCTGGCCGGACTCTGGGTTCCGGCAGTAACACATTATTATCTGATCTCACTGCCGCTCACCCTGCTCGCCGTGTTGCTGGGCAGAGTGATCAATCATCGAATGCATGGAGAAGCTTTTCTGAAGTACATCTATCTCGGCTTGGTTGGCATTGGAGCGCTTCTGCTGGTTCAGGCAGCAACCGGGCGACTCTGAGCGCATAACCGCCCTTCGAAGTCGCTCCCCCAATCGACCGATTGCGGAGGATGAAAGCAGCTAATGCGTAGCCAGGTAGGTTCCAGTGACATATCCGATCGTACCGCCTACGAGAATGTCAGACACGAAGTGCTGTTTCCCGGCGACGCGGGCGAAGCTGACGCCTGTTGCCAGTCCGTACACGCCCCACTTGAGCCAAGGCTTATGTGGATAGCGGTGAGCGATGACGCTGGCAAACGCGAAACTTGCCGTGGCGTGCCCGGAAGGAAAAGATCCGCCGCCTTCCCAAAACTCGCCGTGAGTGTTTGTGGCGTAGGCATATTGACGGTTGGTGGCCTCTTTGATTCCGAAGCTCACCAGGCTTGCAGCTCCCATGGCTTCGAGCGCAGTGAAGCCAGTATTTGCCGCATAGGCTGAGTGCTGGCCTGAGCAACCTAGCAAGTAAGCCAGTCCCGCCCCGCCCAACTCGATGCCCAGTCCGATGTTTGATCCCCGCGACGCGTCCTGCGTGAAAGAGGGCGAATGAATACGATTGTTGACGCGCCCGTCACCGTACGCGATCAGGAGTCCAGTGGCTGCGGCGATGGGCAACTCCCATTTGAGATTGGATGGGCGGATGGCGTCGCGCGGTGCCGTAGCAAGGCCATGACCGAATGTAGAAGCTGCGTGAGGTAGCTGGCCTGCGATCTGACGGCAACCGCCGACATTCGTGCCCGATGTGTCTTGTGCGGCCCACGTCAACCCACTACAGAACAACAGCATCAGCGGCAGCTTGCGAGTCATGTCCAATTGCATATTCTCACGTCCAGCCAACGCCCCACCTCTTCTACGATGCGAGGCGCCCCAGTTTCATTGGTGAGGCTTCTTATCTTGACTGTCACCCAAGTCCAGCCCGAACAGAGGATGCTCGTACGTACCTGTGATCTTGACCGGCATTACATAGCCGGCAGGTTTCTTCTTAAAGAAAGGGTTCAATACTTTAAGCATCAGGGACTTAACTCCGCTGGTCGTTTTTGAAGGTTGCGACTCGGTTTGCAGGGTGCCGTGGAAATCAATTTTCCCCGTTATCAAATTATAGGTTCCTTGCATTTGAGCTGTCGCCCCCGGAACGCTAAACGAAAGATCGGAGAATCGAGCCGTTCCGTTTTTCAGCAGAACGTGTCCCTTCAAGTCGGAAAGGACGGTCTCAGGATCGTCTTCGGTCTTTTCCGCCGCATGCTGATTTTGTTGACTAAACCGGGTGCCTTCGCTCAGGTGATTCACTCCCTCTTGCGTAGTCGAGTTGGTAAAGGTTCCGGCATTTATTCCGAAATCCCCCAGCAGTTCTACTTTCTCGAGAAATCGTCGCGGCCCTGGCGGAATGGAGACTTTGGCGTGAAAGCTGGTTATGCCAGACATTGGAGCTCGATTCGATTGGGCGAAGAGCAGTAGAATGTCCTGAATTTTCCCATCGTTTACCGCCAGTTCGACGGAGGCAGTCTTGCCTGGTTGTCCGGGTCTTGCCGCCACACTTCCTTCCGATGACACGGTCGTTCTCCAAAACGTTGCAACTACCTTCTCCAGAAACGTGTCGCCGTTCTCGCCGTTCACCACGGCATGGAACTGAGTTTGCAGTTGCACTTGATGGGAGCTCGAAGTGACCGCAAATTGTGGCGTGTCGGTCTGTCCCTGAACTGCAATGTGATCGAGCACTCCGGAGAACTTACCGGAAGAAGAAAGCAGCCCAGCGATGCCCGGAAAGACACCCAGATCCGCATGTTGGAACCAATAGTCGCCCGAAACTGGAGTCTTGCCTACATCGTCTGCGTTCCACGGACCAAAGTTGCCGGACGTGGTTATTTCCCCTGGCGGCTCCGGATTTGAAAACGTGGCTCGAAACGAAGCCGGGCCCTGGCTGCCGATATTGCTGAGGTCAAAGTTGCGAAAGGAAAATTTCAGGGGCTCGCCCGCCTTCCGCTCAACTTCAAGGATCGCTCCATCTGCGACTAATTCATCGATCACGATAGTTGATCTTGCAGGGGCTTGAAAGCGCTCCGCTGTCCCCCGGGGTGGGGTCACAATGTGCATGCCTTCTGCACCAATGCGCTTGACGTGACTGCCGAAAAGACCGGAAAAGCTTTCCTCGATTCTTATCTTTTCAACGGTAATCAACGGTGGAACCCCAGCCTTGGGATCGTGTTGAAACGTGACGTGTTCGAGAACGCAGCCCGGACGCGGGAAGTACGTCGAGTGAAAGGCACTGGCATTTACCTTGCTTAGACTCGCGTCCTCCAATTGTTTCAAGACGGCGGCGCGACTAAATGGCCAGCGCAATGCCAGGAGCACAACGGCCGCAACCATAATGGCAGCCATTGCCAGCAAAGCACGCATGATAAATTTCTTCGTGTTCCTGGACGACGTTGAAACCATCACTTGCTGCATTGGTTGATCTGTGAGCCCCAGGTCTTTTGAGGCGAGTAATTGATCTGAGGTTGGCGAGCGGTATTATTAATCCGGCAGACTTAATGATATCCCCAAAATCCACGGACTGAGGACGTTTTCCACCCCGCCGGCATACCAAACGAGATGCCGACGCGAGCCACAAATGCCCCAACTGCCAAGGGGTTGCATTGACTTGTGGGTTTGGCAGACGTAGGATTTTCGTTCCAGTGATCGGGCGAACCATCTCGCACTACCACATCCTCGAAAAACTCGGCGGCGGCGGAATGGGCGTGGTGTACAAGGCTGAGGACACGCGGCTGCATCGCTTCGTTGCCCTCAAATTTTTGCCCGAGACGGTCGCCCAGAACCCGGAAGCGCTTGCGCGTTTTCGGCTCGAAGCCCAAGCCGCGTCCGCGCTGAATCACCCCAATATTTGCACCATTCACGACATTGGCAAGGAGGACGGAGAAGCCTTCATCGCCATGGAGTTTCTGGACGGGATGCCCCTGACCTATCGCATTGCAGGGCGCCCGCTGCAAATGGAAGTACTGTTGTCGCTCGCGATCGAGATCGCTGACGCCCTGGACGCGGCTCACACCCACGGCATTATTCATCGCGATATTAAACCGGCAAACATTTTTGTAACCAAGCGCGGCCACGCCAAAGTTCTGGACTTCGGTCTGGCAAAGCTCACGGTGGGAAACGAAGCCAGCGTCAGCGGCAACACCTTCGGGGGTGTCACGCGGTCGCCGGACGATCTCCTTCATCCGGGTGCGCCTCTGGGAACTATCCACTACATGTCACCGGAGCAGGCGTTAGGCCGGCCTCTGGACTCGCGCACCGACTTGTTCTCGTTCGGGATCGTGCTCTACGAGATGGCAACGGGGATGCTGCCTTTCCAGGGGCAGACTACAGCTGCAGTTTTCGACTCACTCATTCATAACACGCCGGAAGGACCTCTGCGATTTAATCCTGCCACCCCGCCCGAACTTGAACGCATCGTGAGCAAGGCGCTCGAGAAAGATCCGGCGCTGCGATATCAAACCGCGGCCGAGATGCGCGGTGATCTGCAGCGCCTGCACCGGGAAACGGTGTCGGGACAAGCGGTTTCTGGCGGATCGGCCATCCGCCCGGCGCCAGATTCGAAGGATAGAATCCGGGCTTTGTTCGCCACGGCCGCTACCACCGTACAGCCTCAGCCCAAGGTGAGTATCACGAAGTGGGTGCTGGCTTGCATCGCGCTCGCGGTAATAGTCGCCATCATTTTATTCGTAAGGTCGCCAGAGCCGGCTCCGGTTGTGATTTCGTCGCTGCAGATTACGAATGACGGCACATCCAAGCGCTCTCTGGTCACCGATGGGACTCGGCTGTACTTCTCTGAACATCTCAGCGGACACTCCGTGCTCAGGCAGGTCTCCACCTCAGGTGGAGAAACCGCACCCGTGCCAATCTCACTGGCCAGCGCCGACATCTACGATTTCTACCCGGGCCGTTCTGAATTGCTGCTGAAAGGCTTAGCGGAAGGCTCAGAGACCGAGTGGCCGGTTTGGGTGTTACCGGTTCCCGGAGGGTCGCTCCGGCCCGTGGGAAACATCCTCGCACACGCTGCCGCGTGGGCACCCGATGGCCAGCGCATCGTGTATGCCAGAAATTCAAGTTTGTACCTTTGCAGCGCGGACGGAACTGATTCCCGGGAACTCATTGCCGTAACCGGAGCTCCTTTTGCGCCTCGGTTCTCTCCCGACGGCCGCCGCTTACGCTTCACCGTCAGGGACACCAACCAGCGCACTTCGTCATTGTGGGAGGTTTCGGCCGACGGCAAGGGTTTGCATCCGGTGCTGCCGGATTGGAACAAACCAGCGCAGGAGTTTGGTGGAACCTGGACGCCACAAGGAGAATACTTCCTATTTGAGTCGACTCGCGATCATACGCAGAACATCTGGGCCCTGCGCGAGGGTTCCTCCCTGTTTCGCAAGCCGAGCACGGAACCCACGCAGCTGACAGTAGGCCCGCTGATGTTCAGTAATCCAACCCCAAGTCCGGATGGCAAAAAGCTGTTCGTGATCGGTCAGCAGCGCCGCTTCGATCTGATCCGCCTGGACAGCAAGTCGCCCCAGTTCTCCATCTTGCTTCCTGGGGTGTCCGCGGGCGAGGCCGATTTCTTGCGCAATAGCGAATGGGTGACCTACATTGCTCATCCGGAACTCACGCTATGGCGGAGCAAACTGGACGGAAGTTCCCGGACGCAACTCACATATTCGCCGATGCAGGCACATATGCCGCATTGGTCACCGGATGGAACCCAGATCGCATTTATGGCATCAAGTCCGGGAAAACCCTGGAAGATCTTCGTAGTGCCGGCCGAGGGCGGCATGCCACATGAAGTGACCACAGGCGATCATAATCAGGGCGATCCCACTTGGACACCCAAAGGCGATTCGATCGTCTTCGCGGGAATGCCGTGGCTGGAATACGGGACCTCAACCGGTCCTAACATTCACCTCATTGATTTGAAGACTTCGCAAATCTCGGATGTGCCGGGTTCTGAGAACCTTTTCAGTCCGCGCTGTTCGCTGGACGGGCGCTACGTGGCAGCGTTGTCAGCGGACTCCACCAAGCTGATGCTCTACGACGTGGAAAAGAAGAGTTGGACGCAACTGGCGGAGTCACGCTTCGGTTTTGAGAACTGGTCACACGATGGGAAGTATCTTTATGCGGAGGATTATTCCGACAAAACCGACGACCTGGTGCGCGTGA
>Ga0074044_10004899_pt1 | contig 11015 bp, 9 predicted proteins | sample BogForMeECP23OM1_FD_94443 | JGI IMG/M metagenome (GOLD analysis project Ga0074044, IMG submission 94443) | Bog forest soil microbial communities from Calvert Island, British Columbia, Canada - Bog Forest MetaG ECP23OM1 | ecosystem: Environmental > Terrestrial > Soil > Wetlands ...
CAGCCGCCCAAGGCGACCTTTGTCACGAGGCCCCGATCCAGCCAGTCACCCGGCCAAACCGCTCGTCAGCTACCGGACTCATCGACATCTATCCGGGTGGAACCTTCCTCCACTGGAACTACGTACTCGCAGGGTGCACACGGTGACACTTGCAGTTTTCTCTTATTCTGATTCCCCAATCCGCGCCGTGGGACGCTCCCAAGACTGGGGGAACGCGGAGGTCGGAAACTGTAAATTATGCATGTGTCACAATAATTGCCGTATGAGCCTGAGAGAAGCCCGTGCTGGCCGACCGGCAGCCACGCGCAAGCGCGGCCCTGCGAATTCGGGTTATTCCGCAGCGTCGCGAAGATCGGAAAGCCGAGCCTTGATCTGGGCGATGCGGCCCCGACTGACCGGCACGGTGCAGCGTTCGCGTGCCGCGAGTTCGACCGCGCCGCCGTCGCCGCTGAATTTTGCGCCCACGATTCGCCTGACGTCGACGATGTGGCTGCGGTGCACCCGGGCAAAACGCCCGGGGTCCAGCCGCTGCTCGACCTCGCCGATCGACAGCGAACAGAAATACGATGCAGCCCCGTCGAACACCTTGGTGTAATGCGCGTCGGCGTGGACCGCGACGATCGCATCGACCGGCAGATAATGGACGAGGCCGTTGCGCTCGACGGGGATGTGGGTGGCCGGCCGGCGCGGCGGAGAGCCGGCGCCGCCCAACGGCGAAAACGTGCCGAAACCGGCGTCAACCGTTGCGACAGGGGCAGCAGCCGAATCTCCCGGCGACGGAGTTCTGGCGGCGACCGCGGCTTCGGCGGCTTGAGCGACGCGTTCGGGCAGGAGCAGGAGCAGAAATCCGCCCGAGACGAGGAAGGCGACAATGGCGACCAGGACCGCCAGCAGGTCCGGCGAAAGCGCCGGCGCTTGCGCGGCCCCGGCGCGCGGATAGAGCGAAAGCCCCGACGTCGCGGTGTAGTGCATGCCGGAGATGGCGAGACCGAGCGCGGCCGCCGCCAGCGCCAACGAATACGAGCCGCCGCCGAACGCGAGCCACAGCGCCAACGCGGAGGCGGCGATCGCCACCGCCGCGCTCGCAACGACGAAAGGCGCAGCATTGACCATCTCCGCGCAGGCGCGCAGCGTCTCCATGCCGATATAGTGCATCGCGACAATGCCGAGGCCCATGAAGACGGCCGCCGCGCCGATGCGCAGCGGGCTCGGCGGGCCGGCGCTGACGGCGAGCACCGCAGCGCCGACGACGATCACGCAGACGAGGAACGACAGCAGCGTCGGCAGGACGAGATAGTCGACCGGAAAGGGAACCCGCTCCGCCAGCATGCCGACGAAATGCATCGTCCAGACGCCGAGAGCGAGACAGATCGCCGCGCCGGCGAGAAGCGCCCGCTGCCGCGCGCCCTTGGCGCGACCGACCTCAACCGCGAAGCTCAGCCCGACATACGAGCCCTGGATCGCCAAAGCGATCGAGAGCGCGACCAGCCATGGCGAATAAGACACCGGCACCGTCCGCGCCTCCTTGCTTGCCTCCCATGCCCGGGTCTTTTCGAAAACAGAATATAATACAGATGGCAGAGCGTGGGGAAGCGTTCCCGCCGCCCGATCGTTATCGCCGGGCGCGCCCACGCCGCCAATCTGCTGAACTCCATGCCAACGCGTTACAAGCCCATTGGCGTTTTGAGCAATTTTCAAGGTGCTAAAGCAGGTCCGATCGGTCGAGCTTCCCCCTGGCCCCGCTTGCGGGGAGAGGGCCGGGGTGAGGGGCTACGCCGCACGGCGTCGTCTGGCCTCGCCCCTCATCCGGCGCTTCGCGCCACCTTCTCCCCGCAAGCAGGGAGAAGGGACCATGGGCGTGCGCGGCTACCGAATTCACACAAGTCGAATTCGAAGTTTTTTCAGGGAGTTGCGCTGCGGGATGGAACTGGGACGACACCTCGTGGGGACGCTGGCCGAGGGGCGGGAAACTGAATGCCCTTGTCCGGCGCCTTTCTGCGTGCTCCGACTTCGCGCCCCTTCGTGTCCTTCGTGATGAAAGCTGTCTCACAGCAAAGAACGCCAAGTTATGGGAATCAACGCATATTATGGCGTTCGTTGGTCGCCGCGAATCGCGACTTCAAACGCGGAATTCGAGGGCCCGTCTGGCGTCGGAGCCCAATCTCTATGCTATACGCCGCTACCTGTTATGGAGATTCATCTCCCTGTTATCGTCCTGGTCCGCGCGCAACGCCAATTTTTGCCAACCTGTTGTTATTCAAATCGATTTTCCTGCCAAAGCCGGTCGAGGGACCGCCGATTCTCCCTGTTTCTGCCTGTTACCATGGAGTATCAGGGAGAATAAGGGCGCCAAGCCGCTCAACCCGCGCCGCGGCGAGGGAACTGTGAGCGGTCGGGCTTCAAGTCCAGAAGCGGCGTCCCGTCGACGCAGTCGAGCCCTCGGACATTGAGCGCCGGTCCTTCGCGACTGACGAGCGTGACAATCGACGTGCCGATTGGATTCGGCCTCACCGGCGATCGGATCGTGAAGGTTCCCTTCGTCGCCCCGTCGTTCCCCGGACTCTGGCGCACGAGATCCCGGCGGGATTGGTGCAGCCAGTAGAGGACCTCAAGGCGCTCGAAAGCCTCGATGCCGTCGAGTCCGGCGACCCACGGCTCGCTCACCTCGATGCGGCAGATCGGCCCGTCGGGAACCCCGTAGTGAGGGCATTCCGGCCGCGACGCCCAGGGCGTTCTGATGATGCCGATGAACCACAGGGCCGCATCGGACGGAGCCCGCCACTCGACCGCCACCTCATTCGGGCGGATGTCGCCGCGTGACGCGGTCGTCATGCCCTTTCGGCGCCTCTTCGTGTTTGATCCATTCTGATCCCTTGTTCAGCCGAGTCCAGTGCGGACGGCGCCGGTCGCCCCGAGTTCACCTCTTGTGGCGCCAAACCCGTCGCTGTCGGCGAGTCTGTAGCCCGCGGCTACCACCGCCGCGCCGAACAGGCGCTCGACGGCGTGCCCGAGTTCGCCGTCAAGCTGCCCCTTCTCTTCGGAAAAAGCGTCGGAAAGCTCGAGCTTGCGGAGCGGCGCGAGCGCCTCGGGGCGGACCCAGAACATCGTCCCGCCGAAGAAATCGAGGCGAAACGCCTCGGCCGGAACGCCCATTTTCCAGGCCAGCTCCAGCACCGTCTCCCGATTGACCGACCAGGACAATTCCTCCGAATAGGTTTCGCTGGGGAGTCGGAAGGCGCGCGGGCCGATCATCCCGACGGACGGATCGCGCTCGAACATGTCGAGGATCGAGGCGGCGAGACCCGGCGCCGCAAGAAGGTCGAACAACAGGCGCCTGCGCCAGATCGCGCCCATGTAGGGCTTGCGCCCGCCGTCGCTCGACTTCTTGCCGTGAACCTTGCAGACGTATCGATACCGATCGAGCCGGCCCTTTTCGAGGAGGACCAGGAACGGCCGCACGTCGCGACCCCGGTTCTCCATCGCCTCGATAGAAGCATCCGGAAAGTCGCGGCGGATCGCCTCGACCAGGCCTCCGCGTCCACCGACCGTCGTCACGATGAGATCGAAGGGAATCGTCAGGCGCTTCAAGACCCCCGCGATGTCGGCCCAGGTTTCCTCGTAATAGATGTGAACGACGATCGCGGTCGCACTCGGCCCCGCATGGCGAGCCGGTGCGCGTGCGGCGGCGTTATCCGCCCATCCATCGAGCAACTCGGGGTGGGCGGCGATCAAATCTCCGTCGAGCGATACGCCGATGTTGAACATGTGCTGGTTGAACGTCGTGAAGCGCTTGCGCTGGGGCTTCGGGCCAACGGAAAAGATCGAATATCCTTCGAATCGCAGATATTTCTTCTTCTTGAACAGCAGCGCCAGTCGAAGCCGGACCCAGAGCGAGGCCGGCAGGCCGAGCTTTTTGAGGCGAAAGTGCTTCGCCTCGATCGAAACGTCCGTCCCCGAGGTCGGCACGACGAAATAGCTGAGGTCGATCGCATAAGGCAGCAGCACGCTCTGTCTTCCGGCAGATGCGCCGATGCGAAGCTGCGCGATGAAATCGTCCGCCTTCGCTTCGATCGGCCTGAGGCGGTAGGCCCGCTGAAAATTCAAGCGAACTTTTCTCTTCACTGTGATGGACGAGGCTTCCTAGCCGGAGCGAGGGTTTGCATCAACCTGCCGCAGCCGCCCGCTTGACCCGGCCGCGGCCGCCGCTTAGCGAGAAGCGCCTCGAATCGAAGCGAACCGCACTTTGCCCTTGACGCCAGCGTCATGTTGACCGCGCTCTTCGCCGCCGTCGCCGTCGCGCTCGGCCCCGTTGCGATTGACTCCGCGGCGTCGCCGTTCGCGCCGCCTGCCGCGCCCGCGCCGAAGGTCTTGCGCCTGCTTGCCCCGTCGGGCGCCTTCAATGCGAGAATGCTGAGGGAGTTCGAGCGCGAAAGCGGCTACGCGGTCGCCTACGACGCCTACGGCGACCCGGCCAGGATCCCCTCGTTGATGAAAGAGCCTTACGACGTCGTCGTGCTGCCCGGACCGGCGCTCGCCCGCGCGATCACGGCGAAGCAGTTGCGCGCGATCGAGAAAGGCGAGATCCCGAACGCCCGCCGCATCATGCCGCCGGTCGCGGGCAAGCTCGCGTCGTATGACGCGACCGGCGGCTACGGACTCGCCTGGGGCTGGTCGGCGACCGGGCTTCTCTATGACGCCGGCAAGGCGCCCCGGCTGCTCGGGGCGGCGCCCACCTCCTGGACCGACGCGCTTGCGCCGGCGCTCTCGCGCAAGCTTACGTCCTGCGGCGTCGCGCTGCCCGATGCGCGAGACGAGATGTTCATTGCCGCATGGCGCATGATGGGCGTCGATCCCGCCAGGGCCCGCGAACGCGACGTCAAGGCGGCGGCCGACCTCATCATTCGCGCGCGCGCCGCAGTGCGGCAGCCCGACTCCCGCGATCCTCTCTCGGCTATCGCCGGGGGCGCCGTCTGTCTCACCTTCGGCGATGCGGCCCAGGCCGGCATCGCCTCGCGCCGGAGCCGCGAGGGCGGCGATGGATTGGAAATTCAATTCGCCGAGCCGAGGGAAGGCGGCCCGGTCGCGATCGACGCGCTCGCCGAACCACGCGACGCGCCCCATCCGAGAGAGGCTCTGGCGCTGATCGATTTCCTGCTGCGCCCTTCGGTCGCCGCCGAAGCGACCGCAGCCGCTGGCCTCGCCAGCGCGGAAGCGGACGCGCCGACGCTGAATTTTCGGGGGCTTTGGCCGGTCGACGTCTATGATCCGGCGCTCGTTCCGATCATCGAAAGGGAATGGGCGAGGGTGCGCGCTCCGGCGCAGCCGGCGCATGCTCCGGAAGCCAAGACAGCAAGCAAGCCGGCGAGAAAGAAGCGATGACCGCACGGCCGCCCAACATCCTCATCGTCATGGCCGATCAGATGGCGCCGGCGTTCCTGCCGATCTACGGCCATGCGCTCACCCGCGCGCCGAACATGCAGGCGCTAGCGCAAAGCGGCGTCGTCTTCGAAAGCGCCTATTGCGCAAGTCCGCTCTGTTCGCCTTCGCGCGCGTCGTTCATGGCCGGCCTCCTGCCGTCGCGCACCCGCGTCTACGACAACGCGGCGGAATTCTCCGCCGACATTCCAACCTTCGCCCATCACCTGAGGCTGCGCGGATACAGGACCATCCTATCCGGCAAGATGCATTTTTGCGGGCCGGATCAGCTGCATGGCTTCGAGGAGCGGCTGACGACCGACATTTATCCGGCCGACTACGGTTGGACGCCCGACTGGGACCGTCCGGACGAGCGGCCGAGCTGGTACCACAACATGAGTTCGGTCGGTCAGGCCGGCGTCTGCCTGCGCACGAACCAGCTCGACTTCGACGACGAGGTCGCATTCACCGCCGAGCGCGCGATCTTCGACATCGCCCGATCGAGGGACAAGCGCCCCTTCCTTCTCGTCGCCTCCTTCACGCATCCTCACGACCCGTTCGCCGTGCCGCAGCGCTACTGGGACCTTTATCGCGAGGGCGACATCGACATGCCCTCGCCGGCGCCCTCGCCCGAGTCGCTCGATCCGCACTCGCGCCGGCTGCGCCATGTCTGCGCGATGGACGCCGAGCCGGTGACGGAGGCTCAGGCGCGGAGCGCGCGGCGCGCCTATTTCGGCGCGATTTCCTGCGTCGACGACAATCTCGGCCGCCTCATGCAGGCGCTGCGCTCGAGCGGGCTTAGCGAGGACACGATCGTGATCCTCGTCAGCGACCACGGCGAGATGCTCGGCGAGCGCGGGCTCTGGTACAAGATGAACTTCTTTGAGGAGGCGAGCCGCGTGCCGCTCGTCGTCGCGATCCCCGGCCGCTTCGCGCCCGCCCGCGTCGCCGCGAGCGTGTCGCTGATCGACCTTCTTCCGACGCTTGTCGACTTTGCCGGCGGCGACGCCGCCGCGCTCGGCTCGTCGATCGATGGACGCAGCCTCGGCCCGCACCTCGCGGGAGCCCGTGGCCACGACGAGGCGATCGGCGAATATCTCGCCGAAGGCGCCGTCGCGCCGATCGTCATGATCCGTCGCGGCGCCCTGAAATTCATTCACTCGCCTCCTGACCCCGATCAGTTCTACGACCTTCGCCGCGATTCTGGCGAGCGCGACAACCTGGCTGGCAAACCCACCCATGCCACTGAGGTCGCGGAATTCCGCGCCGAAGTCGCAAAACGCTGGGATCTCGCGGCGCTCGACGCCGAGGTGCGCGCGAGCCAGCGCCGCCGCCGGCTGGTCGACGCGGCGCTGATGAAGGGCGACATCCGCGCCTGGGACTTCCAGCCGTTCCGCGACGCTTCGAGACAGTACATGCGCAACAGCATGGACCTCGATGACCTCGAGGCGATGGCCCGCTTCCCGCGCGTCATCCCCGAGTAGGCTCGGGCGGCCCACGATTCCGGACTCCCAATCGGAGTGAAACCGCGCTAACCTCTCGCTAACTTCTCTTCCAGAGAGACCGCCATGGCGATCCAGAGGAAGAATCCGGTTGATGTGGCCGAGCGCGTCGCAAAGCGCCGCGACCGACGGGCGGTCGCGGACACGGCATGGCGGCGCGAGACCTTTCGCCTGCCGCGGCCCGAGGCGCGCGCCAAGGCGCGCGAATGGTTCGAGCGCTTCCCCAAGGCGGCCTACATGACCGAGATCGAATCGTGGCGGGAGCTTCCCGACGACGAGATCGAGTTCGTCATGCGCCGCCTGCCGACCGCCGATTGAGGCGCGGCGAGGCCGGCTGCGCGCGGAGGCGGCGGCCGAAGGCTCTCGAGAGCAGGGAAGAATTCCCTGCTCTCAGGGAATCAGCAGGGAATTCGTCCGAAATCGTCAAAATCCGCGCTGAAAAGACTTTCGATTCCAGCATCTTGGAGAAGAATTCCCTGCGCAGCCGAGCAGGGAATTATTTTCGGGCGAGCAGGGAATTAGCAGGGAATTTTGGAGCGGAAGCAGGGATTTCCGATCGGCTGCAGATCCTGGCGGCGGCGGGTTTGAACGACCTGAGACGGAGGATATGTACGTGACCAGACCGCCCATCCACCCCGGTGAAATCCTCGGCGACGAACTGAAGGAAATCGGGATCAGCGCCAACGAGCTCGCCCGGAAGATCGACGCGCCGCAAAACCGCATCAGCCAGATCATTGCGGGCAAGCGCTCGATCACCGGCGACACGGCCCTGCGGCTCGGCCACTGGTTCCGCAACAGCTCCGAGTTCTGGCTGAATTTGCAAGCCTCATACGATTTGCGCGTGGCTCGGCAGGCCGTCGGCAAAGACATCGAGGCTTTGCCGGTTATGCCTGACACGGCGGCGACATAGGCCGGAGCAGCCAAGTTTGATGGCAATTGTCTTGGCTTACACGCGCGGCGGGAGATCGGCGAAGCGGCGACGGCCGGCGACGACGTCGTCGAGTTCGCTGAGTTCGTCGTCGCGCCGGTGATAGCCGCACTCAGCGATGAGCTTGCGCGCCGCATCGAGTTGCTTGCGCGCCTCCTCTCTGAGTCCGGCCGCCGTGGCCGCGTCGGGCAGGCCGGGCGGCGGCGGGCTCGGCTCGACAAGGCCGTTCAGCGGCGCGAAGGCTTCGAGCCGCGCCAAGGCCAGTCGCGCGCGCTCGAGCGCGCAATCGCATAGGAAGAGCCGCATCGGCCCCGGCTCGGCGATCTCTTGAACCTCGTCGAGGTCACGCGCTGCGCCGTCAGGCTCGCCGACAGCGCGGCGGAAGGCGACACGGGCGAGCAGGCCGCGCGCGACCCACACATGTTCGCAGGAGGCGCGCAGGCCTTCGATCGCCTCATGGAGCCTGGCGTCAGCGGCGTGCGCGTCGTCGCGTGCGGTTTCCGCCGCATGCACGCTCGTTATGCTCATGCACGCTAAAGCAAGATTGGCGCGGGCGAGCGTCAACGTGTCGAGCGCGACGTCGAGAACCCAATTTTGCGTGCGCCCCCTTTGCAAGGTCTGAGCCGCCCGATCGCGCGCGCCAGCGGCTTTTCCCTGCGAGAGAAGCAGGTCGCAGTACCGATACCCCGACAGCGAAGACAGCAAGGGGGTATCCCGCTGCCGCTCCTGTAGCCGGCGCTCGGCGTCGGCGAACAGTTCCTCGGCCTTTTGCCCTTCGCCGGCGGCGTGAAGCGCATCGGCATGGGCCGTTCGATTGCCCATCATCCGAATTGCATCGCCCGCGCGGCCCGCAAGCGCCACAGCCTTTTCCGCCGTCGCCGTCGCGGCGGCGATTTCGCCAACAACCAGTTCCGTTTCGCTCAGATTCGCGGCGCTGAGTGCCGCGTTTGTCCAATGCTGCCCCTCCTCGAACAAACGCACGCCCGCGCGCATTGCCGACAGCGCCTCCCGGAGACGTCCTTGTGCGCGCAACCCGAAGCTGGCCTCGCAGAGGGCCCAAGCGCGAGCTGTCGGCGTCAGCGCGGCTACTGGCGTTTCATAGGCCCTGTCAAAGAACCAGGAGAGCGCCGCGAGATCGCTGGCGAACGCGCCCAATTTCTTGCTCGAATAGAATTCGATCCCGCCATCCGGCCGCCGCCGGCAAATCCGGTTCGTATAGACCTCATCCAGTGCCTCCTGATGGTGCCCCGCGCGGCAGCCGCGGGCGATGGCGTGATAAAGGGGCGTGAGATCGGCAAGCGTTGGCGCGCTGCCTTCGTGCGTCGTGCGGCGCAGATAGTCGTACAGGCGGCCGTGCGCGGTCTTCCACGCCGCTTCGTTGGCCTGCCGCAGACGTTCGCCGAACCATTCGCGCAGCAGGGGATGCGCGTCGAGTGCTTGCGGATCGTTGGGATCGGCCGGCGCCAGCAACCGGGCCTCGCGCGAGCGCGCGACAGCGTGCCGCCATTGGTCGTCGCTCAGGTCAACGATCGCATCGGTCAGCGCGGGAATCGCAGGCTTGGTGCGCAGCGCTGTGAGGCAATCGCCGCTCGCGGGGCGGTCGAACAGGCCGGCGAGATGGAGGATCGCCAACAAAGTTGGCTGTCCGGCGAGCCATTCTTTCTCGCAAGACTCCATCACCCGCCGCGCGTGATCATGGCGCGGATTGTCGGCGTCGGCGAGCAGACCGCGGATATGGTCGCGCCGGCGGACGTCGCCGTTCTGCGTCTCGCTGAGGAAGCTTGCGAGCAGCGTCAGCGCCAGCGGATGGCCGCCGAAATCGTGTGAAGCCGCCTTCAACTCGCGGTCCACGCCCCAGACGCCATTGTCGCGCAGCAGTTTGGCGCCCGCCTCGTTCGACAGCCGTTCGACATCGACGACCGGCGGCCGCGCCAGTCCTGAAGCGTTGGATATCGGCGACCGCGAGCCGGCTCGTCAGCGCGATCAGGCTGTGCGCTGTTCGCGGCGGGACGGCGGCGAAGCGACGCAGCAGCGAGCGCAAGCCCTGGTCTTTGAGTTGACCCGTTTGCGGACCTGGCCCGTGCTGCAACGGTTCGACGCCGTCAAGAACGAGCAGCGCGCGCCGTGTCATCAGCGCCTCGGCGATCGCCTCGCCCTTGGCGGATGCGCTGGTCGTCGCGACTGTCGCTTTGAGTTTGGCCAACGCCCAGTTGAGAAATTTGTCGGCCGAGGTCGCGCGCTCCTTCAAGCCCTGGCTATAGAACGACCACCGAGCACGCAATCGCCGCCGCGATAGCTGTCGGCTTGCAGCCGGCTCAGCCATTCGTTGACCAGCGCCGACTTGCCCGCGCCGCCCTCGGCGACGAGCGAGAGGACGTTGGTCCTTTCGTCGCTCCAGGCTTCGTCGAGGCGCTTGAGCTCCGCGTCGCGCCCGACGAGCTGCTCGTAGCCGGTCTCGGGCAGGCCACTGATATGCACAAAGGGCGGCGCTTGCGCCTTCGGTTCGCTCGGCGCGGCCGGGCCCTTTCGCTCGGCTATTGCCGCTGCAATCACGGCGATTTCGTCGGCGGCCTCGGACATGTGCTGCTCGCGATCGTTCAGCGAATAGGCCGAGAAGGGCTTTGCGTCCTTTGGACGCAGATTGAAGTCACGCACTCGCTCGAGGCCGGCTTTCGGCGTCGGTCGGAGCAGCAGCGGATAGACGCCCAAATCGTCGCCGGCCGTCTGTCGCTCGCGCACGATCCTGATTTCAGTTTCAATTATGAATGTGGACGCCATCGAACTGGGAGAGACGAGCAAAACAAATATATCACAGGCGCGAAGCTTCTCCTCGATCTCCTTTTCCCAGGCTGCGCCACCCTTCATCTGGCGGTCGACCCACATTGTGAATCCGCCGCTCGTCGCGGCCGGGCGCAGGAACTTCATCACGAAGCTCAGCCATCGAACTTCTTCGCCGCGCGGCGTCTCCGGCTCGTCGTCATGAGCGTAGCTGATGAAGATGGTCGATTGAGAAGGCATCAGCGGCGCCTTCGACTAAGGAAGATTATCCTCGATGCGATGGGAACGGCGATCCCCGCCAATTGAGCAAGGGGAAATCCCGCCCGTGGCCTTGAAGCGCGCCACCCAGCGCACCGCGCTGGCGATGCTCACCCCGAAACGCTTGGCCGCCG
>Ga0074044_10004901_pt1 | contig 11014 bp, 11 predicted proteins | sample BogForMeECP23OM1_FD_94443 | JGI IMG/M metagenome (GOLD analysis project Ga0074044, IMG submission 94443) | Bog forest soil microbial communities from Calvert Island, British Columbia, Canada - Bog Forest MetaG ECP23OM1 | ecosystem: Environmental > Terrestrial > Soil > Wetlands ...
AGCGCTGCGGGGACCGGCGACCCCGGCCGCGACCGGCGCGAGCAAGAGCGGGAGGGCGAGGAACAGGGGGACCGGATTTCGGGTGATGACCGCAGTGAGGAGCAAGACGGCTCCGACCGCGAGCAGGAACGGGGCGAGCGGGCGCCATCGGAGCGGCCGAGAGGGGGGACCGCTCACGTCCGCCTCTCAAGGTCGCTCACGCGCTCCCCGAGATACGCCCGGAACTTTTCCGGACCCAGGGCTTGAAGGCGAACGAGTTCCTCGGGAGAACTGCTCGCGAGATGCCGTCCGTGTTCGGCCCGGTCGAGGTAGTCGAGCAGGGTGATGAGCTCCCTCCGGCCGTCCGCCCCGGCCGCGAGCGAAGCGCGGACGTGGCCCGGGTCCGGCGGCGGGCTCGGAGTGGGTCTTCCGGCGGGCCAGCGGGTCCGCTCCACGACCCCGACGAGCAGGAGCGCTCCCGCCGCGACCGAAACGGAAGCTTCCGGGAGAACGAGGGCCTCGTTCGTCCCCGCCACGACCGCACCGGCGGCCGCGAGGATCGCCACGACGCACAGGAGGACGGTCAGGCCCCGGCTCATGCGGGGAAATCCTGTCGGTCGAGGTCGTCGAGCGTCATCCGAACGGCCTCCCGGACCCGAGTGCCCGCTTCGGGCCCCATCGGGTGGGTGGAATACCGGGCCTCCTCGAACAGGCGGGTGAGCGTCCCCGCCGCCTCCGGCCGGACGCGGAAGCGGATCAGGTGAGCCGCGCGGATCTCCTCCGGAGTGCTGGTCTCGATGTCGCTGACCATCGGTCGCAATCGCTCGAGGAGCTCGGAGTAGAGGGCAAGGATGACGAGACGCGGGTCCCCACCGAGGTCGAGCTCCGCGGACGCGCGGCTCAAGGCCTCGTGCACGCCGACGGGTACCGTTGCGGTCGGGGCGCGTCGGGAGGGGCGGCGTTCGCGTCGGTCGGCGAGGTAGGCCCGGGCCTGGGGAACCAGGATGACGACCACCACCAGCGCTACCAGGCCCAGAACAACGATCGGAACCCAGCCGGGGAGGCTCGGGAAGAGCGAGAGATACCCTCCCGAACCGGGCGAACCTGTTCCCGTTGCGTTCGCGCCGGCCGACGAGTTCGAGCTCCCGGAGGTGGCCGTAGAATTCGTGCCGACCGGTCCTCCGACGCCGAGGAAGCGGGCCGCGAGGACGAAGACGATCCCGATCAGGACCGCTACGAGGACGGACACGGTGATCTTGCTCATCATCGGGTTCGAGCCCGAACTGACCCGCCAGAGCACCATGCTCGCGAGGACGAACAATAGGATTCCCGTCGACGCGGCACTGACCACCCACAGAGGGAGGATGACGAGGGGCGCCGGGCCGGGCGAGGCGGGAGGAGCGGTCGAGGCACTGACGAGGATGCTGGCCGCGGCCCCCGTCGCGAGGGCGGCCACGAGGACGACCAGGAGCACCCAGGAGACGCGCGCTGCGGGTGGGTTCGTCACGGTCGTCCGACCCCGACCGATGCGATGCCCGATGCGACCTTATACGCTTGGGGCGGAGGGCGGCGTGCTCTCCGCGCTTTCCTTTGGGGCCGGCGACAGGAAGTAGAAGCTACGTCGCTCGTGGTCGGTCGTGATGACGGCGAAGTCGTCGACCCGGTACCCCACATCGAAGGCGGCCCGGAACCCGTCCCGGACGGCGTGTCGCCACATTCGGAGGGCCGCGGGCTCGTGTTCCTGGACCGCCCGAAGGTCGAACGGGATCTCGAGGTGGGCGGGGCCGGTGCTGGGTTCGGCGACCGCGCTCGGCGTCCGCAGGCCCTTGTCGCCCACCTCGGTCTCCACAATCGCGGTCGAGCGTTCCCAACGCGCGCGCTCCTCCTCGGCGGTCGGGAACTTGCCTCCGACCCGCTCCTCGACCCGCGGGGACGTGATCTCCCAGCGCAGACGCAGCCGGTCGGTCTCCATGCCGCGGTTGATGGAGTCGGGCATCTGTCCGTAGTAGTGGATGAGGTAGCGGTCCGGGGTGCCGCCCAAGCGACGTACGTTGAGCCAGGCGTTACGGCTCTGCAGCGGGTCGAACGTCCAGCGGATCTGGGAGAGGCCGAGCTTGAGCACCTCTTCGCGTTGGAAGGCCTTGAGCCGGAATCCTAACTGGTGGTTTTGGTACTCGGGTCGGACCGCGGTGATGTGCGAGTAGTGGTAGAGGGTCGTCCCGTCCCAGCCGATCAGGGAGAGGGAGAACCCAGCGAGGTAGATGTCGGCGAACGCCCCGAGGACGAGGCCGCCGTTGTCCTGGAGGGCGCGCAGCAGAGTGACCGGCACCCCTTCGTCGCCCCAGACCGCCCGGTGCACGTCGAGCAGCTGGCGGAACTCCTCGGGCTTCTCGAGCTTGCGGAACCGGAACCCTTTGACCTCGCCGCTGACGCCGGCCGCGCTCACGGGGGCGAGGACCGGCTCGCGGTACTTAACCCGGCCGAAGCGCCGGGGCCCGTCGTCTAGTGACGGACCTTGAGCTCCGAGCGCTTCGCCTCGTAGCGGAGCTCGTCGTTGGGCGTCAAGTCCCAGAGGAGGTCTTCCAAGTCGGGGATGTTCCGCAGGAACTCCGCCTTGCTCTTCGTGAGCATCAGGTGCTCGAACTTGCGGCGGGCGATGAAGTAAGCCCCGACCATGTAGATGCCCACGATCACGATGATCGGTCCGATGATGACGAAGAGGAGGTTGTAGTTCGCGTTCGGGGTATTCGTCGCGCTGTTGATCACCGGGAACGGACCGATGCTCGAGAGCGGGGTGAAGAACCCGGCGGCGAGGACGGTGAGGAGGGCGCCGACCGCCAGAACGAAGATCGAGACCTCCGCCCGATACGTCCTCAGCCCGTGGCGGAAGCGGCGTTCGAACGGAACTTTCTCCTCGGCGGCCATTCCGGCGGCGGGAGGCGGTTTGGCTCAAAAGCGTATCTCGACCGCCGCCGGGCGGGGAGCGGGCGGTCGGTATCACTCGCCGCCGCGGGGCGGCTTCGCGTCGGGGAGCGCTTCGGAGCTTCGGGTCCGACCGAACGCGAGGGGCTCTTCGGGGGTCGGGGGCTTCGGCCCGGCCGAGGGAGCCGGCACGTTCTCGAGGATCGGCCGCAGTCGACGGTAGACCAGCAACGCGCCGAAGAGCGCCACGAGCGCACCGACGTAGCCGGTCGCCTCTCCTCCGATGTACCCCACGCCGAGGAGGAAGAACCCGATGGAGCCGAACAACGCCCCCGCGAGGACCCCACCCCCGGTCCGGCCGCTCGAGGCCGACGGAGGGAGCGAGAGGAACGACCCCGCCACCTGGAGCGCCACCACGGCCATCGACTCGAGGAGCACGAGGGCGGTGCCGTCGATCGTGATCGTGGGGTTGCTCAGGTACTGGGACACGAGCGCGAGCGAGATGATCCCGCCGATCGCGGCGCGATAGCCCGTGACGTAGAACGGGCGCGCCGGCTCCGACCCCCAGTACTTGGTGCGAAGGAGCGCCCACTGCGCCGCTTCGTCCCCTCCGACGAGGAGCGCAAGGAAGAGGAGGGCGCTCAGGAGCGCCCCGTTCGCCATCGAGAGCTCGAACAGAACGAAGGCGATCGCGAGCGGGATCCCGACGAACAGGCCGGCGGTATAGGCGAAGAGCACCTTGCGCTCGTCAAAGCGAGTGACCGGTACCTGGGGCTCCGCGAACCGGCCGACCTCGAAGTAGAGGAACGCGCCCGAGAGGACGACCCCGACGATCGCGCCGATCGTGAGCGATGCGATGACCATGGTCAGTCGACCCGGCGCCCCGTTGCGAGGAACCCCGTGTGGCCGAGCATCTCGAAGGCGGGCCGGGTGCCCCCGTCCCCGACATGGAGACCACGCTCCAGGAGCTCGAGCGCCCGGACCTCGTCGAACCGCAGGTCTCTCAGCGCCCTTACGGTTCGTTCGAGCTGATTGTAGGTCGGAGTGTACGTCGCCACGAATCCTCCCGGCGCGAGCGCGAAGCGCGCCGACTCGAGCACCGCCCACGGTTCGGGCAGGTCCAGGACGACACTCGAAAGTCCGGTGGCATCCAGCCCTTCGGCCGCCACGTCCCGGAGACGGAAGGTGACACGGCCCTCGAGCCCGGCGCGTCGGACGTTCGCCCGGGCCGCTTCGAGGAAATCCTCGCGACGGTCGTAGGAGACGACCCGGCCGCTCGGACCCACCGCGAAGGCGAGCGCGATAGTGAGGGCCCCGCTCCCCGCCCCGGCCTCGGCGACCGTCGCTCCGGGACCGACCCCGGCGAGGAAAAGGAGCTGCGCCGCGTCCTTCGCGGTGACGATCTGCGCTCCTCGCCGAACCGAGCCGAGCAGGTCCGACAGCGAGGGCCGCAGGGCCCAGTACGTCGTCCCGAGCCAGGTGACGGCGCCCCCGGGGTTCTTTCCGATCTCACCCGAGAGGTCGAGCACCCCTTCCTCTCCGATCTTCTGCGGACCGCGGGCGAGCCGCACGAGGAGGGCCGGCGCTCCGGCCCGCTTGAGGGCTACCGTTTCGCCCTCTGCCCACGGCTCGCTCATGGTCCCGCCCGACGCCACGAATCCCCTCGCGTAATAACCCGGCGCTCGGGAGCCCCTTCGTCCGACCGGCGTCGGTCGAGAACGCTCTTATGGGGAAGATCGTTCGAGACGACCACCATGGTCGTCTACGAGGATCGGGTGCTGATCTCCGCTCCCCGGGACGTCGTCTGGCGACTTCTCAACGACCACCTGGACGACAAGAAGATCTCGACGATCCACCCTCTCGTCCAATCCCAGAACACGGTGAGCCGCACGGGTTCCGAGATCGTGGTCGACCGCGTGATCGACGTGCGACGCAAGATGATGAAGTCGCGCTGGAAGATCACCTACCTGCCTCCCGAGCGGGGACGATGGGAGGTCGTCGAGGGCGAGGGGCCCTGGGCCGTGGGAAGCTACGTCGACGTCATGTACGCGGACGTCCCCGGCGGCACGCAGGTCAGCGCCCGCGGGGATCTCACGATCAGCGTGCTGCCGTTCTTCCTCTCGCAGAAACGGACCATCGCTCGCGTCCTGAACGACGTCCACATCGAGGACCTTTCGTTCCTCAACCGCTACCGCTTTTAGTCGCGTTCCCACGGAGCGCCAGCGCCTTTAGATAGAACGAGCAATGGCCCCCGGCGTCGCGGGCATAGTGTAGTCTGGTTATCACATAGGCTTGCCAAGCCTATAACTCGGGTTCAAATCCCGGTGCCCGCACCTCCCCGCTCCGCCGGGATCCCGCCGGATCCGGAAGGCTTGGGCCCCCGTCCGCGTGGGTCCGTCCCTACCGGCGCTCGGGATGGTAGGCTTCCGACGCGAGACCCGGTACCTCGCCGCCCTTCCAGGTCGACCGGGGCCAACCGGAGGTGGTCGGCGAAGCGAGCCGGATCGCGATCCGAGAGAGCTCCGAGATCCACTCCGCCCGGAGGGCCTCGTCGAGCGGAACCTCCCGCACTTCCGCGATCTCGGGCGGTCGGGCCGCCGGTTCCCCGTCGGTGGACTCGAGGGCGAAGGCGAAGTAGACGTCGCTCTGGAGTTCGTCGACGACCTTGTGGCGGGTCAGGAGAAGCCGACCGACGCGCACGGCCAGGCCGGTCTCCTCCTCGAGTTCTCGTACCAGCGCCCCCTCGAGCGTCTCTCCCGGGTCGACGTAGCCGCTCGGGATCGTGAACCGGGTCCGGTACACCGCCCGGTTCACGAGGACCCGGCCGTGGCGGACCAGCACTCCGCCCACGCCCACCCGGGTGTGGGGTGCCGGCAGCGGGGGAAAAGGCGGGGTGGACACCGTTCGCCGAGAGGTGCGGGTGGCCTTCAGCCCTTCGAAGGGCGTGGGACCGGGGACTTCCCGCTCGCGTGGAACGGCGCGGAGGACTTCGCCTTGCGGGCGGAGTCTTCCGAGCTCACGAACTCGTTCGCGTGCACGACCCGGTCGAGCTTCTTCATGAACGCGCCCAAGCGGTCGCCCTTCACGCCGACGACCATCTTGTCCGCGCCGATGTCCGTGTAGATCCTCGACCCGACACATCCGAGCGATACGGCGACCGGGGCGCCCTGGTTCAGGATCGGCACGATCGCGCACATCGGTCGTCCGTTCATCGGCACGGCCCAGGTATCCGGACCGGAGCCGGCCGCCTCGGCCGCCAGCATGGCGCCGCGCGGGTTCGTGAACATGAGGACGGTGGTCGGAGCGAGCGACATCGACCCGAGCGGTCCGTAGGCGACGTACTTCGGCGCGGTCGCGTTGTGCGGGACCTTCGCCTCCTCGCCCGGATTGAGGTAGCCCTCCTTCTGCATCTCCCCGATCGTGGCCATTAGACGGCCGCCGACCGCGCCTTCGGGCGGGATCCCGAGGACGAACGCGCCGATTTCGCAGTCCTCGTGCTGCGGGAGCCCGGCGTAGAACGCCGAGCGGGTACCGAACGCGAAGAACGTGCAGACCGAGGGGACTCCGCCCGGGTGCTCCGGGATCCCCTTCGGCGGGTGGTCGAGGTAGGTGATCTGCACCGGAGGCATCTCGAGTCCCAACTCCCGCGTCAGCTGCTCGGCGACGGTACGAAGATCCTCAGTCATGGGTTCCTCGATGCGCCGAAACCGAGGGAGTATAGATGCTTGCTTGAGGGACGGGGCGGGACGACCTCTGGGAGCAGGGGGCGGGTCACCGCGATCTCATGTCAACGAGTAGGCAATCAGCTGGTCTCCCGCCGCAACGAAGAGGTTCCCGGGGGCCGCCGCGGGGGTGATGAAGTGGTCGACCGCGCCCAGGGAGAACCAGAACATCTGTGCTCCGGTCGAGAAGTTGAACCCCCTCAGCGACGCGTTATCCGTGTCGACCACCCAAACTACGTTCCCGGTCACGACCGGTGCGCCGCTGTCGAACCCCGCAGTCTGCCACGCCACCGAGAAGTTGGCCGCCCCGACGTCCACCTTGACGACCCCGTCCGTGCAGGCGACGAGGAGCGATTCCCCGACGTGGGCCGTGCCGGCGTAGGCTCCTCCGCAGATGCTCTTGTTGTAGAGCTGGCCTCCGATGCCCCCGAGATTGGTCCCGGACAGGAGATAGCCGACCCCCTCTTTGCCGGCCTGAAACACGTCCCCGTTCGGTAGGACCGTGGGAGCCTGCGAGCCGAGGTCGGTGTCGTCCTGATTCAGTTGGGCCCAGTTCGTGGGCGCGAAGTACCCCAGTTCCTGGAGCGACGGCGAGAGCTCGATGACGCTGTCGCCGTGGTCGAAGGTCGTCGACGAATCGCCGTTTCCGGTCGCGACGTAGAGGTCCCCGTTCGCCGCGACGGCGAGGCCGGCCGGACCCCAGATGCCCCCTTCTCGGTGGGTCGGCACCTGATAGGAGACCAGCCCGCCCGAGCCACCAATCGGAACTCCGACGACGTAGCCATGGTAGTTGGCACAGTCACCGAAGAGGCCGCCGTAGGGAATGTAGACCATGCTGTTCGCAAAGACGAGGGCTCCCCGTTCCTGCTGGGCGGTCGAAGTGGACCCCGGGGCGTCGGCCGGGACCTGGGACAGCACGGTTCCGTTGTCGATGTTGAGTCCGAAGAGCACATGCTCTGCCGGGTTGAGGAAGGCGACCACGTAGAGGGTGCGGGTGGCCAGGTCGATCACCGGCGTTCCCGTGATCCCGCTCGGGTTGATGTCGCCACAGGGCAGGGCGGAACCGGCCACGGGGCTGCCGAGATGCGTGTGCCAGAGCACGCCTCCGCTCGAGGCGTTGATGGAGTAGACCGTGTTGTCTTCCGTGGCCACGAACACGGAATTTCCGCACACAAGGGGCTCGGCGTACACCTGCCCGTCGAGAGCGGTGGGGCCGCTCCATTCGGAGTGGACCCCGGTGACCGCGGCCATCGGTTCGACTCCGGAGCGGACGTTGTCGCCATGGTACGTCGTCCAGTTGCCGTCGACCCCACCGGCGGAGGCTGACACCGCGGAGGAGGGGGACGAAGAGCAGCTCGCCGGTGGCGGGGGAGGGGACTTCTTCCCCGAACTCGACGCGGACGGGACGAGGACGATATACGAGGTGACCCCGGCCACCGCGACGAGGGCGATGATCAAGACGACGAGGATCAACCTCGTACTGTTCTTCATGACCGGGGTCCGCACCCGAGAGAACGAACTGCGGCGCTCCGAACCCCCATTCTCTCGCCTCTCATCCTCGTGAGGATCATGCTCGAATCTCCCTGTTGAAGGTTCCTATTTTCCGCGGGTTTTCCGAGGGCGCCCTCCGACGCGGAGGATTCTTCGAGCCGCCGCGGACCGGAGTTACGAGGATGCCTGCTCCTCGGCCAGCAACGAGTCGAGGAATCCGATCGGCGGCGTACCGAATCCGAGCAACGTGTCGTGGAACGCCTTGAGGGACCCGTGGTATTTCGTCGCGAGGTGGTGGGCCCGAGCGTCCAGGATCGCGAGCTTTCCCAAAGTGTAGCAGAAGTACTCGGGGTTGTAGGTCCCGCGGATCGCTTCGCGCTGCGCGTGTACCTCCTCGAGGTGCGCTTCGGTGCGGAGCAGCCGGGCCGCCTCCGCGACCGGCATCCCCTGGGTGTGCATGCCGATCGATGCGATGAGACGGCAGTCCCGGAGCAGCGCGTCGTGCAGCTGGGTCACCTCGGCCGATGTCGAATGCCCATCGAATCCGACCTCGAGGGCGACCTGCTCGCAGTAATGCGCCCAGCCCTCGATGAACGAGTACGAGAACCAGACCTTCCGGGCGAGGGTCTGACTGGTCTTGCGGAAATGAAGGGATTGTAAGTAGTGCCCCGGCCACACTTCGTGGACGGTGGTGTTCTTCAGCATCGCGTGGTTGAGCGTGCGCATCCAACCTTCGGCCTGCGCGGGGGTCCACGCCGGGTCGACCGAGGTGATCCAGTAGATCCCGTCCACCGGCTTCTCGAACGGTCCCGGCGGGTTCATCGCGGCGGTCCACAGGTCCCGCGCCCAGGGCGGCGTTTCGCGGACGTGACAATTTTCCGGCTCGGGGATGGTGACGAGCTCCTTCTCGCGGACGAACTCTCGGGTATCGTCGGTCAGGCGGCGGACGAGCGGGAGCAATTCGACGGCCGCGGGGTGATTCTCGTACAACCGGCCAATGAGCTGGTCGACCGAGACCCCCTCTTTCCGGGCAATCTCTGCCAAGCGGTCCTGATTGCGCTTCAGGTCCGCGCGACCGCGTTTCAGCACTTCGTCGACGGACGTCGTGAGTCCTTCCCGGACCCAGAGGAGCCGTTGGAACCGCTCCCCTCCGAGGGCGAAATCGTCGGTGGCCCGAGGCAAGCGTTCCGTGCGGAGCCATTCGGCGAACGCGCGGACCGCGGCGTCGGCTCCTTCGCGCGCCCGGTGCACTTGTTCCCGGAGCGCCGCGGAACCGGTCCCGGCGAACGATTCGCCTTCCTCGAAATGGGCGGGCAAACCCCGAGCGATCTGGATCGAGAGCGTGACGAACGGTCGAGGCAGTACGGCCTCGAGCCGATGCCGGGCGGTGTCGAGCAAGGCCGGGACCGACGTGAGGATCCGGACGATCCCCGCGACTCGGGCGGCCACGGGCGCGTAGTCGCGGGAGATGTAGTTCGTGAGGTCGGGTTGGAACACGTACGCCATCGGGTTCCGGTCGAGCTCGCGCGTCTCTTCGAGGTCGAAGAGGTTCCCTTCGAGCAGCAGTCGAAGGAGGTTCCGGTCGAGGCGACGGGAAACCGAGAGGTCGGACTCGGGGATCGTGTCGAGTCCACGCAGGAGCTCGTTCGCGGTCGCGGACCAGCGACCGGTGGCGTCGGTCGAAAGGTCGGGAAGCAGACCGTCGTACTCATGCAGACCGAGGTAGGCCGCCGTGGTCGGGCGAAGCACGAACAGGTGGGCGACGATCTGCTGTTCGATCGCCGATAGCCGGTCGGCGGGAGCTCCGTCCATCAACGCCCAACGTGGACCGGGGCCGCAAATAGGGCTTGCGGAGACCGGGACGAGGACTCGGCCACGAGCCGCTGACTCGAATCTTCGAGTGGAAATGCCTGGGTCCGCGGTCTAAATCGTTTGGGGCGTGATGAGGGACCGGTCGATTTCCGAAAGAGCGCTCCGGCCGACGAGCGTCATGGCGGTCGCGAGGTCCGACGCGAGGAGCGAGAGGTAGCGGTCCACCCCGGCCTCTCCGTTCGCGGCGAGCGCCCAAAGCACCGGCCGACCGACCCCCACCGCCCGCGCCCCGAATGCGAGCGCGATGAGGACGTCACTTCCTCTTCGAACCCCACCGTCGAGATAGACCTCGGCCCGGTCCCCGACGGTCGCGACGACCGCCGGGAGCGCGGCGAGGGCGGCCGGAGCTCGGTCGAGCTGGCGACCGCCGTGGTTCGACACGACGACCGCCCGCGCGCCGTGCTCGACGGACGCCGAGGCGTCCTCCGCGGTCAGGACGCCTTTGATCACGACGGGGAGACGGGTCGCTTTGCGAAGTCGGTCGACGACCTCCCACGATTCGGCAGAGGGCCTCCCCAACGTGTACTTCTCGCCGACCGGTTCGGGCCCTCGGGAGGGAGGCAGCACGCCCGGTCCGCTTCCGACGGGGATCGACGCGTCGATCGCAAACCCGGTCTTGAGCTGTCCGTCGCGCACTCCGAGCACCGGCACATCCGCTGTCAAAACCACGGCCGTGAATCCCGCTTTCTCAGCCCGCCGAACGAGGCGTTCCGTCGCGCTCCACTCCGGTTGCAGGTAGAGCTGGAACCAGCGGGGTCCGTGCGGCCGAACGCGCGCGATCTCTTCGAGCGAACGAGAGGAAAGCGTGCTGAACATCGCGAGCAGACCGGCTCGACTGGCGGCCGCGGCGGTCCCGGCCTCCCCGTCGGGGTGGATAAGGCCCTGGTAGGCCGTGGGCGCGACGAACACGGGCGCCCGGACCGCCTCTCCCAGAAGTTGGGTCCTCAGGTCGACCTCGCGCACCCCGGCAAGGATTCGTGGCAGCAGCACCCAGCGGTCGAACGCCTGCCGGTTCGCGCGGTCGGTAA
>Ga0074044_10004903_pt1 | contig 11011 bp, 12 predicted proteins | sample BogForMeECP23OM1_FD_94443 | JGI IMG/M metagenome (GOLD analysis project Ga0074044, IMG submission 94443) | Bog forest soil microbial communities from Calvert Island, British Columbia, Canada - Bog Forest MetaG ECP23OM1 | ecosystem: Environmental > Terrestrial > Soil > Wetlands ...
GACGTTCATCAGGGGCCTTATCCACTTTGGTCCCCCCCAGGACGAACTGACGCCAAGTGTGCGCGAGAGGATCCAGAGTCCCCAGAGGATGATGGCCAAAGGCCAGAACATGCTCCAGCGTATGTGAAGATATCCGAGATTACTCAACAAGAGCACGATGCCCGCGAGCGTCAGGAAAGAACCCCAAAACCTGCCAGGGCCGCTACAGAAAACGATCCCTTCGACCCCGAAGAAAATGAGAATTGCCGGCCAGAAAAACTCAAAAACGTAGTGGGCTGAAACGATCCCCATCTGGTCCAGCAGGAAGATCACTCCAATCGCGATGATAGCAATCCCCCAGGAAAGGCCTGAGGGGAAACGACGGAACTCATTGGCCATGATTTTGCCCTCCCCGGGAAGATGACAGCGCACGCTGACTTTCTTCACCCTTCGTCACGAGCAAGATCGCCAGACCCATGCTGACCAGGAGCAACGGCCAAAATGTTAACAACTCCTGCATCCCCGGTGAATCCAGCAGCGTGATGAGCATACTCCAAACACGCTCCACAATCGTTGAGGCAATCCAGAGATTGCCCGGCTGGGCGTGGCCGTAGCCCAGCGCGCCCAATTGAAGCACAAGCCCGACCAGAATTAGAAGCCCTGCTCCTCCCATCATAAATATCCGCCCCGGGACCAATAGGACAGAGGGCGAGTGACGATTCGAGTTGATCATGTTTTCATTTGCCGCCATGTGTGTTTCACCTTTCATGGCGTGAGATTAGTTCGGAGTATGCCAGATGTCTCGCTCTTTTCGGCGAATGGCGGTTGCTTACCGGCAAGTGGCGGATGCGTTCGGCGCAGACCTGGATTACGCCATGCTTGTGAAGATGTATTCTGATTCTGGGCAAGCTGACACGCGATATAGCCCTGGCGAGATCGTAAACGCTCGACCTATCCCAATCACGGGTAATCCCAAGCTACGCCTGATTTCTACGTCCCATATCGGACGGCAAAACCTGACGATTCGCATGCAACTTCGGAGATTCACCCGACTCACGAATGCATTCTCTAAGAAGTTGGAAAATCTCAAAGCGGCAATAGCTTTGCATTTTGCTTGGTACTACTTCTCTCGTATTCATCAAACGCTCCGGATTACTCCCGCAATGCAGGCAGGGATTACAGATCACATTTGGGAATTGCGGGAACTTGTTGCTTGAGGAACTAGAACAGCCCAGGAGCAACTATCCTACCGCCTTGTTTTTGAAGCTCAGACAGACTTGAACACTTTGATAGATCAATATCTTTGGGAACCAATATCGCATAGAACCACAATCCTGTTACGATTCCAGGTTTTATTTCTGCGGCCATGGCGGGACTGTATGGAGTCAGGATAGCAGCTCCACCAGTTTTGATATTAAATGGCGAGCTTATCGATATTCCTTTTTCTTCCAGTTGGTCTACTGTAGGATTCGTTATTCCGCAAGCAACCACGAGATTGTAACTATCCTTGAAACTGCTCAACCGCGAAGTATCTACTACGCTCTGGCATCCGTTGTCGGCTCTTCCATAGGACACAATTACATTTGGAACCGACCCGGTGGCATAGACTGATAATAGGACGCCATATAGAAATGCCAATATTCCGACTGAAATCACCAAGCCCCAAGTGATTCTATATTCGCCACCAGTCTCTCTCGATTGTTTTCGGGTTTGATACCACCACAGCACGCATATTGCGACGATTGCTAGCCACCCATAACTAGCAAAAGCCTGGAATATCACGGCAAAACTCTGATTCTGAATTGAAAGGACGAAATCAATTCGAGCTGCCCAGTCGATAAGTCTCCAGAGAATCGATCCAATCGCAAGGAAAATGGGTGGGATCGTAGGGTTGCGAAGGTCTGGGCCGCGACCTGTATCCTGCATGAGCAAATCATATTACTTTTCCCTCACTTAGTCCAAAATTCTCCCATCTTTCAAATGACACCACTACCCGGGGACGGGTTTCGTTGACGGGGTGTTGAGGCGAATGTTATAAAGGATGGTTCCGTGAGGCGGCGCGCAGGTCACCGTATGCTCCTACCGGTCTTGGGCACAGAGCGGCTGGCTATCTAAAAGCATAGGCGATACAACTCAATGACAGAATTAGTTCGCCAAATAGGAGAACTGTTCCTTCGGGCTGTGCCTGTAGCCCTGATCGTCCTCATTTTCTATTTCATCCTGCGATCGGTGTTCTTCCAACCCCTTTTGAAAGTAATGGCTGAGCGCGACGCGCGCACGCTGGGCGCCCAGAGGGCCGCTGAAGCGGCGCAAGCGGCCGCGGCAGAGAAGGTGAAGCAGTACGAGGAAGCATTGAAGCAGGCGCGCGCCAGGGTGTACGCGGAGCAGGAAGCCGATCGGAAAAAACTGCTGGAGGAGCGCGCGGGATTTTTGAAAGAGGCGCGGGCCAAGGCCACCGGGGAAGTGAACGTGGCAAAGGAACGCGTGGCCGGAGAATTGGCGGCGGCAAAGAAAGAGATCGAAGCGAGCGTGGCGCAACTGGCCGTGGAGATCGCGCGGCGTGTATTGCCGGCGCCGCCAGCACCGGGGAGCCCGGCGAGAGAGGCACGATGAGCCGCGGCGGATTGCAGCGAGCATTGCTGGCAGCGGTAGTGCTGCTGTCGTGTTCGGTGGTGGCGCGTGCAGCGGAAGGGGGCGGCAGCCCGGCGGATCAGCCAATCGGAACGGCCTTCAAGTGGATTCACTTCGTGATTCTAGCGGGCCTGGCCTACTGGGTGTTCGCGAAGCTGATGCCGCCAGTATTCCGGCGCAATGCAGACAACATTGACGCCGCGATTGCCAGGGCAACGGCTGCAAGAGTGGTAGCCGAGAAGCAGCTCCAGAATGCCGCAGCCAAGCTGGCCAATCTGGAAAAGGAAATTGCCGAATTTCGCGCCATGGCGCAGCGGGAAGCCAGCGCAGAGATTGCACGCCTGCGCCTGATCACGAAGGGCGACGTGGAGAAGATCGGCACGGCGGCCAAGGCGGAGATTGAAGCGGCAGAGCGCGCGGCCCGCGTGGAATTGAAAGCGCTGGCGGCAAAGCTGGCGGTGGATGGAGCCGAATCGCTGGTGGCCGAGCGGATGACGCCGAGCGTGCAGGAAGCCTTGATCAGTCAATTCGTGCAGAGCCTGCAGGGGAGGCCGAATTGAGATCGGCGAGCCTGCAATACGCGAACGCGCTGGCGGATATCGCGCTGGAGCAGGGCGCGGCGGAACCCGTATTGAAGCAACTCTCGGAGTTTGGCGCCGCGTTTGCCGAATCGGCGGAATTGCGGACGTTTCTGGCCACCCCTGGGGTAACGCGGGAAGCGAAGCACGGCGTGATCGAAAAATTGACGGCACGGATGGGCGCGAGCAAGATCATCCGGAACTTCCTGTTCGTGATGGTAGACAACCAGCGCACGCCGCTGTTGCCGGACATTTTGGCAGCCTTCCAGGAAGTCATACGGCGGAGGCAGGGCGTGGCGGAGGCGGAAGTTTCCTCTGCAGCGAACTTGAGCGATGCGCAGAAGGCGCAACTACTGCAGACGCTGGAACGACTGACGGGCAAGAAGATTCAGGCGAAGTATGCGCTGGAGCCGGAACTGCTGGGCGGAGCGGTGGTGCGGATCGGGGACACGATTTACGATGGGTCGCTGCGCAGCCGGTTGAATGAAATGCGCGCGCGCTTGGCGGCGGAATAGGCATTCGGGAACGGAGCAGGCATGGCGAACATCAAGGCAGACGAAATCAGCAAAATCCTGCGAGAGCAGATCGCGAACTACGAGCAGACCGTCTCCGTGGACGAAGTCGGCGCGATTATCAGCGTGGGCGACGGGATCGCGCGCATCCACGGTTTGGAAAAGGCAATGTCCGGCGAGATGCTAGCGTTTCCGCACAACATCTTCGGACTGGCGCTGAACCTCGAAGAGGAAGATGTGGGCGCGGTGCTTCTGGGCGAATCCTCGGAACTCAAGGAAGGCGACGTAGTGCGCCGTACGAACACGATTATGTCCGCGCCAGTGGGCGAGGAATTGATCGGCCGCGTGGTGAATCCGCTGGGTGAGCCGATTGACGACAAGGGACCCATCACCGCGAAGCTGCGCATCCCGTTGGAACGCATCGCGCCGGGCGTGCTGGACCGCCAACCGGTGCGCGAACCGCTGCAGACGGGCATCAAGGCGATCGACTCCATGATCCCGATCGGCCGGGGACAGCGCGAGCTGATCATCGGCGACCGGCAGACAGGGAAGACCGCTATCATTCTGGACACCATCATCAATCAGAAGGGCGCCGACATGATCTGCATCTACTGTGCGATCGGGCAAAAACGCTCGACGATCGCGCAGGTGGTGAAGGTGCTCACCGATGCGGGCGCGATGGACTACACGATCGTGGTGGCGTCCTCCGCGGCCGAGCCTGCTTCGCTGCAGTACATTGCGCCGTACGCGGCTTGCGCGATGGGGGAATACTTCCGCGATAACAAGAGGCACGCGGTCACGTTTTACGACGATCTTTCGAAGCACGCGCAGGCCTACCGCGAGATTTCGTTGCTGTTGCGGCGGCCGCCGGGACGCGAAGCGTTTCCGGGCGATGTGTTTTACCTGCACTCGCGACTGTTGGAGCGCGCGGCGAAATTGAACGACAAGCTGGGCGGGGGCTCGCTGACCTCGCTGCCAGTAATTGAGACGCAGGCGGGCGACGTTTCGGCGTACATTCCCACAAACGTGATCTCCATTACCGACGGGCAGATTTATCTGGAGTCGGACCTGTTCAACGCAGGCATACGTCCCGCCATCAACGTGGGCATTTCAGTGAGCCGCGTCGGCGGGAACGCGCAGATCAAAGCGATGCGGCAAGTGGCCGGAACGCTGCGGCTGGACATGGCGCAGTTCCGCGACCTTGCGGCGTTCGCCCAATTTGGCACGGACCAGTTGGACAAAGTGACCCGGGCGCAGTTGGCGCGCGGGCAAAGGCTGACCGAAGTATTGAAGCAGGATCAGTACGTGCCGCTGTCGGCGGAAAAGCAGGTGCTGGTGATTTACGTGGCCACGACCGGTGGACTGGATACGATTCCCGTGAACGAAGTGCGGCGGTTCGAACGGGAGTTCCTGCAATTCGCGGAAACCAACTACGCCGGGGTGCTGAAAGAGATCGCCACGAAAAAGGCGCTCGACGACGGCATCAAAGCGGGCATCAAGCAGGCGATCGATGCCTTCAAGGAACGCTTCACGGCGACGCTTGCGGCAGGAGCGACCTGAGCGGACCTGCGATAAAACATGGCCACACTACTTGATTTCCGGCGACGCATCCGCTCGGTGAAAAACACGCAACAGATTACGCGCGCGATGAAATTCGTGGCGGCGGCGCGGCTGCGCAGGGCGCAGGAAGCGGCGCTGGCGGCGCGGCCGTTCGCCAGGGAACTGGCGCGCGTGCTGCGGTCCACGATGGCGCGGATCGAGTCGCCGCAGCACCCTTTGCTGGCCAAGCGCCCGGAAGAGCGCATCCTGGTGCTGGTGCTAGCCGGCGAGCGGGGTTTGGCGGGCGCGTTCAATAGCAACATCTTGAAGACGGCGATCGAATTCATGCGCAGCAAAAAGGGCAAGAAGATCGTGACCATCCCCATTGGAAAGAAGGGACGCGACACGCTGCGCAAGGCCGGGTTTGAATTTGCCGGGGAATACGTAAACGTGCTGGCGCGCGTGGATTTTGGAATTGCCCGGGAGATCGCCAACCTAGTGACGGAGCTGTACGCAAAGGAATCGGTCGATGCCGTGTATGTGGTGTTCAGCGAATTCAAGAACGTGCTGGCGCCGCACCTGGCGGTGGAGAAACTTCTTCCAGTGGAAGCGATCGAGAGGTGCGAAGAGACGCAAACCGAAGCCGAATGCGCGCAAATCGACTACATCTACGAACAGCCAGTGGACCAGATTTTGAACCGGCTGTTGCCGAGGTACGTAGAAACACAGGTTTTGCGTTCCATGCTGGAATCCTCCGCCGCGGAGCATGCGGCGCGCATGACGGCGATGGACGCGGCGACCCAGAATGCCGGCGACGTGATTGAAGCCCTGACGCTGTACATGAACAAAGTGCGGCAAGCGGCAATCACAAAAGAGATCATCGAGATTGTGAGCGGTGCAGTGGGAACAGCGTAGTGATACGTGAATCGTGACTTGTGAATCGTGACTCGTGAAACTCAAATCATTCCGCGAATTGACCGTTTGGCAGAGAGCCCACGAACTGGTTTTGAGGGTGTTTCGGGTGACAGAGAGGTTTCCGCGTTCTGATCAATTCGGTATTGTGGCCCAAGTGAGAAGATCTTCGAGCTCGGTAACGGCAAATATAGCGGAGGGTTTCGGCAGAGGGACAATTCGCGAATTTTTGAGATCACTGCAAATTGTCCGAGGAGAATTGGAAGAAACAAGGTACTTTATGCTTTTGTGCGCTGATCCGGGACGCATTACGAAAGACGAGTTTGAAGACGTGAATGTGCACTGTGATTCCGTGGGGCAATTGATCAACGCGCTCGGCCGGTCACTTCGACGCAAGCTTGATGATGCCGGGGGTCCACGAGTCACGAATCACGGGTCACTTTGCGGAATTAGAGGAGCGGAAGATGGCGGAGCAATACGCAGCGGTAGGACGTGTGGTGCAGGTCATCGGGCCTGTCCTGGACATCCAGTATGAGGCCGGGCACCTGCCGGCAATTTACAACGCGGTGCGCATTACCAGCGAGGGCTTTAACATTCCCGAGCCGCTGGACGTGACCGCGGAAGTGCAACAGCACCTGGGCGAAGGGCGGGTGCGCGCGGTGGCGATGGAGCCGACCGAGGGCATGGTGCGCGGCATGAAGGCGTACGACATCGGGAAGCCCATCGAAGTTCCCGTGGGGCGCGCCACGCTGGGACGCGTGCTGAACGTGCTTGGCAAGCCGGTGGACAATCTGGGGCCGGTCAAGGCGGACACATTTTATCCCATTCACCGTCCGTCACCGACGCTTGAAGACCAGTCCACGGTGCTCGAAATGTTCGAGACCGGGATCAAGGTGGTGGACCTGATCCAGCCGTTCTTGAAGGGCGGCAAGATCGGATTGTTTGGCGGCGCGGGCGTCGGCAAAACTGTTCTGATTCAAGAATTAATTCACAACGTGGCCATGAAACACGGCGGCGTATCGGTCTTTGCCGGCGTCGGCGAACGGACGCGCGAGGGAAACGATTTGTACCTGGAATTCCAGGAATCTGGCGTGATCGTGCCGGGCAATCCGGAAAAGTCGCGTGCGGCGCTGATTTACGGGCAGATGACGGAGCCTCCCGGAGCGCGCCTGCGGGTGGGCCTGACGGGATTGACGGTGGCGGAATATTTCCGCGACCAGGAACACCTGGACGTGCTGCTTTTCATCGACAACATTTTCCGCTTCGTGCAAGCGGGCTCGGAAGTCTCCGCGCTGCTGGGCCGCATGCCTTCCGCGGTGGGATACCAGCCCAACCTGAATACGGAGATCGGCGAATTGGAGGAGCGCATTACTTCCACCAAGACTGGCTCGATCACCTCGGTGCAGGCGGTCTACGTGCCTGCGGACGACTATACCGACCCGGCGCCGGCAGCGACCTTCACGCACCTGGACGCGACCACCAACCTGAGCCGGCAGATTGTGGAGCGCGGCATTTATCCCGCGGTCGATCCGCTGGCCAGCAGTTCGCGCATCCTCGATCCGCGCGTGGTCGGGCAAGAGCATTACGCCGTGGCGCGTTCGGTGAAGTCCGTTCTACAGCGCTACAAGGATTTGCAGGACATCATCGCGATCCTGGGTATTGAAGAACTTTCCGATGAGGACAAACTCTCGGTGTCGCGGGCCAGGCGCATCGAGAAGTTCCTCTCGCAGCCCATGTTCGTGGCCGCACAGTTTACCGGGCTCGAAGGAAAGTACGTCAAGATCGAAGACACCGTGCGCAGCTTCAAGGAGATCGTCGAAGGCAAGTACGACGATATTCCGGAACAGGCGTTTTACATGGTCGGTACGATTGACGAAGTGCTGGAAAAGGCGGAAAAGATGAAGGCGGGCGTTTAAGAAAGAAAAAAGATGCTCCCTGATGCGATAGAACTGATTGTGGTGACGCCAGAGCGGCAACTGCTGCGGGAAACGGTGCTCGAGGTGACGATTCCCGGGCTGAACGGCGAGCTGGGGGTGTTGCCGGGCCACGCGCCGCTGATGACGGAGCTGGGGATTGGCGAATTGACTTACCGCACGGCAACATCGAGCAGGCCGACTCCACTTTCGGTGATTCGCGGGTTTGCGGAAGTGTTGCCCGACCGGGTCACAGTGCTGGCGGAAACCGCGGAGCGCGCGGAAGAGATCGATATTAACCGGGCGCAAGCAGCATTGGCACGCGCTCAGGAGCGGCTGGCCTCCAACGACACGAACATCGATTGGGACCGCGCTTCGGTGGCTTTGGCGCGAGCGGTGATCCGCATCCAGATCGTGCGAAAATACCATGGCATATCGGTGGCCACACCCTGAAGCAGCAGTCCAGCAGGCCCTCCCGCGTGTTGTAACCAATCATTTCTGGCGTTATCCAATGGGCTAAGGAACTCGTCATGGAACCGATTACGATGTACACCCTCGCATGGTGCCCGGATTGCAGCCGCGCGAAGGGTTTCCTGAAAGAGCGCGGCATCGCCTTCGAGGAAGTGAACATCGAAGAGGATCCCGAGGGCGAAGAGATCGTAATTCGCGCGAACAATGGAAAGCGAAAAGTGCCCACGCTGAAAGTGGGGGAGCGCTATTTCGCGTGCAGCCCGTTTAGTGCGCAGCAACTCGCCGACGAATTGAAAATCCCCTTGCATTCCTAACGCTCGGGCGGTATCGCGCTGAATTCTCACTACAAGAGCGCCCCTGCAGAGTCGGAAGCTAACCTTCACTGCGTTCGTGAGACGTCCACTGTTCCAGGGAGGCGCTGGCGGAATGAGTCAATTCGTCAGGCCGCGGGTCCAGACCTGCGCAACGTCGAGGGAGTCATCAAGGAGGACGATATCGGCGTCCGCTCCGATGCGCAGCGAACCCTTTTTGTATTCGATACCCAGCAGCGTGGCGGGATTCAGTGTGAGCATGCGTAAGGCATCGCCAAGAGAGACGCCCAGACGGACAATGTTGCGCAAGGCGCGATCCAGAGTCAGCGTGCTGCCGGCCAGTTTGCCCTCGGCATTGCGACAGACGCCGCCGCTTACGGTCACCTCTAATGCTCCCAGCGCGTAATTCCCGTCCGGCATGCCGGTGGCGGAAATGCCATCGGTGATGAGGATGACGCCTTCTGCGCCTTTTGCCTGAAGGAGCAGCCGCATGGCCGTGTCATCCACGTGCACGCCGTCGGCGATCAACTCCGCGGTGACGTCGGATGAAGTGAGTATTGCGCCGATCACGCCGGAATCGCGGTGAGAAAACGGGCGCATCGCGTTGTAAACGTGGATGGCGTGGTGCGCGCCCCGAATGATGGCGGCGCGCGCCTGTTCGTAGGTTGCGTCGGTGTGACCAATCCCAACGACCAGTCCGGATTTTCGCGCGGCATCAATACAGAGAAAGGCACCGGGAAGTTCAGGCGCGATGGTAAGAATGAGGGCGTGGCCACCAGCGGCGGAAATAAACTTTTCCAGCAAATCCGCTGACGGCAACTTCAGCCATTCCGCGGGATGAACCCCGCGGCGAAGGGGGCTGAGGAATGGCCCTTCGAAGTGGATGCCAAGGACTTCCGCGCGGGAATGCATCGTCTGGTGTTGCAGCGCGATGTAACGCGAGATGCCCTCGGCGCTCCTGCAGATGTCCTCGGGGCGGGCCGTGACGGTTGTCGCAACATAAGAGGTGGTGCCGTGGGCGGCAATGGTTCTGGAGACAGTCTGGAGCGCGTCTTCAGTGCCTTCCATGACATCGTGGCCGCCGGCGCCGTGGATGTGGACGTCCACAAAGCCGGGAGCCGCAATCCTGTCTGTGGCGCTGATCTCGTTCGCATGGGCCGGAAGGGAGAGGCCGCCGCGCGGTCCGATGGCCTCGATGACGCCATCGCAAATCAGGATACCGGCGTCGCGGAGTTCCGTCGAGGGAGTGAAGGCGCGGCCAACATGGAGAAGAGTCGTGGACATGAGCAAAGAATCATAGTAACGGAATTTGGCAGGAGTGCAAAAAGAAAGCAGGCAGGAGTGAACTCCTGCCTGCGCAAAGAAAAGAGATTAGATGGAGAATCTTACTTGGCCATCTCGATGCTGGTGAGCTTCAGATTGTCACCATCAACCGTGCCCTTCACGATGACGTGATGGCCGGCATGAGCGGCGACCTTGTCCTGGGCATCAACGGTGTAGACCTTCTTATCGGCATCGTTGACGAAAACATAACTGGCGCCATGCTCCTTCACGCACTTGGCGGCGCAATCGGCGTGCTTTTCATTGGCGCCTTTTGCCCCGCACATGCTGTCGGAGATATAGCCGGTCCAGCTCCCGTCGGCTGCAATAGTCAGCGCTGCCGCACAAAGAGCGAGTACCAATCCTGCTAGAAACTTAGTTCTCATCTTTCCTCCCCCTCATAGGATGTCGCTACAAAACACTCCCGTCCGAAGGGCATAAGAGTGGCACAGCGCCGGAACGCTGTCCAGAGGCAGTTGATTGTTAGTTGCAGAGTGCACCGGCCGGTTTAGGCAGTCAAAGAAAAAGGGAGGATTCTCTGGATCCTCCCTTTTGGTATCGCTCTCAAGGAATAGGACTTGCCTCCAGAAAGGCGCAGTTGGTTATTGGGTGGCAGTATTGCTGGCCGCCGTCGTGGCTGCCGACTTGGGCGTTGAAAGATAACCGGTGACCTGGCTCTTGCCGACGTCGAAGACGACGATCTCGTAGGGAAACATATGGGTACTGCCCTTGACGTAGAACTGCACGGGTTCGCCGGCGGTTTTGTCCTTCTTCTCGATGGACTTGTCATCGGCGAGGACGGTCATGGTGTACTTGGACTTTTTCGGGTCGGTCTTGTTCAGGGA
>Ga0074044_10004904_pt1 | contig 11010 bp, 7 predicted proteins | sample BogForMeECP23OM1_FD_94443 | JGI IMG/M metagenome (GOLD analysis project Ga0074044, IMG submission 94443) | Bog forest soil microbial communities from Calvert Island, British Columbia, Canada - Bog Forest MetaG ECP23OM1 | ecosystem: Environmental > Terrestrial > Soil > Wetlands ...
AGGGTTTGCGCGAAGATCTGCGGCTCATCGTCATGTCGGCGACGATCGACGGCGCGCGCATTGCCAAGCTTATCGGCGGCGCACCTGTGATTGCGAGCGAAGGACGCGCCTTTGCGGTCGAGACGCGCTATGTCGGCCGCGATGCGCGAGCAATTGAACCACAAGTGGCAGACGTCATTACCCGCGTGGCGCGTGCGGAAACGGGCTCGCTGCTCGCGTTTTTGCCCGGCGCCGCCGAAATCCGCCGCACGCAGGCACTGCTCGAAGGCCGCGTCGATGCGTCGACCGATATTGTCGCGCTGTACGGCGCGCTGGCGGGCGGGGAGCAGGATCGCGCCATTGCGCCGGCCCCGCTTGGCCGCCGCAAAATCGTGCTTGCGACCGCCATTGCCGAAACCTCGATCACTATCGAGGGCGTGCGCATCGTCATCGACAGCGGGCTTGCCCGCGTGCCCCGCTACGAGCCCGATGTCGGGGTGACGCGGCTCGAAACCGTGCGCGTGTCGCGCGCTGCCGCCGACCAGCGCCGCGGCCGCGCCGGCCGCACCGAGCCCGGCGTCTGCTATCGGCTGTGGGATGAGCCGCAAACGGCGGCGCTCGAGCCCTTTGCCCGGCCCGAAATTCTTGCTGCGGACCTGTCGTCCTTCGCGCTCGACCTGGCCGCTTGGGGCAGCGGCCCCGAGCAACTTGCCTTCCTCGATCCGCCGCCACGCCCCGCGCTCGCCGAGGCCAAGGCTCTGCTGCGCGAACTTGGGGCCCTCGACGGCGACGGCCGCATCACCGCGGAGGGCCGGCTGCTGCGGCGTTTGCCGCTGCCGCCGCGGCTCGCGCGCATGGTGGTCGACGCCGCAGCCGTTGGCGACGCGGGGTCCGCCGCCGAGATCGCCGCTCTGATCGGCGAGCGCGGCCTTGGCGGCGACGACGTCGATCTCCGCGACCGCCTCGGCGCGCTTGCCCGCGACCGCTCGCCGCGCGCGCGGGACGCGCGTGCGATGGCGCAACGGTGGGCGAAGATTGCGAATGTTTCCTCCCCCCTTGTGGGGGAGGGAAGGGAGGGGGGTCGGCAGGCGACGCACCGCCCGTCGACGCACGCGCGTCGCCTCTCGACCCCCACCCCTAACCCCTCCCCACAAGGGCTTGCACTCGGGCGCGCGCAAGCGCGGCCCGGGTGGGGAGGGGAACCCAGCGTCGGTGCGCTGCTTGCCCTCGCCTATCCCGAACGGATCGCCAAAAACCGCGGCAGTGCAGCGGGCGCGTTTCTGCTCGCCAACGGCCGCGGTGCCAATATCGATCCTGCCTCCCCGCTTGCGCGCGAGCCGTTCCTTGCCGTCGCCGAACTTGCTGGAACGGCGGCTCAGGGCCGCATCTTGCTCGCCGCACCGATCACGCTCGCCGAGATCGAGACGCGCTTCGCTGACCGAATCGAAGCGCGAGATGACATCACGTTCGATGCCACGAGCTTAAGCTTGCGCGGGCGAAGGACTCGGCGGCTCGGCGCCCTCGCACTGTCGGACCATCCGGTGCCGGTGGTCCCGAGCGATGAAACCGCGCAAAAACTCGCCGACGGTACTGCAACGATCGGCATCGATCGGCTGCCCTGGACCAAATCGCTCAAGCAATGGCGCGACCGGATCATGTTCCTGCGCCGGAGCGAAGGCGACGAATGGCCCGATCTGTCCGATGCGGCGCTCGCCGAAACCGTAAGCGCTTGGCTCGCGCCGGTACTCGCCGCCAAGACCGCGCTCGGCGAGATCACGGCGGATGAACTGGAGGCGGCGCTGAGCCATCTGCTGCCCTGGCGGCTCAAGCGCCGGCTCGACGTCGAGGCGCCGACCCATTTCGCAGCGCCCACCGGCTCCCAGGTGCCGATCGATTACCAGGCGGACGGCGGTCCAAAAATCGCAATCCGCGTTCAGGAGCTTTTTGGCCTCGACCGCCATCCGGCGATTGCCGGCGGCGGAAAAGTGCCGTTGCTGATCGAGCTGCTGTCGCCGGCCCACCGGCCGGTACAGATGACGCGCGACCTGCCGGGTTTCTGGCGCGGCAGCTACGCCGCCGTGCGCGCCGACATGCGCGGCCGTTATCCCAAGCATCCGTGGCCCGACGACCCGATCGCGGCCACCGCAACGCGGCGTGCCAAGCCGCGCAAGGGCTAGCGTTGCGTAGCCATTCAAATTCAAGCTATCGCTTTAGCGCCCGGCTTACCATTGCGATTCAAATCCGGCGCCGGGTGGCGCGGCATTAGGACCTTGTTCGACGTGGCGTGGTGACATCGAGCGTATTTTGGCGCCGCGTAGCCGGACCTGTCGTCATGCGCTCTGTCATCACCTTTGCCGCGCTCGCGCTGGCCGCCAGCGTCCTTGTTCCACGCTATGTCGCGCAGATGAACAGCCCGCGGCCGGCGCCCGCGATGATGGCGGCACGCCCGGTGGCGCCGGTTGAGGCCGCGACCGTGAATTCGCGTTCGGTCGTCGTGCCGCGCGATGAAAATGGACATTTCCAGGTCGACGGCCGCGTCGACGGCCGGCGCCTGACATTCATGGTCGATACCGGCGCTTCGGTGATCGCACTGACCGCGAATGATGCGGCGATGCTCGGCATTCATCCGGCGGAACGCGAATTCACGGCGCTCGTCAAGACCGCGAACGGCACGGTGAATGCCGCACCGGTCGAGCTCGATAGGGTCGAGATTGACGATTTGACGGTGCACAATGTCGCCGCCATGGTGTTGCCGGACGGCGCGCTGAGCGACAATCTGCTCGGCCTGTCATTCCTGTCGCGGCTGCGGCGCTTTGAATATTCGGACGGTAAGCTGGTATTGGAGCAGTAGCGCGTGGCGAATAGCGTATAGGGAAAAAGAGCAAAACCCCTATTCGCTATTCGCTATTTTCGCTATTCGCCACCTTCACCATTTCAGTTTAGCTGCGTTTAGGCTATTGCTCCCCGGCTTCCAAATCGGATCAATTCTTCAATGTTTCCCAAGCCTAAGCCCTCGCTCAAGCCGAATACCTACGCTTACGAATCCGAGCCGATGGTGAAGGCCACCGGCTTTCGCGAGTACGATGCGCGATGGTTGTTCGGCAGCGAGATCAACCTCATGGGCGTCGAGGCGCTCGGGCTCGGCCTCGGCACGCTGATTGGCGAGCTCGGCGTTGAGCCGCAGATCGTCACCGGCCACGATTTCCGCTCCTATTCGGCTTCAATCAAGCTGGCGCTGGTCACCGGGCTGATGGCGGCGGGCTGCAAGGTCCAGGACATCGGCTTGGCGCTGACGCCGATGGCGTATTTCGCGCAATTCGACCTCGACGTGCCGTGCGTCGCCATGGTCACCGCCTCGCACAACGACAATGGCTGGACCGGCGTGAAGATGGGCGTCAATCGCCCGCTCACCTTCGGCCCCGACGAGATGACGCGGCTCAAAGACATCGTGCTCAACGGGCGATTCAAGACCAAAGACGGCGGCGGCTATGCGTTCGTCGAAAATTTTCCGGCGCGCTACATCGCCGACCTCACCAAGCGACCGAAGCTGAAGCGCCGGCTCAAGGTGGTGTGCGCCTGCGGCAACGGCACGGCGGGCGCATTCGCGCCGCAGGTGCTCCAGGCCATCGGCTGCGAGGTGGTGCCGCTCGATTGCGAGCTCGACTACACGTTTCCGAAATACAATCCGAACACCGAAGACATGAAGATGTTGCACGCCATGCGCGACGCGGTGCTGGCGAGCGGCGCCGACGTGGCCTTAGGCTTCGACGGCGACGGCGACCGCTGCGGCGTGGTCGACAACGAGGGCGAGGAGATTTTTGCCGACAAGGTCGGCGTCATGCTCGCGCGCGACATTTCCGCCGCGCACAAGGACGCGCTGTTCGTCGCCGACGTGAAGTCGACCGGGCTGTTCATGACCGACCCGGTGCTGCTCAGGAACGGCGCCAAGACCGATTACTGGAAGACCGGGCATTCCTATATGAAGCGCCGGGTCAATGAGATCGGCGCCATCGCCGGTTTTGAGAAATCCGGGCACTTCTTTTTCAACAAGCCGTTCGGCCGCGGCTATGACGACGGTTTGATTTTCGCGTTCGCCGTCTGCGACATGCTCGACCGCAATCCCGGGAAGAGCATGGCCGATCTTAAAGACGCGCTGCCGAAAACCTGGTCGTCGCCCACCATGTCGCCGTACTGCGCCGACGAAACCAAATATGCCGTGGTCGACGAGGTGGTGAAGCACTTTAAGGCGGAGCAGAACAAGGGCGGCAAGGTCGCCGGCCAGCCGATCCGCGATCTCGTCACCGTCAACGGCGTGCGCGTGACGGTCGAGGACGGCACCTGGGGTCTCGTTCGCGCCTCCTCCAACAAGCCGGAACTGGTTGTGGTCGTCGAAAGCCCGGTGTCGCAAGCGCGCATGCGCGAGATGTTCGAGTCGCTCGACGCCGTGCTGCGCACGCACAAAGAGGTCGGGGAGTATAACCAGACGATCTGAAGCCAGATGACAGATGACAGATGACGGAGGACAGATGAAAGGAGAGAATAATCATCCGTCCTCCGTCATCCGACCTCCGTCATCCGATCTCACACTTCCTGATAAACATCGATCTCCAGCGCGCCCGGAAACATCGTCCGCCAGGTTTGCAAAAAAGCCTGCATTCTGGCGTCGCTGGCAATTCTTTGCCGGTTGAGCTCCCAGTCTTCGTGCGCCTCGTATTCGATCTCCTGGATAAATTTGGCCGGATCGTCGACGTTCTGCAGCAAACGGACCTGGGCGTTGCCGAACATCTGGTAGAACGGCGCCGCGGCCTTGATCATGGCGGCAAGCTGAGCTGAATCCGCTGTCGGCAGCGTGAATCTCAAATGCAGCGTTCGCCGAACCTTTGGGTCTTCGTCGCTCATCGCTTGAATCCTATTTGAACCTCTCGCGAAATCGGTGCGCCGGGTAGACGCCGAGAATCCGCAACGTCTTCGGTTGCGAGACGAATTCCAGCTCTTCAAGCGCGAGTTCGAGCGCACGATCCCGCGGATGGCCCTGCACGTCGGCGTAGAACTGGGTGGCGGCGAAGCTGCCGCCGACCATGTAGCTTTCGAGCTTGGTCATGTTGACGCCGTTGGTGGCGAAGCCGCCCAGCGCCTTGTAGAGCGCGGCCGGGATGTTGCGCACCTGGAACACGAACGTGGTGATCACGCGTCGCTCGCTACGGCTTGCCCATTTCGGCTTGCGCGCGAGCACGACAAAGCGCGTGGTGTTGTGCTTGGCGTCGGCGACGTTCTTCTTGAGGATCTGGAGTCCATAGATTTTCGCCGCCAGTGTCGTCGCCAGCGCCGCGCGCGTCATGTCGCCGGCTTCGGCCACCTCACGCGCTGCGCCCGCGGTGTCGGCAGCGACGACCGCCTTGACGCCCAGCGTGCGGATGATGTTGCGGCATTGGCCGAGCGCATGTACGTGGCTCTCGACCGCCTTGATGGTCTTCAGCGTCGCGCCCCTTGGCGCCATCAGTTGATGCTGCACCGGCAGGAACCATTCAGCCACGATGTGCAGCCCGGACTCCGGCATCAGGTGGTGGATATCCGCCACCCGGCCGGCCACCGAATTATCGATCGGGATCATGGCAAGCGCGGCCCTGCCCGTCCGCACCGCGGCGAAGGCGTCCTCGAAGGTCGGACACGGCAGCGGCTCAAAAGCCCGATAGGCCTCGTTGCAGGCGATGTGCGAGTTGGCGCCCGGCTCGCCCTGGAATGCGATTTTTTTGCGCTTGCTCATGGGTAATTTTTATGGACGACGGACGACAGAGGACGGAGGACGGAATGATGAAGCGCGATTATCTGTCGTCTGTCATCCGCCCTCTGTCCTCCGAATTCTCTAGCATGGCGCGCGCCGTTGCCAAATCCGCCGGCGTGTCGACGCCGAGCGGCACCGTGTCGACGATCGCCACATCGATCCGCATGCCGGCCTCGAGCGCGCGCAACTGCTCGAGCTTCTCGCGCTGCTCGAGCGGCGACGGCGGCAGCTTGACGAAACGCTCCAGCGCTGAGCGGCGGAAGGCGTAGAGGCCGATGTGGTGATAGAGCGGCCCGTCGCCTGCGGGGACGGCAGCGCGCGAAAAATAGAGCGCACGCAGCCGCGACGGGGCGACCGGCGTGCCGACGACCTTGACCACGTTGGGATTGCTGCGATCCGTGGCCTTGGTGATCTCGGCCGCAAGCGTCGCGATATCGACGGCCTCATCGGCGAGCGGCCCCAGCGCCGCCGCGATTTGGCAGGGCGCAAGCGTCGGCAGATCGCCTTGCACGTTGACGATGATTTTTGCGCCGCGGCCGGGATCGACCTTGCCGAGCGCCTCGAAAATGCGATCGGAGCCGGAACTATGATCGGCTCGCGTCATGACCGCGCGGCCACCGGACTTTTCCACCGCCGCAACGATAGCGGGCGAATCGGTGGCGACCACCACCGGGCCGATCTCGGCCGCCTGCGCCCGGCGCAGCACGTGCACGATCATCGGCTCTCCGGCGATTTCGGCGAGCGGCTTGCCCGGCAGCCTGGTCGAGGCCATGCGGGCAGGGATCAGAATGAGGACATCAGCCATCGTAGCAGTGGTCCGGCTGCTTATACGTGTTGCAAGACGCGCGGCAAACCGGCTATTTGTGCACCGCCCACCTCTCCCGCTGCGGAGCCATTCAGCGATGGATTCGTTCGAAATCAACAAGATTCTCGGCGCCGTACTGGGAACCTGCCTCATTCTGCTTGCCGTGCACATCGCGTCCGGGGCGATCTTCACGCCGGCGGTGCCGGCGAAGCCCGGTTACGAGATCGTCGTGAAAAACGAGCAGCCGGCGCAAGCGCCGGCCGGGGCGGCAGCAACGCCTGCGGAACAGCCGATCGAAAACCTGCTCGCGAGCGCCTCGGCTCAGCAGGGCGCCCAGACCGCGAAAGTATGCGAGACCTGCCACAACTTCGGCAAAGGCCAAGGCAATAAAATCGGCCCGGATCTTTACGGTATCGTCGGACGGCCAGTCGCATCCGAGCCGGGCTTCAACTACTCGGCGGCGTTGAAGGCAATGGGCGGCACCTGGACGTTCGATGCGCTGAACACGTGGCTCAACAACCCCCGCAACGATGTTCCGGGCACACTGATGACGTTCGCCGGCCTGACGAGCGAGAAACAGCGCGCCGACATCATCGATTACCTCAATTCGAACTCCGACAGTCCGCTGCCGCTGCCGAAGGCGGCCGAGGCGGCCCCCACGAACCCGCCTGCCGCTGCTGCCGCGGCGAATCCGCCGGTTGCCGCGCCCGCTCCAGCCAACGCGTCTGGGCCCCCCCAGACCAACGTACCACCCAGCGGGCCGAATTCCGCGCCGCCGGCGTCAGCTCCGCAATAGGCGGTCTTGCCTTGCGGATTCGCCCTTCCAGCGGCCACCTGCACGCGGATGTGAAGTCCATTTCGTCGCGGCGCACGCCGGCACGCTGGCGCCGCAATTGAAAAGCACATAATCACCCGCATGCGTAGGGTAGGCCATGCGTAGGGTAGGCATGGTGCGCGCCGTCCGGCTTGCGCCAAGTGGGTAAAATTGCGCGCGCCATAGCCCGGCGATAAGACGGGCATGAACGCGCTTATGGCCCACGCGGTAACGGGGCGGCAGACGATTTTGCCCACCCTGCTTTTTCATTGGAGCGCCAGGTGAATCGCCGATCTTTGCTCACATCCGCCTTGCTCGCGCTTGCCGCGCGGCGGCTGCCCTTGCCCGCCTGGATCAGCCCCGCGCAGGCGCAGGAAAAAACTGCAAGCGCGTCCTGGCGATATGGCCTGTCGCTGTTCGGCGATCTGAAATATCAACCGGGCTTCAAGCACTTCGACTACGTCAACGCGAACGCGCCAAAAGCCGGCGCGGCGCGGCAGATCGCGCTCGGCACCTACGACAACTTCAACATCGTGGTTGCCGGCGTCAAAGGCACGCTCGCCGCCAGTATTGAACTTCTTTACGATACGCTGTTGGCGCCGGCGCTCGACGAAGTGTCGAGCGAATACGGGCTCCTTGCCGAGGCGGTAAGCTATCCCGACGACTTCTCCTCGGCCTCCTACCGGCTGCGGGCAGAAGCAAAATGGCACGACGGCAAGCCGGTGACGCCCGACGACGTGATCTTTTCCTTCGAGGCGTTCAAGAAATACAGTCCACAGCTCGCCGCTTATTACCGCCATGTCGTCAAGGTCGAGAAGACCGGCGATCGCGAGATTACCTTCACGTTCGATGGCCCCGGCAATCGCGAGCTACCGCAAATCGTCGGCCAGCTTATGGTGCTGCCCAAGGATTGGTGGGAAGGCGCCGACAAGGACGGCAAGAAACGCGACGTCGGCGCCACCACGCTCGAGCCGCCGCTCGGCAGCGGCGCCTATCGCATCAAAGAGTTTTCGCCCGGCCGCAACATCGTCTACGAGCGCGTCCAGGACTATTGGGGCGGCGAACTCAACGTCAACATCGGCCGCGATAACTTCGACGAGCTGCGGTTCGAATATTTTCGCGATACGACCGTCGCGCTGGAGGCCTTCAAGGCCGATACGGTGGACTGGCGGACGGAGAACGGCGCCAAGAACTGGGCCACCGCCTACGACTTCCCGGCGGTCAACGAAAAACGCGTGCTGCTCGAGGAATTTCCCATCAACAATCAGGGCGTGATGCAGGCCTTCGCCTTCAATATCCGCCGCGGCAAATTTCAGGATCCCCGGGTACGGCTCGCCTTCAATTACGCCTTCGATTTCGAGGAGATGAACAAGCAGATTTTCTTCGGGCAATACAAGCGCATCGCCAGCTATATCGAAGGCACCGAGCTGGCCGCCACCGGCCTGCCGACCGGGCACGAGCTCGAAATCCTCGAAACGGTGCGCGACAAGGTTCCCGCCGAACTGTTCACCACCGCCTACGCCAATCCGGTCAGCGGCAATCCCGACGCCGTACGCAACAATTTGCGCGAGGCGCTACGGCTCCTGAAGGAGGCGGGATACGAAATCCGCAACCAGCAGCTCGTCAACAGCAAGACCGGCGAATCCTTTGCGGTCGAATTCCTCGCCGACGATCCGAGCTTCGAGCGCGTGTTTTTGTTCTACAAACCCTCGCTCGACCGCCTTGGCATCGCGGTGTCGGTGCGCACGGTCGACGACGCGCAATACGAGAACCGGCTGCGCAACTGGGATTTCGATATCATCACCGCCTCTTGGGGCGAATCGCTTTCACCCGGCAACGAGCAGCGCGGCTATTGGGGATCGCAAGCCGCCGACCAGCCGGGCTCGCTCAATCTGATCGGCATCAAAAATCCGGCGGTCGACGCGATGATCGAGCAGATCATCTTCGCCAAGAGCCGCGACGATCTCGTCGCCGCCACCAAGGCGCTCGACCGCGTGCTGCTGTGGAACCACTACGTCGTTCCGCAATGGGCCTACGGCAAAGTGCGCAGCGCCCGCTGGGACCGCTTCAGCCATCCCGACCCGTTGCCGAAATACGGCATGTCCGCGTTCCCGACCGTGTGGTGGTGGGACGCCGACAAAGCCGCCAAGGCGGGAACGCGCTCGTGATTGGTCCCACGCGCCGGCGCGTGCTTGCGCTTGCGGCCGCCTCGGCGGCGGGAATGACCGCGCTGCGCGCCGGTTGGTCGAGCGCGCAGGCCGCCGACGACATCGAGTCCCACGGCATTTCGGCGTTCGGCGATCTTGCCTACCCGGCCGACTTCCATCATTTCCGCTACGTCGATCCCAACGCGCCAAAGGGCGGGAACTTTTCGCAGATCGGACCGGATCGCCAGTTCAATCAGAACTTTCTCACCTTCAACTCGCTCAACAGCTACATCCTCAAGGGCGATGCGGCGCAGGGCTTGGAGTTCACCTTCGCCACGCTGATGATGCGCTCCGGCGACGAGCCGGACGCGATGTACGGCCTTGCCGCCGAGACGGTACGGCGCTCGGCCGACGGCCTCAGCTATGAATTTTTGATCCGGTCCCAAGCCACATTCCATGATGGCTCGCGGCTCACCGCGCATGATGTCGCCTTCTCGCTCAATATCCTCAAGCAAAAGGGCCACCCGCTTATCACGCAGTCGTTGCGCGACTTTGTCGGCGCCAAGGCCAACGACGACGCGACCGTCACGGCGAGCTTCGCGCCGAAACGCGCGCGCGATGTGCCGCTGTTCGTCGCCGGATTGCCGATTTTTTCGCGCGCCTATTACGCGGCGAAGCGGTTCGATCAATCGACCCTCGACGTGCCGCTCGGCTCGGGCGCCTACAAGGTCGGCCGTTTCGAGCCGGGCCGTTACATCGAATATGAGCGCGTCAAGAATTGGTGGGGCGCCGATCTGCCGGTCGGGCGCGGCCAGAACAATTTCGACATTGTGCGCTTCGAATATTATCGCGATCGCGACGTCGGCTTCGAAGGTTTTACCGCCGAGAATTATCTGTTTCGCGAGGAGTTCACTTCGCGCTTCTGGGCAACGCGATACGATTTCCCCGCCGTCAAGAACAGCCGTGTCAAAAAGGCCATTTTGCCAGACGACACGCCTTCGGGCGCGCAGGGCTGGTTCATCAATACGCGACGGCAAAAATTCGCCGATGCGCGGCTGCGCGAAGCTCTCGACAATGCTTTCGACTTCGAGTGGACCAACAAGACGATCATGTACGGCGCCTACGAGCGCACAGTCTCGGTGTTTCAGAACTCGGAAATGATGGCGAAAGGCCTGCCCAGCGCCGAGGAAGCGGCATTGCTGGAGCCGTTCCGCGGCCATCTGCCGGACGAAGTTTTCGGCGAGCCCTACCTGCCGCCGGTGTCCGACGGCTCCGGCCAGGATCGGGCGCAGCTGCGCAAGGCCGCGCAGCTCCTCAAGGATGCCGGCTGCGGCATCGCCGACGGCAAGCGCGTGTTGCCGAACGGCGAGCGCATCACCATCGAATTCCTCATCGACGAGCCGGCGTTCGAGCCGCACCACATGCCGCTCATCAAGAACCTCGCAACGCTCGGCATCGACGCCTCGTTGCGCATCGTCGATCC
>Ga0074044_10004905_pt1 | contig 11004 bp, 7 predicted proteins | sample BogForMeECP23OM1_FD_94443 | JGI IMG/M metagenome (GOLD analysis project Ga0074044, IMG submission 94443) | Bog forest soil microbial communities from Calvert Island, British Columbia, Canada - Bog Forest MetaG ECP23OM1 | ecosystem: Environmental > Terrestrial > Soil > Wetlands ...
ACGACGACATCGTCGATGCCTGCTGTCGCGCATGGAATGACCTCATCGCCACGCCCGACTGCATCGCCTCCATCACCGCGCGTCCATGGGCGGCCGTGTCATGATTTATGCGGATTGGTATAAGTACCGTCAAAGTTATGAAATAGAACTTGGGCTCAGATGGGTTCGTGCTGGAAGTCGTTTTGGCTTGTCGGGGGAAATTCGCCCTTTTTTACGAAGGGAGACCAGAGTGTCTGATCCCGCATATAATCGTATCGGGTAGTTCAACGCCGATTTTGAACCTCGACTGCCCGTGTGGAGCGCGGGCAATGCGATCGCGTAGGGCGCAATAGCGTAGCGTATTCCGCCATTTCGTTTTCGGGGCAAGACGGCGCAATACGCTGCGCTATTGCGCCCTACGGTCCTGTCGCGGCTGCCGCCTACACCAATTCAAGCCGCAGTTGCCGCCCGACGAGTTCGGCGGCGCGTTGCAGAGTCTCGATCGTGACATTGCCCTTGGCCTTGAGGATGCGATCGACCTGGGCACGGCTCGTGTTCATCAGTGCCGCGAGACGAGCCTTGCTCATGCCCTGTCGTTTCATTTCCTCGCCGAGCTGCCACGCCACGACACGGGTGACGGCTTCAGCCTTGACCGCTTCGCGGATGCCCTCTTCATCGAGGAACTCGTCGAGCGTCGATCCCCAATGCGGATTCTTCTTCCGCTTGCTCATTTCATCATCTCCTTCATCCGCTTCTGCGCGATGGCGATCTCCACGGGCGGGGTTTTCTGCGTCTTCTTGATGAAACCGTGCAGCACGCCGATGCGCCCTTCCGCCACAAAAAACACGAGCCGCGCGATCCGGTTGCCTGAGAGGCTGCTGCGCATAGGCCTGCACCAAGCGACCGGCACAGCGGCATGCCGATCGGCCAACCGACCTGCACAGTAGCGAGGTCAGTCCCGATCGTCCGGCGATCTTCGGCTGATAAGCGACGCAACCAATCTCTGACCGGCTCACCGCCGGCCGCGGTGCGATAGAAGACGACCGGCATTTCGGTCAGCCGATCCCCGGCCATCTGCCACCCCCCGCCGATAATGTATCATATATGATACGCGTGGTGCAACGGCAAGCCCGGTCGAGGGATTCGGGTTGTTTTCCTGCGAATGCTTAAGGCCGCTTCGCCAAAATCCGCATGAAACATTCGCGCACTTGGCGCTGGGTTTCCTCGACATGGGCGGCAAGCGCGGCGCGGCGCACCCGCATCGGCGCAACGCCAAAACTTGACACATTCCCACCAATTTCCATCAGTCAAGCGAAGCTAGAGCATGATTTGATTCGATAGAATTGGATCATGGCCTGGCAAGCGGAGCCCTCGATGCTTCTGTCCACCACAGGTGGCGCCAGCTTCACTGTGACATTATCGAACGAGCAGGCGACGGTGCGGTTCGCGACCGATATCGCCTGCGCGCTCGAAGAAGGCGATCTGGTGACGCTGTCGGGCGATCTCGGCGCCGGCAAGACGACGTTTGCGCGCGCGCTGATCCGCTATCTCGCCGGCGACGCCATGATCGAGGTGCCGAGCCCGACCTTCACATTGATACAGACCTACGAGCTGCCGCGGTTCCCGCTGGTCCACGCCGATCTCTACCGCCTCGCCGGCGCGGCCGAGCTCGGCGAGCTTGGATTCGACGACCTGCCGGAGGACGCCGTGGTGCTGCTGGAATGGCCCGATCGCGCCGCCGGATTTCTGCCGCCCGATCGCCTCGATATCACGTTCACGCTGGCGCCCGCGCTCGGCGCCGAGGTCCGCAATGCCCGCTGCATCGGCTATGGCGCCTTCGCAGCGCGCGCCGAGCGCATCGCGCTGATCCGCGCGTTTCTCGACCAATCCGGGTTCGGCGCGGCACACCGCCACCGCATGCAGGGCGACGCCTCGACGCGAATCTTCGAGCGCCTGACGCTCGACGATCAGACAATGGTCCTGATGAACGCGCCGCCACACCCCGACGGCCCGCCCGTGCGCGACGGCAAGCCCTACAGCGCCATCGCGCATCTCGCCGAGGATACGGTTCCCTACGTTGCGCTTGCCGCGGGCCTGCGCGACCGCAACCTGTCGGCGCCGACGATCCTGCACGCCGATCCCGCGCGCGGGCTCATCATCATGGAGGACCTTGGCGAGGAGCGCATTGTCGCCGGCGACCCGCCGGCGCCGATCGAGGCGCGCTATGAAGTCGCCATCGATCTGTTGATCTCGTTGCATCGCCGCAGATTGCCGGAAACGCTGCCGGTGGCGCCGCATCTCGACTATCGCCTGCCGCGCTACGACATGGCGGCCTTCCTGATCGAGGCCGAGCTGTTGCTCGATTGGTACCTGGTGAGCGTCAACGCCCCGCCGACCAACGCCGTGCGCGAAGCCTTCGTCGCGCTGTGGCGCGGCGCGCTCGCGGCGGCGGTCGAGGCGCCGCCCACCTGGGTGCTGCGCGATTATCATTCGCCCAATCTCTTGTGGCTGCCGCAGCGCGAAGACGTCGCCCGGATCGGCGTGCTCGATTTCCAGGACGCCTTGATCGGTCCCGCGGCCTACGACGTCGCCTCGCTCATCCAGGATGCGCGCGTCGATGTCCCGGAAGCCATGGAGGTGGCGCTGCTCAGCCGCTACGTCCGCGCCCGCCTCAAGGATGATCGAAATTTCGACACCGCCGCCTTTACGCGGCTTTACGCGACGCTCGCCGCGCAACGGGCCACCAAGATCCTCGGCATTTTTGCCCGGCTCGACCGGCGCGATGGCAAGCCACAATACCTGCGTCACATGCCTCGTTTATGGAATTATCTGCAGCGCTCGCTGGCGCATCCGGCACTCGCAGCGCTCAAAGAGTGGTATGACGCCAATGCGCCGGCCCGAGATCGGTTATGATGTCGCGAACCGAGCGATGGCGGGGTCGGGCGAGACGATGATGCCGAAAAGTGCGATCGTGCTGGCAGCCGGTCTTGGTATGCGCATGCGGCCGCACAACGGCAATGTCCCGAAGCCGATGGTCACGATCGGCGGCAAGTCTCTGATCGATTATCCGCTCGACCGTCTCGCCGCCGTCGGCGTCGAGCGCGCGGTGGTGAACGTGCATTATCTCGCGGACGCGCTGGAACGGCATCTGGCGTCGCGGCGGCGGCCGCGAATCGTCATCTCCGATGAGCGCCGAGCGCTGCTCGGCACCGGCGGCGGCATTGCCAAGGCATTGCCGGAACTGGGCGATGCGCCGTTCTTTCTGGTCAACTCCGATACGCTGTGGCTCGATGGCGTCAAACCCAATCTGGCGCGCCTTGCCGACGCCTTCGCAGCCGACGACATGGACGCCCTGCTGCTGCTGGCGCCGACGACCGACAGCATCGGCTATGCCGGGCGCGGCGACTTCGCCATGCTGCCCGACGGCCGTTTGCGGCGGCGCGCCGAGCGCGAAGTGGTGCCGTTTGTCTATGCCGGTGCGGCAATTCTTGCCCCGGCGCTGTTCGCCGATGCCCCCGCCGGCGCCTTCCCGCTCACGCTGTTGTTCGACCGCGCCGGCGCGACTGACCGGCTGTTCGGGCTGCGCCTCGAAGGCGTATGGATGCACGTTGGCACGCCGGAGGCGGTCGCGGCCGCGGAGACGGCGCTCGCCGCCGTATCATAGAATCTGATAAGTCGTTGCGGCGACTTCCCGCGAACCCGACATGGCCCCACGATAGCCCCATGATGGCCCCACGATGGCCCCACGCGTCTTCACTATTCCGGCGTCGGCGCCGTTTCTGCCGACGCTGATCGAGGCGTTGACCAGCGGCAAGCTTGGCTTTGCCGCTGCTCGCGATCCGCTCGCGCTGGCGCCGGCCACGCTCTATCTGCCGACGCGTCGCGCCTGCCGGCTGGCGCGCGACGCCTTTCTCGATGTCCTGAAAGATGATGCGGCCATCCTGCCGCGCATCATCGCGATTGGCGATATCGACGAGGACGAGATTGCGTTTGCCGAAGCCGCATCGGGCGACATCGCGGCGGACGCGCTTGCTTTGCCGGAGGCTTTGGGCGGTCTTGAACGACGCCTGCTGCTGACCCGGCTCGTCATGGAATGGGCCACAGCATCCGACGTCCGCGGCGCGTACGGCACCCCGCTCGTCGCCCAGACGCCGGCGGCGGCTTGCGCGCTCGCCGACGATCTTGCCCGGCTCATCGACGACATGACGATGCGCGGCGTGTCATGGGACCGGCTCGACGGCCTGGTGCCCGACATGTTCGATCCGTATTGGCAGCTCACGCTGAGGTTTTTGCAAATCGCACGCGAGGCGTGGCCCGCAGTCCTCGACGAACGCAAGCTTATGGAGCCGGCGCAGCGGCGCGACGCGCTGATCAAGGCCGAGGCCGCGCGGCTTAAGCGCAAGACCGACGCCCCGGTGATTGCCGCGGGCTCGACCGGTTCGATCCCCGCGACCGCCGAACTCATCGCAACCATCGCGCACTTGCCCCACGGCGCCGTGGTGCTGCCCGGCCTCGATACCGATCTCGACGAGGAGTCTTGGCGGATGATCGCGGGCGACGAGCCCCCACCCTTCCCTCCTCCCCCGCTTGCGGGGGAGGGTAGGGTGGGGGCGCCTGCCCCGGGACATTCGCAGTTCGCGATGCAAGGCCTGCTCACGCGCATCGGCATCGCGCGCGATGCCGTCGGGCGCTTGGCTGAGGCAAAAGGCCGCGAGCGGCTGGTGTCGGAGGCGCTGCGCCCTGCGGCCTCGACCGACATGTGGCGGCAAACAGCCGCCGATCCGGCGTTCGACCAGCATGCGAAGGCCGCGCTGCAAACACTCACGGTGATCGAAGCGGCCAACGCCGAGGAAGAAGCGCTCGCCATCGCGGTGGCGCTGCGCGAAGCCGTGCATGACGGCAAGACCGCCGCGCTGGTGACGCCGGACCGCGCGCTTGGCCGTCGCGTGCTCGCCGCGCTCGCGCGCTGGAATATTTCCGCCGAGGATTCCGGCGGTGATGCGCTTGCGGAAACGCCGGCCGGAATTTTTGCGCGGCTTGCGGCCGAAGCCGCGCTCGGTGGGCTTGCCCCCGTGACGCTGCTCGCCTTGCTCAAGCATCCGCTGCTGCGGCTCGGCTTGAGCGATCGGGAGCACGCCGTCGCCACGCTCGAACGCGCGATCCTGCGCGGGCCTCGTCCACGTTCCGGCACCGGCGGCTTGGCGCACGCGCTCAATACCTTCCGTACGACGCTCGAAAAATTCCATCGCAAGGAGCCGGTCGATCTGCATCCCTCCGATCCGCGCATCGATCTGACCGCCATCGAGCTTGCCGCCGCCGCAGACCTCGTTGCCCGGCTCGCCGATGCGCTGGCGCCGCTCGAAAGCATCGGCAACAAGCCGCATCCGCTCAGCGACATCGCCGCACGCCATCGCGACGTGCTGGCCGCCCTGTTGCGCCCCCTCCCTACCCTCCCCCGCGAGCAGGGAAGGGAAAATCAAAGAACCCTCCCCCGCGAGCGGGGGAGGGTAGAGAGGGGGCAAGTCGCTTTCGCCGGTCCCGATGGCGCAAAACTCGCCGACGCGCTCGATGAGCTGGCGACCAGCAAAGCCGCCGCCGGGCTGGTCGTGGCAGCGCCCGACTATGTCGAGCTGTTTGTCGCGGCGCTTGCCGGCCGCGTCGTGCGCCGGCCGTCCCGCCCCGGCATGCGCGTGCGCATCCTCGGGCTCCTCGAAGCGCGCCTCACCGAGAGCGACCGCGTCGTGCTCGGCGGCCTCGTCGAAGGGACGTGGCCGCCGGAGAGTCAAACCGACGCCTGGCTCAGCCGCCCGATGCGGCTCGCTCTCGGGCTCGATCTGCCGGAGCGCCGTATCGGCCTTTCCGCCCATGACTTCGCGCAGATGCTCGGCGCGAGCGAAGTGATCCTGACCCACGCCGCCAAGATCGCCGGCACCCCCACGGTCGCCTCGCGCTTCATGCAGCGCCTCGCCGCCGTTGCCGGCGCGCGCTGGCAGGCGGTCGTCAAGCGCGGCGACACTTACCTCGCCTGGGCGCGCGAACTCGACCGCCCGGAGCGGCCGCCACGCTCGGCGCCGCAGCCCGCGCCAAAACCGCCGCGCGCGGCAAGGCCAAAAAGCCTCTCGGTGGCCGATATCGCACACTGGCTGCGCGACCCCTATACGATCTACGCCAAACACATTTTGCGCCTGAGGCCGCTCGACGCGGTCGATGGGTCGCCCGGCGCCGCCGAGCGCGGCACGATCATCCACGCCGCCATCGGCGAATTCACGCAAGCCTTCGCCAAAAACCTGCCGTCCGATCCGGCGCACGAGCTCATCGCGCTTGGCCGGAAGCATTTCGCCGCGTTCGAAGATTTTCCCGACGCGCAAGCATTCTGGTGGCCGCGCTTCGAGCGCATCGCGCGCTGGTTTGCCGGCTGGGAGACCGCACGCCGCCCCACCATCACCGCGATCGCTGCCGAGATTCGCGGCGAGATCGACATCCCGCTTGCCGACGGCACCTTTAAGCTGCGCGGCATCGCCGACCGCATCGAGCGCGGCGCCGACGGCCGCTACGTCATCCTCGACTACAAAACCGGCGCCATGCGGACCGAGAAGCAGGTGCGCACGGGGCTTGCCCCGCAGCTCACGCTGGAAGCCGCGATGCTGCGCAAGGGCGCCTTCAAGGAAATTCCGGCCGGCGCATCGGTCGCCGCGATCGTCTACGTCATGCTCAAAGGCGGCGAGCCTCCGGGCGAATGCAAGTCGATCGCGTTCAAGGAAGGCACACCCGATAGCCACGCCGATCATGCGTGGGAAAAACTTAGCGGCCTCGCCAGCCGTTTCGACGACGAGAGCGTGCCCTATCGCTCGCTCGTTCATCCGATGTGGACGACCCATTACGGCGACTACGACCATCTCGCGCGCGTCAAGGAATGGTCGAGCACGGGTGGCGCGGGCGATGACGGCGGGGGCGGCGGGGGCGGCGAATGAGAACGCCGAGCGACATCCCATCCGACGTGCGCGAACGGCAGGGCGCGGCCTCCGATCCGGACGTTTCGGCATGGGTTGCCGCCAATGCCGGGTCGGGCAAGACCCACGTGCTCGTGCAGCGCGTGATCAACCTGCTGCTCAAAGGCGTGGAGCCCGAAAAAATCCTCTGCATCACCTTCACCAAGGCGGCCGCCGCCAACATGGCCAAGCGCGTGTTCGACACGCTGGCCGGCTGGACCACGCTCGACGACGCCGCGCTCGATGAAGCCATTCGCGAGCGCTCGAGCGTGGCGCCCGACGCCCGGCGGCGGGCGCTGGCGCGGCGGCTGTTTGCGCGCGCGCTGGAAACGCCGGGCGGTCTCAAGGTGCAGACCATCCACGCCTTCTGCACGCAGCTTCTCCACCAGTTCCCGTTCGAAGCCAACGTCGCCGCCCGCTTTGCCGTGCTCGACGAGACCGAGCAAGCGCAGCTTCTTGAGCAATTGACGCTCACCGTGCTGCTCAAAGGCGCCGGCGCGCCCGACAGCGCTCTCGGCCGCGCGCTCGCGACCGCCATGACGGCCGCCGCCGATCAAACGTTTCGCGACGTCGTGCGCGAAGCAATCGGTCAGCGCGACGCGATCGGCCGGTGGGTGATGGACGCGGGCAGCGTGGATGCTGCAATCGCTGCCCTGTCCCACGCGCTTGGCATCGATCCGTCCGCGGACCGCGACAGCATCGAAGCTGAGTTTTTTGCCGGTTCTGTGATTGCGCCATCGGTCTGGCCCGCGCTTGCCGCCGCCTTAGCGCAGGGCGCGAAGACCGACTGCGAGCAAGCTAATCGCTTCGGTACATTGACGGCGCTGTCCGGTTCCGAACGCGTCGAGACGTATCTCCAGATATTCTGTACGGGCGAAGGTGCCCCGCGCAAATCCATCGTGACGAAGGCGATCAAGGACGTGGGCCTGGTCGAACGTCTAGGCGCGGAGCAGGAACGCATCTGCGCCCTTCTCGAGCGGCGGCGCGCCGTCGCCTGCCGCGATCGCAGCGCCGCGCTTTTTACCGTCACTTATGAGGTGTTGAAACGCTATCAGAACGACAAGGAGCGCCGCGGTCTCGTCGATTACGACGACCTCATCGACAAGACGCTTGATCTGCTTCGCAACGTCGATGCGGCCTGGGTCCATTACAAGCTCGATCTCGGCATCGATCATCTACTGATCGACGAGGCGCAGGACACCAGCAAGAAGCAATGGGAAATTGTGCGCCGGCTTGTCGCCGAGTTCACCGCGGGCGCGGGAGCGCGATCCGCCAAGCGCACCATCTTCGCCGTCGGCGATGAAAAGCAGTCGATCTACTCGTTCCAGGATGCCGCGCCAAAGGAGTTCGCGGAAATGCGGCGCCATTTCGAGATCGCGCACAACAACAGCGAACTCAGATTTGTCTTCCGCGAGCTCAAGCACTCGTTCCGTTCGGGCGAGAGCGTGCTCGGCGCCGTGGACGAAGTGTTCAAGGGCAAGGACATCGCCGCAAGCGTCAGCTCGGATGCCGGCGGCTTCCCGCCGCACATCGCCCTGCCCGATGCGGCGCCCAGCGTGGTCGAAATCTGGGAGCCGATGAAACCGGACGAACGGCGCGAGATCGAAGGTTGGGACGCGCCGTTCGATAAGATGAACGAGACGAGCCCGCGCGTAAAACTCGCACGCAGGATCGCACGCACCGTGCGCGGACTGGTCGATGGCGCGGAGCCGGTCGGCCTCGAGCGCCGCGCCGCGCGGTACGGCGATATTTTGGTTCTGGTGCGCCAGCGCGGCGAGCTGTTCGAGGCGATCATCCGCGCCTTGAAGAACGAGAATGTCGAGGTTGCCGGCGCCGACCGGCTGGTGCTCACCGAGCATATCGCGGTGATGGACCTCATGGCGCTCGCCGACGCGCTGTTGCTGCCGCAGGACGATCTTGCGCTCGCCACCGTGCTGCGCAGTCCCTTGTTCGGCTTCGAGGACGAAGATCTGTTTGCGATTGCGTGGGATCGCGGCCGCTCGTCGCTGCGCGCGGCGCTGGCGCGCAAAGCCGGCGACCGCGAACAGTTCGCGGCGGCCGCCGCGCGGCTCGATGAGCTCGCCTTGGCCGCGCGGCGCGAGACGCCGTTGGCGTTCTTCGCGGCAATTCTGGGCGCCGGCGGCGCGCGGCGGCGCTTTCTGTCGCGGCTGGGCGCGGAGGCAAACGACGCGCTCGACGAGTTTGTCAATCTCGCTTTCGACTATGAGCGGCGCCAGACGCCTTCGCTTCAGGGGTTTGTCGCCTGGCTGCGCGCGGCGCGCGCCGAGGTCAAGCGCGACATGGAGATCGCGCGCAACGAAGTGCGCGTCATGACCGTGCACGGCGCCAAGGGCCTCGAAGCGCCGGTCGTCATTCTCGCCGACACGATGACGCAGCCCGCCGGTCCGCGGCCGCCGCGGCTGCTTGAGCTTGCGGGCGGCGCCGTGATCTGGACCGGCCGCAAGGACGACGACGTGCCGCGCGTCGCTGCGGCCCGCGACGCTGCGCGCGCCGAAGCCGAGAATGAATATCGCCGGCTGCTTTATGTCGCCATGACGCGCGCCGCCGACCGGCTGATCGTTTGCGGCGCCGATGGCGTTCGGGCGCGGCCGAAAGGGTGCTGGTACGATCTTGTGCGCGAGCCGCTTAATCCGTTCCTGGTCGAGGAAGATGATAAAGAGGGCAAGGTTTTGCGCTATCGCAAGCCCACGACCAGCGATGTCGCGGAGCCTGCACCGCCCGTCGCAGGTCCGGCAGCAGGTCCGGCAAAAACCGAGCGGCGCGCGCTTCCGTTGTGGCTGCGGCAGCCGGCTCCCGCCGCAGCGCCGCTCGCGGCGCGGCTGTCGCCCGCCTCGGCTTTTGACGAGGAGATCGGCGGTTTTTTTGCGCCCGCGACGGGCTCTGCCGCAGATCGCCGTAAGGCGCTGGAGCGTGGGCGCTTGGTGCATCGGCTGATGCAGGCGTTGCCCGATATCGCACCGGAGCGCCGCAACGACGCCATCGAGCGCTATCTCGCGAATGCCGCCGCGGATTTTCGCACCGTTGAGCAGGCAGAGATCGCGAGACAGGTCCTTGCCATCCTCGATGACCAGAACTTTGCCCAACTCTTTGCGCCGGGAAGCCGGGCCGAGGTGCCGATCGTCGGCCGCATCGCCAACGAAGGCTTAGCTCCGATCGCCGTCGCCGGGCAGGTGGACCGCTTGGCCGTCGCGGGCGATGCCGTCCTGATCGCCGACTACAAGACCGATCGCAATGTGCCGCGCCGGCTCGACGAGGTGCAGCCCTATGTCACCCAACTCGCGCTTTACCGCGCGGTGCTGTCGCGCATTTATCCGGGAAAGGCCGTGCGCGCGGCGCTGCTCTTCACCGAGGGGCCCCACCTGATGGAAATCCCCGCCGCGGCCATGGACGCGGCACTTGGCAAAGTCCTGACCAAAGGCTGTCACGCTGCGGTGAAGGTCCCTTGACGCGCTGGGGGCCGGTTCATACGTTCAGCGGCCCCGGGCTGCCGATTCTTCCGAAAAGACGAGGTTTTCCATGGTCGACAAGGTGACAGACGCGACGTTCGATCAGGACGTGCTCAAGGCGAGCGGGCCGGTGGTCGTTGATTTCTGGGCGGAGTGGTGCGGCCCGTGCCGGATGATCGCCCCTGCGCTCGAGGAGATTTCCAAATCGCTCAACGGCAAGGTGAAAATCCTCAAGCTCAACGTCGATGAGAATCCAGGCACGGCGGCGAAGTTCGGCATCATGTCGATCCCGACGCTGATGCTGTTCAAGGACGGCCAGCTCGCCTCCCGCCAAGTCGGCGCCGCACCCAAGCAGAAGCTGGAGCAGTGGATCACCGGTTCGGTGTGATCCCAATCTCGTCATTGCGAGCAGAGCGAAGCAATCCAGTCTGGTGACTCGGATTGTGGATTGCTTCGTCGCTTCGCTCCTAGGAAGAAAGTGGGACCACCCGCAAAGCCGTATCTCCTTGATCCGACTACACTTTCATCCAGCAGGGTCGGCCGGCGGGCCGGTGCCGAACTCGCAATGA
>Ga0074044_10004908_pt1 | contig 10996 bp, 7 predicted proteins | sample BogForMeECP23OM1_FD_94443 | JGI IMG/M metagenome (GOLD analysis project Ga0074044, IMG submission 94443) | Bog forest soil microbial communities from Calvert Island, British Columbia, Canada - Bog Forest MetaG ECP23OM1 | ecosystem: Environmental > Terrestrial > Soil > Wetlands ...
CTTGCAGCAGCAGCATATGATCTTGCCAGCTTGACTATCTCCTCCTCAGGCAGCGAAGTGATTTCCGATGCCATGGAGAGAGAAAACTCATTAAGACCTGATACAAAACCGGCGAAATGGGGCACTTTCTGGGCCATCTCTTTATTGTAGAGGCCTTCATCAACTATTACTTTCGCCATCCCATTCAGAAGAGCGATGCCGCTTCCAGGTCTTGTTCTGAGCCACTGGCTGCTGTTTCTGGCGAGCTTGGTCCTTTTGGGGTCCACCACCACCAACGTTGTTCCATTATTTTTTGCCTCTATGAATTTCATTCCCCATACTGGAAGGGCAGAGGTTATGTCAGAGTCGATAACAAGAATAAAGTCGGCGTGGAGGGGGGAATCCCAGTCAATTGGCAGGATGTCGAGGCCGAAGGCCTTGTCAAAGGTCTTTTGAGCCTTCGCATAGCCGAACAGAGCAGCAGAGTCAATCGAATCCGTACCGACTACATCTCTCATGAATTTCTGCAGCATATAGTTGTCTTCCATAGTACACCGCTGCGAGCCTATTGCACCGATTGCGGAAGGGCCATGCTCGGTCTTTATGTCTTCCAGCCTATGCGCAACATAATCCATTGCCTCTTCCCACGAGACGGCCGTGAGTTCTCCCCCCTTTTTTAAAAGAGGTGTTGTCAAACGGTTCTCTGAATAGATATAGTCAAACCCGAACCTTCCCTTGCTGCACAGGTCTCCGTTGTTTATTCCCACTCCTTCTTTACCCCGGGACCTCATTATCCTGCCCTCCCTGAGGCTCAGATTCATAGTGCACCCGCAGCCGCAGTACGGGCAGATAATCTCATGCTCATCCATATACCATACCCTTGAGCGGAAACGGTAAGGCTTGCTGCCCAGCGCCCCCACCGGACATGCATCGATACACTGCCCGCAGAATTCGCAGTCGAGCGCCTCTTCAAAGGCAGGACTTATTTTAGATTTGAATCCTCTCCCGATAATATTAATAGCGCCGACTGCCTGATGTTCAGAGCAAATCCTGACACACTTGCCGCAGAGAATGCAGCGGTTAGGGTTTCTCTCCACAATGGGAGAATCGATCCTTACAGGGCCGCTTTGCTTTTTGGCCCGAAACCTGTTCTGATTCGGCCCGTACTTGAAGGCGAGGTCCTGAAGGGCGCATTCCCCGGCCTTATCGCAAACCGGACAATCGAGGGGATGATGGACCAGAAGAAGCTCCAGGACAGTCTTCCTTATCTTTGCGAGCTTTGGGGACTCAGTATGGACTGCAATACCTTCCTTCACAGGGGTGTTGCAGGATGCGAAGATCTTCCGCTGCCCTTCGATCTCGACCATACATAAGCGGCAGCCTCCATAGGGCTTGAGCCGATTATCATAGCAGAGATTGGGAATGTATATACCGTTTTTGAGGGCGGCCTGAAGTATAGTAGTACCAGGTTCGGCTTTGATTTTTTTTTCATCTATTGTAAGCTCCAGCATGATTTCTTATTCCCCCTTCCCGGCCATCGTTTCAATGCGCATGTTGTTCAGCGCTTCCTGGTCCGGCAGATCCATGGCGTCTCTCATGCTCCTGGGCCCTATCTTCACAGAATCAAATTTGCAGCCCACGTAGCAGGAACGGCATTGAATGCACCGGGACTGGTCAATCCGGTGAGGCACTTTCTTCTCTCCTGAGATGGCATTTTGCGGGCAAGCGCGCTTGCAGACGCCGCACGCCTTGCACTTCTCTTCATCTATGTAGAAAGTGCAGAGTTCCTTGCAGACCCCGGTCTTGCACCATTTCTCATTTATATGGGATTCGTATTCCTCCCTGAAGTACTTGATCGTCGTCAATACTGGGTTCGGCGCGGTCTGGCCCAGACCGCAGAGCGAAGCGGTGATGATATCGCGCGAAAGGTCCTCCAGGAGCTCGATATCTCCTTCGGCGCCCCGTCCTTCTGTGATGTTCAGCAAGATGTCATGCATGACGGTAGTGCCGAGTCTGCATGGAGGGCACTTACCGCAGGATTCTTCGACCGTGAATTCGAGGAAGAACTTAGCGACGCTGACCATGCAGTTGAGGTCGTTCATAACGACCATTCCGCCGGACCCGACAATCGCACCGGTCTTCATGATGTCCTCGTAGGTGACGGGTGTGTCAAGAAGCGACTCCGGAATACAGCCTCCGGAGGGACCTCCCAGTTGGACCGCCTTGAATTTCCTTTTATTCGGGATTCCGCCGCCGATATCGAAGATGATTTTCCTCAGCGGGATACCCATCGGCACCTCTATGAGGCCGATGTTGTTTATGGCTCCGCTCAGTGCAAAGACTTTCGTACCGGCCGATTTCTCAGTGCCGAGCGTCCGGAACCAGTCTGCGCCATTCAGTATGATCTGGGGAACATTTGCATATGTTTCTACGTTGTTTAGAACAGTCGGCTTACCCCAGAGCCCCTTCACGGCAGACTGCGGGGGTCTCGGCCTCGGCATTCCCCTCTTCCCTTCGAGCGATCTCATCAGTGCCGTTGATTCACCACAGACAAAAGCACCGGCGCCCTGATATATCTCTATGTCGAAGTTAAAACCGGTCCCAAGGATATTTTCCCCCAGAAGTCCATTCTCTTTTGCCTGATCAATGGCGAGCTGGAGCCGCTGCACCGCGAGGGGATACTCGGCCCTGACATAGATGTAGCCTTTAGTCGAGCCGATCGCCTTTGCGCCGATTATCATACCTTCAAGGACCACGTGCGGGTCGCCTTCCATGATGGACCTGTCCATGAAGGCACCAGGGTCGCCTTCGTCGCCGTTGCAGAGGATGTACTTTTGGTCAGCCCGCGCCTTGGCGCTCTCTTCCCATTTGAGGCCGGTTGGGAATCCAGCTCCTCCCCTTCCCCTGAGGCCTGACTTCTTCATCTCATCGATAATCTGCTCCGGAGTCATTTCAGTGAGGGCCTTGGCCGCTGCCTGGTACCCGTCCCTTGAGATGTATTCCCCGATCTTCTCTGCATCGATAAGACCCTTGTTCCTGAGTGCCCTAAGCACCTGGTATTTGTAAAAAGGGATATCCTTCATCAAAGGGATCGCCCCTTTTCTGGGGGATTCCTTGTACATGAGGCGCTCAACAGGCCTTCCCTTAATAAAATGTTCTTCAACAACTTCTAAGATGTCTTTCGTTGCCAGTTTCGGATAAAAGATTTCTCCGGGATAAACTGTCATTACCGGCCCCTGCGAGCAGAAACTGCTGCAAGTGGTGATGACTACATTAATTTCTTTTTCAAGCCCCTTCTTGCGAATCTCTTCAAAAAGTGCATCTTTGACTGTCAGGCTGCCGGCTGCAGTACAGCCTGTTCCGCCGCACATCATAACGCTCAAACGATAATTCTCCATCGTTCCTCCTCTCTATCGATAAGCAGCAGGCCTTATACAGCAAGCTTTTGTCGGGGCCTGCTCGTTACTGCCTGCCGGTACTGCCCTTTAATACGCCGTTTCACTACCCATGACAAGAGCATATTGTTCGACCGGTTTCCCCTCCATAACATGCTCCTTGAATATCGTCCTGATCTTCTCTTCGTTGAGGTGCACGTATTTGACGGGGGATTCGTTAATTATCTCCACGGTTGCCATGGGCTCTTTGCTGCAGAGTCCGGCACATCCTGATGTCGTAACGATCATATCGGTGACGCCGCTCTTGCCCTTCTCCTCAAGGAGGGCTTCCATCACTTTCCGCGCCCCGGCCGCTATTCCGCATGTCCCCATGTGTATCGTCACCTTCACGCGGGCGCCTCCTTCTCTCAAGGTGAGTATCGATTTATATTCCTCTTTGATCTTCTTCAAATCTTCTACGGTCAGCCTCGGCATGTTAACCTCCTTTTATTTTTTCCATCCCTCGATCTTTACAGCCACGAGAGGCACCCCTCCGTTGACAGACGGATAGGTCAGCGTGTTAATCCGCGCATGCGCAAAGTGGACCGAGGCGAATACCGCCCCTTCAGGGACCTCATCGGTTATCACTGCTTTCAAGTATATCTGTCCACGCTTTGACTCTACCTTCACGAATCCTCCATGTTCGACGCCGTACTTTTCTGCATCATTCCTGTTTATCTGGAGATATGCATCAGAAACTACAGAATCCAGGTTTTTTGACATTACGGACAGGGATCCGGAATGCTGAAGGACATTCGCCGTCACCAAAGAAAGGGGATACTCTTCGTCTGTCTTTTCTATCACATCATATTCCACCAGATTGAAGGAGGGTTTGACCCTTTTCTTCTCTCCGGATGTCAATAACTCATTAATCTTTAACCTTATCTCATCGAGCCCTTTCACCCCTAAATCCTTGTTCATAACTCTTGCAAGATTCCTGAAAATCATCCAGTCAGGAACTGATTGTCCTCTTTCAGATACGAGCTTCGGTATTTTGTGGGTTGCTCCTGTAGCGGACATAAAAGTGCCTTCCTTTTCAGCCCAGCTGCATGCAGGAAGAACAACATCGGCAAGTTTCGCGGTTTTAGTGAGAGATATGTCCTGGACAACAAGGAATTCAACCGCCTTCAGTTTCTTTTCTACGGCCGAAACATCGGGGAAAGTAACGACAGGGTTTTCACCCATGATATAGAGTGACTTTATGTCATCAGCTTTATAAATCATCTCCTGGAGGTCCTTGCCGCCTTTGAGAGGTCTGACTCCCATCATCCACATGCCGAGAGTGTTGGAAAACTCGGCAGGCACCTGAAGAGTTTCCGGTGCATCCCCCATAAGGTTGACGAGGTTAGCTGCAGCAAGGACCGTATTCAGACTGGTGGTATTTTCCGATGCATTCGATGTGACGGATATAAGTCTTTTCTTTGAAGCGGCATATGCCCTGGCGAGACCTACAATATCGGCTTCAGGGACCCCCGTTATCTCCGAGACCGCTGCCGGAGTACACGCAAAGAGGCTGCTCACCAGCGTGTTGAAATGATAGGTGGAAGATGCCTTCTCAATATCATAAAGGCCTTCATCAATAATGACCTTCATGATACCCTTCAAAAGGGCAACCCCGGTGCCCGGCTTTAGTCTTATCCACTGCTTGCTGTTTCTCGCGAGCTTTGTCTCCTTGGAGTCGGCGACGACGAGTTTTTTCCCGTAATATTTCGCAAGGATAAAGTTCAGGCCCCATACCGGAAGGGTCGATGTTATATCCGATTCCACTACTAGAATAAAATCCGCCTTGAGCGGAGCATCCCACGTAATGGGCAGATCATCTATTCCGAATGCGCTTTCTATAGCCTTTTGCGCCTTGGCATAGCCGAAGCGCGCGGCTGAATCTATATTGTCAGTTCCGATCACATCACGCATAAAGAGCTGAAACATGTAATTGTCTTCCATTGTGCATCGCTGAGAGCCGATAGCGCCTATGGCCGACGGGCCGTAATGCGCTTTTATCGAATCAAGCTTTTCAGTAATAAAGTCAAGGGCTTCCTTCCAGGATACTGCTGTCAGGGTCCCATCCTTTTTAATCATCGGCTGAGTGAGCCTGTTCTCCGAATAGATGTAATCGAAGCCAAACCTTCCTCTGGTGCAAAGGTCACCGCTGTTTATCCCGACGCCCTCCTTCCCCCGGGCCCTGATTATCTCGCCTTCACGCAGGCTCAGGTTTGTAGTGCAGCCGCACCCGCAGAAGGGGCAGGTTATTTCATGCTCGTCGATAAACCAGGCCCTTGCCTGGAATTTATAGGGCTTGCTGCCGAGAGCGCCTACGGGGCACGTGTCGATACACTGCCCGCAAAATTCGCAGTCGAGCGTCTCCTCGAAGGCCGGGCTTATCTTTGTTTCAAAGCCTCTTTTTATAAAATTAATTGCACCGACCCCTTGATGCTCGTAACAGAGCCTGACACACTTCCCGCAGAGTATACAGCGGTTCGGATTCCTTTCGACAATGGGAGAATCAATTCTTTCGAGTTCATGCTTCCGCTCGTCCGTAAACCTGCTCTGTGAAGGGCCGTATTTAAAGGCCAGATCCTGAAGAGCACACTCTCCAGCCTTGTCGCATATGGGACAATCGAGGGGATGATGTACCAACAAGAGTTCGAGGACTGTCTTTCTTGCTTTTGCAAGCCTTTCCGTTTCGGTATGGACTGTCATGCCATCCTTTGCCGGCGTTGAACAGGCAGCGAGGAGCTTCTTCTCTCCTTCTACTTCGACGACGCAGAGTCTGCAGCCGCCGAAAGGTTTCAGTCTCTTGTCGAAACAAAGGTTCGGGATATATATACCGTTTTTAAGGGCGGCCTGAAGGATTGTAACACCGCTCTCTGTTTTTATGAGTTTTTCGTTTATCGTAAGTTCCATAATTTTCTACTCCCCCTTTCCTGCCGCTGCCGCTGACGGGGCACAGAAAGGTTCTTCTCTCAGACTTCTTGGTCCTATCCCGACAGAACCGAACTTGCAGGTTTCATAACAGGAGCGGCATTGTATGCACAACGCCTGATCAACGTGATGAGGTTTTTTCTTTTCCCCGGAAATCGCTTTACGAGGGCAGGCCCTGGCACACGCGCCGCAGCCTTTGCATTTTTCCTCTTCAATATAAAATGTGCAGAGATCCCTGCAGACCCCGGCTTTGCACCATTTTTCTTTTATATGAGAATCATATTCTTCCCTGAAGTATCTGATGCTCGACAGCAGAGGGTTCATAGCTGTCTGTCCGAGTCCGCAAAGGGAAGTCTCCTTAACTTCTACTGCAAGGTCTTCGATGAGATCTATATCTCCCTCGCTGCCTTTTCCAGCCGCAATCTTTATCAGCTTATCCATAAGTACCTTTGTGCCCAATCTGCATGGAGGGCATTTACCGCAGGACTCATCCGAAGCGAATTCAAGAACAAATTTTGTGGCGTTGACCATGCAATTCAGATCGCTCATAACAGCGATTCCGCCTGATCCGACAATCGCTCCCAACTTAGTAATTTCCTCATACGTGACCGGTACGTCGAGGAGGTGTTCCGGGATAAAACCTCCGGTTGACCCGCCGACCTGTACCGCTTTCAATGTCCTGCCCTTTTCGAGGCCCCCGCCGACATCATATATGATCGAGCGGAGACTTATTCCCATGGGCACTTCGATGAGGCCGGTATTATTCAAAGACCCGGTCAAAGTGAATATCTTAGTACCGGGGGACGCTTCGGTTCCGACGCTCCGGTACCAATCGGCTCCCTGGAGGATAATCTGAGGGATGTTTGCAAAGGTTTCGACGGTATTTATCACAGTGGGTTCATCCCATAAACCCTTTTCAACGGGATAAGGAGGCCTTGCTCTCGGCATACCCCGTTTGCTCTCGAGGGACATCAGGAGCGCCGTCTCTTCACCACAGACAAATTCATCCGCACATCTGAACAGTTCTATATCAAAATTAAAACCGGTATCGAAGATGTTCTCCCCTAAAAGACCATATTCCCTTGCCTGATTTATTGCAAGATTCAGTCTCTGTATGACAATTGGATAGCCTGATCTGACATAAACATACCCTTTGTGGGCCCCTATCGCCTTCGCACCTATAATCATTCCTTCGAGGATCACATGAGGTTCAACCTCGATGGTGCTCCTGTTGCAAATGATGTATTTAGTATCAGATACGGCCCGTGCGCATAACTCCCATTTGATGCCGGTCGGAACGCCGGCACCACCTCTTCCGCGAAGACCCGACCGCTTGATTTCGCTTATAATCTGTTCAGGGGTCATTACCGTCAGCGCCTTTGCCGCTGCCTGATAGCCATCCCGCGCGATATATTCATCTATATTTTCCGGGTCTATAAGCCCCTTGTTCCTAAGCGCCCGCAAGACCTGGAGGTTAAAGAAAGGTATGTCGCCGATGACCGCTATGGGCTGTTTCTTGATAGGTTCCTTGTACATAAGGCGCTCGACGGGCCTTCCCTTGATGAAGTGTTCCTCAACGATAAGGGGCACATCAGCGACCCCGATTTTCTGGTAAAAGATGTTCTCGGGATAAACGATCATGATCGGACCCTGGGCGCAGAAGCCGTTGCATGCCGTCAACAAAATATTTATTTCACCGGAGAGCCCTCTATTTTTGATCTCATCCACAAAGGCTTTTCTGATCTTAAGGCTTCCAGCCGCTGTACAACCAGTGCCACCGCATAATGTAACATTATTACGATACCTTTCCATCTCTCCTCCTCTATGTTCAAGGGAACAAGCCGCATACGGATGCTTGCCGCTGATTCATGTGGTAATCAATGGGCAATAGGCTGTCGGACGAACTACTCATTTCCTGCGGACCATAGCCTATTGCCCATTGCCCGGTTATCTTAAAACTCTTTTAATAGATCCAGCACGTTGACGGGATTGACAGACCCGAAGGTGTCCTTGTCCACCACGACAACCGGCGCAAGACCGCAGGCGCCAAGGCATCTTACTGTCTCAAGAGAAAATTTCCTGTCGGTGGTAATGCCGCCCACTTCAATCTTGAGCCCCTCGGTCATTTTCTTAACTATTTCCTCTGAACCCTTAACATAGCAGGCTGTACCCAGGCAAACTCTTATATTATGTTTGCCTTTCGGCTTCATAGTAAAGAAAGAATAAAACGACACCACGCCATGCACTTCACTGACAGGTATCTTGAGTCCGCGTGCTATATGTCTCTGAACAACAGGCGGCAAATAGCCGACGAGTTCCTGAGCTGCCTGGAGCACTGGAATCAGACTGCCCGGCTTATCTTTGTATTTCATAATAATTTCATCAAGCTTTCTTGCGGCCTCCGCGCCACACTCCTCACGCTTGCTCTCAGGGGCCAATCCTCTTTTCTTAAATTCCACTCCCTTGTTAGTTGTCTCAAGAAGGAGTGTAGGAGAAAAGGGTTTGGGCAGGTAGTCGATTATCCTCAAATCAAGAGATTCTTTCAGGCTATCCTGAGAAGGATAGCCTGTTATTACAACTATATTGATATGGGGGTCCTTGGCGCGCACATGTTTCATGAATTCGAGGCCGCTCATCCCCGGCAATTTAAGATCGGTAATAATGAGGTCATATGTATTCTGAGCCAGCAAGCTGATTGCCTCGTCTGCCGAACTTGCGGTATTTACCTCATAACCTTCCGGAGTAAGTATCCTTTCACAACTTTTCAGTATAATTTTTTCATCATCGACTACAAGAACACTGCCCTTCATTCTTTATTTTCCTCCTTATACATTAACTGGACTAATTCTGGCAAGCCATATAAACCAACCTTCGCACAGGTGATCTTTCATCAAAGCGCATACGGCATCATTAGCATGCCTGTTGACCTCTTTTATGACTCCGGTCATCGGGGCCTTTATTTCACGGGTTTCTCCGTCGCCTGAAAGCAGTCTGGCAAAGGTCTCACCACTCGTGACCGTTTTTATTTCTCCCGGGATTTCCAGGTAAAGCATCTGTCCGCTGCTGAGATTATGGCGCACATCGACGCCGACCTCCCACAAGCCGTTCTTTACCGGACGCGCCCATGTTCCGTCCTTATAATAAACCGTCAGATTATCCATTTCAGAAGCCGGCACAATATATTCCTTGAATTGGTCTACGTACGCCTTTTTCAGTATCCAGCCTCTATTGTCAAAAACTCTCTTTGCGACATTAATCATAAAGTCCGGGGTGAAAGGCTTCTCAAGGTATTCAAGTGCGCCGAGCCTTATCGCCTCCTTTGCATCCTCAAGCGAAGGATAGCCTGTTATCACAACGACATCTGCTCCTGGTTGAATCGTCCTGGTCTCCTGAACAACTTTGAGCCCGTATATATCCGGAAGTCTTATATCAGAAATCACAAGGTCAAATTCCTCTTTCGAAATTTTCTCAATTGCGCTCTCTCCGTCCTCTACGGAAAAGACGGAAAATCCCTCTGCTCCCAATATCCTTTTACAGCTAAGGCCGATTACAGGGTCATCATCTACAACCAAAATCCGTTGTCTATCCATTCTACCCCCTTGTAAGGTTACCTATACCGTAGCATAATACTTTATATTTTAACTTTTTCGGGTAATATTTGTATATAATTTTTTTATGGTTGTTTTGATAGTTGGCGGAGTCAGATTAATCTGCAATTCAGACAGTGCGGGGTTGTTTTTCTGCAGTCGAGCGCCAGGGTTATCGGCAGTGGGCGAGTAGCGCCGAGGCCATACATATAACTGGAATGTAGATGATGTTCCAAATAGGCAGCGGGGCCGGCAAAGTGGACTATTCGCTCGCAAAGCCAAAAGTGGGCGCTCTAAGCGAAAAATTACCCTGTAATGTCTGAATTGCAGTCGGATTAACAGGTGCTCTTGCTGCCTGCTGCAGGATTTTGTTACAATCTCTGATGCGTAATTTTAGTTGGAGATGCCGTCTGGTCCGCTCCTCTGTCCTCTCGTATTTTTTCCTGTTTACAATCTCTACACTTTCATATACGCCGGTATATGAGCAGTTGAACAAAGGTTTTGACGATAATGCCGCAACTGAGATAAGAATCCCGCGCTTGTTCCTTTTGGAACTTATCGGTGCGGAATTTGCTCACCGCTCCGGCAGTGGCGATTATCCACCTCCCTTCCGCTTCATTTTTCTGAAAAAGAGGGCTGTCCTGCCGGTTGAAAATCCGGTAAAAAAATCTCAGTCCTACGCACTTGAACTTATCGAGCACACTATCATTTTGCCTTCCTGGCCGGCTTTTTTGACGTCCGCCCTTTACAACGCGCCTTTGTCATATGCGCTTCTTCTTTCTATCCACTCAGGCATCTCGCCGCCTTATGCATAATGAATTTTTAAAGGAGCTGTTTCTCATGAGCTGCTAAAGATATTGCATAGAAGCATAATATTTGTTAGATTATAAGAACTAATGGTATAAAGGAGAAAAAAATGAAAAATTTATTTACTGCATTCTTAATTGTTTTTGGCATAATAGCAATCACAGGGTGTGCCCAAAGGCAGATCGCGCAGACGCCTGAACAACCCCAGGTTGCGCCGCCCCCTGCTCAGCAAGCGGAGGCCCCGAAAGAGACCGTCCCTGAGGCGCC
>Ga0074044_10004909_pt1 | contig 10996 bp, 8 predicted proteins | sample BogForMeECP23OM1_FD_94443 | JGI IMG/M metagenome (GOLD analysis project Ga0074044, IMG submission 94443) | Bog forest soil microbial communities from Calvert Island, British Columbia, Canada - Bog Forest MetaG ECP23OM1 | ecosystem: Environmental > Terrestrial > Soil > Wetlands ...
GCGACCGCGCTCGCGACCGGAGTCACGCATCCTGCCTCGTGCGGAATCGGCGGCGGCGGGTTCATGCTGATCTACGAAGCAAGCAGCGGCAAGTTCTACGCATTGGACTATCGCGAGCGCGCGCCGATGAAAGCGACCGCCGCCATGTTCATCCGCGATGGCAAGCCCGACGAATCGCTCGCCCGCAACGGCGCCCTGGCGATCGCGGTGCCCGGCGAAGTGGCGGGAATCGAGGCGGCGCTGAAGCGCTTCGGCACCATGAAGTTCCAGGAGGTCGCGGTGCCGGCGGTGCGCCTGGCACAAGACGGATTTTCGCTGAGCGATCATCTGGCGCACGAAATCGCCGGCATGAGCGACAAGCTGAAGCTCGATCCCGCGCTCGCGGCCGTGTTTCTCAAGCCCGATGGCACCGCGCCGAAGCCAGGCGATCTGATCTTTCAAAAGAACCTGGCCGCCACGATTCAAAAGCTCGGCGACAAGCCGATCGAAACTTTCTACCACGGTCCGATCGCCGGCGAGCTGGTGCAGTTCATTCAAGCGCAGGGCGGCATAATCACCGCGGAAGACCTCGCATCGTATGAGCCGGTCTGGCGCGAACCACTCCATCGCGCGTACCTGGGTTACGAAGTCTATGTGATGCCGCCGCCGTCTTCGGGCGGAGTGCTGCTGGAGATGCTCGGGATGCTCGAGCCGGGGCATCTGGCCGGACTCGGGGTAAACTCTCCTCCATACCTGGCACGAATCATCGAGGTGATGCGGCAGGGATTCATCGATCACGACCAATACGGCGATCCCGCGTTCGTGAAGGTACCGGTGGCCGAGTTGCTTTCGCCCGCCCATATCAACGAAGAGCGCGATCGCGCGCTCCATCGCAAGCTTAACCCGCCGGCGCAGGCGGCAGCGCACGACCACGGCACCGCGAATCTGATCGTCGCCGACACCGAGGGCGACGTCGTGGTTCTAACCACCACCATCAATACTCCGTTCGGGGCGAAGCTGATGGATCCGAAGCTCGGAATTATCCTGAACAACGAAATGGACGATTTTGCGGTCGCACCGGGGGTACCGAACGCGTTCCGCCTGCAGGGCGAGCCCGCCAACGAGATCGCGCCAGGCAAGCGGCCGCTATCCTCGATGACGCCGACGATAGTGGTGAAGAATGGCAAGCCGGTGCTGGCCGTGGGCGGCTCCGGCGGTCCGACGATCGTCACCGGCGTGCTGCAGGTGGTGCTCGACGTAATCAACTTTCACCTGGGAGCGCAGGCGGCCGTTGACCTTGCGCGCATTCACGAACAGGCGCAGCCCGAGATGGTCATAATCGAGGAAAAGATGCCCGCGAAAACAGATACCGCGCTCACGCAGATGGACTACCAGGTCAGAGTAGTACCGATGCTCGGCGCGGTCGGCGCCCTCACCATCGCGCCGGGAAACCTCCACGGCGCGGGCGACCCCCGCAAAGGCGGCCTCGCCAGCGGCTACTGAGAACTGAAAACAGGTGGCGCGGTCATCCCTGCCTGGGGATCGAAAAAGCAGCCTCTCGCCCTCCGGGAGAGCATCGCAAAAGGTCTCCTCCAGGGAGAGGGTGGCTCTCGGAGCGAGACGGGTGACGGCCGGCCGCTGCTTCATGAATTTTCGCGATGAATCTACCGACCCTCATCCGGCGCGCGACGCGCCACCTTCTCCCGGAGGGAGGCGGCGGGTGCACGGTTGTGCTTCTCGAGAAGGGCCACCCCCGATGGTGTGATCCTCACCACCGAGCGGCCGTTCGCATGCACTTTCGAGACAAGCCCGCGCTCGTTCGCATCTTCCCAGACCGGAAGTCTGGGGCAGGACGTGCGCCAGGCATCCATCACCTGGTCGTAGCTCTTCTCGCCGCTTGCGAGCCACTGGAGAAGATCGAGGATCAGCGATTCGACTACATCGATCATGGCGTTGCGATTTCCGGCATATGCAGTCGCGCCTGCGCCGCCAGTTCGTCGTCTGAAATAGAGGTGTTGCGTCCCGCGACGTATTGCTGGTCCACCCAAGCGGTGATTTTTCTGACCGCGTCGGATTGCTTGCTCACCTGCCGGCCGTTCGCGAGCTTGAAGTAAGAATTGATCCACCAGGCAACGCCCGCGCTGCCTGAGGTTTTGTCGACCGCGACCCGAGCCGGCCGTCCGAGAATTTTGGCGGTGTCGAAGATATTGTAGATCTCCTCGTCCTTGAGCAGGCCGTCGGCGTGGATGCCTGCGCGCGTCGAGTTGAACTCGCGGCCGACGAATGGGTAGTTGGCCGGAATGCGATAGCCGATCTCATGCTCGAAGTAATCGGCGATTTCGGTGATGACCGAAGTGTCGATGCCGTTGTTGCCCTTGAGCGAGATGTAATCCATCACCAGGCCTTCGACGGGAGGATTTCCGGTGCGCTCTCCGAGACCGAGCAGGGTGCCGTTCGCGTACATGCAGCCGTAGAGCCACGCGGCGGTGGCGTTGGCGAGAACCTTGTGGAAGTCGTTGTGCCCGTGCCATTCGAGGCATTCGGGCGGCACGCCGCATTCGCGCCGCAGGCCCAGGATCAGCTTGGGAACGCTCCTGGGCAGCGCGACGCCGGGAAAAGGTACCCCGAAGCCCATCGTGTCGCACACCCGGATTTTCACGGAAAGCCCGCTCTGCTCGCGCAATTCCATCAGCCGGGAAACGAAAGGCACCACGAATCCGTAGAAGTCCGCGCGGGTCGCGTCTTCGAGATGGCATCGAATCGTGAGGCCCAGTTCGAGCGCTCCTTTTGCGATCGCCAGGTAGTCTTCGAGCGCCTGGCTGCGCGTTTTCCGCAGCTTGTGAAAAATATGATAGTCGGAGCACGAGGTCAGGATTCCCGTCTCCTTGATTCCCATCTCGCTGACCAGTTTCAGGTCGGACTTCACCGCCCTGATCCAGCCCGTGACTTCCGGAAACTCATAGCCGAGCGCCAGGCAGCGCCGGACCGCTTCGCGATCCACGTCCGAATAGACGAAGAACTCAGTCTGCCGAATGATGCCGTTCGGCCCGCCGAGACGATGAAGCATCGTGTAGAGCGCGACGATCTGCTCGACGGAGTATGGCGGGCGCGCCTGCTGCCCATCGCGAAAGGTCGTGTCCGTGATGTAAAACTCCGGCGCCGGATCGGGCGTCTCGATTACGCCATCGAACAGGATCTTCGGCACCGCGTCGTAGGGGAACACGTCGCGCAGCAGATTGGGTTCGGCGACATCCTGCACGCGGGCGATCCGCGAACGCGCCGGGGCAACTCCGGCCGGCTGAATTGCATCGCTCATTTTTGTACGCCTCCTGGCTGAAGGATGGTCGAGGCCAAACGAAAGCTAGAGCATCTATGTGCGCCATCGATCAACATATGTCAAGTATCGTCAAGATTAATGAATGTGAAGTTTTGTTGCAAACGATGACACAAGTGTGACGCGCGCATACGGTTTCCGGGCATTCCGGTGAAACCTGATGAGCCGGGAGTATCGGGACGGTTGCCGCACTGTGACTGGCCGCTTCCAGCCGCTAGACTCGTCCGTCGTGGCGGCGGGAAATCCTGAAGAGCGGGCATCCGCGGAGGCTCCGGCTGCGCGCATCGCCGATGGCGCGCTGGAGGTCGCCGCGGCATCCGCGGTCGGCGCAGCCATCTTCTTCTTCAATCTGTGGCGGTATGGGCTCTGGGAACCGGACGAAGCGCGCTACGCGGAAATCGCGCGCGAAATGATTTCAGGCGGCTCCTGGCTGGTCCCGCATCTCAACTACGTCATCTACGTCGAGAAGCCGCCCCTGCTCTACTGGCTGACCGCGTCTTCATTTCATGTTTTTGGGGTGAACGAGTTCGCTGCCCGATTCTTTGTCGCCATCTTCGGCGTGATTGGCGTCGCCGCCACCGCCTGCTTCGCTTTGCGCGCGTTCGGCAAACGGCACGCGCTGATGGCGGGCGCGATTCTCGCGACCACGCCACTCTATGCGGTGATGGCGCAGGTGCTCACGACCGACATGATTCTGGCGGCGCTGGTCACGATCGCGAACTTCGCGCTGTTTCTCCATTGGCGCGAAGGCGGGCGATGGTGCTGGATCGCGTACCTGGCGATCGCGCTGGGAGTGCTCACCAAAGGCCCGGTCGCGATCGCGTTGCCCGCCCTCGCGATGCTTGCGTTTCTTTACTGGGATGGCGATTTGCGCGGCGCGGTTGGCCGCTTTCGGCTGATCGGCGGCATCGTGCTCATCGCGGGGGTGACGGCGCCGTGGTTTCTCATCATGATCGCGCGGGTGCCCGGCTACTTCGATTTCTACTTTATCGGTGAACATCTGCGGCGCGCGTTCGAGTCTTCGTACAGCCACGGCGAGCCGTTTTACTTTTACCTGCCGGTGCTCGGCGCGGGACTGTTGCCGTGGTCGATGCTGGTGCCGTTTCTGACCTGGCGCAGGCTCGCACCCAACCCCGCACGCCGCTTTTGCGTGTGGTCTGCTCTGACCACCACGGTTGCGTTCTCGTGCTCGAGCGCGAAATTGATTCCGTATGTCCTGCCGGCAGTTCCTCCTCTCGCAGTTCTGATCGCCGACGGACTCATCGCGTGCGCGTTCCCGCAGCGCGTGCGCGGCGAAGCCATTCCGGCGCCGGATTCGCGGATTCTGGCCGAGAGCGGACCGCTACTCGGCATCCTGGGCGCAGCCGCGCTCGTGGTCGCGATCTTCGCGCCGAGTTTCCGATCGCCTTATCCGATGTACGTACAGCCCGCGTTGTTCGCGGTCGGCGGAGTGCTGATCGCAGGCGGGGCGCTTACGGTCGGCGCGTTCTTTGTCCACCGCAACGGCGCGGGGCTGTCCGCGCTGGTTTTCACGACGGCGCTGACGCTGATCGCAGCGAGCTGGGCGCGCATCGAAGCCGAGCCGCTGCGTTCCTACGCCGATCTTGCCCGCGAGGTCGCGCTGCACGCACCCGACGCGACCGTAATTTGCTACCATCGCTACGTTCAGGCGCTGCCGTTTTACACGCGAAAGCGTATCGTGCTCGTGGGAGCCCGCACGGAGCTGGCATTCGGCGCGGCGCTCGCGCCGAATCGAGACCAATATTTCCTGAAGACCGATGCGGACCTGATGCGACTGTGGGACAGCTCCGGCCAGAAGATCCTGGTGCTCGATGCTCCCGACTTGGCCCGCCTTAAGGATCAGCTCGGCGATTTCAGCGTGATCGGATCCGAATACCGAAAACAGGCGATCGTTAAACCCGGTGAGCGAGTCGCACGCAACTGAAATTTCCGACGCGGCGCCGCCGCGCGCGCATCCCTACCGCGCATTCGTGCTTCGCGCGGGTCTCGGGATCGTGGTGGTCGGCTTTCTGCTGTGGCACTACGACGCGCGCCCGGTATTTCGCATCCTCGCGCGGGAGCGGGGCGGTTTTTTCGTTGCGGCGGTCGCGCTGTATGTCGCCTCACAAGTCATGTCGGCCTGGCGATGGCAACTGCTTGCAGCGGTCGTCGGGGTGCGGGCGCGATTCAGCGAGTTTCTGGCCTTTTATTTCGTCGGGATGTTCACGAACCTGTTTGTCCCGGGACTGGTCGGCGGCGACGCCGCGCGTGCGGTCTATCTTGGCCGCAAGCAGCATAGGCTCGGCGAAGCGATCGCCTCGGTCATCGCGGATCGCGGATTGGGGCTCATCGCATTGTTCTGGTTCGCCGCCGCGATGGCCTTTGCGATGCCCTCGGCGCTGGCGTCGACGGTCATTCGCCCGACTATCGTGGCAGGCGTCCTGGCGCTCGCGGGGTTCCTGTCAGCTCCCATCATCGGGCGGCTGCTGCCATATCTGCCGCGCCCACTGCATCGCGCCGCGGGAATCGTCGCACCGTATCTGCATCATCCGGTCGCGATGATTCCCGCAATCGTTCTGTCGATTATCCTGCAAGTCTCACTCGCCGTCGGCCAATGGCTCCTGGGCAAGGGCCTGGGCCTCAGCACGCCACTGGCGCTGTTCCTGCTCTGCGTACCGATCGCAAATGTGTTCGCGAGCCTGCCGCTTACGCTGAACGGACTGGGCGTGCGCGAAACCGCCTATCTGGTCTTGTTCGGTATGGTCGGAATGGGTCGTGACGATGCCATCGCGCTGGGGCTCCTGTGGTTTGCCGCCACGATGCTGGGCGGGCTGACGGGGGTCGTAGCTTTCATTAGGACCCCACTGGCGGCACAGCCTACGACATAACTGCACGTTTCCAAAGCTTTATGTCCGAAATATCTTGGAAATAAGCACGTATTTGTCCGGTTATCTTGCGTTGAGCCCCTGCGGTTTGTATAGTGCCGACTAACCACGCGGACAGGCAGCCGGAGAGCGCTCAAATATGGATTTTATGAAGACCATGTTCCTGAACCCGCCGTCCTATGACGATTTCGATGGCGGTGCAGGCTCTCGTTACCAGGCCACTCGCGAGGTTTGGTCGTTCTGGTATCCGACTTGGCTTGCCTATCCCGCCGGCATGATTCCGGGCGCGCGCCTGCTCGATGCGCCTCCGCACGATTATTCGGTCGAACAAACGATCAACGAAGCGAAAGGTTACGACCTGGTCGTCATGCATACGTCCACGCCGTCGCTCCGGATGGATCTGCGCACGGCCGAGTCGATTAAGGCAGCTAATCCAAACGCGATCATTGCATTCGTCGGCGGCCATCCGACCGCGCGTCCCGACGAAGTGCTGAAGCTCTCCAACGCCGTAGACATCGCAGGGCGCAAGGAGTTCGACCATTCGATGGTCGAAGTCGCGCGGGGGATGGATTGGGAAAAGATCGGCGGTATCAGCTATCGCCGCAACGGTTCGATCAATCACAACCCCGACCGGCCAATCCTGAGTGACGAAGACCTGGACAAGCTCCCGTTCGTCACCGAAGTCTACGAGAACAACCTCGACTATCTGAAATACAACAGCCCCTACTGCCAGTATCCTTACGTGTCGATGTACACGGGGCGAGGCTGTCCGGCGAAATGCACGTTCTGTCTGTGGCCGCAGGTAACGCAGGGACACAAGTACCGTGTCCGCAGCCCGGAGAACGTGCTCGAGGAAGTCTCGGCGATGAAGGCGAAGTTCCCGAAGATGAAGGAACTGTTCTTCGACGACGATACCTTCACCGCGGACCCTGCCCGCGCACGCAAAATTGCTCAATTGCTGAAGCCGCTCGGAATCACCTGGTCGACCAATTCACGCGCGAACGTAGACTACGAAACGCTGAAGATCCTGAAGGACGGCGGTTTGCGGCTGTTCGTCGTCGGCTACGAATCGGGCAACGCGCAGATCCTGAAGAACATCAAGAAGGGCGTCGGCCTCGATCGCGCGCGGCGCTTCACGCGCGACTGTCACGAGGTCGGCATCCTGGTTCATGGCACCTTTATCCTGGGGCTGCCCGGCGAGAGCAAGGAAACCATCGAAGAGTCGATGCGCTTCGCGCGTGAGATGGATTGCGAGACGATTCAGGTCTCGCTCGCCTCGCCCTACCCCGGCACCGAGCTTTTCGACTATGTGACCCAGAACGGCTTTCTGGCGGTCGATCCGCTGCTCGATGAGTCCGGCTATCAGAAGTGCACCATCAAGTATCCCGGACTCAGCAACGACGAGATTTATGGCTCCGTGGAGCGCTTTTACCGCAGCTTCTATTTCCGCCCACGCTACATCTTCAAGTCGGTCAAGAAGATGATGACCTCGCCGGAAGAAGCCAAGCGCCTGCTGAAAGAGGGGATGCAGTTTTTTTCCACGATGCGCCAGCGACGCCATCAAATGAATCAGCAGGCGGCCGCCTGAATCGATCGGACCGCGCGATCTTTAGGATCGACCGTCCTGCGACTGGCGTTCCCATGAGGATCGTTTGCCCGCCATGACTATCGTCAGGATCGTCGCAATCGCCGGCGTGGTCATCTCGGTGGGCTATTATCTAGCTTCGCTGTATGCGGCCCTTCGCTTCGCCAGGCGATCATCGATACCGCCGCCGCCCCTGCCGAAAATCGCCCCACGGGTCGCGATCCTGAAACCGCTTCACGGCCTGGACGAGTCCCTGGCCGCGAACATCATGAGTTTTTTTGAGATTGCGTATCCGCGTCTCGATTATTTTTTCGCGGTCTCGTCGTACGAGGACCGCGCGGCCGAGGTTCCCGCCGCTCTGCGCGCCCGCTACAAGTTCGCGAACACGACACTGATAGTCGGCGAAGAGCCCAACTGCGCAAACCGCAAGATCGCCAAGGTCATCAAGATGGCCGATCGCGCCGAGAAGGCCGACATCTTCGTGATGAGCGATGCGGACATCTCGGTCGACCGCGACTATCTGCGCCGCATCGTCAGCGAGCTGGAAGCGGACGAGAAAATCGGCGTCGTGACCTGCGCGTATCGCGCGCGTCCGTCGGGATCGCTCGCCTCGCGCATCGAAGCGCTGTTCGTCAACGCCGATTTCGCCCCGCAGGTGATGCTTTCCGCCGCGGTTGAGCCGATGCGCCATGCGCTGGGCGCGACGGTCGCGATCAAGCGCGCGGCGCTCGAATCGATGGGCGGGTTTCGAGCCGTGAAGGACTTGCTCGCCGACGACTTCTACCTGGGAAAGTTCGCAAGCAACAATGGCTGGAAGGTGCGGTTGTCCGACGCGCTGGTAACGCTCACGTTCGAGGAAAAATCGTTCGGTGCGGTCTGGAAGCGCCAGCTTCGATGGGCCCGTACCGTGCGCCGCGTGCGTCCCGTCAGCATCGGCACGATCTTCTGTCACGCCACGTTCTGGGCTTTGGTCCTCGCTGTCGCCTCCGGTTTCAGCGCCGTCAGCATCGGCGTGTTGGCGGGGGCGGTGGGACTCAGAATTGCGACCTCGGCAATTGTCATTCGGCGCGTCCTCAAGCTCCCGGAACTGGCTCGCGACGCATGGCTGGTTCCGTTGAAGGACCTGATGGCCGCCGCCATCTGGCTGGTGAGCCTCAGCGGCAATGAGGTCACCTGGGCCGGCCAGCGCTTCCGCATCGAGCGCGGCGGCACGATGCGCGCGGTCGTCAAAACCCCGGACGCGCCAGAGGCACCTCCAAGCCCGGCAGTCCAGCCTCCGCGACGAATCGTTTCCTAGAAGAAGACGCTACGCGTCGTGAGCAGCAGGTCGGACCGTGAGCACCGGGATGGGGGACTCGCGCACGACTCTTTCGGCCACGCTTCCCAGTAGAAGGTGTTTAAGACCCTTTCTCCCGTGGGTGGCCATGACAATCAGGTCTGCGCCAAGCTTCGTCTGTGCGGCTGCGATCCAATTCACCGGTTCGCCGATTTCGATCATGACCTCCCGATTCACCTCCGGAGGCATCGTGGTCAGCATTTGCTCGACCTGCTTGCGCGCCAGCTCAACTTGGGAGTCATAGATTTCCCCTACGGCGAGACCTCCAGTAGCCCCCTGTTCGACCAGCGGATTAATTTGCACCACGTGTAGTACGTGCACCGTGCCCGCACTACTCAAGGCGAGAGCCGCTGCTTCCTTCAGAGCATCGGCGGAGTATTGATCGAAGTCGACCGGGCACAAGATCCGTTTGTAAGGAAAAGGCACTGGTGGATACTCCCTTTTCTTGAGGAGCGCCGGGGTCTCGCCGCTCACGCGGAGCGTCTCTTCCCTGAATACATGCTTCTCGCGAACGCTCTAAAATCTCGCCTTCGGTACCGGCAGGCCGGGGACGTCCGCACGCCCGCGGAAGATTGTTCCCTTGCGGCTCGGGTCGTCAGTGTTGTCCGCCGTGACGACGTAGAGATCCATCAGGTCGCGTCCGCCAAAGACGAGACTGGTGACCATCGTGGACGGAAGTTTGATTCGCTTCTTCAATACTCCGTCGTTCCCGAAGTGCAGCACTTCGCCGACACGCACGGCCGCGACCCAGATTCCACCCTCGGCATCGACCGCCATTCCATCGGGCCATCCTTGTGGCAGCTTGGCAAAGATGCGGCGGTTCTTGACGCTGCGATCGGCCGCAACGTCATAGGCCCACACCGCACCGGTCGTGGAATCGGAATGATACAGAAGCTTGCGATCGGGACTCAGGCCGAGGCCGTTGGTCACCTCGATTCCGTCCCACAGCCTGGTCGCGACCCCGGGCGGATCGATTCGAAACAAGCTGCCGGGAATCGGCTTGTTGCCGCCGAGCGGGTCGAAATTTAGCGAGCCCACATACACGCTGCCCTGATCGTCAGTCGTCAGATCGTTCAGGCCCATCAATGGTTTGCCGTCCCATTCGACAAACAGATTGCGGCTCTGCCCCGTGCTATCGTCAAACAGGATGAGCCCGCGCCCAGTGCAGACGAGTCCGCCGCCGTGATTGAACATCATCCCGCCGACGCCTTTGCGCTTGGGAATGACGGTGTCGACGCGACCGTCTGGATTGCGCCGATAGACGCCCCCGTTTGGAATATCGCTGAAGTAGAACCTGCCCTGCTCGTCGACGCGCGGCGCCTCGAGCAGTCCGTAGCCGTGGGCTAACGTCTCAAATTCCATCGCCGATTCCCTCCGTACGCCGGTTTACCACGGCGCCGATGCGTTCGGCGAGCGCTGCGAACCGGTGCTAGGCGTTCTGTTCGCGCAGCCGCCTCTCATCGGAGCGGCGGAGGTCGCCATGACAGAGATAGATCAACGCGGGCTGAAGGACGCGCGTCAGCAGCATGATCGCGAGCGCCCCGCCGATGACGACGATCGCGAGTGGGCGCTGGGTTTGTGCGCCGATTCGAGTCGAGATTGCCGCCGGTAAAAGCCCCAGGGCATCGACCAGATCGGTCATCATGGTCTCGCGCAAGCGGCGGTCGGATCCCATGATGATCGATTCGACGAAGGGATGTCCCTCATCCCAGAGCTGGCGGATATAGAAACTCAACAGAATACCGTCCATCACGGCGATGCCGAAAATCGAGATGAATCCGACCGCGGCGGAGACGCTGAACGGCGTACCGGTCAGGAACAAGCCGAGGATACCGCCGAGGCAGGCCACCGGAATCTGCGCCATGATGATGAAGGTA
>Ga0074044_10004910_pt1 | contig 10995 bp, 7 predicted proteins | sample BogForMeECP23OM1_FD_94443 | JGI IMG/M metagenome (GOLD analysis project Ga0074044, IMG submission 94443) | Bog forest soil microbial communities from Calvert Island, British Columbia, Canada - Bog Forest MetaG ECP23OM1 | ecosystem: Environmental > Terrestrial > Soil > Wetlands ...
GTCGGGCTGACGCAAATGATCGTGCCAAGCCTTGAGGGGCCGAAGAAGCCGACGATGGATGATGTGAAGCGGGCGGCCGAGGAATACAACAAGATGGGCGCAAAGGCGGCCGACGCGGGAATCCAGCAGGGCCTCCACAATGAGGAATTCGAGATGACGATGGTGGACGGGAAGCGGACGTACGATTTATTGCTGGAACTTCTCGATCCGAAACTGGTGAAGTTCCAGTTCCAGGTTTCCACAATCAGCCGCGGCTTCGTCGCCGCAGAGTACTTCACGATGTACCCCGGGCGCTTCTTTTCAATGCACGTACAAGGCTGGTCAGCGACAGCCAAGAAAGAGATGGCGGTGGGGCAGGATATGCTGGATTGGAAGAAGATCTTCACGGCAGCGAAGACGGGCGGGGTGAAGAATTATTTCGTGGAGATGGATTTGGAGTTGATGAAAGCGAGTGTCCCTTACCTGCGTGAACTGCAGGTGTGAGGGATTTGCCGCGTTTCGCATGACGGCAAAACTGAATTTGTGAAAAGCACGAAGGGTCCGGGCGGTGGTTCATTTTCCCGGCAGTGCAGATTGTGGGCGTCGCGTCATTGGCGGGCGTCTGCCAGAGCGCGCGGTTGCATTTGCGCGATTTGCGCGATTGCCTGGGACTGAGCCGGCTTTAGTTCAGGAAAAACAAACAGTTTCAAAGACACGGGCCTGAAAATTCCTTCCGTCCTTCCCGTTGACGTCTCCAATGGCGAATCATAGAACGGCTTGATGTAAACTCTTCGTGATGTGCAAGCCGATTCGCCGCGATTTCTTCGCGGGGCAGGCCAGGGCCGCCCACGCGCATCCCACTCTTTGCCGGAACGCTGCTCCAGGACCGTGACACATGTCCACGCGCGATAACCTTCCCAGCCTCACGCCAAACGACTTCGAGAAGCGCTTCGGAGATCGTCACCTCCTTCATGGCATCGTGGAGAAGTGGGCGCGAGAGAAGCCTTCCGCCATCGCCCTGGTTGACGCGGATCGCAAGCAGGAAGTCTCCTGGGCCGCCTTCGATCACATGGCAACCGGCCTCGCCCTGCGCTTGCTGGAATGCGGTTTCCGCAAGGGCGAGTGCTTCGCCACGCTTCTGCCGCTCCTCAGCGAACATGTTTTCCTGGAGTACGCGTGTTTCAAAATCGGCGTCATTTTCGTGCCGCTCGATCTGCGCCTGCTCGCCGCGGAAGTGTTGCGCAGCCTCGCTCTTGTGAAAGCGAGAGGCTTTGCCTTCACCAAAGTTCCGGGCGGCATGGACCCAGTAGCCCTGGCGAGCGAGATCCGTTCGTGCACGAAGCTCAGAATGCTCTTGCAGTTTTCTCCCGCCGAAGAGTGCGTGGAGGGCGCCACGCCGGCGGCTTCCTTGCTCCAGGATGCCCTGCGGCTGTGCGATCGGATTTCCGCCGGCGCGCAAGGGAAGGATTTGGCCGCAAGGTACAACGCAGCCAGGCAATCCTTCAGCGAGAATGACGGAGCGCTGGTCATTTTCACTACGGGTTCCACCGGGTCGCCCAAGCCCGCCTTGCTTTCTCACCGCAATATTTCCTGCCAGGCCATGTGCATCAGCCAAGCGCTGCTGCGCAGCGACAAGGGCCTCATCACACTCGTCAACCTGCCCGCAAGCCATGTCGGGTGTCAGACGGAACTGCTGGCCGGCACGATCTTCGAGGGCGGTACGGCCGTGCTTCTGCCGGTCTTCGATCCCTTGCGCTCCTTGCAGGCGATCGAAGAATACAAGGTCACCGTTGTGGGGCAAATTCCGGCGATGTTTCAGTTCGAGTGGAGGCTCAAGGACTACGATTCCTTCGACCTCTCCAGCCTCGAATTCGTCGCTTACGGAGGACAGCAGGTTTCGGCACCGTTCATCGAGAAGATGGCCACCATGGCGCCATCGGTAGGAACCGGTCTGGGTCTCACGGAAACCGCGGGTTTCTGCACGTACATCCGCCGCGAGCGAGCACGCGCTGGGGAGTGCGTTTCCAGCCTCGGCTGGGCCATGCCCGTTTATCCCGCGACCATCCGGCAACCCATGCGCGGCGACGGATTTGCCGGAGACGAACTGCCCGACGGCGAGCGCGGCTGCGTGTGCTTCTCCGGCCCGCAGACTTTCCTTGGGTATATCAACGATCCGGCCTCCACGGCTGCCACTCTTTCCACGGATGGCTATCTCTACACTGGAGATCTCGGCTTCAGCGATGCGGGCGGCCTGCATCTCGTCGGGCGTGCCAAGTGGGTCATCAAACCGGGTGGATACCAAGTGTTCCCAGGAGACGTCGAAAACCACTTCTGTGCGCTCGAGCAAGTCGCCTCGTGCGCGGCGGTCGGCGTGCAGCACGCCATCATCTCCGAGGCCATTGTGGCCTTCGTGGAAAGGAAACCCGGCGCCGAACTCACCATGCAAATGCTCGAGAAGCACGCGCGCGGCATGGCTACCTACATGCGGCCGCGGCATTACGTCTTGCTGGACGCCGGCAAGATGCCTTTGAACCGCGCGTCGAAGGCCAACTATTTGGCGCTGCAGGACCTTGCCAGACGCGAAGTCGAAGCGCTCAGGTCCAATGGGCTGTGGGACCGCACCGACGAATAAGCACGTGCGTGTTCGCGCTGCTTGAGTATTCTTGGCTCAGTGGGCTTGCAGCTTAGGAATATCCAGCAGGTCGCCGCACAACGTAGCTGCTATGGGCGACAACTCCTGCAAAAACGATCATTCTTAATCATACTTACGATCATCAAACGGGGCTGTTGCGCATATCTGGAACCATGGACAGAGCGAAAGAAGCCTTGTTGGCGTGTGTCGCAGGTGTTGCAGAATTGCGTTTGCACCGAGCCGATGACAACAGGTCCCGGCAAGTCAGGTAATCGTACAAGTGGAGGCAAGTGCCAAGATGTGCGGTTCCGCCTTATCGGACATCTGGCTACTAGTACTCCACTTCTCTGGCAACCGCGCCAATCAAGCACTGAGACGGCGGCACAGACAAGGCGCCCGCCACCCTCCTGCGGCGGTCAGGCAGAGGGAGGTCGCTACATCTCCTTGGAAAAAACAGTTCGGCTGTGGCTCACGGGGTAAAAGCGGCGGCAAGCCGCCGCACTCCAAAGATGGTTGGCCGCGAAAGAGAAGCGGGAGATGGACCAGGTCAGTTGGACTCGGACCAAACTTCTTCGAGGCGATTGAGGGATTTGGCGGCGATGGAGAGTTGATCGGAGAGGGAGGGGGCTTCGGGCCCGGTTTTTTCCTTGAGTTCGAGGGTTAGGGGGAGATCGGGGCCAGCAGGGGTGGATTTTAGGATGGCGAGGGCAGCGGACCAGGCGATGGTGCCGTCGTAGGGCGGGAGATGCTCGTCCTTTTCGCCGTGATTGTCGTGGATATGAGCGCTGGCGATGAGGTCGCGCAGGGGTTCGAAGCCTCTGGCGATGCGGGCGTCCTCGGGGCCTTCGGCGAGATGCGCGTGGCCGACATCGAAATTGAAGCGCAAGGTAGTGAGCCGAGTTTCGTCTACAAAGGCGCGAAGATAGGCGGGATCGCCCATTTCGCTGGGCGTGTTTTCAACGCAGAGGGTGACGCCGGCGTGGTGCGCGTGCAGGGTGAGATGTTCGAGGGAGCTGAAAGCGGCGTCGCGTTTGCGCGGGTCGGCGGCTTCGCGGGAGCCGCCCATGTGCAGGACCAAGCGGGGAAAGGGTAGATCGTCGGCGACGTCCAATACGCGCTTCAGCTCATCCATGGCCTCAATGCGGCGGACGCGTTCCACTTCGCAGATGGAGAGCGGCACGGCGCCTTCGCGATGGAGGCTGAGGTCGCGGCTGGTGGGGGCATGCAGCGAGGCGAGTTGCAGGCGGTGATCGGCGAGGGCTTGGGCGAGGGCGCGAACTTCCTGTTTCGTGGCGTAGTCAAAATGGCTGCGCGTGGCAAAGATTTCAACGGCCTGGAAGCCGGCAGCGGAGATTTGCGTGAGGATTTCGGGTGTGAGTTTTTTGGAGACGAAGAGGTAGGTGGAGAGGATTCTAAGCATGGGTGTTCGGGAACATTTTAGCCCGAAATCTAAAATTGAAGAGGGATTCATCGCACAAAAGGCGTGCGATGGAAAACCGTACCTCGCCACGACGAAGCGTACGGGGCGCAAACCGCGCGCTTCGCGGACTTCGCTCGGAATGACGGCCAAAGGGAAAGACAAGGGAGAAAGACAAGAGAGAAAGACAAGAGAGAAAGACAAGAGAGAGGCGGTCCGCGTCGGCCCGTTGCTTGGGTGGCGACGGATGAAACCGCAAAAGCGGCGGCAAGCCGCCGCACTCCAAAGCGAGAGGAGGATGGGCGGAAGGAATTGTGGCGTGGCGGGAGTTGCGGCCCGGCTCCCCGACCGGGTCGGGGTAAACGCCAGGGCGGGCCCTACAATGGCAAACCCAAGAGCACAGTCCCTTCGTCCCTCAGGGCAGGCAGGAGTGACTGTGCCACAAAGCGTGTGAGCCGCTAGTAGCCGATTGCGGAACCGGCGTCGCGAGGGTCGGCGGCGCCGCAGCGTTCGCCGGTTTTCGGGGCGATGCCGATGGCGTTGACCAGGCCGATATGGCCGCGGCGCTGAACCGTGTGACCTCGCGACTTCATCTGCTCTTCCATTTCTGGGGAAAAGAGCTTTTCCATCTGTAGTTCGTCGGGGAGCCACTGGTGGTGGAAGCGCGGCGCGTTGATGGCGGACTGCGCGTCCATGCCGAGGCGCATCCAATTCAAAACGGTGAGCAGCGTGGCGGAAATAATTTTGGGGCCGCCGGGTGAGCCGGTGACAAAACTGAGCTGGCCATCGCGCACAAGAATAGTTGGCGTCATGGAACTGAGAGGGCGCTTGCCGGGGCCGATGGCATTGGCTTCCGACTGGATCAGGCCGAAGAGGGCGTTGGGCACGCCGGGCTGCGTGGTGAAATCGTCCATCTCGTTGTTGAGCAAGAAGCCAGCCGAAGAGGTGACGTGCGAGCCGTAGCTGTCGTTTAGCGTGGTGGTGCAGGCCACAGCGTTGCCGGCAGCATCCACCACGGAAAAGTGCGTGGTGTGCGGCCCTTCGCCGAGGCTGACGATGGTTTGCGGCGCTGAGCTGGCGCCCTGATGGCAGACGTGCGGATTGCCCGCGTGCACCAGTTTGCTGGAGGAGGCGCGAAGCGGGTTGATGGTGGCGAAAAGCTCCTTGGCGTAGCAGGGATCGGTGAGGCCCGCGACCGGAACATTGGAGAAATCGGGATCGGCGAGGTAGGCGGCGCGATCGGCGAAAATGCGGCGCATCACTTCGACGACGAGGTGAACGCTCTGCGGGTCGTCCCAGCCCTTCAAGGGAACATCCTGGAGCATGTTGAGGGCTTCGATTATGGCGACGCCGCCGGAGCTGGGAGGTGGGGCGGAGAAAACTTCCCAGCGATGGGCGTCGATGGTGTAACTGGCGTGGAGGGCTTCGCGAATTTTCGGCTGGTAATGGGCGAGATCATCGAGGGTGATGAGTCCGCCAAACGCGGCCATGTCGCGAGCCAGCATCCGCGCGGTCTCGCCTTGATAAAACTCGGCGGGGCCGTTCCTGGCGATGCGCTTGAGGGTGGCAGCGAGTTCCGGCTGGCGCAGCGTGTCTCCGGCGTGAAAGAGCTTGCCGCCGTTCAGGAAGATGCGGCTGCTCATCGAGAAGCGTTGCAGGCCGGGGCGCTCTTCCTCGAATTCGCGGGCAAGTTTTTCGCTTACGGGAAAACCTTGTTCGGCCAAGCGGATGGCGGGCTGCATCACGTCTGCGAGTTTCATGGTGCCATGCGTTTTCAGCGCGAACGCAAGCCCCGCGACCGTGCCAGGTATGGCGACGGAGCGATAGCCGATGGTGGAAGCCTCTTCGTCCAGCTTGCCATCGGGCTTGATGTACATGTCGCACGTGGCCTTGGCGGGCGCTGTTTCGCGGTAATCAAAGAAGGTGGTTTTGCCATTGGTGAGGCGGACAAGCATGAAGCCGCCGCCACCGATGTTCCCGGCGGCGGGTTCGACCACGGCAAGAGCGAAGGCCGTGGCGACCGCAGCATCCACGGCGTTGCCGCCGCGTTGCAGGATTTCCACGCCGGCTAGGGAGGCCAGGGGCTCGTCGGTGGCCACCATGCCATGTGAACTGCGAACGGCTTCGCGCGGCCAATCATTAGGAATCTCAGAGCGATCGCGGAATTCGGCGGGAGATTGCGTGGCGGAACGCGTTGCGACGAACGTGAGCGAAAGAACTGCGCCGGCCAGCAAGACAAGGAGACGTCTCATGATGAAGGGAGAACACTAAGGGATTCAGGGGGAGAGCGTCAAGGCGCCGCTGGGGGCTGATCCTGGCAAGCGACAGGAGGAAGGAGCATTTCGCGATGGTGGGGGTATCGCCTATTGCAGAATACAGAGCCGACGGTCAGGGTTTGTGGTTCGCACCCGCGCGCAAACGGCCGGAGAAAAAGTAGGGAGGCAAATCTGTCCTCCCCGATGGCGGACTAGAAGGCCACTTTGTAGATGTTGCCCTTATTGTCTTTTGCGACGCCTTTAATCGCGGCGGTCGTGGTGTTCTCTACGCTGTTCGGCTTGTACAGCTCCACATTCAGGACCGTGCCACGGTTTCCCGTAACCACAGACCGCGCGTACAGCCTCGCACCCAGGACATGAGCGACATAAAACCCCGTGCCGTAAACGGTATCCCATTCCGGAAACAGGTTGTCTACGGAGGCGGCAGTGGCCGGAGTTGTCGCATCGGAAGTTTTTGGACGAGGCACTTGCGCCCAGCGTCCCTTGCATACTTCGCCGTCGCCGAGAACTACGGAGAAGTTTCCCGAATTAAATGCGCCGGTGAATTTAGCAACGTACACCGGCGATGGAGTTTGTGTGGCGAGCGGACCTTGCACGGGGTAGAGACGCGCGGTGGCGCATCCCCACAGCGTGAAGACACACAACAACAAAAGAACGAGACGACTCTTCATGGGAAGCCCTCCCTTTGGTGGCCGTTCAAGAGAAATGACTTCGTTAATTAAGACGTTAAGGTGCGACGATGGGTTACTACTAAAATCAATCTCTGAAATCAAAGCCGTAGAGCCTTAGAAGAGTCCTCAGGGGCTAAAGCCCATTTGCCTTGGGGCTCTGCGCTGGGGCTGAAGCCCCAGCCTCCTAAGGAGAACGCTTTTTCCGCAAGCCGCGAAGTTGGCCCTCTCGGGAAGCACTTATGAAATGGCTCGTATTGGACATACTGGGCGGGTCCCAATATTGACGCAGCTCCACGCCTGTCTACTCCGCGAGGAATTCGATATTGGGAGGGCCGGGGAGGAGGCCAGCGGCAGTGCCGCGTTCGATCAAGGCACGCACGGCTTTCCTGCCTTTTTCGCCATAGCCGAGGGTCCACCTATTCACATACATGCCGACAAACTTGTCGGCGAGTTCGGTATCCATGTCGCGAGCAAATTGCATGGCGTAGTTCAGGGCTTCTTCGCGATGTTCGAGGCCGTAAGTGACGCTGTCGCGAATGGTCTTGGCGATCAAGCGGCCCAGTTCGGGGCCCAGAGCCCGGCGCACGGCGTTGCCACCGAGGGGGAGCGGGAGGCCGGTGAGTTCCTGCCACCAGATGCCCAGGTCCACGACGCGATGCAGGCCAAGTTGCGGGAAGAAAAGCTGTCCTTCATGAATGAGCAAACCGGCTTCGACAACGTCGTTTTTCACGGCTTCGATGATTTTGTCGAAGGGCAGAACGACCGCTTCAAAATCCGGCTCAAAGAGCTTCAGCGTGAGATAAGCGGAAGTTTTCAGACCGGGCACGCCAATGCGCAGGCCCTTGAGCTCCTGTGCCTTCAGAGCTTTTGTGGAGACAACGATGGGGCCGTAGCCTTCGCCGAAGCTGGCGCCAGTATCGAGGAGGATGTAGGTGTCGCGCAGAGAAGGATAGGCGGCGAAGCTGAGGGCGGTGACGTCGTAGGTTTGCGAGAGCGCGGCTTCGTTCAGCGACTGTATATCGGAAAGGATATGAGTGAATTTGTACCCCGGTGTGGGCAGTTTGTGGGTGGCCAGGGCGTAGAACATGAAGGCGTCGTCGGAATCCGGAGAGTGAGCCAGCTTGATCTCGCGGGGTTCCTTTTCGGTTTGCGATGCCGTTTGTCTTCCAGCCATAGGGGTAAAGTTTCCTCTGCCCCGGAAGAAGGCCCGCGGAGTTGGCTCGACACCCGTTCGGCGCGCCAGTGAGAAATATAGGTGGGTCGAGCGACGTTAGAACGTGCGTGACTTTCGGCCGGGCTTACAGTTGCAGAAGAGAGACTAACATAAGACGTGGCCTACGGACAAACAGCATGGCAGAAGGCGAATGTGCCGAATCGAGGAGGCAAAGGATGTAAAGGAGACAAATGAGGCAAAGGAGAAGAGTGAAAAAGTGAAAGAGGTACTTGTAGAGGTCGGTGGGTGCCTCGATCCCTCCACTGCGCGGCCCGACGCGCCAGAAGGCGGCGCGGAAGAAAAGATCGGGCCGCTTTGGTCGGGATGACAGTCTTGGGGACGGGGTGGGGAGATGAGAATAGTGAAAGAGTGAAAGAGTGAGTGAGAGGGCGGCTACTAGACGGCGGAGACGAGGCGTGCGATAGCATCCTCGAAAGTGGATTTGCCGTCCAGATAGGGCTGCCAGTAGATGGCGAGCAGGCGGGAATACTCTTCCCAGCCGCGCTGGGAGAGTTTTTCGCGAAGGCCCGGGGGCACGGAAGTGGTGGTGTTCCGCTGCGGGGGGACATCATCGTCCGGCGCGTTTTGCCGCTCGGCTTCCTGCATGATGGGGCGGAGCACTTCGGCGGTGGTGAAGAAGATCAAGGCATGCCAGAGGTCGCGAGGGATGGGCTTGTCGCGCTGGCGGCACTCGCGGGTGATAGCGGCTTCGACGGGCCGTGCGATATCGTGGGAGGCTTCGTGGAAGAGCGCCTCGAGGGCTTCGGGGCCCTGGTTGCGGGGATCGGTGCTGGCGATGGTGACGCGCAAGGGATCGAGCGTGGTGTAAGCCCCCGCGGAGTTCGCAAACGCGCAGACTTCAACACGAATTTTCTCTTTCGGCCACTTGGATTGGTAGATGTCCGCGAGGCGCTGGGACAGGCCGACGCCCTGTTCGCGGACGAGGGGGGAGACGCGCACGACCCAGCGGCGGTTGGCACGGTCATGGTCCGCCCACCAGTGCGCGCGATAGATGGGAGCGGCGGCCTCGAGAATAATTCCGACATTTCCAGGGAGCCCGGCGTCGCAAGCGGGTTTCTTGCTACCCGTGAGTTCGTTGCAATCCTCAAAATCGCCGAGCTGGTCCTTCAATAGAATCAAATCGATGTTGACGAGCAGGTCTTTGCCGGCGTAACTGGAAACATAGTAGGCGATGGCCTGATCCCAAATGCGCTGTTCCGCGGGGGTAAGGGTGGGCTGAGAACCGGGTGGTTGTTTCAAGACGGGCCCGGCAGGCCTGGTGGCGGTTCCCCGCGAATCACTAACGGCTTCGCGAGCCCTGGCTTCGTGGTAGAGAAAATGATGGAGATTCACCCAAAAGCCGCTGTGAAACTCGAAGACTGGCAAGGGGCCATAAATAGAATCCTCGACCTGTTGTCCCCAGGCCCGGGGAGCAGCGGCGGCAGAGAGCAGGCCGAGGCTGAGAAGAAGGGCAACGCGAAAAAAGGCCAAAGGCATAGGCGAAACTGGAATGTTAGCGTACTTCTGGCGCGCGACGAAAGGAACTCGCGTCAGAATTCCTGATCCTTTTCCGCTAGCCAGCGGTCGAGGCGGGCCTGCTGTTCCGCGGCCACCTCGACGAACACGACACCCATACCGAGGCTCTGGCTGACGTAGACAACGCTGCCGATGGCCTCAAAGACTTCGTCATGATGGGTGATCCGCAGGCGGACTCGGGAAGCTTGCGAAACAGGATTGAGCGTATCGATGTAGCAGCCGGTGCGGCTAATGTCGGCAGTGCGCGCGCTAAGCTTCGCGCCGCGCGGGAGTTCCACGACATCCGCGGCCAGCACGAGTTGGCATCGCGGCGCACTTCGCCGCTCTACCGTGACATCCGGCATCTCGCTTCTCCTGTCAAACCAGCCCGTGCTGGTTTGTCCGCCTGGAGAGTGGCGAGGCACACTAAGATGTGCTTCGCCGGAAGCCGGATGACCTCAGTTCATTTTCCCGCCGGGGAGAGAGGCCCGCAAGCGCAGGGAAGATTTCTACGCGTATCGGTCAACGGTGTTGTTTCAATCTGGGGCGGTACTTCCGCCAACTTTCGGATCGGTGACACTGCCCACTGCGCCGCGACGGTCTGTGCCGTGGAGGACTCCCAAAACATCCCGGAAGAACGAGCGTAAACCTGTGCGCCCGTATTCGATGGGAATCGCTGCCAGTTCATATCTGGCGGGTGCGCCCGAGGCATTCGCACCCACAATCACGTAGCGGAAGGAATAGCCATCCTTGCGTCCTTCGGCGAGTTCCGCGCCGATCAGATCAGCCTTTTCGCTTTTCGCGGGGCCCTTTGGAGGTGGACCGAGAACCGCCAAGCTATCCGGAAGACGGGTGTGGGTTTTGCGGTAGGATTCGACGGCGTCGGTCAGGATCTTCATGGAGTCGATGGCGGATTGTTCGTTGTTCTTGATCTCCGCGCGATCCCACTCCTCGCCGAGGGAGGTCAGGTCAAGCATGAGCAGACCGAGAGAGAGAAGCTTCCATTGGCCTTCTTCTCTAACCAGGCCCATGAGGACGCGATGAGAGTCGTCTTCATTGGAAGCGGCGGCATTCCTAATGGTCAAGGAGATGAAGGCGAGGTTGTCGTGGAGTTCGGGTTTGCCGAACTGCATTTCGGTGATGACGTCTGAAGTGGCGCAATAGACGTTCAGATTCCCGGAGGCGTCGACTTCGGCGCGGGGCTGGCCGGGCTTGTCCAGCAGGACGAAGCGTTTCAGGAGTGTTGTGCGCGTCGCGGGCGTCATGCGGGAAAACGCCTGGGTGTTACGCAC